>OKWR01001017.1_pt1 | contig 21576 bp, 15 predicted proteins | sample 1607101 | NCBI WGS metagenome assembly OKWR01 (sample SAMN04414076, study PRJEB24778) | human gut metagenome | material: faecal | host: Homo sapiens
AGCAATTGACTCTTAATCAATGGGTCCAGGGTTCGAATCCCTGAGGGCGTACAGATTCCCTTCGAGTTGTGCTCGGAGGGATTTTTTATTGTATAATATCGGGTGAGCCAATGTCGGCTTTTTATTTTTTTTATTATTCATTTTAACCTGTTTCCTGAGAATAATTTGTAATTTTGCGCTCGGTAAAAAGAAAAAAAAGTTATGGATCACCAGATTTTGAAATTCAACAAACAGTTTGTAGAAGAACGTAGATATGAGCAGTTCATAACCAGTAAGTATCCCGATCGTAAGATTGCTATTGTGAGTTGTATGGACACTCGCTTGGTTGAACTCCTTCCGGCAGCTCTTGGTTTTAAGAACGGTGACATCAAGATAATCAAGAATGCGGGAGGTACTATTACCAATCCGTTTGACAGTACTATGCGTAGTCTTTTAGTGGCTATATATGAATTAGGGGTTGAATGGATTATGGTGATCGGTCATACTAATTGTGGAGTCCAGGGAATGGACAGCAAGCGTATGATTCTGCATATGAAGGAACGTGGCATAACCGATGAGAAAATCAGTATGATGCGTTATTGTGGTATTGATTTGGAGCAGTGGTTGCACGGATTTGATGATACACGTTCGGCCGTACTTGAGACTGTAGATCTGATCAGTCATCATCCTTTGATTCCTGCAGACGTGAAAGTGAAAGGATTTATTATGGATTCCACAACAGGAGAATTAGAGGAACTGTAAGTTCTCTTCCTTTTGTTGTGAGCAATAAATTAAGACACCCTTCCGGCAAGCTATTCACATAGATTGAAAGAGAGGGTGTCTAGTTTTTGTTAGTATGTAAAATAGTGGTTCAGTATAATTTAGATTTTTTCAAAGGTTAAGTTCTAGTTTCGTTTTTAGTTTCGTTTCAAGGATTTTTTCAATAGCCTTGGTTTAGTTTTTACCTAATTTTTTCTTAGTTTCGGTTCAGTTTTTTTTCAATAGTCTTGGTCTAGTTTTTACTTAGTCTTGTTTATAGTTACGGTTTAGCTTACTTTTCAAGTTTCGGTTTAGTTTCTGTTTTTTATATATCTTGTTCGTTAAGTTTTAGTTTTTATTGTTTCGTGTTTTTGTGTCTGTGTTTCTTTTTCACATTGCAAAGATCAGAAAAAAGATTTTAATGAAAGAGGGATTTTCCCTAAATAGGGGTGGGGTTTTCCCTATTTCGTATTCTTACTTTCCTTTCTTTAGTATTATATATCTGAAAATCAGATGTCTAATGTTTTCTGCCAACAGAAGTGAGGTTTGAATATTTCTGCCATGTTTTGGGGCGCGGTAGGGAAAATCCCGTAAATGGAAGATCCGGAACCGCTCATGGACGCGTATATAGCTCCCTGATGATACAATTCTTGTTTGATGCGGTTCAATTCTGGGTGGTTCGGGAATACGCTTTCTTCGAAATCATTTACGATGATGTCTTTCCATTCCTGAATTGGGCGAGATATGGCATCCTGCACCCTGTATTCTGGTATATATGGGCGAACCTTGGCGTAAGCCTCCTGGGTAGAAATATGGATTTCAGGCTTGACTAAAACCAACGTGTAGCCTTTCAGTGAAAGAGATACCGGTGTAAAGATGTTGCCAATACCTTTAGCCAGTGTGGGGCGGTTTTGAATGAAGAATGCACAGTCGGCTCCCAGTCGGGCAGCAAGTTCTTCCAGTTTCTCAACAGACAGGTTGAGAGAAAAATAATCATTCAGCATTTTCAGCATAAAGGCGGCATCGGCAGATCCACCTCCGAGTCCGGCACCGAAAGGAATATCCTTGCGCATACGGATTTGAATCGGCGCAAGCGGATACTCGGTTTGAAGCAGACGAAAAGCTTTGATGACGAGATTTTTCTCAGGACTGCAGTCTACAGGAGTTCCTTCTATATTAAATAGGTAATCGTTTGGGGACTGTATATTGTCTGGTATTGCTTCTACTGATAAGGTGTCGCAGAGTGGGATAGGATAGAATACGGTTTCCAGATTATGATAGCCGTCGGGCCGTTTGCTGACGATGTTCAGGCCCAGATTAATTTTAGCGTTTGGATATGTAATCATAATATACAAATAATTATTTCTTGTTTCAAAATTATAAAAAAAATCCGATATATATTATCTTTGCATACAAATGAAAATTGAAAATGGCAGAGAATAGAAGAACGACGAGGCGGGTGTCATCGAAGGCAAAATTGATTGAAGTGCCCGCAGAAGATGCATACGGTCATGTGCAGCCTCAGGCTCTGGAGTTTGAGGAAGCGGTACTGGGTGCCCTGATGATAGAAAAAGACGCATATTCGCAGATTAGCGAGATCCTGAAACCAGAGAGCTTTTACGACCATAAGCATCAGTTGATATTTGAAGCGATACGCTCGCTGAACTTACAGCAGAAGCCCGTAGATATTCTTACTGTTACGGAATATCTGAACTCAACTGGAAATCTGGAAGAGGCAGGTGGACCGTTTTATATCACACAGCTGAGCGGCAAGGTTGCTTCATCTGCTCATATTGAATATCACGCACGTATTATTGCGCAAAAGTTTCTGGCCCGTGAATTGATCACATTTACCAGTGTGGTGCAGACCAAGGCTTTTGACCGCACAGTGGATGTGGATGATCTGATGCAGGAGGCCGAAGGAAAACTGTTTGAAATCTCTCAGCAGAATATGAAAAAGGATTACACTCAGATTAATCCGGTGATTCATGAGGCATATGAAATGTTGCAGAATGCGGCCAAGCGGTCAGACGGTCTGAGTGGTTTGAGCAGTGGTTTCGAGAAGCTCGACAAGATGACCTCCGGATGGCAGAATTCTGATCTGATCATTATTGCGGCCCGTCCGGCTATGGGTAAAACGGCCTTTGTGCTTTCTATGGCCAAGAAGATGGCAGTAGACATGAAAATTCCTTGCGCTATGTTCTCGCTTGAGATGAGTAATGTGCAGCTGGTGAACCGTATGATTGTGAATGTGTGTGAGATTCCCGGTGAAAAGATCAAGAGTGGACAGTTGGCGCCTTATGAATGGGGACAGCTGGATAGTAAGATCACGCAGTTATATGATGCTCCGTTCTATGTGGATGATACGCCTTCGCTTTCTGTGTTTGAGTTGCGTACCAAGGCGCGTCGTCTGGTGCGTGAGCATGGAGTGAAGATCATTATGATCGACTACTTGCAGCTGATGAATGCCAGCGGTATGTCATTCGGTAGCCGTCAGGAAGAGGTAAGTACCATTTCGCGTTCGCTTAAGGGATTGGCCAAGGAACTGAATATCCCGATCATTGCTCTGAGTCAGTTGAATCGTGGCGTGGAAAATCGTGAAGGTGCCGAAGGTAAACGTCCCCAGTTGAGTGACTTGCGTGAGTCTGGAGCTATTGAGCAAGATGCCGATATGGTATGTTTCATTCACCGTCCGGAATATTATAAGATCTATCAGGATGACAAGGGACGCGACCTGCGCGGAATGGCGGAAATCATTATTGCCAAGCATCGTAACGGTGCTGTGGGCGATGTGTTGCTTAAGTTCCGCGGAGAATTTGCCCGCTTTCAGGATCCGGATGAAGATGCTTATATTCCGATGCCGGGAGAGTCGGCTGTGTTCGGTTCCAAGATGAATCAGGAGACAGCTCCGATGCCTGATATGGATATGATGCCCCCGCCACCGGAAGGTCCTGTTCCGTTTTAAAAAATATTTTTATAGGCAGTGTTCCTGAAAACTTTTTGGAAGATTTCAGAAAAAGCCGTAATTTTGCATGTCTCAGAAAGAATAAAAACTACAAAAAAATAATATGAATATTTCTTATAATTGGCTGAAAGAGTACGTAGATTTTGACTTGACAGCACAAGAAGTGGCTGATGCCTTGACCTCTGAAGGTCTGGAAGTGGGATCAGTAGAAGAGGTGCAGGCTATAAAAGGTGGCTTGCAGGGATTGGTTGTTGGTGAGGTATTGACCTGTGAGCCGCATCCGAATTCAGACCACATGCATGTATGTTCTGTAAATCTGGGTGAGGGTGAGCCTCAGCAGATTGTATGCGGTGCGGCAAATGTTGCTGCCGGACAGAAGGTTATTGTAGCCACTTTGGGCACAAAACTGTATGACGGCGATGAGTGCTTCACCATCAAGAAGTCAAAACTGAGAGGTATTGAGAGTAACGGTATGATTTGTGCTGAAGACGAGATCGGTATCGGAACAGATCATAATGGTATTATTGTATTGCCGGACTCTGCCGTACCAGGTACACCAGCTGCTGAATATTATAACATCAAGAGCGATTATCTGATTGAGGTAGATATTACTCCGAACCGTGCGGATGCCTGCTCACACTATGGTGTAGCCCGTGATTTGTATGCGTGGTTGGTACAAAACGGTTACAAAACCTCTATTCACCGCCCGGGAATTGAAGCATTTGCTGTGGATAACCATGATCTGGATGTTGAGGTTTGTGTAGAGAATACTGAGGCTTGTCCGAGATATTGTGCGGTAACCGTGAAGAACTGTACCGTTAAGGAGAGTCCGGAATGGTTGCAGAACAAACTGAAGATTATCGGTCTGCGTCCTATTAATAATATTGTGGACATCACCAACTATGTGATGTTTGCTTACGGACAGCCGTTGCACTGCTTCGATGTGGATATGATTAAGGGAAACAAGGTCGTGGTAAAGACCATGCCGAAGGGAACTCCTTTCGTAACCCTCGATGGCGAGACTCACGAGCTGACCGACCGTGATCTGGCTATCTGTAATGCCGAGGAGCCGATGTGCATCGCTGGAGTTTTCGGTGGCAAGGGTAGCGGTACTTATGAGAATACTACCAACGTGTTGTTGGAGAGTGCTTATTTCAATCCGACATGGATTAGAAAGAGTGCCCGTTATCATGGTTTGAACACAGATGCATCCTTCCGTTTTGAGCGTGGTGTGGATCCTGACGGACAGCTGTATGCCCTGAAGCAGGCAGCTATTCTGTGTAAGGAACTGGCCGGTGGAGAGATTGCCATGGAAATCAAGGACGTACAGTCTTCAAAGATTGCCAATCCGGTTGTAGACATTACCTATGATTATATCAATGGCCTGATCGGTAAGGAGATTCCTGTAGAAACAGTTAAGAGCATCGTTACTTCTCTGGAGATGAAGATTCTGGAAGAAAACGAGAGCGGATTGAAACTGGAAGTTCCGGCTTATCGTGTGGATGTACAGCGCCCGTGTGATGTGGTAGAGGATATTCTCCGTATCTATGGATATAATAATGTAGAGATCCCGACTTCTGTGAAGTCCAGCTTGGCTATTAAGGGTGATGTGGATAAGAGCTACAAAATGCAGAATCTGATTGGTGAGCAGCTGGTTGGTTGCGGATTCAATGAAATTCTGAATAACTCACTGACTCGTGCAGCTTACTATGACGGTTCGGAAACTTATGCTCCGGAGCATCTGGTTATGTTGTTGAATCCGTTGAGCTCTGATTTGAATGCGATGCGCCAGACTCTGCTGTTCGGTGGATTGGAGTGTGTGGCTCACAATGCAAACCGTAAGAATGCCGATTTGCGTTTCTTCGAGTTCGGTAACTGCTATTATTTCGATAAGAGTAAGAAATCAGACGTGATTATTCCGGGAGTGAGCAACGGACGTGACCTGGAAGTCAGAAAGCATGTGCTGGACGCTTACAGCGAAGATTATCACCTGGGTCTGTGGGTTACCGGTAAGCGTGTGAGCGGTTCCTGGTGTCATGCCGATGAGGACAGCAGCTTCTATGAACTGAAGGCTTACGTGCTGAACATCTTCGCGCGTTTGGGAGTGAATATGGGAGCCATGGTAATTGCAGAATCAAAGAACGATCTGTTTGCCAAGGCTATCGAGATCCAAAACCGTGGCGGAAAGGTATTGGCAACTATGGGTATCGTAGCGAAGAAGATGACCCACATGTTCGATATCGACAATGACGTTTATTTTGCTGACTTGAACTGGACTCTGTTGATGAAGGCCATCAAGAACAACAAGGTAAGCTTCAAGGAAATCAGCAAGTACCCGGCAGTAAGTCGTGATTTGGCTCTGTTGATTGACAAGAACATCACTTTCGAGGAAATAGAGAAGGTGGCATACGCAACAGAGAAGAAACTGCTGAAGGCCGTTCGTCTGTTCGATGTTTATGAAGGCAAGAATCTGGAAGCCGGCAAGAAGAGTTATGCGGTAAACTTCCTGTTGCAGGATGAGACCAAAACACTGAATGACAAACAGATCGATGCCATCATGAACAAATTGATCAGCAACTTAGAGGGTAAACTCAACGCCAAACTGCGTTAATATAAAAAGGCTGCATCCGTAAGGGTGCAGCTGCATTTCAAAAAGTAAAGACTATAAATTCAAAACATTTAAATATTACACAATGGGAAGAGCATTTGAATATAGAAAAGCTGCCAAATTGAAAAGATGGGGTCACATGGCCAAGACGTTTACAAGACTGGGTAAACAAATCGCTATTGCGGTAAAAGCTGGTGGTCCTGAACCAGAAAACAACCCGACCTTGCGTTCTATCATCGCAACCTGTAAGCGTGAGAACATGCCGAAGGACAACATCGAGCGTGCCATTAAGAATGCAATGGGTAAGGACCAGAGCGAATACAAGGGAATGACTTACGAGGGTTACGGTCCTCACGGTATTGCAGTGTTTGTAGATACTTTGACTGACAATCCAACCCGTACCGTTGCCGATGTGCGTTCTATCTTCAACAAGTTCTCTGGAACTTTGGGTAACATGGGTTCTTTGGCTTACCTGTTCGATCACAAGTGCGTATTTACTTTCAAGAAGCCTGCCGGTCTGGATATGGACGAGTTGATCCTGGACCTGATCGACTACGGAGTTGAAGAGGATTATGAGGAGGACGAGGAAGAAGGAACAGTAACCATCTACGGTGATCCGAAGAGCTATGGTGCTATCCAGAAGCATCTGGAGGAGCAGGGCTTTGAGGATGTCGGTGGTGAGTTCACTTACATTCCAAATGACTTGAAGGAGGTAACTCCTGAGGTACGTGAAACGATCAACAAGATGGTTGAGCGTCTGGAAGAGTTTGATGATGTGCAGACTGTTTACACTAACATGAAGCCTGAAGAGGAATAAGGATCTTAAGATATGAAAGTTGAGTTTAAGACAAAAGGAACTTGCAGTTCGCTTATTGAGGTGCAGACAGCGCAAGGAATCATTGAGGAAGTGCGTTTTCAGGGTGGCTGTAACGGTAATCTGAAGGGTATTTGCTCATTGGTAAAGGGGATGCCGGTAGAGGAAGTTATCCAACGTCTGGAGGGTATCCGTTGCGGTGCCCGTCCGACATCCTGTCCCGATCAGTTGGCTCAGGCGCTGAAAGCAACTTTATAAGAAATTCTTTTCTCTAAGAAAAATAGAAGGTGAACCGAAAGATGGATTTTCCGATCTTGAGGTTCATCTTTATTTTTTGTTTTGGTTGGTTATTCACCCTTTTGCTTCGATTCTGCTTACAAACAATCCTTTTTCGGATATTATCTTTCTGAATCTACATGAAGATCTTTTGTATTTTTAAGGTGTTTTCTTTGCCGTTTCGTTTTTTTGGTGTACCTTTGTTCTATCAAAAGCCGACATGGCTCAGCTGGTAGAGCATTTCATTCGTAATGAAAGGGTCGCGGGTTCGAGTCCCGCTGTCGGCTCATTAAAAAAACGGAATTCGGAATGAATTCCGTTTTTTATTTGTCGTTTTTCATAAACATTATTCCGATATTATTGCAATCAGTTCATCTTGCCTTAAAAAGTGATAACTTTAGTGGTTGAGAAACGTTTCCGCATTTATTTTGAATTCCAGAGTGAAGTTTCCTTTGAGAGCGTCACAAGGATTTGGATTTTCCTCCAGATATAGGTTTATGGCTTCTTTTATGTTTCCGATAATCTCTTTAATGCTATTTCCGACTGTGATAATTGGAGCGTCTTTGATATATGCACTGAGATTGCTACCGGCGTTTTCAATAATAACTTCTACTGTTTGTGCTGCAAAGTGCTCTTCCGAATAGTCTGCAACCAGATTGGAAAGCAGCTCCAGTTCAATTCTATTAGGGTCTTCGGGAGGCGTTGTGTCTGTGACCAGATTCAGTAATCCTTCCACCTTCTTTACAGCCCACTCATATTGTTCTTTTCTTGTAATTTTTGTCATAGCTCTGATTTAAAATCTAATTATTGCTGTCGATTCTGTTTAAACAGAATATCAGGATTTGAAAATAAGGAAATTCTTTGTTTTTTGCAAATGTCTGGAAGGGTGTATGGAATATTTGACGTAAAATGCCATGCAATAAAGACTGTCTTCAAACCGTAATGTCATAATATTTGTATTAATTACAAAAATTATATCAGATGTTTTTTTGATGAATAGAAATGTATTATCTTTGCGCATGCAAACAATGATCACATCATCATGAAGCATTTGGATATTATCGGCATTGCGGCAGGTGTTTTCCTGCTTTTTGCGGTGCAATATATTGCCGGAGGATTTCCGGTAACTTTCTTTTCATTCCCGTTGAACATTATTTTGGTTGTGCTGTGGCTGTTGGCCTTGTGGGTGCTTTACAAGGACTACCGACAGAATCGTTTTTGTCGTTTCCTGCTTTCTTTGCGCACCACGACAATTACCTTTGTAATGTTCATTCTGCTTTGTCTGATCATTGGATTGGTACCTCAGCATCCGGCCATGATGCCGATGGGAGAGGGGGGAACATTTTGGGAGCGTTTGGGAATACATGAGATGACCACTTCCTGGCCTTTCCTTTTTATCTTGTTATTGCTCCAATCGCATTTGGCGATGATCACTTTCCGCGGTATCCGAAATCGGAAAGGCATCCGCTGGCGTTTCCTGACCAGTCATTTGGGATTGTGGCTGGCTTTGTTGGGTGGCTTTTGGGGCAGTGCCGATACCCGGATGTACCGTGTGCCGGTATACAAGGAGCAGCCCGGACGAATGGCCTATGCGGCCGACGGACGCGTGCATTATCTGGATTACGAACTGGAGCTGCTCCGCTTTGAGGTGGATTACTACGACAACGGCATGCCGCGCACCTATCAGGCCGATGTGGCGGTGGACGGGCAGGAAGTCATTCTGAAAGTCAATGAACCGCATAGCATCCGTTTTGGCGAAGACCTCTATCTCACGGGCTATGATATGCATGCCGGAGATGAGGTGCGCTATTGCGTGCTTCAGGTTGTGAAGCAACCCTGGAAATATGTACAGTTCACCGGAATCATCATGATGCTGCTTTCGGCTGTGGCTTTGTTTGTTAAAGGACCGATAAAGAGAGAATAAAATGATCAGTTGGGATAATTTTGAATGTTTTGTAGCTCCTGCGGCTCTGTGCTGGATTGCGGGAGCCGTGCTTTCGGCGCGTCAGGCCATCCGTAGCCGAGCGGCTTTGTGGACTACTTTGGCCGGAACCCTGATTTTTGCCGTATTCATCGCCGGTCTGTGGACCACGCTTTCCCGCCCGCCTTTGCGTACGATGGGAGAGACCCGTTTGTGGTATTCCTTCTTTCTGAGCATTTCCGGACTGATCACTTACTGGCGCTGGCGCTACCGTTGGGTGTTGCCCTTCACCACGCTTTTGGCGCTTGTGTTCTGCATGATCAATATTCTGAAGCCCGAAATACACGACCAGTCGCTGATGCCGGCTTTGCAGAGTCCGTGGTTTATCCCACACGTTACGGTATACATGTTTTCCTATTCCGTGCTGGGTTGTGCCTTTATCCTGTCCTGCATCGGACTCTACCGTCACAAATCCGAATATCTTGATACGCTCGATCAGCTGGTCTATGTCGGTCTGGCGTTCCTCACGATGGGCATGCTTTCGGGAGCTGTTTGGGCCAAGGATGCCTGGGGCAACTATTGGAGCTGGGACCCCAAGGAAACCTGGGCGGCGATCACCTGGTTCGGTTATTTGCTGTATGTGCACCTGCGCCTCATGTCGGGCGTGTCACACCGCAAGCTTTACTGGATTCTGATCCTGAGTTTCCTGACTCTTCAGATCTGCTGGTATGGAGTGAATTATCTGCCGTCGGCCCAGAGCAGTGTTCATGTATATAGTCAGACATAATAATTACCTAAACTAATAAAAGTAAGAGAAAAATGAAGAAGAAGTATGTGTTGGTGCCCGTCGTGCTCATTGCTGCAGGAGCGGCTACCTATCGTCTGGTCAATCAGCCGCCATCGTCTGATCTTCCGGCCAACGAGCAGATGTATCAGTTGCTGGCTGATGCCGGCTGTATGGATTGTCACGTAGCCGAGCCCAAGTTGCCGTTCTACGCTTCTTTCCCGCTTGCCGGAGATCTGGTAAAGGAAGATGCCCGTTTGGGTTACCGTGCCTTTGACATTGCTCCGATGATGGAGGCCATCAAGGCTGGAACACCGGTCAGTGAAGTGGATTTGGCAAAGGTAGAGAAAGTCATTCAGGACGGTACTATGCCTATGGCCAAGTATTATCTGGTTCACTGGGGATCTTCAATCCTGGATTCCGAGAAGATCATTGCCATGAACTGGATTCGCGACCAGCGTGCCGCCAATTATCCGAACCCGTTGGCTGCCGCCGAGTTCGCCAACGAGCCGGTGCGTCCGATCGCCGATTCTATTCCGGTAGATGTCCGCAAGGTGATTTTGGGAGAGATGCTTTATAACGATACCCGTTTGTCTGTTGACAACACCGTGTCTTGTGCCACTTGTCACGGCCTGAATACCGGTGGTGTGGACAACAAGCAATTCTCTGAGGGAATTCAGGGACTGAAGGGTGGTGTCAATGCGCCGACCGTGTTCAATGCTCATTATAACTTTGTACAGTTCTGGGACGGACGTGCCAAGACTTTGGCCGATCAGGCTGGCGGTCCTCCGTTGAACCCGGTAGAGATGGGTCACAAGTCCTTCGATGATATCTGCGCCCGTCTGGCTGAAGACGCAGCTTTTACCAAGGCTTTCAAGGAGGTTTATCCTGACGGTTGGACTCAGGCAAACATTACCGATGCCATTCAGGAGTTTGAGCGCACGCTGATCACTCCGAACAGCCGCTTCGACAAATACCTCAAGGGCGACAAGGCAGCCTTGACTCAGGAAGAGATTACCGGTTATGAGCTGTTCAAGCAGTACAACTGTGCTACCTGTCACGTGGGTGAGAACCTCGGTGGCCAGTCTTACGAGCTGATGGGCTTGCAGGGCGATTATTTTGCTGACCGCAATACCGAGATCACGCTCGAGGACCACGGTCGCAACAAGGAAACCAAGACCGAGCGCGATATTCACCGTTTCAAGGTTCCGGGATTGCGTAACATCGCTCTGACCGCTCCTTATTTCCACGACGGTACCAAAAAGACTCTGGAAGAGGCGGTACGCGATATGGCCAAGTATGAAGTTGGCGTAGAACTGACCGATCAGGAAACTGCCCAGCTCGTTTCATTCCTCAAGACCCTCACCGGAGAGTATAAGGGAAAGATTCTGACCAATGACAATATGAAATAACGATCGTTTTTTTAGGTGTAGACAATAGTAAAAGGCTGCGCTGTTCATTCTGAGAATGACGGCGCAGCCTTTTACTGTAGAAGAATCCTCCCGATAAAACAGAGAAAGAGCTGCAGCCCGTTTCTCGGGTACAGCTCTTTCTGATGCATGATAAAATGTAAAAAAAAACGTTTAGAATTTGATGTTAGCGTTGAACTCCACGGTAAACGGACGGATATAGCTTCCGGCCATGACATAGCCCGCATAGGCAGAAGCTTCGTCTTTATTTACGAGTTCCGCACCGGCAATACTTCCTTTGGCGCCGGTCTGGTTCAGGAAGTTCACCACCGTGCAGCCTAAAGACAGTTTCTTGTTGACCTGCCAGTTGATGCCGCCGAATGTTTCCCATCTTCCGTTGAAGTAGTAAGCATCGTTGATGTTGGCATATGTCTTGCTGAAGTAACGGAAGCTGGTCCATATTTTCAGATAATCCGTAATCATATAGCTCGGGTCGATTTCCACAATGACCTGAGGAATCTCGGCTACAATATTTCCGGTAGCGTCGATCTTGCCCACATAACCGTCGGAGAAGGTAATGGAAGTTTCATACTTCTTGTAGGTCGGCTTCTGGTAAGTGAACAGGAAGTGCAGGTCAAATCCCTTGAACGGATGAGCAACCACATCGGTGGTCCATCCGATGGTCTGGATGTCGAAGGTGAGCGGAGCGGCCATGATCTGATTCTGTCCGTCTGCCGTTTTGTGCTGCAGGTTCAGCGTGGCGTTGTTGTTGGTCTTTGAGATGTAAGACACTAAAGAGGTCAGGCTGAGCCATTTGTTGTTGTAATAGATACCGGCACGTCCCAGAGGCACTGAGATGGTTCCCGTGTTCGGATAGGTGGCCGGAGCAAAGCTCTCGATCTTCGGGTGCTGGGTGATGTACGTGAAATCACCGGTCAGACCGAACTGGCTATTGATCTTATAGGTCAGGGCTGCAGTGAGTGCATAATTCAGCCAGTCATGCTCCATCGGAGTCGGTTCGATTTTGACACCGTCCTTTTCCGCTCCCATATAATAGTCCGCAAACCGTCCGATATAGTTTCCGTTGGCATCCTTCACGGCCGCATTTTCTCCTCTCAGGGCCTGATATTCCAATCGTCCGCCATAGTACACGTTGAACTTGTCGGTCACATCCCAGTCGTGTGTGAAATAGAGTGCCACTTTGTTGTCAAATCCGTTGTAATATTCAGAGGCGTTCTTGTTGAAGTCATAGAAATATCCGTTGCTGTATTTTCGGTTCTGCGAGGTGGCATAGTCTGCATTATACAGGCGTACCGGATAACTTCCGTCTGCAGGTACCGACTGGTCGTACATGGTGGTAGATGAGGTGTAGTCGATATCATAATACCACTCGTTGAGGCCCAGTCGCCACAATCCGTGATCGGTGCTTCTGCTCAGTTCCGAAGTAAACATGAATGAGTTGATGAAACCGCGGTTCAGACAGGTCATACGGCTCTGCACATATTCTCCGGCATACGGTTTCATGCTTCCGTCGGCGCTTTCATACAGATAGTTGATGCCCGCCTCGTTCTTGTCGAGCGACATCGGAGTCTGGTAAACCAGCGAACCGGTAGACTTGTCATATTTCACGATGGCTTTCCAGTTCAGTCCGTTGTCCCACTTGTAATCGTTCATCAGGGTGATCATGTTTCCCTTGTTCTCGGAAGCGTCATAAAGGTTGGTCTTCTTGACTTCACCGGTACGCATGTCGCGATACACCATGTCGTTGTCCACCGGAAGATAAGAAGTGGTACCCAGCTTGAAGTCACCGAACTGTTTCACACTACCGTCACCCACATAGATGAAGGGAGCCGACTGTGTGGCATAGTTATATACCGGATGGCTGTTGCTGAAGTTGTATAAGGCTGTAAATTCACCCCGGTTATCGTGATATCTTTTGGTCAGCGCGAACTTATAGATCTGCGTACGGTCCTGGAATGGGGTAGACTTGATGTCGAAGGTTCCCGGGTCAAAGTCCTGATACATGTTGGCGCTGTAGAACCATCCTTTACCCAGACTACCGTTCAGGTTCAGGGCCACTTCCTGCATGCCGAAATGATTGGTCTTGTAATTCAGCGCTCCGTGGAATCCTTTTTGTCCCAGTTGCGTGAAAGAGTTTACCGCATAACCGATATTTCCGGTGGTTACGGCTGTTTCCGAGATCTTGAGCAGTCCCATATGGCTCAGACTCACGTCACCTCGCCACAAAGAGTTCACGGTATGCGGGTTGGTGGCATAGGTAACCGGAATGCCGTTCTCCAGCACATTGACATCGGCCGAGGGCAGACCGATCTGAATCTCTCTCGGCCCGTTGGCGCTGGCTGCGTTCAGCATGACATTTCTGTTGCCTTCTTCGTTACTTTCCTTTTTATCCTGCGCTTGGGCATACGATATGGAACAAGCCATTCCCAGCAATAGTACAGCTGCATGACACTGAGCTGACTTTTGTCTCATTTTTTTCTCCGCCTTCATAGCATCTTAAATTTAAATGTCAGTTAGAAAAAATTTATTAGTTTGTTTGATGCCGTAAAAGTATGAAAGTTCTGAGAATCAGAATATCACGTTTGTTTCATACCCGATTATAAATGTTTCATGAAACAAATGTGCGTGCGATTGCAACAAATGTTTCAGTCGTTTGGCGGAAAACCAGTAGCGGAAACCCGAAAAAAAAGGCAGAGCTCCTCCGGCTGTAATGGCCAGAGGAGCTCTGCAGATGAAGCACCCTTCCGAGAGCGTCCCCGAAACGGTGCTGGGATTCATTATTAAAGTTGTACAAATTCTTAGAAAATATCTACTTCGGCCACCGCAGCTTTCTCGCTTCGGTTGGCTCCTTCGGTCATCTGGATCTTGAAGTAGCGTGCTTCTGTGGCATTCTTGAAGGTGCAAGAGCGCTTGGTCGGGTCATTGATCAAGTTACCGAACATAAAGTCCTCCACCTTCTTCCAGTTCTGTTTGTCCTGGCTCACCCATACGGTTCCCCGTTCGATCATACCCTCGGCGTTGTGGTTCTGCGGTGTGTAGGCAAATCCGCGGATGGTCTTCACCGAGCCCAGGTCAATGGTCAGCGTGCGGTCCTGATCTCCGTTGCCGCTCAGCCAGAAGGTGTTCGGATTCTCGTCCGCTGCCAGTGCCGCGCTGTGCTGTTCCGCTTCGCTGCTGGCTTCCGCCTTCCAGTCTTTCTTGATATATCCGAAGCGTTCCTGAAGCACCGGTCCGGTCTTTCCGTTCAGCACCGATACGGCCTGTACCTCCTGATTATCAGCCGTGAATGCACCCTGATAGCTTGCCGAATTCTTGGTCGGAGCCGTACCGTCTGTGGTGTAGTGGATGCTGTATCCCGCATTCAGGTTGCCCGCGCTGTTCTCGCCGTGGCGCTTCCAGCCAAAATCACTTTCCTTCACCTGAATCGTTACCTGTCCGTCCATACTGCGTTTGGCGGTAAGCTGTGGCGGCACCGCCGGATAATAGTGGGCTGATACCTTGCAGATGCCTGCCTGCATTCTCATTTTCGGGAAGTGGATGCGGATGCGGTCAGTCGTGATCTGCGGGAAGCGCAGGATGCGCTTGTAACCGATGTTCGTACTTTCGGCAATTTTTTTCCAGGCTCCGTCAATCCAAGCCTCCACATAATGCTCCTCCACACGCTCGCCGGTCTGCTCGATGGCCTCCTGAATGGTCAGGCGGTTCAGTGTAATCGGTTTGCGGGTCGTGATGGTGATCACCGGATCCTTCTCGTCAATCAGCGTATAGGTCTTTCTGTCCTTGTCCAGCACCTCTTTCGGGCCTTTGGCCTTTTTCAGCAGGTCTGTGCCGTAAGTTTCGCGGATGCGTCGTCCCACTTCTTCCAGCACCTCCACATCCTTCTGCGGCAGCAGTCCCTCACGGTTTGGCGGGATGTTCAGCAGGAAAGTAGAGTTACCGCCCACGGCACGCTCATAGATGTCGAACACATCGTCCGCGTTGCGCACCTTCTGCTCCGTATCATCCCGGTAGAACCAGCCCTCACGGATGGAAGTGTTGATTTCCGCCTGCTGATAGTGCAGATACTTGGCCTTCTGCAAGGCCTCGCGGCTGCCCAGATCCTCGGCCACCATATCCGGAAACATGTTCATGGTGTCCGGATTCTCCTGATAGCCGATTACGTTCCACTCCGTGCGGCGGGTTCTTCCCGCCTCGTTACCGCACCAGCGGATATCCTCTTTACCGAAGATGGCCGCATGCGGTGCCAGCGTACGGATCACCTGTTGCCAGGCCTTATAGTTATAGGTCTGTCCGCCTTTTTGTTTCGGGTGTGCTCCGTCGAACCATACCTCATCCACCTCGCCGTATTCGGTGAGGATTTCGAACAGCTGGTTCATGAAGTACTCGTTATAGTCGTCCACCACGAACTGGAATTTCGTTTTGTTGGCAAAAGGACGTCCTTCCACTTCACGCGGAATGGTGCGCAGGGTCTTTTTGCTTCCGTTTCCGTACAGGCCTTCCGGATTCTCAATCTGGTACAGGTCGGCCGGCGACAGATAGACACCCAGCTTCAGGCCGTACTTCTTGCACGATTTGGAAAGGTCTCTCAGAATATCCCCCTTGCCGTCCTGGAATCCGGTGGACATGATGCCATGTTTCGTATATCGGGTCTGCCACAGACAGAAACCGTCGTGGTGCTTCACGGTGAGCATCACCAGCTTCATGCCGGCCGCCTTGATGGCCTTGCACCACTGGTCGGTATCCAGTGTTTTCAGATCAAAGATAGACGGATCTTCCTTACCGGTTCCCCATTCCATACGGGTGAATGTGTTCGGTCCGAAGTGGATAAAGGCAATGAACTCCTTTTCCAGAGCGCGCAGCTGGTTGTCGGTCGGAACCACGTGAGCCGCCTTTTGGATAATCACTTCCTTAGAGTCCGAATCGTTTACCTTGATGGTATTGTCTAAAGAATATTTTTGGGCAGATGCCGCCTGCAAGGCACCCGCAAGGACCAGGGAAAATAAGATTCTTTTCATGCTTGAGTCTTACAATGACAAAAATTGGTAGTTTATGATTTATAATTACGGAAACAAAAATAGGTATTTTTTTGCACTTATTGCCTCTTGCGTATGGAAAGAAACCTTAATTTTGCGTACATCAAACAGAAACTCTTTATTGAAACACTTATTTATATCGGAAAAATATATGGCGAAACAGTTCTTTATCTTTCTTTTCTGCTTCTTTTACGGAGCAGTCCGTACATTGTCTGCCCAAAATCTGGAGCAGTCCATCCGTGCTTATCTGGTTGGAAAACAAGCCGAGGTGGGCGTGGCTGTAATCTTCAACGGTACAGACACGCTGACCGTCAATAACGATAACCGCTATCCGCTGATGAGCGTGGTGAAATTCCATCAGGCACTGGCTGTGGCCGATACGCTCACGGCCCTTTCCGAGAGTGTGGACCATGAGGTGCTGGTAACTCCCGAAGATCTCAAGCCCAACACCTATAGCCCGCTGCGCGACCGCTATCCTCAGGGCAATGTCACCCTTCCTTTGCGTACGCTTCTGGAATATACGTTGCAGCAGAGCGACAACAACGCCTGCGACCTGCTGTTCCGTCTGTATGGCGGTCCTCAGGCCACCGACCGCTATATCCGTTCTCTGGGCCTGACCGATTTTGCCGTTCAGGTTACCGAAGACGATATGCACCGCGATGCGCAGACCTGTTATGACAACTGGTCTACACCGCTAGAAGCCGTTCGTCTGATGGAAATCTTCCTGAAAAAGTCCTTGTTCGCAAAACCGATTCAGGAGTTCTTGAAAACCACGCTTATGGAGTGCAAGACCGGCACCGACCGCCTTCCGGCTCCGTTGGCCGGCACCGGTGCCCGCATCGGGCATAAGACCGGTACCAGTGATCGGGACGCTTCCGGACGCTGGACCGCCATCAACGATTTGGGTTTTGTCCTTTTGCCCGACGGCCGTTATTACACCATTGCCGTTTTTGTGAAACACTCCCGTGAGTCGGCCGAGAATACCGCACGCATCATTGCCGACATCTCCCGGCTGGTTTATTCCTCATTCTCAAAGAAACGGTAAAACAGGAGTTTTTCTTTGTTTTATTTTGTTGTTATTTGCGCCTCTCTACTGTCAGTTTGTAATAAAATACCGGATAAATCCGAAAATATTGTAATTTCCCTGTTTTTGTTTTTCAAAACGGAATCTAAAAGGTCCTTTTTCTTTCAAAAAGAAAGTAATTTTACTGTACACAAAACACAAAGACAAAATATATAGCGAATTTAACTTTAAATGTTATGAAAAGAAAGAAAAGATGGATTGTGATGATGAGTCTGTTGGTGCTCATCAGTATTTGGGGAGTATTTACACCGGAAACACCGGAACTCTGGATGCCCGATCAGTACTTCAATGCCGCGAATGTGGCCTGGATGATTACCGCTACGATATTCGTTCTGATGATGACACCGGGCCTTTCGTTTTTCTATGGCGGTATGGTAGGGCGGAAGAATATCATTTCCACCATTCTGCAGAGTTTCATTGCCATGGGTGTGATCAGTGTGATCTGGGTTGTCATCGGGTTCAGTCTGGCTTTTGGCGATGATCTGGGACATTTTATCGGCAATCCGCTGACCTTCCCCATGTTTACGGGAGTAGGCGCCAAAACGGATCTCTTTCTGGCACCGACCATTCCTTTGGCGCTGTATGCTCTGTTTCAGATGAAGTTTGCCATTATTACCCCTTCCTTGATTACCGGTTCTTTTGCCGAGCGGGTTCATTTTTCCGGCTATCTGGTGTTTATGGCACTTTTTTCCCTTTTTGTTTATTGTCCTTTGGCCCACTGGACCTGGCATCCCGACGGTTTCCTGCGTCAGATGGGCGTACTCGACTTTGCCGGTGGTATTGTTGTTCACGCTTCTTCCGGAGTGGCGGCCTTGACCGGAGCTTTGTTCTTGGGACAGCGCAGGAATGACGCCACGCCCCATGTTCCGGCAAATATTCCTTTTGTTATCTTAGGCGCCGCCATGCTCTGGTTGGGCTGGTTCGGTTTCAATGCCGGTTCCTCACTGGCTGCCGACCCCATTGCCGTGAAAGCTTTTCTGAATACCAACACCGCCTCGGCTACGGCCATGATCACCTGGCTGTTTTTCGACTGTCTGCGTGGGCGCAAACCTTCGGCCATGGGAGCGGCGGTAGGAGCGGTGGTCGGTCTGGTGGCCATCACCCCTTCGGCCGGATATGTCACCGTGGGCGAGAGCATTATGATCGCTTTCCTGACCACCATTGTCTGCAATATCGCCGTCTACTGGAAAAACAAGACCCATGTGGACGATGCTCTCGATGTATTTCCCACTCATGGTGTGGGCGGTATTTTCGGAACAATCCTCACCGGAGTGTTTGTGCATGGATTGCTTGACGGAAATGTGCACATGTTCCTGATTCATCTGCTGGCAGTGGTGATTGTCTGCGGCTATACCTTTGTGGTGAGCTACATCCTGTATTGGCTTACCGACAAGATGATCCCGATGCGCGTTTCACCGGAGAGCGAGGCTGCCGGTCTGGACAAGAGCCAGCACGATGAATGCTATGGAATTGGATAAAAAATTAACTTTTACTATAAAAATAGTCAGCTTTCCGAGTGTGGGAAGCTGACTATTTTATTAATTTTGTCTGACTAATTTACTTCTTTATGCATGATTTCGACAAAACATATCGTTTTCATCCTGAAAATAAAGAGAATTCTTAAATCAAAAAAAGTAAAATAACAACCAGAAAAACATTATGGGAAAATTTTTTGAACAAGCCATGTCCCTTTTCGGAGACAACAAGAACAAGTCGTCACACAAAAACGGTGCGGATGCCGTGTTACATAATCTTTGGCAGAAAGCCCGCTACCGCTTTGAGTTCGAGGCTTCCGTCAGTGATGAAGACGGTCGCGATTTCGTGCTGCGTCTTCAGGGCATTTCCGATTTTCCGTTGGTTCAAGTGCTGCGAAAGGCTGGTGTGGATCTCTCTCGGGCCACCGTTTCCCGGTGCTATTCCATCGTAGAGGATTCCCGCACGAAAGAACTTCATCCCATTGCCGATATCCGCGCCTATCGTATTTTTGAGGATTTTCCTTTCGTAGGTTCCGGCGAGCCGTTCGACACCAATCAGGGCTCCCGTTCCGTTGTGATTTATATCGGATACACCCTCGGCAGGCAGCAAGGCTATACCCTTGTGCATCTGCATCCTTGGGGTCGTCGCGATGCCTATGCCACCGTAATGGCCAATATCTCCATCTATACGGCGGTAGGAGAGGATGATACCCGTCTGAAACGTTGCCTGCTTGTCTTCGATGAAGACACCTCTCTGCGTGTTCATGAAGAGTTTATGCAATGCCAGCAGGAAGCGATGCAAAAGGCAGATGCCGGTCGTCCGTTGTCGGACCTGGAAGAGCTCTCTCTCAATATAGATCATCGGGTGGACTATTATTGGGAGTCAGCCGAGAGCAAGATGCGCAATCGCCGTTGGAACGATGCCCTGATGCTGTGGGCCCATGTCTATGATGCCTATAATCAGGCAGCCCACAAGGACTTTCATAAGGATCTGGCCGACGGCCTGTTCCATGTGACTTCTCAGATCGGTATGTGCCATTACCACCGGGGGCAGTATGAACTGGCCAAGAGCTATCTGGAATTTTCGGAATACGACGATCAGGAAAACCCCGGAAGAGACGCCTGTCTGCAGGAGTGTTATGATCGTCTGAACAACACACCGCCTTCCTCGCTTCTGGGATATCTGTTTGGCGGCATCCTGCAGCTGGTTCCCGAGGAACTGTCCGACCTGCTTTGGGTGGACAACGATACCGGTGAAAGCGCCTGCGTGCATGACCTGAACGCCATCTGGAATTTTGACCTGAAAGCCTTTATGACAGGGCGGCAAAGTGCCACACTCTATCTGTCACACAACCGGATGGGTTGCCGACCGTTTGAGCGCCAGCCGTCCGCGGTGCCGGGATCGCATATCGATGACCGCTCGATTTATTTCCCCAACCGGAGCCTCATCATCCAGCTTACCCGTGAGGAGAGTGTCGTTCAGCTGTCGGTCCTGATGCCTCCGGGACAGCTTTTCGACAACAATCTCCCGACTGTGGCCAAAACAGTCAGCCTGGAGTTCACCCTCTTGGGCGAATGGCCCACAGAGCAGTTTGAAGAGTTGCGTGCCACAGCAGAGAGCAAGCGGCAACAGGAGGAAGAGCTTTCCTATTATGAGTTTTATTCTTTAGGCCGTTTTCCTGAAATCCGTAAGGATTTTATTGTAGGTTGCGACACTTTCAACAATAGAATCTTTGGCGATGCGCTGGTTTATCTGACCCGTGCATTCCGGGCTTTGTCCCATGAGTGGGAACATGTGGAGTTGGCTCCAGAGGAAAGGGGCATGTATGGAGAGTTGTCTTACATGCTTGGTTTTATATATACAGAACTTGGTGAGTATGCCCATGCCCTCTATTATCTGGAACCTTTGAGACAGAGTGCAGACTCTAAATGGAAGATCGAGTATATCAATGCTCTGGTCAATTCTCAGGATATCAGAGCCTATTCATTTGTTTATCACGAACTGAAGGAGGCGACGAAGAATGCCGATCCTGAAGAAAAGGAATACCTTAACTTCCTGAAACGGCGTTACGGCTATCTGCTCGTCGAGTTCCATGATTTTGACAAGGCCAAAGAATATTTCCGGAGTCTGTTGTCCGATCCGGATTGCGGCAGGTTTGCCCAAAGTGAACTGGATTATCTGGAAAGCAGACAATAGACCTTGCTTTATGATGTTTTGTAAAGATTATTACAGTTTTCTGTTTTCGGAAAATCAGCTGATTGGGAATTGTTTTTGCATAAATATTCACTATGGAATGGCATAAAAACGGTATATATGCGGTTTTTATGCAAGAAATAAGTATGCGGACGGAAAATTTTGTTGTCAATCCGCGTAAAAGAGGGTGTGTCAAAATACCCTCTTTATAACAGAAGATCGCTATATAGCCGAACTTTCTTATAAAGTGGCCA
>OKWR01001025.1_pt1 | contig 21442 bp, 22 predicted proteins | sample 1607101 | NCBI WGS metagenome assembly OKWR01 (sample SAMN04414076, study PRJEB24778) | human gut metagenome | material: faecal | host: Homo sapiens
AAGACGAAGATCGCGCCCAGAAGTCCGGCACTGCCCAACTGGCGAGGGCCGATGTGGTAGATGCCGTCCTCCGGCATCGTGCGCGCCATGGTATACCGGACCGTCACACAGCAGGCAATGGTAAAGCCCAGCTGCCCCAGCAGCACGATACAGCCCACGCCAAGGATACTGCCCAGCAGTGCGCCCACTGTACCGGCAACCGCATTTTCCGGCTTTTGGGCAGCCTCCTGCTGCTCCTGACCGGCTCCCAGCTGCCGGTAGCAGCTGTCGCACAGCAGCGAGGGAGCGCCTGCCATCACGCAGGCCTCCGCCTCCACCGCCTGACCGCAGCCCTGGCAGCAGCTTTGGTATCCTCTGCTGCGCAGAAACGCGACGATTTCCTGGGCCGCCTGCTCCAGCCGATCGATCTTCTTGACGCTGCCAAAGGTCGCTTTCAGGACGAATTCCACCCGGTTCCTGCGGACAACGCAGTTCACCACCAGCTTATTGCCCTTGGCAAAGGTCTTCATCTCCGCTGCATCCGGCTCCTGTCCGCCGCGGGTCAGAGAGAAGACCAGCGCGGCATAGTCTCGGTTAACCGTGCTGGGCATCATTATCATTTTCAGCCCGCCCTGTTCCCCAAAAAGGGTACCGCTGCGCTCATCTACAGACAGATGCAGCCGCTGGGCCGTCTGGGTCAGAAAATCACTCTGCTTTTTGTTCATAAAAACGCGCCTCCATGTCTCATTTCTCTTCAATCTGCCACCCGTCCCGGGCAGCAGGGCACCTCCGTGAAAGGTGTCTTCTTCCGATTCGATTGTAGCATAAACGCGCCAAATCGTCAAGGAACATTCCACCGCCTCTCCTGATTACACAAACCCCGGCAATTTTCCGCAAAGATCCCCCAATTTTTCTGCCCCGCAATTTTCTGTCAGAAGACTTGACACACTGCCAATAATTGAGTATAATAGCAAGGCTATCGGGGTGTGGCGAAGCTTGGTATCGCGCTTGGTTCGGGTCCAAGAGGCCGCGGGTTCGAATCCCGCCACTCCGACCAAATCCCATTATACGATTCGCGCCGGACGAAATCGTATTTATCTCTGGCATTTTCCGGCTAACGTTCACAAGGCCTGCCCACTAATGGGCAGGCCTTGTGCTATTTTTACTTGCCGCGATACATTGCCTGCATCGCCACTACCTTGGCGGATGCATCAATGTGCATCTGATGCAGATACTCATACAGCTCCGGCATCCCGGGTGGAATTTCCTCGCCGGACTTGCGGCTTTTTAGCGATTGCCTACCGTTATAGGAATGCGAAGCTGGCGGAGCTGCTGCTTCATTTCCGGCGTAATGCGGTAGCTTTCCACTGCCTTTTGAATGGTCTTGTTGTGCGTCCAGGCATCCAGCCGCCGCTCTGTGAGCCAGGGCAATGTTTCCTCCGGCTGCTTGGCCAGAGCCGTTGCGAAGAACCAGGCCCGCATCATATTGAGATAGTATTCTTCGCTATGTACGCCCGTCGCCCATGCCAGATATTCCGGCTGAAACGCTTCATCCAGATAATATCGCATCAGCATTCCCATGGCATAGCGCACAGTATAGAGCCTGTCGGAATCCAGCCACAGGCGAATGCTCACCAACAGTTCTTCTTTATGCTTTGCAAAAACCTTGGGGCAAAAGCAGTCGCAGGTGGCCCAATTGTCAATGTAAGGCAGGAATTTCTCTGTTTCTGCCAGTGCCCTGTCATAGTCCCGGATGTTTTCCACGAGAAATGCATGGAGGTTGTTCTCCTCATAGTATCCGTGGGGCAGGCTATTCAGAAAGGCTTCCGCCAGGTCCGTTCCAGAGAGCTCCTTTGCAAGCTTTCGCAAAAGCGGTGTGCGCACGCCAATGATCGTCTCCGGGGATACAGTAGGCATCAGCTTGCTTTGAAAGGCCTGATAGGTTTCGTCCTGCAAGGCAAACAGCTTCTGCGTAATCGCTTCATCCATAAAAACGTTCTCCTTTGCATTGTTTTCGTTTCCCGCCTTGGCTCCCGGCTGCAGCGGTTCCGCCCTGCCACTTGATAGCACTGCCGCGTGTGATGCTTTGCAGTATATCTGGGCAACACCCCTATGGCGATAGCTTTTGATGACACAAATCTAGTCCAAGTAGGCCTTGGTGGAGTCGTCAAAGTGGCTGCAAACCTTGGTAGAGTCGATTCTGCCCACGACTTTTCCGTCCATATAGGCAAGCAGGGACAGAGAATCCGCAAAGGCGGGATTTTCAAAGCTCGCGGTCACATCCGCTATATACTTCTCGTCGATCTCCCAGCCCCATATGCTTTCTTCCGTGCGTAAGTCACGCTCAAACCGCAAAACGTCGGGGATTCGGTCTTTGGTGTAGTGTTTGATTTCCATTCTATTCAACTCCGTCGCAAGCGAAAAAATCATCACAGAAGCGATTCCATTTTATTTCATATTCATCGTGGCTCACTAAAGTCATTTCTTTCGGGGTGTAGATTCCCCGTTTTTGTGCTTCATCCACCATTTTATATATCCAATCATCAGAGGTCTCTACTACCGCACGGACGCAGTCCCAGCCTTTCAAAAACGCATAGTACAGCCGGGTATGCCCATCCAGCGAAATATACCGCTCCTTATCTGGAAATACCTGGATGATAATGTCTTGCGGCTTATGAATGAAGGAGCTGATAGCATTAATCTTATCTTCATCCACATAGAATTGTGACGGCTGAATCTGTTCTAAGCGCAAAGTCAGTAAGGATAACCGTGGATACTCCATAACCTTCTTCCCATCTTTGTCATAGAACTGTGTAATATGCGGAGCATAGAAGCGGAATTCTCCAATAACCGCTGTATATGCGGCTTGATCTTCTCCTCGGATTATGGCTTCATAGTCGGAAATGATCTCCACTTCATATGGCTTTCCATCTACTAAAAAGCAACCGTGTTGAAGTAGAACTGCCTTGGAAAATTGGTTATCATTGTATGTGTTTATTCGCTGAATGTCCATTATAGCCTCCGGCCGTTGCGCAAGGAAAAGCATCATTCAAGATACGTTCCCGTTGAACTTGAATAGATTCAAACGCCAGTGGATTATGACAGTGCCATCACCCAAAAGTCTTCGATACAGTCGGAATAGGCAATTTCATCCTGTATGGTTTCCAAATATCGGAAACCAGCCTTTTGGTAGGCTTTAATTGCTCTTTGATTGCGGGCCGAAACACGAAGAAGCACTCGTCCATTATGGCCTTTGACACGGCAGAGTTCCTCGACACAACGGCCTACAAACGCTGCACCGTTTCCTTTTCCGCAGAACTGCGGTGCCATAGACCAGCCGACCCACAGATCGTCACCCTCATACTGGCAAGATACCTGTCCAAGAATGGCACCTCCACCAACCAAGCAGAACTGCTCTATTCCCCAAGTAGATTCATCCATTAAGTATTCATCATGATGTCCTTTGATACTATAGGCTTCATAGGGCGTTTCGTACTCCCATTGGACTATTTCCTCTGCAACGTCTTTGGTAAGTGGTTTTAGAGAACCGTTTTCCAAATTAAACTGGTTTTCCATTTACATTCCTCCAAAATTTTCTTCGGAGGGTTAGGAAGCGTGAACCCTCCATACATGATTCATCTTCATAACTAATGTCTACTGAACAGCCCTCAGTTTTTCGCACGGTTGCAAAAATCCGAGCAGCCAATTCAGAAATTGTAAAAAGCGTACTGAATCTTTCGCAGATTCAGCAGCAGAATGGACAGAGCAACCACATGCGCAGCTGTATCTTCCAGCTTCGCCGTCACCAGACCCATTCCACATTTCCGCCTTCCCAGGCTGAATTTGCGCTCTACTTCTACCCGCTCACATTCGTCCTGATAATCCTGAACCTTGTTCCGTTCCTCGCCTTTCTTGGGCCTTCCCAGAGCAGGGCCGGACAGCCGGATACCCCTCATCGATACATACAAGTTCCCGCCAGGTGCAGGGTTTTTGCCTGCTATTTGCTGTTTCCTTTGCACTTATTGTAGCACAGATTGGCGGAAATATCTAGTGTCGCAATGCTTTTGGGGTTGGTCAGTAAACATTAAATAAAGGTGTCCTATTGATTTTCATATATTTTCGAATAAAAATATCAAGAATAGTTCCAATAATCCCAGAATAACATGTATAACCAACAAAAACGCCATGGATTTTGCATCCACGGCGTTTTCTTATCTGGTGCGAGAGAGGGGACTCGAACCCCCACGGCATAACCACACGCACCTCAAACGTGCTTGTCTACCATTCCAACACTCTCGCAAGTGCTTGAGTATTATACCGTATCTTCCTCATTTTGTCAATCCTTTTTTCAGGGAATCGGACGGTAGGAATTTCCTTCGATCAGGTAGCCATAGCCGGGGGCGGGCTGCCACTGGTAGCGGCTTTTGTTCTCCTCCGGGAACAGGTGCTCTAGAATGGCGGCAATGACGCCGCCGTGGGTTACGAGCACCGTATCCTCCTGCAGAAGCTCCGGCAGGGCTTCCAGAACCCGGGCGAGCATCTGATTGCCGCTCTCCCCTTCCGGCGGAATGTTGGCCATATTGTCCCCGGTAATCCAGGCTATATAGGCCGGGGCGTCCTTCAGCTCCTCATAGGTGTGCATTTCGAAAATGCCGAAATCCACCTCCCGGAAGGCGGGGCGCTGTCCGTGGGGTACGTCTCCAAAGAGGATGGCAAGGGTCTGCTCTGTGCGCAGCATCCCGGAGGTCAGGAAGCGGACGGGGCCGATATCGTAACGGAGCTTTTTCAGGGCCTCCCGTCCGGGCTGAGACAGGGGCAGGTCCGTGCTGCCGCAGTAGCGGTGCTGCAGGTTGGCCTCGGTATTGCCGTGACGAATCAGGTAGAGTCTGCTCATTTCAGTCGCTGCTCCAATCCGCAGTAAATCCGGGATACGCTGTCGGCATTCTTGGCTAAATACTGGCAGACAAGCCCCGTGGTGTGCCGCCACAGGCGCATGGTGGCATCGATGGGCACCACGCCGCAGAAAATATCCATGCAGATAATCACCTTATCTGACAAATCCTGCCCTTTCAGCTGCTCCATAGGGTCAATCCCCGCCCGGACGCAGGCAAGAACATAGTCCTCCAAACGGTCAATGCAGGGCTTGCTGAAATCAATCTGGGTATCCTCGCAGGTGAAAATTTGCGTTTCGGGAATGCCAAGCTTCTCCATGGCAAAGGCGCGCTTTCCCTGATACGCGCCGCCGATAATCAGTTTCATACTTGCCTCCTTACAAAATCGCCAACGCCCCAAGGGCGGAAAGCTCTGAAAGAGTCAGGGCATAGCCGGAAATATCGCCGTTCATGCCCTCCAGGGAGCGGTAGGCCTTGCGCAGCGCCAGCCCATAGCCCGCAGCCTGCACCAGAAGGACCATCCCGCAGCGGAAACGCAGCGAAAAGGCAAAGGCCAGCGCCCCCGCCAGAAACGCGCAGGGAATCCAGATATCCGCTGCCTTGGCCCGCTTGCGTACGTACTGGCTGGGGGACATCTTGGGAAGCAGGGCCACCGCCAAGGCGCTGCCGCAGCGGCTGACCACCGGAATGACAATCAGAACACGAATGTCCGTTTTCTGGTTAAAAGAGACACAGAAGGCGAACTGGCACAGGATCAGCAGCACCACACCAATGACCGCAAAGGAGCCCACATGGGAATCCTTCAGAATCTCCCGGCGCTTTGCCAGATCCCGGCAGGAGCCCACCGCATCGGTGACATCCATAAAACCGTCCAGATGGATAAAGCCCGTGGCGAAAAAGGGCATGGCGCACAGGGCAATACCGGTCACCGCCTGGCTGAGCCCCAAAAAGCGGCACAGCAGCCCGAGGCACCACCACAGCAGGCCGATTTCCAGCCCCACCAGGGGCAGGCACCAAAGGAGCTTATCCCTTGCATCCTCATCCCAGATTTTACAGGGACAGGGAATGGCGCAGAACATGGATTGGCACATAAAAAAGGCGTGAAAAAAAGACTTCATAGCTTTCCTTCTCCTTTGTGGAAGATATGGCTCCCGGCGCTGACCTCGATAACCGCATCCGCAATTCCCGCCAGAAACCGGTCCAGCCGGGCAAGGCCACGGCGATAAGTTTCCGTCTCTTCGTCGTATTTGGCTGCATCGGAATAGATATAATCGCTGACCAGCACAATATTTTGGACCTGATTGCAGAGCGTCTCCAGCCCCTTTTGGCAGCGGTCGGGAGCGTCTGCATCCAGCTTCCAGGTGGTGGGGTCTGGGTAGAGCTCATTGAGCAGCAACGCCGTCACACTGTCCAGCAGGAAGGTGCCTTCCCGGTCTGCCCGCTCCAGGCAGCGGGCAATGTCTCTGCCCTGCTCGACGGTTTCAAAGCCCAAACCAGCCCGGTCCGCAATATGGTGGCGGATACGGTCATTGTCCTCTTCGTCACAGGGGATCATGGTTGCCAAGTAATAGTGCTTCCCGCCGGAAGCCAGCTTCACCGCAAGGTCCTGGGCATAGGAGGACTTCCCGTTCTTTGCGCCCCCGGTGATAAAGACGATCACTTGCTTGCCTCCACGGTGAACTTGTCCCCTTCCCGGATTTCATCCAGATACCCATCGTCAATGCCCGCCTGATCAAAGGTGGCCATGTCGTTGATGACGGCACAGGCGGCGCTGAGCACCTGGAAGGCCAGGGGACAGCCGCTGCCCTCGCCCAGGCGCATGCCCAGCAGGAAAATAGGCTCCAGGCCCATGGCCTCCATGGCAAGCTTATAGCCGATCTCGTAGGAGGCATGGCTTGGCACCAGGTAATCCCCCACGGCGGGACACAGCCGAACGGCGCACAGTGCCGCCACCGCAGAGATGAACCCGTCGATGACCATGGTCCGGTGGCTGGCAGCGCCCCCCAGGAACGCGCCGCACATGGCGGCTAAGTCAAATCCGCCCACCTTTTGCAGCACGTCCACCGGATCAGAGGGGTTGGGCCTGTTCAGGGCGATGGCATCCGCAATGACCTGCTTCTTCTTCCGGAAGGAGTCGTCGGTAATGCCGCCGCCCCGGCCGGTGACGGTCTCCACGCTGACCCCCAGCAGAACGGAGAGAACTGCCGAAGATGTGGTGGTGTTGCCAATGCCCATCTCTCCCACGCCCATGGCGTCCGCTTCCGTCTGCATGGCAAGCTCTGCCCCGGTGAGAATGGCTTGAATGGCCTGCTCCCGGGTCATGGCAGGTCCCTTTGCGATATTTTGGGTGCCGAATGCGATCTTTTTATTCAGGACCTTGGGCTCCTGGATAACGGCGTTGACGCCCACATCGCAGACCGTAATCCCGGAGCCGAAGTGCTTGGCAAGCACCGACGCACCGGTCTTGGCCCGGGTCAGGTTGACGGTCTGCATCAGCGTCACGGATTGGGGCGCACTGGAAACGCCCTCCTCCACAACGCCGTTGTCTGCGGCGAAAACCAGCAGATGGGTCTTGTCCATGGAATTGTAGACTTTCCCGGTAATGCCCGCCAGCTGAACGGACAATTCTTCCAGCCGCCCCAGGCTCTCCGGGGGCTTGGCAAGGGCGGCCTGCCGCTGCCTGGCGGCAGCCATGGCCTCCTGAGAAAGGGGGGCAACGGATGCAAGTAAGGTTTCCAGGGTCATGTTTCTTCCTCCAATATTCCCTGCCGCAGAAGCCAGTCCACGTCCCGCCTGCCATCCGTCACCTCCAGGGTGAAGGTGGCATCAGGGCACAGGGCATCCGCGCGGGTCAAAAACGTTTTCATGGGAATGGTCCCCTGGTCCAGGGGGCTGTGGGTATCAAAGCTGCGGTCATTGTTATGAATGTGGAAGTGGGTCAGCCAGGGGGCCAGGGTTTCCAGCCACTGCATCACACCGATTTCCGAGCACACATGGGCGTGGCCCACATCCAGGCACAGCCGGAACCGGGGGTCATCTACCCCGGCGGCGATATCCGCCATCCATTGCGGGTCAGATTCCAGCACATTTTCAATGCAGAGCACCGTGTCCGCCGGGACGCGCTGCAAAAATTCCTTCCAGAACAGAACGGACTGCTCCGTATACCAGCAGGAATAGTACACATGGGGCAGATATCCGCCGTGGAACACCAATCGCTTGGCCCCGTACTGCTCTGCCATCCGGAGCGCCTGGAAATAGCGCTTGGCTGCCAGCTCCCGGGCCAAGGGGTCAATGGCACAGGGGAAGAGCTCATTGAAGGGGCCATGGAGCATCCGCCGCTTTACGCCCTGCACCTGGGCATCCACCCGGGGCTTCGTTTCCGCGTAAAGCGAATCCATATTGACCGCGGTGCAGTAGTCCGCAATTTCCAGGCCCAGGCCGCAGTCCCGGGCCGCAGCACCTGCGTTTTCGTCTATGGTGGATAAATAGAGCTGCTCTCTTCTCACTGTGCCTGTCCCCCATCCATCATGCCGTATTTTTTCTGAATTCGGTTCAGCTTATACAGCAGGGGCTTCGTCAGCACCATCAGCGTCACGCCGCAGCCAATACCATGGACGGTATTGACGGGGACGCCCTGGCCGAAAATAAACAGGACATTTTTCCAGGTAAGCTTGCTGAGCACCGTAAACACGGTACAGCAGTCCAGCATAGGGCCAACCAGCAGCAAAATGGAAAGGAAGCCGAAAATGCCCAAAATCCAAGGCTTGCACCACTTCTGGCGGCCATGGAAGATCAGCCCCGCCCAGAAGCCCGCAAAGCCATAGGCGAACATCTGCCAGGGCGTCCAAGGTCCCTGACTGAAAAAGAAGTTGCTGGCAAAGGCCGCGATGGCCCCGGTGAGAAAGCCCGCCTGGGCGCCGAAGGCAATGCCCGTGATCATGATGACACCGGTGATGGCCTTGAAATAGGGAATGAACACGAAGGCCACCCGGGAGGCTGTGGCCAGCGCCGCCATGACCGCCAACGTCACCAGTTCTCTTGACTGGGGCTTTCTCGACTCGAAGGAGGCGAAGAAGGGCAGCATAATTTCGATAACCACCAGGGTGCTGGTGAGATAGTACCAGCGGCCCTTGATGTGACGGCCCAAAAGCAGGGTCGCGGGAACCAGCAGAAAAATGGTCAGGATGGAAAAGAGGGTAGATTTTTTCATGCCTTCTCCCCCAGATTCTCCCGATAAAGGGCGGCAACGTCCTGGGCCGTCACGGCATTTTCAAAAATGCAGCGGCTCATGCGGTTGGAGGCTGTGGTATAGAAGCTGTTGGAGCCGAAGAACTCCCGGGGGGTGCCGGAGGCGATGATCTGCCCGTCAAAGAACATGGCGGCTATATCCGCATTTTCCGCGCAGAACTCCACATCATGGGAGACCATGACAACGGTCATGCCCTCGTCCGTAAGTCGTTTCAGGGTTTTGGCGAACCGGGCCTTGAAGCCGCAGTCCAGGCCCTTGGTGGGCTCGTCCAGCAGCAGAAGCTTCGGCTTCGTCAGCAGCACCTTGGCAAGGGCCACCCGCTGCTGCTCGCCGCCGGACAGATCATAAGGGTGGGCATCCAGCAAATGGGTGATTTCACACAGCTCGGCCACTCGCAGCTGCTCTGCCTCCTCCCCGTTCATCTCCTCCAGCTCCGCCCGGACGTTCTGCTTCACAAAGAGGTTCGTGGGGTCTTGGGGCAGCATGGAAAGACAGTTCTGGAACAGCTTTCCCTTGGGGTATTTCTGAATTTCCCTGCCGAAAACCTCGATTTTCCCCCGATAAGAGCGAGTTGCGCCGCAGACGGTGCGGAGGGTGGAGGATTTTCCCGCGCCGTTGCCGCCTACAATGGCATACAGGCATCCGGCGGGCACTTCCATATTCAGCCCCTTCAAAACGTCCGGGGACTGCCGCTCATAGCGCATCCATACATCCCGGATGCGCAGTGCAGGCTCCCCGAACTGCTTTTGGCTGGCTGTGGGCAGAGAACGCACCGTGGGCACTTTCTCCCGGAAGCAATCCGTCAACCAAGTGCGGCCCTCCCGGACCGTCAGAGGGGCCTGGCCGCTGCCGGCGCACTGATAGAACACCCGCATAGGCGCGGGGAGCATAGGAAACAGGGGGCTATTCCGGTCAAAGAGGCTCTGGCCGATCTGCCGGGGGCCGTTGTTGGCCACAAGACGTCCCTTCTCCATAACCAGCACCCGGTCGGCCACGGGGAAAATATCCTCCGCCCGGTGCTCGGTGATCAGCACCGTGGTGCCCAGCTCCTGATTGATCTTTTTCAGGGTATTCAGGAAATCCGAGGCAGCGATGGGGTCCAGCTGGCCGGTGGGCTCATCCAGGATGAGGATTTCCGGCTGCATGGCCATAATGGAGGCCAGATTCAGCAGCTGCTTCTGGCCGCCGGAGAGCTGGGACACATCCCGGTGATACCAGCTCTGAATGCCGAAAAAGCTGGCCATTTCCGCAACCCGCAGACCGATGGTCTCCCGGGACACCCCCAGATTTTCCAGGCCGAAGGCCAGCTCGTGCCAGACCTTGTCCGTCACGATCTGGTCGTCCGGGTTCTGCATCACATAGCCAATGGCACTGGCCTGGCGCTTGGCATCCACTTTGTCCAGGGGCACACCGTCAAACAGAATCTCCCCGGTCCGGCTGCCCGTTGGGGCCAGAACGGATTTCAGGTGCCGCAGCAGGGTGGTCTTTCCGCAGCCGCTGTTGCCGCACAGGAGCACATACTCTCCCTTTTTTATGGTGAGGGACACATCCGAAAGGGTCTGCTTTGCAGCATCCGGATAGGAAAAGCTCAGGCCGCGAATTTCAAATTGTTCCATACAATTGCCTCCCGAAGATACATCGTCGAGGGAATCAGCAGCAGAACACAGTAAGCCGGAAACCCGAGCGTAAGATTGTCACAAGCATATTTAGGCGTAAAGGTGGTACCCGTACCGCCCAGGGACAGCACCAGCACAAACAGCGCCCCGATCAGCGCGCACAGGCAGCCATCCCGCCAGGAAAAATGATAGATATGAAAATTGGTCCGGCGGCCGCAGCCGTAGCCCCGGGCTCGCATGGAGTCGGCGGTGACAATGCTGCCCTCCAGAGCCCAGTCCGTCAGAGAGGACAGAATGCTGACGCCGCTTTTCACCTGCTCTTTCCGGGAAGCGGAATTCTCCGTTCCCTTTCCAATGGCGCTGCGCGCAGCGGAAATCTGCTTGGTCTTTCTGGTAAAGGCGGGAATCAGCCGCAAAACCATCACCAGCAGCAGCGACAGCGCCGGGATGAGATTGCCAAACAGCGCCGTAAATTTATCACTGGTGAGCACCTCGCTGTAGCAGCCAAACCAGACCATGGTCAGGGCAAAAATCAGGCCCAGAACCGCGCCATAGGCCATGGCCTCGGCGGTATAGGGGCGGCCGAAGAGCAGAAACAGGGTGTGCTTTCCGGAGGTATTGATCAGCGGGTTCAGAACCGTGATCAGCACCATCATACCGGCCATGGAGCCGATAAAGGAAACGCCTTTCTTTCCTTTCAGCAGCAGATAATAAACCGAGGCCCCTATCAGGCCCGCAATGGCATAGGCCGGGTGCTGAATGGTGACCCCAAGACCGATGACAGCCACGAAAAAGAGGAAATTCGCCGCCGGATGGCACCGGGAAAAGGAATCCTGTGGCATTGCCTCACTTCCTTTCTTTTCACATTTATATTTATACAGATTATAACAAATACCATTGTGAAAAGCAATAGCGAGGCTGGGACGAACACGGCGATTGCTGTAGGTGAAAGAAAAAGCAGTTGCCTTTCCGGCACAAGTGTGCTATAATATATCGGCATTTTGAGGATGCAATATTTTGAAAAGGAGAAAAAACACAATGAAAAGAACTGTTTCTTCCATTCTTTGCCTGATTATGGTTATGGCTCTGTGCTTTGGTCTGGTTGCCTGCGGCAGCAAGCCCGAGGCTCCCGCCACGACCGAGGCTGCTACCACTGCCGCTGCTTCCGAGGAGACCACCGCGGCCACTGAGGAAACCACCGAGCCTGCCGAAGAGACCACTGAGTCCGCTGCTGATGCTGCCGACGAGGACGGCGTTGTCATCCTGGAGGACGGCAAGACCTATGGCGAGGGCGCTACCAGCTTCACTTTTGTCGTGACCGACAAGGACGAAAACACCGTGACCGTGACCGTCAACACCGATGAGGCGACTGTTGGCGCTGCTCTGGTTGCCCTGAACCTGGTTTCCGGCTCCACCAGCGAGTACGGCCTGATGGTCGATACCGTTAACGGCATCACCCTGGACTACAACAAGGATGGCATGTACTGGAGCTTCTACATCAACGGCGAGTATGCCATGACCGGCGTTGACGCCACCCCCGTGGAAGCCGATGCAACCTACTCCTTCGTTGCTACCGCTGCATAATAAAGCCTAACCCCTTCCAGGCCCCGGAGAAATCCGGGGCCTTTTTGACAAGCCGGAAAGGCCTTGCGGGCTTTTTGACAGGCTTCCGGCTCTGCAAAGATTGACAACAGTGCCAAAATGGATTATATTGGTCACAGCAATATCAAGAAGGAAAGGTGAACACAATGTACTTAGAGGATTACAAGCGCTGGGCCGCTGCGGAACTGGAAGACCCTGCTCTGGCCCGGGAGCTGAAGGAAATCGCCGGGGACGACGAGCAGATCAAGGACCGCTTCGCCGTTGCTCTGAAATTCGGCACCGCAGGCCTTCGGGGGGTGCTGGGTGCCGGTACCAACCGGATGAATATTTATGTGGTCCGTCAGGCCACCCAGGGCCTTGCCAACTGGGTGAAAACCCAGGGCGGCAGCCAGAGTGTTGCCATCTCCTACGACAGCCGCATCAACTCCGATGTATTCGCCAAGACCGCTGCCTGCGTGCTGGCCGCCAACGGCATTCACGTCCGGATTTATGACGCACTGATGCCTGTGCCCGCGCTGAGCTTTGCCACACGGTACTACAAGGCCAACGCCGGCATCATGATCACTGCCTCTCACAATCCCGCCAAGTACAACGGTTACAAAGCCTACGGCCCCGACGGCTGCCAGATGACCGACGACGCGGCGGCCATCGTCTACGCGGAGATTCAGAAAACCGATGTACTCACCGGTGCCAAGCGCATTCCCTTTGAAGAGGGGCTGTCCTCCGGCATGATTCAGTACGTAGGCGAGAACTGCAAGGAAGCCCTGTACGATGCCATTAAGGCCCGGTCCGTGCGGCCCGGTCTGTGTAAGACTGTCGGGCTGAAGCTGGTCTATTCTCCCCTGAACGGCTCCGGCCTGGTGCCCGTGACAAGGGTACTGCACGACATTGGCATTGACGACATCACCATTGTGCCGGAGCAGCAGTATCCCGACGGCCACTTCCCCACCTGCCCCTACCCCAACCCCGAAATTTTCGAGGCGCTGAAGCTGGGCCTGGAGCTGGCGGAAAAGAGCGGCGCGGACCTGATGCTGGCAACCGACCCCGATGCAGACCGGGTGGGCATTGCCATCCGCTGCCCGGACGGCAGCTATGAGCTGGTCTCCGGCAACGAGGTGGGCGTGCTGCTGCTGGACTACATCTGCCAGGGCAGAATTGAAAAGGGCACCATGCCCGCAAACCCCGTGGCCGTCAAGTCCATCGTCTCCACCCCCCTGGCCGATGCGGTGGCCAAGAGCTACGGCGTGGAAATGCGCAATGTGCTGACGGGCTTCAAGTGGATTGGCGACCAGATTGCCCGGCTGGAGGCCGCCGGTCAGGTGGACCGCTTCATCTTCGGCTTTGAGGAGAGCTACGGCTACCTGGCAGGCCCCTATGTCCGGGACAAGGACGCCATCATCGGCTCCATGCTCATCTGCGAAATGGCCGCCTACTACCGCTCCGTCGGCTCCTCCATCAAGGAGCGTCTGGAAGAAATCTACGCCAAGTTCGGCCGCTACCTGAACAAGGTGGATTCCTTTGAGTTCCCGGGCCTGTCCGGCATGGAGAAGATGGCGGGGATTATGGACGGTCTGCGCAAAAATCCCCCTGCCGAGATTGGCGGATATAAAGTCACCAGCGTCACCGACTACCAGGATACCGAAAAGACCGGCCTGCCCAAGGCAAACGTACTGATCTACGCCCTGGAAGGCGGCGCAGCGGTTGTGGTCCGTCCCTCCGGCACGGAGCCCAAAATCAAGACCTATTTCACCACCCTTGGCAAGGACCTGGCCCAGGCCCAGGCCCAGAAGGACCGGCTGGCCACAGCGCTGAAGCCTCTGCTCGCCTGATTTTTAAGCATAAAAAAAATTGCGTCCCGTTATCGGGGCGCAATTTTTGTGCTCTTTTTCGCTTTACGGCGTGACCACCTTGTCCATGAGGTAGCTCAGGGCCGCCTGGAGCTGGGCATCGTTCTCCGGCTCCAGCATTCCATTGTAGAAGAGTGCCTCGGATTCGTCATCCAGCTTGACCGTCTCATCCGGAGTCAGGCCGATTCCCTCCAGGCTGGCGCCATGGCCGGTATAGTAGCGGCCCACGGAAATGCCCGCCGCAGAGCCGTCGGCAAACTGGAACACATACTGGTAGAAGCCCTTGCCGCTGGTCTGCTGGCCGAAGAGCTTTGCCGCGCCATACTCGCTGAGGTCCGCCGCGAAGAGCTCGGCAGCAGAATAGGTGTTTTCATTGATCAGCACAGCCATAGGCACCTTGACGCAGGAAGCATCGGAGGTGACGGTCTCGTCGCTGCCGTCGGTGCCAACTGTGCGGATTAGGTCACCCTCCGGGAGCAGGTAATCCAGGACCTTGGTCAGCTCGTCCACATAGCCGCCGGGGTTGTTGCGAACATCGAACAGAAGCATATCCGCCCCCTGATTCAGGAGCGCTTTGATCGCTGCTATGGTCTCATCGGCGCAGCGCTCGTCAAAATTTTGGATGGTCACCAGCCCCACGTGCTCGTTCAGCAGCTTGGAGGAGGCCACAGTGGTCTCCATGCGCTTGCGGGTCATGGACATGGTGATTCCCTCGCCGCTGCGCAGAACCGTGATGGAGACCACAGTCCCCTCTTCGCCCTTGATCATGGCGGAGATCTCGGTGACCGTGCGGTCCTGGGCAGACTCTCCGTCCACCTGGATGATCACATCCCCCACCTGAACACCGGCTTCCTCCGCCGGGCCGCCCGGCTGCACGGCAATAACCATCAGCCCGGAATTGTCATCCGTGGCCTGAACCGTCACGCCAATGCCCACATAGGCATTCTCGGAATTTTCCAGAAAGCTGGGCAGCTCCGAGGCGGGGATGTAATAGCTCCAGCGGTCGCCCATGGCATTCACCATGGCATCCGCGGCGGCATCCTCGATTTTTGTCTTGTCCGCATCCCCTGCAAAGCTGGTCAGAATCAGATTTTCCAGGTCCTCCAGTTTGTTGTAGTCGGTGGATGCGGAGACAAAGAAAAGCGTCGCGCCGCAGGCCAGAGCTGCCACCAGCACATAGGACAGGACGATCAGAACTTTCTTTTTCATTTCTTTCGCTCCTTTTGGGTTCAACAACATGAATAATAGCATTCTTCCCACATTCCGGCTTGGAAATGTGGGAAGAAACACATTACAGAGAAACGTAGGCGCAGGGGTTCACATAGGCGCCGTTGTAGGCAATGCCGAAGTGCAGGTGGTAGCCGGTGGTAATGCCGGTCCGGCCCACATAGCCAATCAGCTGACCGGCGGAAACTGCCTGGCCGGAGCTGACCACAGAGCTTGCCAAGTGCATATAGATGGAGGAGAAGCCGTCTCCATGATTGATGGTGATGTAGTTGCCTGCCGAGCCGGAATAGGTATTGGCGGTGACAATGCCAGAACGGGTGGCGTAGACCGGTGTATTGGCAGGGGCCGCCAGGTCAACACCCTGGTGGTAGCTGGATGCACCGGCCGTGGGAGAGGTCCGGAAGCCGAAGGGGCTGGACATATAGGTGTAGCTGCAGGGCCGCAGCCAGGTTCCGCCGGAGGAGGGAGTGGAGGTGCCGGTATTGCCGCTTCCGCCGGAACTGCCGCCGCTGCTCGCGGGGGCGGTGGTAGCAGGGGGAACGGTGGTATAGGTCGCCATATAGGCCAGCCATTCCTGGTGCTTGGCGGCGGTGTATTCCTTCTCCATCTGGGCGATCTGACTCAGCAGGTCCTGGTCCTCAGATTCCAGTTCCTCCTGCAGGCCCTCGATCTCCTGGGCCTTTTCCAACAGCTCGGCAATGACGCCGTCTGCCTCTTCCCGCTTGGCATCCAGCTCTGCCTGGGTGGCATCCAGCTCCTGCTTGGTGCTCTCCAGCTCCGTCTTTTCCGTTTCCAGCTCCTGCTGGGCCTGGGCCACGGCCTTGGTGGCCTCGTCCAGGGCCTCCAGGCGGCGGGTATCCGAGGCGGCGATTTCTTCAATCATGCTCATTCTGTCCAGCAGATCGGAGAAGCTGTTGGCCTTGAAGAGGACCTCCCAATAGCTCAGGGAGCCCTCCTCCTCCATGGTGCGGATACGGGTTTTGTATTCTTCGTTCAGCGTATTATAGTTTTCCTGGGCCGCGTCCAGCTCGTCCTGCTTGTCCGCAACCAGAACGCCATAGGCGGTAATCTGCTCGTTGATGTTGTCCACCTGGGCATGGAGCAGGGTCATTTCCTGGTCAATCAGGTTCTTCTTTGCAACGATGTTGGAAATCTCGTCCTTGTTCTCCTGATACTGACTTTCCAGCTCCTTCATCTTGGACTTCATTTCCGTCCGCTGCTCCTGCAGGCCGGTAATCTGCTTGCGGATTTCGCTGGAGGAAGCGGCATAGGCCCGGGTGGGCAGCAGGCTGAGAACCAGCGTCAGAACCAGCACGGCCGCCATAACGCCGGCCAGAATGGAAACAAGCTTCTTGCGATTTTTCATAGAGACTCCTTTGGATATTATCCGATGTAGGCCATTGGGTTTACATAGGTACCGGCGTAGGATACGCCGAAGTGCAGATGGGGCCCGGTGGAAACACCGGTGCTGCCCACATAGCCGATCAGCTGTCCGGCAGCCACGCTCTGGCCGCTGGACACCACGTAGTTGGTCATGTGCATATAGATGGAGCTGAATCCGTCTCCGTGGTTTATGCTCACATAGTATCCGGCACCCCCCGCCTGATAGGAGGCGGTGGTCACCGTTCCTGCCCGGGTTGCATAGATGGGGGTACCCTGGGGGCAGGCCATATCAATGCCATTGTGCATCAGAGCGTATTTGTAAACGGGATGGATGCGCATTCCGAAGGCGCTGGTAATGGTATAGCCGGATACCGGGGTAATCCAGGTGGCATTGGAGGGAGGGTTCTGGCCCTGCAGGGCAAGCTTTGCAAGCTTTTCCTCATACTGGGCGTTGGCAAGCTCCTTTTCCTTCTGAGCGATTTCCTTCATCAGGGCATCCTGCTTGGCTTCGGAATCGTCCAGCAGCAGCTCGAATTCCTCCTTCTGGGCCGCCAGACTCCGCAGAAGCCCGTCCGATTCCGTTCGCTTCTCGGCGAGCAGGCTCTCGCTGTCGGCAAGGGTCTGCTGTGCCTCGGCAAGGGAGCGCAGCTCCTGCTGCATTTTTGCCTGGGTGGAGGACAGGTCGTCCGCCGCCTGCTGAATTTCCTCCAAACGTCTCTGGTCCGACTGGGCGATTTCCTCAATCATGGCCATTCGGTCCAGGAAATCCGTAAAGCTGCTGGCCTGAAACAGGACCTCCCAATAGCTGACCGTGCCGCCCTCCTCCATGGCGCGGATGCGGGCCTTGTGCTTTTCGTTCAGCTCGTCCAGTCGCTGAGATTCCTCATCCATATCGTCCTGAGCGTCCGCAATCAGCTGGCCATAGGCAATGACCTGCTGGTTGATGTTCAGAATCTGGCTGTGCAGCAGCGCGATTTCCTGGTCCACGGCGTTTTTCCGGTTGACCAGATCCTGAATCTGGTTGGAAGCCGCCGTATACTGCTGGCGGACCGCATCGATTTCCGCCTGAATATCGGCGTTCTCGCTTTTCAGGCTGCCAAGCTCATCCTCGATCTTGTCCGTCTTCTCGGAGGCTCCGGCCTGGATTGGAACGCAGCTCAGCACCAGCGCCGCAGCCAGCACCATGCCTAACAGAGCCTTGGATTTTCTTTGTCGTTTCATCTCTGTCTTTTCGGGGCAGAGGCTCAGACGTCCATGAATTTCCGAATGGAAGTCCAGCTGCCGACGATGCCGACAAACAGTCCTGCGGCACCGAAGACAATAACCATAGGTACTATCAGATTCTCAAAGGGGACGAAGGTAAAGAGCTTCAGCGCATCCACCGTGGAAATCTTCTCAACCAGCGCGTCATAGCTCACCCACTCCAGGCCGAAGGCCAGAATGGCGCCAACCATGCCCAAGGTGAAGCCCTCCACCATAAAGGGCAGGCGGATGAAGCCGTTGGTAGCGCCCACCATTTTCATAATGGCGATTTCGTCCCGCCGGTCGTACATGGCAAGCTTCACCGTATTGGAAATGATCAGCAGGGAGATCACTAGCAGAACGGCAATCAGCGCCACGGCGACGATATGCAGCACCTGCTGAATGGTGGTAAAGCCCTGGGCCAGGGCGTAGGCGGCCTTGGTATCTGCCACGCCGGGAATCTGCCGCAGCTGGGCGTCGGTCTGCTCCATGAGGGTATTGTCCTCCAGGGTCACCACATAGCGGTGGCGCAGGTCCGTTGCCTGGACGCCGTTGAAGGCCTCATCGCCATTGTGATCGGCAATGAAATCCTTCAGCGCCTCCTCCCGGGAGACGAAGGTTGCCTGCAAAACATTGTTCAGCGCGTTGATCTTCGTGCCGATGCTTCTGGCCTCGGCATCGGACAGGTCGCTGTCCACATAGACCAGGATTTCGCTGGTCTGGTTCAGGTCCTGGACCATCACGTCCAGGTTGTAGGCCAGAATGGAGAAGCTGCCCACGATGATCAGGCAGGCCACCGTGACGCACACGGCGGCGAAGGACATAAAGCCATGGAGAAAAATTCCCTTGAAGCCTTCCTTCAAAAGGTATCCGATATTGCTGAATTTCATGGTAACTTACCTCTCTCTTCCGTCGCTGACCACATAGCCGTCATCAATGGCGATGACGCGCTTAGCGAACAGCTCCACCAGGTTCTTCTCGTGGGTGACCACAAGCACCGTGGTGCCCAGATTGTTGATTTCCTGAAGCAGGGCCATGATCTCGAAGGAACGGGCGGGGTCCAGGTTGCCGGTGGGCTCGTCGGCAATGATGGTAGAGGGGTTGTTCACCAGAGCACGGGCAATGGCCAAACGCTGCTGCTCGCCGCCGGACATCTCTCCGGGGTGACGATTCGCCTTGTTTTCCAGGCCAACCAGCTCCAGCACATAGGGAACACGGTCCCGGATCTCCCGCTCCCGGGCACCGATCACACGCATAGCGAAGGCCACGTTGTCATAGACCGTCATATTGTTGATCAGGCGGAAGTCCTGGAACACAACGCCGACGGTACGCCGCAGCAGCGGGATCTCCCGCTTGCGAATGCGCTCCAGCGCATAGCCATTGACCTTCACGGTGCCGGAGGTAGGCCGGAGCTCACCGGTGATGAGCTTGATGATGGTGGATTTTCCGGAGCCGGAGGGGCCAACCAGGAAGCAGAACTCGCCGTCGTCGATCTGCATGGTCACGCCGTTCAGCGCTTTATTGCCCTGCTCGTAGCATTTTACGACATCTGTAAATTCAATCATTTGCATGTATCTCCAGTCGAAGTATCCGCATTTTTCGAAAGGCCGGGCAGCCCGCCCCTTCCGATACTCTGCGCGCAATGTATCCGAATTGTAACACAAAACGGCCGGAAAGTCAATGACGTACCGAGGAAACGGCGGGAATCCCTGATTTTTTAACAAAAATTTCCGATTTCCGTCACAGATTTCAGCACTCAGGCACAAGATATGGCAGTTTTAGGAAAAAGCTGTACACAAGTGGGCGTTTTCTGGCGGTAGACATAAAAAAGCAGCCGTCCCTTCCTGGGGACGGCTGCAAAAAGCCTTCGCGAATTGCTTATCTTGCCTCGCGGGAGGACAGGTATTTGCGGACCATCAGCGCGACCTTGAACACAATGGCATGGTCAAACTGGCGCAGGTCCAGACCGGTGAGCTTCTTGATCTTCTCCAGACGGTACACCAGGGTGTTCCGATGGACAAAAAGCTTCCGGGAGGTTTCGGAGACGTTCAGGTTGTTTTCAAAGAACTTATTGATGGTGAACAGGGTCTCCTGGTCCAGGCAGTCAATGGAGCTCTTCTTGAAGATCTCACTGAGGAAAATCTCGCACAGGGTGGTAGGCAGCTGGTAAATCAGTCGGCCGATGCCCAGATTCTCATAGCGCATAATGCTCTTCTCGGTATCGAAGACCTTGCCCACCTCAATGGCGGTCTGGGCCTCCTTGTAGGAATCCGCCAGCTCCCGCAGGTGCTCGGAGACGGTGCCGATGCCGATGGAGGTCTTGATGCGCAGCTCATTTTTCAGGGTATTTTCAATGTCCTGGGCGATCTTTTCCAGCTCCTCACTGGGGGTATTGGCGGTGATCTGCTTGATCACCGCAACATCGCTCTCGTTGATGCTCAGGACGAAATCCTGCATCTTGTCCGGGAACATGCCGGACAGAACATCTACGGTAGCCACATCGCTGCGGCCCACCTGGCGAATCAGGAACACAGCCCGGGGGGCGTCTGTTGCGAAATGCAGTTCCTTGGCGCGGATATAGATATCACCGGGCAGGATATTGTCCATGATGATATTCTTGACGAAGGTGCCCCGGTCATGCTTTTCCTCGTAGAAGACCTTGGCGTCATTCAGGGCGATATAGGCCATGGAGCAGAAGGATTTGGCCAGCTCGTCCTCACCGGAGCAGAACACGGCGTACTCATACAGATTCGAGCTGCCCACGATGGCCTTGAAGCATTTCTGGGCAAAAACAGTAATGCCATCAACCCCACCGCCGATCCGCAGAGCAGCGTCCGGCCAGCGCTCTCCCAGCAAGGAGACGTCGGTACAGGACACAACGCAGCCCTCGGTATCGATGACGCCGAAGGTTCTGTCGGAAACATCCTTTAATTGCACGATCACGCTTTGAAATACACTGTTGGACATATGGGTGCCCCTCCTTAGAATGTTGCATAAATACGCATTCCACAAAATCGCAGTCTTATTATACACAAGTTTTGCGCATATTGCAAGTGCAATTTGACATTTTATTGCAAATTCTCTCTTACTTTTTAGGTATTCTTCCCAGTGTGTTGTCAAATGTGTAAGAAAAAGGCAAATTGATTCCAGCAATTTGCCGATTTCTTTTCTGCAATTTTATCGGTCCATTTCGCTCAGACCCAGGCTCGCCAGCTCTTGCTCGGTGAGAACCCGTGTCTGTCCTCTAGGCAGGCCCTCCAGAGTCAGCGTTCCTTCCCGGATGCGCTCCAGGTAGATAACAGTCAAGCCCCGGGAGGCCATCATCCGGCGGACCTGGTGATATTTCCCCTCGCACACCGTAATCCGGCTTTCCCCGGGGCCGAGGGGCTCCAGCCTGGCCGGGAG
>OKWR01001030.1_pt1 | contig 21367 bp, 14 predicted proteins | sample 1607101 | NCBI WGS metagenome assembly OKWR01 (sample SAMN04414076, study PRJEB24778) | human gut metagenome | material: faecal | host: Homo sapiens
CTGATAGTTCTATCTTTTACAATTTGCGATATCTCCTTGCGGATTGTAAGGATAGGACCATTTCCATTTTGATATTGCTCGAAATTTTTTTGCTTAACGTCTGAAGGTAGATTATTTAAGTAATCAACCAATGCGTCATTGTTGTCAGAAAGCTCTTTTATCTGAATAGAGTATTCCCTTAGTCTTTCAATGTTCTCTATGAAATTTTTTTTATCTATATCCATGTTTTTCTTATATTTCGATTTGACCGTTCATTAACTTAGGTAAGAGAATGTCGCGGGCTTCGTGAAGTTCGTTGTTATAAATTTCGAATTAGTTTAAACTAACTTCTGATTCTTCCTTGCATATTGTAATGGAAGTATTTTATATTTTCAGAATGTCTGACAAAGTTAATTATTTTAGCCGTTATTTACAAAGAATCTGTGGATATTCCGGAGATAAATATTTCAAAGTACATAGTGCTTTTGGCTGATAACATTAATAATATGAACAAAAGTAATGAGTCGTTTTTAAAGTTTTCATAGAAAGTGCATATAAAAAAACGGTACCCCGATTCACATCGCAGCACCGTCACAACACAAACACAAAATAAAACACGACAAAACTACTATGCAATCTTCCTGTTATGCCGGGGAGGCATATTCACTAGCCTATATATATTCGCATACCTACAAGTAGCCATCAGGCGATTTGCATATATAAAACATTCAGATTTTTATTTTGTTCACGAAAGGAGAAGCAAAAATGTTATTTCTTCTCCTTGTAATCTTTCAGGAAGCCTTCCATCAGCCATTTTGCGAGTGCCTGACGATTGGAGTTTATCACCAACCGACGCTGATCGAACGTATTCTGGATATTACCCAACTCCACAAAGACGGAAGCGGGAGTGGTATGGGAAAGTACGTATAAGTTACGCCCGCTTACTGTGCCGGAAAAGCCCCGGTTGGGTTGATGCTTATCATATTTTGACTCAAACGTATTTTTCATATTATTCGCCAATCGTTTGCTTTCTCCCTTTTTATTCGAATAATAGAAAAAGACATCCGTTTGTTTTCCCTTACTACGGCTATCAATATGAATAAAAATCGCCCTGCAATAAGAGTAGTTCTTACGGTCTTTCCGGTAAAGAGCGTTTATTTTATCACAGCGTTGCTGTAAGCGTTGCACCTGATTCAAAGGAATTGGATCACCCATACAAGTCTCCCGTTTACTGTTTGACAGGTATGAATCATCACGGATACCATCTTTAGCATCTTGAATGATGATACGGACTTCGGCCCCTTCCTGCATTAGGTTACGTGCCAGACGAAGGGCAATATCATAAGCGTATTCATCTTCGTGCAGTTCGTATTTACCAACTTTCCCGATAGCACCCGGATCAGGACCTCCATGTCCGCTGACCACATAGAAGCAAGCACCGGCAAGACGGTTGGAAGTGACTTTCACATCAGCCAGTTGTTTTCCAAACAGAGGCTGATTGAGGGTAGTTCCTATTTTTGTTGATTTAGCTTTCGGAGATTGTTGCTTTGTCCCGGTATTTCCGGAAGGTGATTTCTTAATGGGAGGAATAACATACGTCACGCCCACTTTAAGCACATTGTTCTTTCCCAGTTTCTGTTTATTCAGCTCAATAAAGTCGTCGTAATACTTCTTCGGAGAGCGGTTGTGCCTCAACAGAAAAGAAGAGATGCCTTCACCCGCCTTCGGAGTTGCCTTCTGCTGTGCCCAAAGAGTTGTGCCCGAAAAAAGAAAAGCTAAGAATAAAAGAATATAGAGTTTATTTTTCATAACTACATTAACTATCTCCTTCGCAAGAGTATCATTTCACTCATAAACAGGGCAAAAATACAATTATTTTCCCTACTTTTGCAGCATTAAAACATTTTTTGAAATAAAACATTAAAACCCGATAACATTATGGCAAAACAATTCAAACCGGAAACCCTGTGTGTACAGGCTGGATGGACGCCTAAAAAAGGCGAACCACGCGTATTGCCCATCTATCAAAGTACAACTTTCAAATACGATACCAGCGAGCAGATGGCCCGCCTGTTCGACCTGGAAGACAGTGGTTACTTTTATACCCGCCTGCAAAATCCAACGAATGACGCTGTTGCCGCCAAAATCGCTGCCCTTGAAGGTGGTGTAGCCGCTATGCTGACTTCCAGCGGCCAGGCTGCCAACTTCTATGCCATTTTCAATATCTGTCAGGCAGGAGATCACTTTGTTTGCTCTTCCGCTATTTACGGAGGTACGTTCAACCTGTTTGGCGTGACCATGAAGAAGCTAGGCATCGATGTGACTTTCGTTCATCCGGATGCCAGCGAAGAAGAAATTTCTGCAGCTTTCAAACCGAATACAAAAGCTTTATTCGGTGAAACGATTTCCAACCCTTCTCTTGAAGTACTGGATATTGAAAAGTTCGCACGCATCGCACACAGTCACGGGGTTCCCTTGATTGTTGACAACACTTTCCCGACCCCGATCAACTGCCGCCCATTTGAATGGGGAGCTGACATCGTGGTTCATTCTACTACCAAATACATGGACGGACACGCTACAAGCGTAGGTGGCTGTATCGTAGACAGCGGTAATTTTGACTGGGATGCTCATGCTGAAAAATTCCCGGGACTTTGTACTCCGGACGAGTCATACCACGGACTGACTTATACCAAAGCATTCGGTAAAGGTGCTTATATCACCAAAGCAACTGCCCAACTGATGCGTGACCTCGGCAGCATCCAAAGCCCGCAAAATTCTTTCTTATTGAATCTGGGACTTGAAACGTTGCACCTGCGTATGCCTCAACACTGCCGCAACGCGCAGAAAGTAGCCGAATATCTTTCTAAAAATGAGAAAGTTGCCTGGGTAAACTATTGCGGACTGCCGGACAATAAATATTATAGCCTTGCACAGAAATATATGCCGAATGGTTCCTGCGGAGTCATCTCCTTCGGACTGAAAGGCGGACGTGACGTATCTATCAAGTTTATGGATTCACTGGAATTCATTGCGATCGTTACTCACGTGGCGGATGCACGTAGTTGCGTGCTCCATCCGGCGAGCCATACTCACCGCCAGTTGACGGATGAGCAACTGATGGAAGCAGGTGTACGCCCGGACTTGATCCGTCTATCGGTAGGTATCGAAAATGCGGATGATATTATTGCTGATATCGAACAGGCATTGAACGCATAAGAATACCGTAAAGGCATAAAATAATAAGAGAAGGCACGGGAATGAAATATTTCCCGTGCCTTCTTATTTTCCACAAAAAGAAAGTTAATTTCGAAGAGAATCATTTCAAATGTGAACCGATAAATCCTCCCGGATGTTTATCTTTGCAGGGAACCAAATTCTGCAGAGATATGAAAAAGAATCTATTAGTAGCATTCGTATTATGCCTTTCTTACGGATTTTCTTATTCCCATTCGTTTGATAAACCAATTAATCAGACAGCAAAGATGTCAAACTTTGAAATGGATTCGTTTACCACCAAGAATGGTAAAAGCTTGAAGATCACTTTCTTCAAACATGCCAGCTTATTACTGGACTATGCAGGACAAAAAATATTCATTGATCCTGTTTCCGATTATGCCGACTATACACAACAGCCGAAAGCGGATTTCATTCTGATTACGCATGAACATGGCGACCATTTCGATACTAAAGCAATAGCAGCTATCGAAACAAACCAGACCAAAATTATAGCTAATCCTAACTGCCGGAAAAAGCTGAATAGAGGACAAGAGATGAAGAACGGTGATGTGCTTCAACTCGCCAAAGATATCAAACTGGAAGCCGTACCCGCCTATAATACGACTCCCGGCAGGGATAAATTTCATCCCAAAGGACGTGACAACGGATATATTCTGACTTTAGGAGGAACTCGTATTTATATTGCCGGAGATACGGAGGATATTCCGGAACTAAACCAAGTGAAAGATATTGATATCGCTTTTCTGCCGGTTAACCAACCATATACCATGACACCGGAACAAGCGATACGGGCAGCCAAAATCATCAAGCCACGTGTTTTGTACCCTTATCATTACGGAGAAACAGATATCCATAAAGTAAAAGACGGATTGAAAAATGAGACAGACACAGAAGTACGTATCCGGGCTTTGCAATAAGATATACGTAAATAATCAGAAAGTGGCTGAAAATATACTCACCTGAATATCCGAAAGGACCTTGAATAAAGTGCACCCCAAAAGTTAGATCTAAAACTTTTGGGGTGCACTTTAATATCTCAATAAGAATGATTTTCGCTTCAAGGGCTTTCCAAACATTCAGTCCCTTATAAAGAGCTTTTCCTTTTTTAATCAGTTACTTCCAATCACACAGCCTCGGCAGACAAACTGGAAATCACTGTATCCACCCAATATACAACTGTTCTATCCGCCGGCAAAACTCCTTCCAGATAAGGTGAATCGGATACCTCCTCCAACCATGCCGTAGTAATCGGTCCTCTTTCTCTTGTAGAACTTTGAGTTCCTAAATACGGACTAAAATTAAAAAACGTGTGTTGTTGCTCTACATTATTTTTATCTATATATGTAAAAACAAAAGCCTTTTTCTGTTTTCCACCCAATGAAGCCCACTCTATCTGGTATGTTCCTTCAACAAGAATTTGCTCATCCTCTGTCTTATAAATGAATTTCCCTCCTGTTCCTTCTTCAGATAAATGATATACATCATCCGGCCGCAAAATGCAGATATCTCCTTTATTTATAAAAGAATAAGGAGCCATTGCCACATTTACTTTTTCCTGCAACTCGCTTTCCGAATCCAATGACAACATATCTTCACTGGGTCTGGAAACCTGAAATTCAGGTTGGTCGACGCACATAAATGTCAATACGCCATAAGAAACAGTCACAGGCAGGGTGACATAATTACCATCCTTATCAGTAACGGTAACCGTTACTTTCCCTTTTTTACCATGCGAACTAAGCCATAATCGGTTGTCGATGACTGTTGCTGTCACAATTGTTTCATCGGAGCTTTGTGCAGAGTAGCCACCTTTTCCATTGGCTATCCCGATATTCTCCGCTTCCCATCCGTTAAGATACAAGACTGTAGAAGAAACTGTGTTTGTACAAGTTCCTGTTTCGTCAACCAGTTCGGAACCACTAAATAAGATAATCTCTGCATCATCTTGACAGGCTGATACACAAAAAGCCATAACAGAAAGAAGAAAGAAGCCTAATAAAGTTTTTGTTTTCATATTTTCAGTGGTATGGTTAAATCCCGGCATATGCCATTGTTTTGCAAAGATATAAAGTATTTGTAAAAAACACTATCTTTGTATGAAAAGTTACCAATAGTACAGATCCACTAGATTCTTCCATACAGCGTAAGTTATATGAGATATACAACAGAAGGTCGTTGAAAAGGACGTTCCCGGGGGAAAAAGGGAATGGGAAATACGGGAACGTCCTCAAAACATAACAATACAGAAATATGGACTTTCACAAGGGCGCATTTCTGTCTCTCTTATGCAACATTCCCTTCTATAAAAATATGGAGGAAATATCTGGAGAGGATATTATTATGTGGGAAATTTAGTTTATAGTCTTAAAAGCAATCTGATTGCATCAAAGTGATGAACGATAGGCAGTCCGAATATATTCTCCTACTGCATTGTCATCATTGATTTCTATGTATTTTTTCAATAAATCCGCAAATCCGGATTTTATCTGTTCCGTTTGCTTGTTCTCGCAGGCTGTAGAATATTCATCAACAGCCATGAGAAAATCCTGCATTCGTTCATTCAGCATTGTTCCTCCTGTGCAAACCACATCGGAAATATAGGCTTGGATACTACCATTTTCTATGACAACAGGGAGGCGGTATTCCAGTCCCGATTTGCCGGCACGAATAGAAAGCACTTTTACTACGGGCGACACAATAGTCACCGTATCGGAAAAATCAAACTTTCCGTGGACTATTTCTGCACTATCTACCAGCTGCCCGCTCGAAAAATCTTTCATATAAACCATTTTTCCTTCGAATTCGGGCAAAGGTGTACTACCGTTAATCTCGTAACCTTTTATCTGATGCCCGGTGCAAGCCACTATCAGACATATTCCCGGAAGAAAAGATAAAAGTTTCACATATCTGTTCATTAAGCTCTTCATTCTTCTTTAAAAAAGAAAAGCCGTCCGCACTATCAGCTGAACGGCTTTCTCTTTTCATTCATACATTTGTATAATCATTCATCCTTAGAATCTGAATCCCAGTTTCACTACAGGCATTTCAAATATTTTGATATTGTGGTGACTGGCGTTATATTTATCAAATCCTTTCGGGCAAATCTGTATCAAGTCATAGCGATAAGCCAGAGGGTGCATTTCGAAACCGAAAACAAAACCTTTGGCAATGCTATACTCAATACCTGCTACGGCAGCTACTTTGAAACCGTACATCTGACCGGCTTTACTTCCGGAAACATAGACCTGTGACGGAAGTTCTTCCGAGTCGTCACTATCCTTATAGGTGTCTCCGGTGTATGGTTCGGTTGTTTCAATGCGTGCCATCTGGAAGCCGAGTGCGCCTCCAAGATACGGATGAATACGTTCGTTGCGAGTCTTGAAATAGTAGTTGGAACCGACAGATACATACCAGTTGTTGGTCATCTGCGCATTGATATAACTTTGCGCAGGGATAATCATGTCGGGTACACTGTTGTCTCCTTCTACATAGTCTTTCTTAGGAGTGAGGCTAACGTTCATGCTGAACTGGAAATTTACATTCCAATTGTCAGACACGAAATACTTACCTTCAATTCCGGCTATATTGACCAGACTATTATTATTCAGACTCCCGATGTTCAGATAGCGGTTCAGATCGCCGGAGTTATCCGTCCCTCCATTTGGAAGTCCGACTACTCCTCCGTCATTGGAGAACTTGGGAAGCAGATAAGAAGTGTTTTCATTAAAAAACTTTCCGCTACCAAGCAGGACTGAAACCTGCCACTGTCCTTTCTTCGGGACAAACGACGCATCATCACTGCTGCTGTAACGCTGCGCCATTGAAGGCGCAGCTGTCATACAGGTCAGCAAAAGTAATGTGCATAGTTTTTTTATCATCTTGTTACTTTTACGTAGTTAGGGAATTATTTCAAGAAGATAGCAAGAAGTGCTTTCAATTGAGCGCTTGCAGCATCATAGTCTGCCTTGGCAGCATCATATTCAGCCTGTTTTACTTTGATATTTTCCTGAATACTTGCCAATGATTCAGTAATATAATCTGTATCAGTATAAGTACCTGCCGCTAATTTCTCTATATTTCTCTTAGCTTTAGCAACATCGGCCTTAGCGGCAGTGACATTTGCCAGAGCAATCATGTATTCTTCCTTAACCAAGTTTTTGATAGCTTCCAAGGAACCTAAATCACCATTAGTAAAGTTATTATTCAAATAAACAGTGATTTCCGTTTCAATCTTACCTTTGATAATTTCATTATTGCCGTATTCTTTTTGTACTGTTGCAATATTATCATTTACTTCTTTAAAGACTTTATCATAAGCAGCCTGGGCTTCGTCGTTAGCTTTCTTAGCTTTATCTACAGCATCCGCCAAAGCAGTATTTGCTTTATCTTGAGCAGCCTGTTCTACAGCTTTTTGAGCAGTAAATGCTTCTTTCAAAGCTTTGTAAGTTTCTACCTGATCAATTATAGCCTGTAGACTAGCCGTTTCTGCTGTTGCCCAAATCATCTTACCAAGAGAACCATAATTACCATTCTTCAAAGCGTCTACATGGTTACCACCAGCCGCAGCTATTACTTCGTCCTTAGATACTGGCAATCTTCTTGGATTATTACCTGAATTGAAATTATCGCTAAATACAGCAGAAGAAGCAGATTTCCACTTTTCCAATGGAGTCTTTACACTGGAATCTTGCTCTACATCTATTAATTTTCCAATATTTTCTTTACTAATTTCATTTGCAGTAGCAATGTCACCAGCATCCCAAATGATAAAGCCTAAATCTACTCCAACAACTTTTTTAAAGTTATCAGCGTCTGCTATCAACCAAGCAGAGATTTTTTTCGTATCACTTCCTTTTGTTGCAGTTGCCTTAGTAACTTGTGCTTCTTTAGCCAATGCATCCTTATAGTATGCAACTAAAGCCGTAGCTACAGCATCAATATTAGCTTCTTTTTTTCTATCTTCTGGTTTAAGTCCATTATATTTCTTTATTGCAGCATTAGCGGCTGCCTCTGATTTCTCCAAATCTATTTTCAGACTTTCATCATAAGCTGCCATTGCATCTTCCCATGCTTTATAATCTTTAGCATAGTTCTCTTCTGCTTCTTTTTGTGCTGCAAGAGCTGTAGCCAATTGTGGTTTGGCCCATTCTATATTTTCCAAATCAACACCTTTAGTAGCCTTATCAATCAGCTTAACCCAACCATCAATCTGACTTTGTGCTTCAGTAATTTGTATACCTTTAGCATAGGCAAAAGTACCAGTATTAGAATTATAACCAGCAACAGTTGTTCCACCAGATATTGCATCATTTAATCCTTTCTTTACACTTTCAGCCTCCACTTTCTTAGAATAAGCTGCAGCTGTTTTAGCTTTGTTCTTGTTAGAGTTCTGGTTATTTTTAGCAGTCTCCAACTTATTGCTAGTAGCTTCCAAGTCAGATATCAGTTTAGGATTAGCAACTTCCAGCTTACCTTTTTCAATATTATATTGTTGTTCCTTGACTTTTGCAGCAGCAATCTCTTCTTCCAGCTTCTTGACTTCTGCTTCCCAATCTGCAACAGTAGTATACTCATTATCCAAGATAGCTTTCAAGTTATCAGCATACTTCTGCGTCATTTCTAAAGCAAATTCTGCATTTTTCAATGCATTATCCAAAACCGCTTCTAAATTATTATCAGCTACTATATCAGAATAGTTAGCTAATTGCTCCTGAAGTTTTTTCAAGCTACCGGCTTTATAGCCATCCGCAGACTGGGTAGGATCTTCAGTAATAAGATAAACATAATACTTAGTCGTAGAAGAATTAGTCTCCGTGCTTTCATCCGGATTTGTAGTAGTAGTGGAATTCGCAACTTCCGATGACAGAATTCTTTTGATAACAGTTGTTGAATATCCATACATTGCCTTGTCCATTGCTTGTTTTGCATAGGCGACTTGCGCTTGTACACCATTCAAACGAGCTTGTTCTTCATCTGTCAGCAATAACTTGGAAGCTTCAATCTGTTCCATAGCTTGCTTGTAAGCTTCCTGTGCTTTAGCAGTGGCAGTTTCGGCAAGAAGCATTTTTTCCTTATACTGCTCAACAATCAATGCCTTTTCATTTTCCCACTTAGTTTTGTCAGCTTCCGCTTTTGCAATGGCAGCTTCCGCTTCTGCTTTTGCTTGTGCAGTAGCAGCTTCTTCCTTTTCAATCAGGAGTTGCTTCAACTGAATATCCAGTTCATGCAACTGCAAATCAATTTCTGCAGATTTATTCTGAAGTGCCAAACCTGCATTAACTAACTCTTGCTCTGCAACCTGTGCTTTTCTCAATTCAGCCTCTACAAGCTCAACTGCAGCTTGAGCTTTGATAAAATCAGACTTTGCTCCCCTAAGTTCTGCAATGCCTTCCGGTTCATCGGTATCAATACATCCCGTGAATGTCGCTGTCGTACCTGCCATGAGCAAGGTTGCGACTAAATACGTCCATTTTCTCATAAAAGTAAATTAAATGTTATACAATTAATAAATAAAAAATTTGTTTGTACTAATTCATGATTTATTTCGCTTCACTCCCCCTCTTCCCGTTACTTTGTAGGTAACGGGAAAACCCTTGTGCCTGCTCTTTTAGAGTAGTCTATACTAGAAAATAATACGATATATGACGAATCTTCTTACCCCTGCTTATGAGAAAAAGTAGAGGGGCGGGAAATCTATTGCAAAATTTAGACGTAAACAAAGCTCTAAGACAAAGAATCCACGTGTTCTTCTGTGTTTATTCCTATTTTGAGTAGTTTATTAGAAAAAATGTACGATTTTGTTTGGATGTTTTAAGAAATATGCTCATATTTGCAGCGTCTTTTCTTCCCGTTACCTACAAAGTAACAGCACTATCAATCAGCTACTTGACACAAATACAGCTCCTTTTCAGCGAAGATAGAATCGTCACATTTGCTTCATCTATTTTCTTATTCTTAAAAGGTTTTAGATAAGTCTCTGTGACGATAATGGATGAATGTCCCATCGCCTCTGAAATAATGCCTGGATGTATCTCGCAATAATATGCCATTGTAGCCCAAGTATGCCGAGCCGTATATGAGCTTAAATCAGAAGTCAATGCAAGTACTTGTTTCAGCAACAGAAGCTGATAGTTAAAATTACGCAAAGCTATCTGATATTCCCTGTAGGTAGCTTCGGTACTCTCTCCGCCAGTCAGTATGGGAAAAAGATAAGGAGAAGCAGAATCGGTGTTCATATACTTTTTTATTAGTTTCATAGTTTCCGGCAGAAGCGTCACAGTTAGAAGCCGCCCGGTTTTTCTACGACGATAAGTAAGCACATTCCCCACCATATCCTGCTTTTTAAGATAGGCAAGATCTACAAACGGCATACCACGAAGCATGAACATTAAGAAAAAGTACGCGCGCGTACGTTGTAATTCTTCCCTTCCCTGATGAATTTGTTTGGGAAGCTCTTTCATCAATCGTTCCATATCCTCCTTTTCCAGTGCACGCTTTCTGTCAGCACGCGTTCCTGTATAAACATACCGGAAATGATGCGGTATATAAGATGCCATCCGACGGTCAACCGCGCGGTTGTACACCGCCCTCAATGTACGCATATAGGTTGAAACCGTGTTCCAACTACAATCCTTTTCCCGCAAATACGTTTCAAAACTTTTAAGAAACTCCTGATTCACTTTCTTGAATGACAGATTCCTGCTCCCATTAAATGCAATGATAGCATTCATGCTACTCCTGTAAACATGAGCAGTTCCATAATTCCCACTTTTTCGAAGCCCTTCAGCTACTTCCTTCATAAATGAAATCAAATTCCCCATTTTTATTAATTTTAGTTATCACTCAAGCACGTCCCTGAAGAAAAGCGCCCTCACCGCAATTCCCCCCAATGCTCTTAATTCAAAATCTCAAAGTATCATCATACAAATATGATGAATTATGTTTTCTTTATATACACCCGATGTGTTCCTCTGCCATCAATCCCGATACCGGAACCGGGCGTATACGCCCATTGGCGCAATTCATTGGTAGCCGCTGTGCGCAGCAGACCTGTCAGCTTCCGGTATTCGTAGACTGTCAAAAAAGGATGTTCCTCCAAATATCTGACAGCCAATGCAAGCCGTTGCGCCGGAGTATACTTCTGTGAAGAACGTTGCGACTTCCACGGAGCTCTTTCCAGCAGACATCTTCCATTGATACGCCTTATCATCTTCCTGTCTACACGAAAGTTCACGTTTCCCACCACAATGCTTCGTGCGTTACGATGGGTTTCGCCTTCTCCGGCCTTTTCACGCTCTTTATCTTTGCATAACGCCAACGAAGGAGAGAATGTTCCGATACCATCCAGCTTCACAGACTTGCCTTCTGCCATCTGATGTGCCATTTCAATACCGATCTGTGTAATTACGCCTTCCACATCTCCGACATTAAAACCACTGCTGGATGCTATCTGACGTATTAAATCCTCGGTAGATACCTGATCTATCATTGCAAACCGAGGATAAAGTACCTGTTCGCCCGTTCCATGAATATCGGGCATTTCTTCCATTACGTACATTGCCATAATACTAAAGTTTATTTGAAATATTGATTATTAATAGAAAACTTACTCGCTATAGGTAGAAAACTTGTTCTCCCCTAGAGGAAAAGTTATTTTTCCTCTAGGGCAAACTAAAACCGCAAGTTCTGGTTTTATAACTGAAACTTCTGATTACATAATCAAAAGTTCCGGTTTTATAATCAGAACTTGCGGTTATAGTTTTCTTACCAACAAAGATACGTTTTCCTGCCGAGACAAACAAGTTTAATCCCTATGAAAAGGAAGTTTGATACATTTGTTGCAGTATCTTGTTACATTTCTATTCCGCACATCACCGCTCTCTCTCCTATCTTTGCCCATTATTAAACAAAGAATAGGAAATGATGAATAACTACTTCAAATCTTCTGTAAAGCTACTCGCTCTTTTAGCGTTAATACCCTGTTTTATCACTGAAAATTTCGCATCGGAACGCAAAGTCAGTATGAATGAGAACTGGAAGTTTTACCGGGGTTGCATTGCCAATGCCGAACAAACATCTTTCAAAGACACTCAATGGAGAGAGCTCGACTTGCCTCATGACTGGAGCATGGATCCTGTGCCCATACAAAGAGAAGGTATAACAATCGGTCCTTTCTCGCGCATGAGTGTAGGCGGAGCAGATACCGGACAAACCATAGGAGGTGAAGGATGGTATAGAAAAGAATTCACCATACAGCCGGAAGATGCCGATAAGATTATTTCCCTTTATTTTGAAGGAGCTTATAACCAGACAGAAGTCTGGATAAACGGACAGAAAGCCTGTTTTAATCCTTATGGATATATACCTTTCAAAATCGACATCCATCCATATTGTAACGCTCCCGGCGTTCCGAATACAATAGCCGTCAAAGTGGTGAATGAAGGTCTGAACAGCCGGTGGTATGCCGGTTCCGGCATTTACCGACACGTATGGCTAATGAAAACGGACAAAGTACATTTGGATGAATGGGATACTTTTATAGATGCTTCCAAAGTAGAAGGTAAAAAAGCGACGGTTGATCTTCACTCCATTCTACATAACTCTGGCAAAGAAAAAGTGACCGCCCATCTGAAGATTCAGATATTCTCTCCACAGGGGGAAGAAGTTTATTCCACTACTCAACCAGTCAATATATCCGGTGAAACCAATATCCCCATTTCCCTTACTTTTGATATAAAAAAGCCGGAATTATGGTCGGTAGATAGTCCTAGTTTATACACTGCGCATCTATCCGTGAAATCTAAAAAGCTATCTGATGAAATAACCGTTCCTTTCGGAATACGAACCGTCGAATTCTCCGCTGAAAAAGGATTTCTATTAAATGGGAAACCGCTAAAATTGAAAGGTGGTTGCTTGCATCATGACAATGGTTTGTTGGGTGCCGTAGCTATCAACAGGGCAGAAGAGCGCAAGGTAGAGTTAATGAAAGCAAATGGTTTCAATGCGGTCAGATGTTCACACAACTTACCGTCGGAGTATTTTCTACAGGCGTGTGACAGATTGGGATTGCTAGTGATTGATGAAGTATTCGATCAATGGCAACAAGCAAAACGCCCGCAAGATTATCACCAATTCTTCGATGAATGGAGTGAACACGATATAGCCACCATGGTACGCAGAGACAGAAACCATCCTTCTATTATCATGTGGAGTATTGGCAATGAAATAGCTGAACGCGCCGACGAACCCACCGGAGAGATCATAGCCCGGAAATTGATTGCAACCATTCACAAATATGACACAAGTCGCGCCACTACTGCCGCTGTTAATTCGTTTTGGGACAGAAGAGATTTTAGTTGGGAGAAGGATTCGGAAAGGGCTTTTCGGAACCTGGATGTCTCCGGCTATAATTATCAATGGAAGGAATATGAAAAAGATCACGCACGATTCCCGCAACGGATTATGTACGGCAGTGAATCGGTGCCTAAAGAAGCAGCACAAAACTGGAACCTGATCGACAAGAATTCCTATCTGATTGGAGATTTTGTCTGGACTGCCCTCGACTATCTGGGTGAAGCCGGTCTTGCACATACTCTCGAACTTGCTCCGGGAGAGCACAGTCCGCAATTTATGGGGTGGCCGTGGTATAATGCATGGTGTGGTGACATTGACTTCTGCGGAGACAAGAAACCGCAATCTTATTATCGCGACATTCTTTGGAAAAGACGTGATATTTCATTAGCTGTACAACCTCCCGTAGCCAAAGGAAAAAGGGAAGACATCAACTACTGGGGATGGAAAAACGAATTCCTTAGTTGGAACTGGAAAGGATACGAAGGCGAAACGATGGTAGTACATGTGTATAGCCGTTCCCCTAAAGTAAGACTTTATTTGAATAACAGGTTATTGGGAGAAAAGGAAGTCAATCTCGATACCTATACGGCTTCTTTCGAGGTTCCCTATGAACCGGGACAATTGAAGGCTGTTAACCTGAAAGGAAAGAAAGAAACGACATCGACTGAACTTTGCACAACCGGAATCCCGGCAATGATACGTTTGACAGCCGATCATACTAAAATAAAGGCAGATAAAAATGACCTATCGTATGTAAAGGTTGAAATATTGGATAAAAATGAAAAGTTAATACCTGACTGCTCCGTTCCTTTGGAAATTAAATCTGCCGGAAAAGGGTCCGTCATTGCTGCAGGTAATGGAAGTGCGGATGATATGAGAAGCTTTCGTTCCTTAAAGCCGAAAACGTTCCGGGGAAAAGCAATTGCTATCGTTCAGCCAAATACTGAAAAAGGGACGATCACTCTTACTGTTTCAGCAGAAGGATTGCCGGAAGCGGCTATTGTCATAGAGACTTATTAATAGACCAATCCTTGTTAAAGATGCACAGTTGAGTATACTGTATGAGATTGTTTTAAACAGTAATATAAAAAATATAAGAACAGGAAAAACATGATTAGGAAAACCACCTTATTTAGTAGTCTAGCCATTGCGCTGTCAATGGGTACTATGAATGCGCAATCCTACGAGTGGATTAGCAGTACGGAAAATAACACATGGCAACAGTCTAAAGTCAAGCTGCAGACAAATACCGGGCATACTCCTCTACTTGAAATCAATGGTTCGGAGAATGGAACTGTCTTCAAGGCCTGGGGAACATGCTTTAATGAACTTGGATGGGATGCGCTCAACATGCTTCCACGCAAGCAACAGGAGATTGTTCTTCAACAGTTGTTTGCTCCCGGAGGAGATCTGAAGTTTACCATGGGACGCTTCTCCATGAATGCCAACGACTACGCTCGCGACTGGTACAGTTGCGATGAAGTATCCGGTGACTTCCAATTGAAGCATTTCAATATCAATCGGGATAAAACGACGTTGATTCCTTTTATCAAAGCTGCACAACAGTATAATCCGGATATGACTTTCTGGATGTCGCCATGGTCGCCTCCTTCCTGGATGAAAATCAATCACTACTATTCAGTTCGCAGTGACCGTAATCAAAATCAGATGCCGCCTTTGTCTGATGTGGCTCTCTATGAGGATAGTAAAGAAAAGAACACACAGGTATTTCCACAACAGTTGGCTGTAAATGATTACTTTATCCAGGACCCACGTTATCTGCAAACCTATGCAAATTACTTTTGCAAATTTATCGATGCTTACAAGGAACAAGGTATCCCCATCTCCATGATTATGTTCCAAAATGAATCATGGAGTTACACCAACTATCCGGGGTGTGCCTGGACGGCAGAAGGTATTATCCGCTTCAATACAGAGTACCTCGCTCCTACTCTGAAAAAGCAGCATCCGGAAGTAAAGTTATATTTAGGAACAATCAACACCAACCGCTACGAGGTGATCGATCAGGTACTTTCCGACCCACGTATGCCGGAAACAATAGAAGGGGTCGGCCTCCAATGGGAAGGCGGTCAGATTTTATCCAAACTTCGTGCCAAATATCCGCAATACAAGTACGTACAAACGGAAAGTGAATGTGGCTGGGGCTCTTTCGACTGGAAAGCAGCCGAACACACTTTCGGACTAATGAATCATTATCTGGGCAATGGCTGTGAAGAATATACTTTCTGGAATGCCATTTTGTACGACGGAGGTTTCAGCGGATGGGGATGGAAACAGAATGCTTTGATTCATGTGGATTCAAAGACGGGGAGTGCGACCTACACTCCCGAATATTATGCAGTAAAACATTACAGCCATTATGTAACACCCGGCTCGAAAGTGCTGGCATATAAAGATAGAGGGGACAGGATGCCGGTAATGATCGTCATGACTCCACAAAAGAAACAAGTGGTGATAGCCGGTAATTTCGACGAAGAAGCCAAAGAGCTTACCGTGAAACTAGGTACCCGCTATTTGAATGTAACCTTACAACCTCATTCTCTGAATACTTTCATAGAAAAGTAGAAAAAACAGAACTGCCGCAAAGAGTCTAAATTCAATAATCGACGACTCTTTGCGGCATACAACTATGTTAGTTCCTTATATATGCCGCTAAAATTGATTCTATTTTACGATTTGGCTACTATTACCGCTTCTTTACTTTATATCCTTTCAGGGTAAAACCAACTTCAAACAGGTTCAAAAGGGCTATCCGGATGTTATCTTCTATATAGGTCTCCATATTATCATATTTTGCAAAGTTGATGGGAAGGAGTCTGTTATTCCTCCTAAAGCTTTCATCCGGTATTTTACCCGTAAAACGTCCTTTCTTCTTCACTCCCCAACGAATGGTTTTACTACAAGGAAGAGGTATACCTATCGTCAGCACTTTTTCTTTAGTTACCGTATCGGTGATTCCATGTTTCCAGATACTGATATGGTTGGCTCCCAAATAAGTGCCGATATAAAGGACAACGGTCAGCGTCCAATCGTCCAAAGCCTCATCGGTTTGAATGCCACTTACCAAATCAGAGAAATAGCCTTCAACCTTTTCTCTGTCAAAACAGTTTAGTTCAGGCCATTCACATTTCTCAAACAGTTGATGCACATTGACAGGAACCAGTAAGGTGGTTATTTCTAACTGATATTTCATTCATTTCGTTTTTATATCATTGCATCTAAAATCGTCTCAAGTATCTTATCGACTATAAATATACAATTTTACCAGATCAAATACTAAAGAATAGAGCTTTTTTAAACCTATTTCTGAAAAAGAAAGGACTGTTTGATACACCTCCTCCTATGTAAACAGGGTTTATCAGACAGTCCTTTCCGTGCGGAGTATGATTCGTCCGTTATTCAGTGGACGATCCTTGCTTTTCGTCCTTACGGCATTTCAGTTTCTATCTGGAATTTACGGCTTACTTTCATCAAATTGATGGTATAAGTGACTACGTTCTGTGCTTCCTGAACCATCGTGAGATACACCATGCTTACCCGGATGCTTCCTGATTGGCTTTGGATGCGTTGCAGTTCCTTACGTTTCAATAGTGAAAGCTGTCCGTTGAGGTCGTTGGCACGACGGATTTCTTCTTCGAAGTCGTTGTACTCGTTGTTTTCCATTTTCTTACGACACTGCTGAATCAGATAGGTGATATCTTCGGAAACATCGCTGAATTCACCTTTCTGGATGGCGTCCAATGGGTTGAAGTTGTTGTCGATATGTTCGAGGCAAGGTTCGCAGAGGCGGGAAATACTGTAGACCAATTCGCTGGCGAAGTCGTTGCCTTGATAGTAATAAAGTCCTTTTTCGAGTACGGTGTTATTGTCGAGACGACACATGGCGACGGTGCCCGAACGTTTCATTTGTTTGATAAGTTGTTTCTCAAATTTAGTGGACCCCATGGCACGACGCAATCCTCGCAGATTTTCATGAAGGAATGAAGTGACAGTCAGTTCGAAATTTGTTTCTGCATATTCCAATACTTTGGAAAGTTCTTCGCGAGTGTGCTTACGCATCAGTTGCAGGGCTTCTGTGCTGTCTGTGGTTTGCATCAGTTGCTTCAGCGTTTCGTTACCTTGTTCTTTCGCTTTGCGTTTCTTGTACATCACCTGGCTACGGATCAAGATGAATACAGCTATACCGATGAGGGCGATGATAGAGATGTTGCCTCCATAATGGAGTACGAGAGCTACGAAGAAACAGATGGTGAAGGCGGCTCCGGCGGTGATGAACCAGCCTCCGATGACGCTTAATACGCCGGTAATACGATAAACGGCAGAATCACGTCCCCAGGCACGGTCGGCCAAGGAGGTACCCATAGCTACCATGAAGGTTACGTAGGTGGTAGAAAGAGGAAGTTTCAGGGAAGTTCCCAAGGCGATGAGCAGACCCGCTAATACCAGGTTGACAGAAGCGCGGACAAGGTCGAAAGCAGCTCCGTCGGCAATGATTGCTTCGTCTTTGCGGAAGCGGGAGTCAAGCCATTTTTTGCTGCCGTCCGGCATTATTCGGGAGATTCCATTGGCAAGTGTCATGCTGATGCGGACTACTGTGCGGGCGATCGGAGTACTTCCGAATGCTTCTTCTCCTTCATCTTGGCGGGAAAGGTCGACAGATGTTTTAATTACAGCATGTGCTTTTTTAGAGGTGCAGAGGGCGTAGACCATGACGGCTCCGGCTCCGATAAGAAAATACCACGGTGTTTTAGCAGGTCCCAGCAAGGAGGTCATCAGGAAGCCGTTCGGATTTCCTTCTCCGTTGGCGGTGTAATCTAAAAAAGAGGAGAAACCTGCGAGGGGAACGCCAATAAAGTTGACAAGGTCGTTACCGGCAAAAGCGAGAGCCAGAGCGAAGGTTCCCATCAGTACGACGACTTTGAAAACATTGATTTTCATCCAGTGAAGGATTTGCATCAGTACGGTGAAGAATACAAAGAAAACGGTGATTAGCATCAGTGTGTTGTCTTGTATCCAGTGTTTGTTTTCAGAGGTCATGAAGGAGCTGTCTTTCAGTCCTTTGATAAGCATGAAATAGATGATGGCGGTAGCGGCTACACCTCCGAAGAGGGCAATGCTGTATTTCATCTTTTTCGTATAGTTGAAAGTGAATATCACACGGGCAAGCCATTGTACAAGCATTCCGAAGAAGAAGGCGATAGCGACGGAGACGAAGATCGCCATGATGACGGAGAGGGCTTTGTCGGTGTTTATGAGGTCGCCCAGACCGAGGGTATCGCTATTATGTACTTTGATAAGTGAGAGGGCAAAGGTACCTCCGAGTAGTTCAAAGACTAGTGAAACGGTGGTAGAGGTAGGCATCCCCATGGAGTTGAATACGTCCAGCAGTACTACGTCGGTCAACATGACGGCCAGCAGAATGCACATGATTTCGGCAAAGTAGAAATGCTCGGGCTGGTAGATGCCGTGCCGGGCAATGTCCATCATACCATTGGACAGGGAAGCGCCAATGAATATACCAATACCGGCTATGAAAAGAATGGTTTTAAACGAAGCGGCCTTGGCGCCTACCGCAGAGTTCAAAAAGTTAACTGCATCATTACTGACTCCGACTATCAGATCGAAAACAGCTAGTACAAAGAGGAAGATGATAATGCATAAATAAATAGTCTCCATAATAAATATATGTGTATGTTGTTTCCGGCTGCAAAGGACGGGATTTGACGTTGCAGGGAGGTGTCATACATGTTACATTTATGTTACAATCATCTTTCTTTTGTCTTGAAACAAAAGAAAGAAGCAAAGAAAAATTCAAGGCTGACTTTTTTCTCCTACTCGCTCCCTGCACTGCGCTAAAGGGCAGAAACTCGCTACGCTCAAACAGTCTGCCCTTTTTGACGCTCCGTTACGGGGGCTCGCTTGACGGAGAAAAAAGTAGGCCGGAGGGGCGTGCGGGGTGGGCGTTGTGGGGGAGGTTGCATGAGATGTCGGTGTGGTTGTTGCGAGGGAAGCCATGTAGTAAGGGCGTATAACGGGGGATGTGCAGCGGGAACGTTGCGGGAAGGCCGTGTGGGGCGTTGTAAGTTGCAGGACACGGGTATGGGATTCTTATGTTAGTTAATTAGTTGGTTGTTTTTTAGTTATTTGTTTTGTTTAACCAGTCATAGAAGGTGTATTGGGCTCGTACAGCGGGGGTGCCGGGCGCTCTTTTTTTGAATATATTTCGCAGGTTGTCGTCTACCCAGCAGGCTTTTTGGTTGTCGGCGAGCTGGATATTAAGCATTTCGATGAGGCTGTCACGCAGGTCGGGGGCGAGAATGGGGGTGATGGCTTCGATGCGGCGGTAGAGGTTACGACGCATCCAGTCGGGGGAGCCCATGAAGACTTTGGGTTTGCCGTCGTTGCCGAAGTACCAGATACGGGCGTGTTCGAGGAAACTGTCTACAATACGGGTGACACGGATGTTACGACTGTATGACTGTTCGGGGATAAGACAACAGATTCCACGGACGATGAGGTCTATTTGTACGCCGTGTTCGGAGGCTTCGTAGAGACGGTCAATCATGGCGGGGTCTTGAAGGGCGTTCATTTTTAAGATGATACGGCCTTGTTTGCCTTCGTCGGCGAGGGCGATTTCCCGATCAATCAGGCGGTTCAATTCGGGGATGAGGTTGAAACGGGCGACAAGAAGGGTGGTGAACTTCGGGTCTTCTTTGCCTTGCAGGGTGCGGAAGAGGTTATAGAGGTCGGCCACTATCTTCGGACGGCAGGTGAAAAGGCCACAGTCGGCGTAGAGGGTGGCGGTCTTTTCATTAAAGTTACCGGTGCTGATATACGCGTAGCTGGGTATTTTTTCACCGTTCAGTCCGCGGCGGCGGATAAGGGCTACTTTGGCGTGTACTTTCAGACCGGGTATGCTGTATATTATTTTAATGCCGGCGGCTTGCATCATTTCGGCCGTGGCAAGGTTGTTTTCTTCGTCGAAACGGGCTTTCAGTTCCACGAATACGGTGACTTTCTTGCCGTTTTGGGCGGCGGCTATCAGGGTGTTGATGACGGCGGAGTTTTCAGCTACGCGGTATTGGGTTACCATGATTTCACGGGTTTCCGGGTTGTGCACGGCTTCATACAGAAAGTGGATGAAGTGCTCGAAAGAGTGATAAGGGTAATATAATAACAGGTCCTTCTTGGCAACGTAGTTGAAGATAGATTCTTTTTCGTCGAGGATGGTCAGCTTCATTGGCTTCGGCTTTTCGAGGCTGTGAAGAGATTTGTTCGGGTTGGGAAGATGACGCAGGTCTTCAAGATTCAGGTGCTTGTCGCCGGGGACAAGTTCATCGCGCTGAATATGGAAGGCGTCTACCAGAAAGTCCAGAAAGTCATGAGGCATACCACGGTCGTAGACGAAACGGCAGACGTCACCGATCTTACGTTTCTTCACTTTCTTCTTGAGTTGCGCAACGAGGTCAGCACTGTTGGCGGTGTCGTCAATCAATATGTCAGCGTCACGGGAGATTTTGATGCAGTAGCTGGAATCGACATCGTAGCCGGGGAAAATAAGGTTGAGGTTTGCCTTGATTATATCTTCGGTAAACATCAGGTAATGGTTTTTCTCGCGGGATGGAAGTTCGATGAAGCGGGGCACTTTGGCGTAGGGTTGCTTCATCACGAAGTAAAGAGGTTGCCGGGATTCTGTTAGACTGGTAGTTCCTTCATTTCCTTCTTTCTTCGGATAGACTCGTATGGCCAGGTAAAGGCGGTTATCCCGCAGGAA
>OKWR01001033.1_pt1 | contig 21344 bp, 13 predicted proteins | sample 1607101 | NCBI WGS metagenome assembly OKWR01 (sample SAMN04414076, study PRJEB24778) | human gut metagenome | material: faecal | host: Homo sapiens
AGGAGAGATTTTTTATGAAGTGGACAGGACTTAACGAATTAAGAGAAAAGTTCCTTGAATTCTTTGAATCAAAGGGTTGTTTAAGACTCCCCAGCTTTTCACTTGTTCCAAAGGACGACAACAGCCTTCTGCTTATCAACAGCGGTATGGCTCCTATGAAAAAATATTTTACAGGTGAGGTAACACCTCCTCGTAAGCGTGTTACAACCTGTCAGAAATGTATCCGTACTCCCGACATTGAGCGTGTCGGCATCACAGCCCGTCACGGTACATTCTTTGAAATGCTCGGTAACTTCTCATTCGGCGACTATTTTAAGCACGAGGCTACAGCATGGGCATGGGAATTCTTTACAAAGGTTCTTGAGATGCCGCCCGAAAAGCTCTATGTTTCAATCTATGAGGACGATGACGAGGCTTTTGACATTTGGACAAAAGAAGTCGGCGTTGATCCGTCACATATGGTAAGACTCGGCAAGGAAGATAACTTCTGGGAACACGGTTCAGGCCCCTGCGGTCCGTGCTCCGAAATCTACTTTGACCGTGGCGACGAAAAGGGCTGCGGCAGACCCGACTGTCATGTAGGCTGTGAATGTGACCGTTTTGTTGAGGTTTGGAACCTTGTATTTACTCAGTTTGAGAGTGACGGCAAAGGTAACTACACTCCTCTTGAACATCCGAACATTGATACAGGTATGGGACTTGAAAGACTTGCCTGTGTTATGCAGGGTGTTGACAACCTTTTCCTCGTTGACACAATTCAGAATATTATGAAACACATCTCACGGATTACAGGTGTGGAGTACGGCAAAAATGAAAAGAGCGATGTTTCGCTCCGTGTTATCACAGACCATATCCGCAGTACAACATTTATGATAGGTGACGGTGTTCTTCCGTCAAACGAGGGCAAGGGCTATGTGCTTCGCCGTTTGCTCAGAAGAGCCGCTCGTCACGGCAGACTTCTCGGTTACGACGAGCCTTTCCTCTATAAGGTTTGCGATACGGTTATCAAAGAAAATCTCACAGCTTATCCCGAACTCAAGGAAAAGCAGGAGTTCATTACAAAGGTTATCAAGGTTGAGGAAGAAAGCTTTGCAAAGACAATTGATCAGGGCTTTAAGATGCTCAACGGCATTATGGACAGCGAAGATGTTAAGGTTCTCAGCGGTGAGGACGCATTTAAGCTTAACGATACCTACGGTTTCCCGATTGACCTTACAAAAGAAATTCTTTCGGAAAAAGGCATCAAGGTTGATGTTGAGCGTTTCCGTGAGCTTATGAAGGAGCAGAAAAAGCGTTCCCGTGACGCAAGAAAGAACGCCGGCGCAGACGCTTGGATTTCTGACACAACAGACCTTTCGGATGTTGCAAATACAGAATTCGTAGGTTACACAGACCTCAAGTCAACTTCAAAGGTTCTTGCAATCGTTAAGGACGGTGTGAGAGTTGACAGTATCGGCGAGGGCGAAAATGCTATCATTGTTCTCGATAAAACTCCGTTCTACGGAGAAGGCGGCGGTCAGGTTGGCGACACAGGTGTTATGGAGTCGGGCAGCTTTTCAGCTGATGTTGACAACACAACAAAGAATCCGTCAGGCACAATTTACCTTCACGCTTGTACAGTAAAGAGCGGCAGCATCAATGTAGGTGCAGAGGTTTCAACTGCTGTTGATGAAGAGCGCCGTGCGGATATTACAAGAAACCACACAGCGGCTCACCTTCTTCAGTCGGCTCTCCGTGAGGTTCTCGGCAACCATGTTCAGCAGGCAGGTCAGCTTGTTTCAGACGATTACTTCCGTTTTGACTTTACTCACTTCGAGGCTCTCACGGCAAAGGAACTCATTGAGGTTCAGAATCTTGTAAATAAAAAGATTCTTGAGGCAATCCCCGTTACAACACAGGAAATGCCTATTGAAGAGGCTAAAAAGCTCGGCGCAATGGCACTCTTCGGTGAAAAGTACGGCGATGTTGTCCGTGTTGTAAGCGCAGGCGACTTCTCTGTTGAATTCTGTGGCGGTACACATGTAAAGAATACTGCAAACCTCGGTCTTTTCAGAATCAGACAGGAGGGTTCGGTTGCCGCAGGTGTAAGAAGAATTGAGGCTCTCACAGGTATGGGCGTTCTCAAGTACATCAACGGTATGAGCGCTGTTATTATGGATGTTTGCTCATTACTCAAAATTGCAAATCCAAAGGCAGTTGTTGAGGGTGTTCAGAAGGCTGAACAGCTTATCAAGGAACAGCAGAGAGAAATCAACGAGCTTAATTCAAAGCTTGCCGTTGCTCAGATCGGTCAGCTTTTTGCAGGCACAACGGAGGAAAACGGTGTAAGAGTGGTAACAGGCAGAATTGACAAGGCTAATGCCGACATTCTTCGCACAATGTGCGAAAAGGCAAGAGATTTTGCCCCGAAGTGCGTATGTGTTCTTGCAACTGAAAATGACGGCAAGGTGACATTTGCCGCAGCTTGCGGTAAAGAGGCTCTTGCTCTTGGTGCAAATGCAGGCAAAATCATAAAGGCTGTTGCTCAGAAGGCCGGAGGCAACGGAGGCGGAAAGCCCGATATGGCTATGGCAGGCGCTAAACAGCCTGAGAAGATTTCAGAGGCTCTTGACAGCGTAAAAGAAACTGTTTATGCAATGTTAAAATAATCGTTTAATGTGTATTTATGGCTTGTTTGCCGGTTGAATTGTGGAAAATAGCCAAACGGTTACATAAAATCTTGTGCAATTAACAAAAACGGTTTTAAATCAAAACTATTGCAGTTTTGTTATTTTTATAGTATAATAAGCAATACTAAGATATGAAAATCTATCTTGGATATTTATGAACAATTTTAGGAGGAGATTAAAAATGTTCAAGAAAATTGCAGGTCTTTTTCTTGCAGCAGCAGTAATGTGCAGTTCAGCTGCCATCACAGCTAGCGCTGCAGAAGCAGAGGATGACGCTGCTGTTGCTGCAGCAGATCAGTCAGGTGAGGTTTCAGCCGACGGTTCATCAGAGGTTTCAGCTGACGCTTCTTCAGAAGTTGAAGCAGGCAATGTTGTTAAGTTTGATGTTAAGAAGTCAGGCTGGAATAATGTTAAGACAGTATTCTGTCATATTTGGAGAGCTGACGGTTCAGGCGATTGGCCGGCTTGGCAGTCAAAGAAAGAAAAATGTAAGTACGATTCTTCAACAGGTATAGCTACATATGATCTTTCAATGACAGGTAACACAATCTCTAAGTCAGACGGAAGAGTTTACTGTGTAATCTTTAGTGCTAACACAGGTATGCAGTCATACAACGCTATCATGAGCGGCAAGTGCATCGGTGACACACTTTATTGCACAGGTAATCAGCTTGAAAACCCTGAGGATTCAGAAAAGAAGGCAAACGAAGCTAAGTGGGAAAACAACTCAGACTGCGGCCCTGAAAAGAAGATTACATCAACAGGTAACGTCATCGGTTCTGCTTTCCCTGAGGGCGAATCAGATGTAACATTGTTGGCTACATACCTCGTCGCTTACTACAATGATGATGCTAAGACAAGTCTTACACAGAAACTTCTTGACGAACTCAAGGTTAGTCCTGTAGATGTTATGGGTGCTGTAACAGATAGGCTCAACGCTACAAAAAACCCTGATAAGGATAAGATTGCTCCTGCAGTTGAGAAGATTCTCTCAGGTTGCACAGATCCTACAACAGGTAAGAAGGCAGATACAGCTAAGCTTGACAGTGCTAAGAAGACAGGTGCTAAGGCAGCAGGCGGCAGCTCAAGCAACGGTTCAAGTTCTTCTTCAAGCAACGGTGGCTCAAGCTCATCAGGTTCAGGTTCTTCAAGCACAGGTGCAGTTAAGTCAGGTGTTGAAACAACTATCGTTTTCGTAATGGCAGGTCTTATGGTTTCAGCAGCAGGCGTTATGTTCCTTGCAAGAAAGAAGAAAGAAGACTGATTTTAACGAATTAATCTTTGATTAAGCATTTTTCGGACACTGTCAATCGGCAGTGTCCGTTTTGCTTTTTGAACTCAGGGTGCAAAAATATTCAAAAAGTTTTTAAAACATCTTGACAACGCTCGCAGTGTTTGTTAAAATATTAATGTTGCAACGGGATGTAGCGCAGTTTGGTAGCGCACACGTCTGGGGGGCGTGGAGTCGCAAGTTCAAGTCTTGTCATCCCGACCAACTAAAGCCTTTTTGTCTTTTGACAGAAAGGCTTTTTTCTTTACGATAAACTGCTTACTGCAAATAAATTAACGCAAAAGGAGAAAATATGCTTAATATCGGCTCTCATCTTTCAATATCAAAAGGTTTTTACGCAATCGGCAGGGATGCACTTTCAATCGGAGCAAACACATTTCAATTTTTTACACGCAACCCTCGTGGCGGATCTGCAAGAAAAATTGATATCGAAGATGTCAATGCACTTATAAAACTTATGACGGAAAATAATTTTGCAAAAATTCTCGCCCATGCACCATACACAATGAACCTCTGTTCGGCAAAACCCGAAACCCGTGAATTTGCTCTGAACACGCTTACGGATGATTTGAAACGAATGGAATATCTCCCGAATAATCTTTACAACTTTCACCCCGGCAGTCACACGGGACAGGGCGTTAAAGCTGCGGTTGAGCAAATCGGCACAGCGTTGAATACTGCAATGTTCGATGATATGACAACCATGGTATTGCTTGAAACAATGGCGGGCAAAGGCACAGAGGTCGGCAGAACCTTTGAAGAACTGCGTATGATTATCGACCGTGTGGAGCGAAACGATAAAATCGGCGTCTGCCTTGATACCTGCCATGTTTTTGACGCCGGTTATGACATTGTGAATAATCTTGATGGAGTTCTTGAAGAATTTGACCGTGTAATCGGGCTTGCAAGACTCAAGGCAATTCATCTCAATGACAGTATGAATCCTATCGGCAGCCACAAGGACAGACATCAGAAAATAGGCGAGGGCTACATCGGAATTGATGCGTTCGGGAAAATTATAAATAATGAAAATTTGCGAAATCTTCCGTTTTTCCTTGAAACCCCGAACGAGCTTGACGGTTATGCCAAAGAAATTTCGGCTTTGAGGAATTTGTATTCTGAATGACATTGCCTTAAAATAAATCAATACAAAAATTGTCAAAAATATTTGTTGCTATTGCAATTTGCAAAATTAAAAAATTTAAAGTCCTCTCGATTTTTCGAGGGGGCTTTTTTCGCCTCTTTACAATAAAATCGGTTTGCCGTTACACATAATTTGAATACGCAGACAAAGATATAATAATTACCCTTAAATCGGGAACAATAGTAAAAACGATTTACGGAGTGATATTGTGATTCAAAACATACGGAAAAATGAATTTGAAAGCTTAATAAAATCATCAAAGCCGGTGCTTGCCGATTTTTATGCCGAATGGTGTTCACCGTGCAGAATGCTTTCGCCTGTAATCGAAGAAATCGGTGACAAGTACAAAGCATATTTTGAAACCGTCAAGGTCAATGTTGACGAAAATCCCGAATTGACAGAACGCTACGGTGTATCGGGAATTCCTGCACTTTTGCTCTTTAAAGACGGCAACGAAATTTTGCGTATGTCGGGGGTTCAGACCGAAGAACGGATAATCTCCGCAATCTCCGAAAAAACGGGTGAGAGTTTTGTATGACCTTGTAATTGTCGGCGGAGGTGCGGCAGGACTTACGGCGGCACTCTATGCCTCACGGAGCGGACTTGACTGCATTGTGCTTGATCCGTCATCACCCGAGGGCAGTTCAATTGCCCTCACGGATGCGGTTGAAAACTACACGGGATTCAGCGATATTGCAGGCTTTGACCTCATCCAGCACTTTTATTCACACGCAAAGTCATTCGGTGCAAATTTTGTCAGACAATCCCTTGTCGGCATAAGAAAAGGACAGGCAAATCATAAGAGAAGGAAAAAATTATGACGGTTTTATCCTTGAATGTTCCGACAGCGAGGTCAAGACAAAATCTGTTATTCTCTGCATGGGCGCAACCCACAAAAAATTGGGAATTGACGGTGAAAATAAGTTTGAGGGCAGAGGAGTAAGCTATTGTGCCGTGTGTGACGGCTATTTTTTCAAAGACAAAACAGTGGCGGTAATCGGCGGAGGAAACACCGCCGTTACCGAGGCGACCTATCTTTCTCATATATGCAAACGGGTTTTTCTTATTCACAGGGGCGGTGCATTAAAAGCCGACAGAGTGCTTGTGCAAAAGCTTGAAAAATCGGGCAATGTCAAAATTCTTTACAACACCAATGTTGTGAGAATTGACGGTGACGAAAAGGTTAAATCGGTTACGCTTGATAATGAGAAAATTCTGAAAACTGACGGAGTTTTTGTTGCGGTAGGTCTTGAACCGAGAACTGAATGTGTCAAGGGTTTTGTAAAAACTGATGACAACGGATATGTGATTGCCGATGAAACCTGTCAGACATCCGTGTCGGGAATTTTTGTTGCAGGGGATATCCGCACAAAAAATCTGCGACAAATTATAACCGCCTGTTGTGACGGTGCAAATTCTGTTTACGGAATAAACAAATTTTTGAAATTGTAAGGTTTTCTTTTTCTGTTTTTTATGGTATACTATATTTGATATTGTTAATTTTTCCGGATGAATAAAATGAAACTGTTACAAAATAAAAAAATAGCATATTTAACAGCAATTTTCTGCACACTTTTGTGGGGAACGGCTTTTCCGTTTATAAAGGTCGGCTACTCTGCTTTTAAGATTGAGGAGTCGGATATCGGCTCAAAGCTGATTTTTGCAGGAATGCGGTTTATGTTGGCGGGATTTATGGTGTTTCTCTTTTTGTGGATATCAAAAAGAAAACCGCCGACGCTTTCAAAAAAAGATATACTGCCCGTCTGTTCACTCGGAGTGGTGCAGACAGGATTGCAGTATATTTTTACATACATCGGAATCGGTTTTACAAGCGGAACGAACACCTCTATAATAACGGCTTGTGCGTCGTTCTTTACCGTACTTTTCGTGCCGTTGTTTTTCAAAAACGACAGGCTCACACTGATGAAAATTATCGGTTGTATTCTCGGATTCGGCGGAATTATCGCAATCAATTTCGGCGGAACTGTCAGCACGGACACTTGGTTCGGTGATATGATGATTCTCTTTTCAACAATATCTGCGGCGGCAGGCAACATCGTTGCGAAAAAAGTCACAACAGGACGAGATCCGTTCCCTGTAACCGCTTTTCAGCTTTTAACAGGCGGTTTTATATTGCTTGTGTCGGGCATATGCTGCGGTGGCAGTATTGGTTTGATAAATATTGAAAGTGTTTCCGTGTTGCTCTGGCTTGCGTTCGTATCAGCGGCGGCATTTTCGCTGTGGACAGCACTTCTCAAATTTCATGATGCAAGCAGAATTTCCGTTTTCAATCTGCTTGTACCCGTGTTCGGAACAGTTTTGTCGGGACTTATGCTCGGTGAAAATGTTTTCAGAATCGAAACGCTCATCTCGCTTATTCTGATTTCACTCGGAATTGCGTTTGTAAATATGAATCTAAAAAAATCGGGAGGTAAAATATGAATCCTGATATAAAAGGTATTATTTCCGATATGGACGGTGTCATTCTTGACACAGAAAAGCTGTATGTCCGTTTTTGGTGTGAGGCGGCTCTTTTTTACGGCTATCCTATGGAAACGCACCACGCACTCAGTATTCGTTCAATGGCTCGCCCGTTTGCAATTGCAAAATTAAAGGGCTTTTTCGGGGAGGATTTTGACTACTGCAAGGTTCACGATAAAAGAATTGAGCTTATGGATAAGTTCATCTCGGAAAACGGCATTGAATCAAAGCCCGGTGCCGCTGAATTTCTCGGCTTTTTAAAGCAGAACGGCTACAGGGTTGCCCTTGCAACCGCAACCGCTCCGGAGAGAACGAAAAAATATCTTTCGGCTCTCGGTCTTTACGATTATTTTGACGAAATAGTTTGTGCGTCAATGGTTGCAAAAGGAAAGCCCGAACCCGACATTTATCTTTATGCCGCAGAAAAACTCGGACTTGCTCCTGAAAACTGCATTGCACTTGAGGACTCGCTCAACGGCATAAAGTCGGCAAGCTCGGCAGGGTGTAAAACGGTTATGGTTCCCGACCTTGACCGTCCGAGTGCAGAGGCAATTCCCCTTCTTTACGGAGTTGCAGACAACCTTATTGATGTAAAACGATTTTTGTAAAAAACATTAACGGACATAAAGCGTGTTTTGCTTTTGTATATTAAACAGGGTAGGTTTATACTAAAACAAGGAGGCGTACAATATGTGGGATGCGATTTCAGCTGTGATGAATAGCTTCAATGACTTCCTGTGGGGTTGGTTTATGATTATCCTTCTTCTCGGAACTCACATTTTCCTCACAATTCGCACAAAATTTGTACAGAGAAAAACTTTTAAGGCAATCAAACTTTCGGTGACAAAGGATCCCGATTCAGACGGTGACATCAGCCCGTTTCAGGCTCTTGCAACAGCACTTGCCTCAACAATCGGCACGGGTAATATCATAGGCGTAGGTACTGCAATTGCACTCGGCGGACCCGGTGCGGTTCTCTGGTGCTGGCTCACCGGTGTTTTCGGTATCGCAACGAAGTATTCCGAGTCACTCATCGGTGTAAAGTATCGTGTAAAGACCTCTGACGGCAGAATGCTCGGCGGCGCTATGTATGCCCTTGAAAGAGGATTTAAGTTTAAAACTCTCGGCAAAATTTTAGCCGTTCTTTTTGCTCTTTTTGCATTGCTTGCATCCTTCGGCATCGGTTCGGGTGTTCAGGTTAATGCAATTTCAAACATTATGAACAACACCTTTGACCTTGGTACGGTGAATCTTTTCGGTCAGGACGCTTCGGTTATTTCGATTATTGTAGGTGTTCTTGTTGCCGCAATTACAGCCGTTGTAATTTTCGGAGGGATCAAGTCAATCTCAAGAGTTTGCGAACTCCTTGTACCGTTTATGGCTGTTTTCTATGTTCTCGGCTGTCTTATTATCCTCGGCATGAACTTTGATGTTCTCGGTAAGACATTTGAAATGATTTTTCAGGACGCATTTTCTCTCAAGTCCGTTGCAGGCGGTTTCCTCGGTTCAAGCCTTATGCTTGCCGCTCGTTACGGTATTGCAAGAGGTCTTTTCAGTAACGAATCCGGTATGGGTTCTGCTCCGATAGTTGCCTCTGCCGCTCAAACAAGAAACCCTGTTCGTCAGGCTATGATTTCTTCAACGGGTACTTTTTGGGACACGGTCGTTGTTTGTCTTATGACAGGTCTTGTGCTTGTAAGCTCAATTATCAAAAATCCTGCAATTGATGTTTCTGACGGCGGCGACCTTACATACAAAGCCTTCCAGCAGATTCCCGTAATCGGTACACCGATTCTTGTTATCGGTATCGCCGCTTTTGCATATTCAACAATCCTCGGCTGGTCATACTACGGTGAACGCTGCGTTGAATATCTTTTCGGCAGAGGCGGTATGATTCCTTACAAGCTGATTTTTGTATTTATTCTTCTCATCGGTCCTGTTATCAAGCTTGACCTTGTTTGGACAATGGCTGACATCTTCAATGCACTTATGTCAATTCCTAACCTTATTGCCGTAGTTGTGCTTTCGCCTGTTGTTGTAAAAGAAACGAACTATTACCTTTACGGCAACAGACTGGATGAATACGATAAAACCAAACTTCCTGTAGTAAATAAATAATCACATAAAGCCTGCACTATGCCCATGTGCAGGCCTAAATTTTAAGAGGGAACATTATGGAGAAATCAAGAATTGAAAAGCAATTTGATTTTATAAAGGAAATTGATAAGGAAAAATTCATCATCCGTCAAACCTACCTTTCCGATGCTCGGAAAAAGGAAAACGATGCCGAGCACGCATGGCATATGGCGATAATGACAGTTATGCTTTCCGAATATGCAAATTCGGAAATTGATGTGCTTAAAACAATGACAATGCTCCTGATTCACGATATTGTCGAGATTGACGCAGGCGATACATATGCCTATGATGAGGAAGCCAAGAAAACTCAGGCAGAGCGTGAAATGAAAGCCGCAAAAAGAATTTTCGGACTTCTTCCGGAAGATCAGGGCGAAAAGATGATGAATCTGTGGCTTGAATTTGAAAGCGGTGAAACAGCCGAAGCAAAGTTTGCTCACACAATGGATAACATTCAGCCTGCCATGCTCAATGATGCAACCGACGGCAAGGCGTGGGTAGAGCATATTGTTCACCTGCACAGTATTCTTAACCGCAACAAAAACACCGCTGACGGCTCAAAAAAGCTGTGGGAATATTCAAGGGATAACTTTATTATGCCCAATGTTGAAAAGGGCAGAATAATCAACGATTGAGCCGCAATAAATGATTTTGGCAATATAGGTTCTCTACTTGATTTTGAACAGCCGATGTGCTAAAATTAAGATTAACGATACAGAAATTTTCACTGTGTTTTATTATGGAACAATTGAAGGGCTTGTATGTGAATTTTGTTCCGATTTGATAATTATGGAAAGGGTGTTTACAATGAAAAGTTCAGTTATAAAGGACGGCGTAAGTACCGCACCTCAGCGTTCGCTTTTGAATGCTCTCGGTCTTACCGAAGAAGAAATTAAGAAACCTTTTATCGGTATTGTAAGTTCCAAGAACGATATCGTTCCGGGACATATGAATATAGATAAGATTGTTGACGCCGTTAAGCAGGGCGTTGCTCTTGCAGGCGGTGTTCCGATTGTATTCCCTGCAATCGCTGTTTGTGACGGTATTGCTATGGGACATGAGGGAATGAAGTATTCTCTCGTAACCCGTGAACTTATCGCAGACTCAACAGAGGCTATGGCAAAGGCTCATGCGTTTGACGCACTTGTAATGGTTCCTAACTGCGACAAGAATGTTCCGGGTATGCTTATGGCTGCTGCAAGAATTAATGTTCCGACAGTTTTCGTAAGCGGCGGTCCTATGCTTGCAGGTCATGTTAAGGGCAAAAAGACAAGTCTTTCGAGTATGTTTGAGGCAGTCGGCGCTTACACGGCAAACAAGATTACTGCCGAAGAGCTTGCCGAGTTTGAAAACAAGGCTTGTCCGTCATGCGGTTCATGTTCGGGTATGTACACCGCCAACAGTATGAACTGTCTTACCGAGGCAATCGGTATGGGACTTCAGGGTAACGGTACAATTCCTGCTGTTTACTCAGACAGAATCAAGCTTGCAAAGCACGCCGGCATGAAGGTTATGGAACTCCTTGAAAAGGATATCCGTCCTCGTGACATTCTCACAGAAAAGGCATTTATGAATGCTCTTACTGTTGATATGGCTCTCGGCTGTTCAACAAATACAATGCTCCACCTTCCTGCAATCGCAAAAGAGGCAGGTGTTAAGCTTAACCTTGACATTGCCAATGAAATCAGCAAAAAGACTCCTAACCTTTGTCACCTTGCTCCTGCAGGTCACACATATATGGAGGATCTCAACGAGGCAGGCGGTGTTTATGCTGTAATGAACGAGCTTACAAAGGTTGGACTTCTTGACACAGACCTTATCACGGCAACAGGCAAGACTGTAGGCGAGAACATTAAGGGTTGTGAAATCAAGGACACAGACATCATTCGCCCTGTTACAAATCCATACAGCAAGACAGGCGGTATTGCTGTTCTCAAGGGTAACCTTGCTCCTGACGGTTCTGTTGTTAAGAGAAGTGCCGTTGCAGAGGAAATGATGCACCACAAGGGTGCGGCAAGAGTGTTTGACTGCGAAGAGGACGCTCTCAGTGCAATTTATGACGGCAAAATCAATCCCGGCGAGGTTGTTGTTATCAGATACGAAGGTCCTAAGGGCGGTCCGGGCATGAGAGAAATGCTCAACCCGACTTCCGCTATTATGGGAAGCGGTCTCGGCAACTGTGTTGCTCTTATCACAGACGGTCGTTTCTCAGGTGCAACAAGAGGTGCGGCTATCGGTCATGTATCTCCCGAGGCAGCAGTCGGCGGTCCGATTGCACTTGTTAAAGAGGGCGATATGATTGAAATCGACATTCCTGCAAACACAATCAATCTCCTCGTTTCTGACGAAGAGCTTGCAAAGCGTAAGGCAGAATGGAAGCCCCGTCAGCCCAAGATTACAACAGGCTACCTTGCTCGTTATGCAAAGCTTGTTACATCAGGCGCACAGGGTGCGGTTCTCGAATAATCAAGTTTTCAAGGCTCTCGTTTTGAGAGCCTTTTCTTTTGTCAAAAATTGATTTTTCAGAAAGCCCAATCGTTAAAATGCACAATTGACCTTGCAAAAATCTGTATGTTTTTCAGCTTAACATAAAATAAAAAAGCAAGTTGCACAATTCATCCCTTGTCCATTTGGGCAAAGGGTGAATTTTTTTATTTTGCCATAATTCGGTTGTTTATTTTATACAAATATGCTATAATAATTACGTATTAATTGACACTATTGTTTAATTTTGTCGAAATAAGCTTGATTAGAATAGAAATTTTACGAAAGGGGATTTCACTTTTGAAACAATACGACGCTAAAAAAATTCTTAATATTGCCCTCGCAGGACACAGCGGCAGCGGTAAAACCTCGGTTGCGGAGTCAATACTCTATCTCTCGAAGATGAGCGAAAGACTCGGTAAGGTTGCAGACGGCAACACAGTCCTTGATTTTGACAGCGAGGAGATCAAAAGACAGACTTCAATTATGACGGCGGTTGCACCGATTGAATGGAAAAATACAAAAATCAACCTAATCGACACCCCCGGTCTTTTTGATTTTGCAGGCGGTGTTGCAGAGGGCATGAGAGCGGCTGACACAGCGCTCGTCGTTGTTTCGGGCAAGGACGGTGTCTGTGTAGGTACCGAAAAAGCAGTTGAGGCGGCAACAAAGGCAGGGCTTACAAAGGTGTTCTTTGTAAACGGTCTTTGCGACGAAAGCGCCCGTTTCTATCGTGTGTTCGAGAGCTTGAAGGCTACATTCGGTCCGTCTGTTTGTCCTGTTGTTGTTCCGTACATTGTTGACGGTCAGGCAAACACTTATGTTAATTTGTTTGATTACAAGGCTTATGAGTACGGCACAGACGGCAGTGTAAAACAGACTGCGCTTCCTGATATGGGCGACAGGCTTGAGGGCTTGCGTGAGGCTATCAAGGAGGCTGTTGCCGAAACAAGCGAGGAACTTCTTGACAAGTTTATTATGGGTGAGGAGTTTACTCCCGAAGAAATCATTCTCGGTGTAAGTCAGGGCGTTAAGGACGGCACAATCTGCCCCGTATTCTGCGGTGACGCTCATAATACATTCGCAATTGATCAGCTTTTGAACAGCCTTACATGGCTTGCTCCGTCAGCGGCTGACAAGAGCGGTGAAATCGGTGTTGACCTTGACGGAGAACCCGTTGATGTTTCGGTTAATGACGGCGGTGCGGCTGCCGCAATCGTATTCAAGACGGTTGCAGACCCCTTCATCGGCAGACTTTCATATGTAAAGGTTGTTTCGGGCAAGGTAAGCTCGGACGCTCCTCTCATCAATATGCGTACAGGCGCACAGGAGAGAATTACAAAGGTGCTTTCCGTAAGCGGTAAAAAGCAGTCGGATGTTCCGTACATCGGTGCGGGCGACATCGGCGCAATCCCGAAGCTTGCATCAACAAAGACAGGCGACACACTCTGTTCGCCTCTCAGAAAGGTTGTTCTTGACGGAATCGACTATCCGTCATCATCATATACAATGGCTGTGTATCCGGCAAAGAAGGGTGACGAGGATAAGGTTGCTCAGGGTATTGCAAAGCTTGCAGACGAAGATCCGACAATCAAGCTCGTTTCAAACCACGAAACCCATGAAATGTTAATTTCGGGACTCGGTGAACAGCACCTTGATGTTGTAATTTCAAGACTTAAAACAAAATATAATGTTGACGCAGTCCTCAAAAAGCCAAAGATTGCATACAGAGAAACTATCCGCAAGAAGGTTTCCGCACAGGGCAGATATAAAAAGCAGTCGGGCGGTCACGGTCAGTTCGGCGATGTGTGGATTGAGTTTGAGCCGTGTGATTCTGATGGTCTTGTATTTGCCGAAAGAGTTGTCGGCGGTGCAGTTCCGAAAAATTTCTTCCCTGCCGTTGAAAAGGGACTTCAGGATTCAATCAAGAAGGGTGTTCTTGCAGGCTATCCGATGGTAGGCATCAAGGCTACTCTTTATGACGGTTCATATCATCCCGTTGATTCCTCCGAAATGTCATTCAAAACAGCGGCATCTCTTGCTTATAAGAACGGTATTCCGAATGCCTCTCCCACGCTTCTTGAGCCAATCGGAAGCCTTAAAGCCAATGTTCCCGATGCAAATATGGGCGATGTAATGGGCGAGGTCAACAAGCGCAGAGGTCGTGTGCTCGGTATGCAGCCGGGTGAGAACGGAACGCAGATTGTTGAGGCGGAAGTTCCTATGGCAGAAATGGATGACTTTGCAACCTACATTCGTCAGGTAACACAGGGCAGAGGATCATTTGAATTTGCGTTTGTCCGCTATGAGGATACTCCTGCAAATGTTGCTCAGAAAATTATTGAGAAAGCCAAGGCTGACTCTCAGGAATAATTAAATATAGGTAATTAATGGGCTGTTGCAAATAATGCGACAGCCCTATTTTGCTTTTCTTGCGTAAATATCATTATTGTGATACAATTAGGCTATGCTTATGTGAATGGTGGGGACGGAAATTTATTGCAAAGGATGATGACAATGAAAAATCTTTTACAAAGAGCGAGAAAGACAATCAAAATCAAAAATATGCTTTTTCTCACAATTGCCGGAATTATCAATGCGTTCGGAATTACAATATTTCTTAATCCCGTGAACCTTTACGACAGCGGAATTTCAGGTACGGCTATGCTTGCCGCACAGCTTACCCCCGAAAGTCTGTCGCTTTCACTTTTTCTTATAATTTTTAACCTGCCGCTGTTTTTGTTCGGACTTAAAAAGCAGGGAAAGAAGTTTACATTTTACGCTATTTATACGGTTGCAGTTTATTCGTTCGTTTCATGGCTGATAACCGATGTTCTGCCCGTTGATGTCAGTATGGCATCTCCGCTTGCGGGAACCGATTTGCTCCTTTGTGCCGTGTTCGGCGGTGTGATTTCGGGTATAGGCAGCGGTCTTGCAATCAAATTTGGCGGTGCAATGGACGGCATCGAGGTTATGGCAGTAATCTTTGCGAAGAAAATCGGTGTATCGGTTGGTTCATTCGTTATGGCATACAATATCGTGCTTTATGTTGTATGCGGTTTCATTCTGCAAAGCTGGATTCTTCCGCTTTATTCGATTGTTACATATTTTGCCGCACTTAAAACGATTGACTTTATTGTTGAAGGTTTTGACAGGGCAAAGGCTGCAACGATTATTGCGTCTGTAAGCCGTTGCGATGAAATTTGTAACGCACTTTCGGAGGAATTTCAAAGCGGCGTTACCGTAATGCAGGCTCAGGGCGGATATTCAGGCAAGGACAAGGTGATGATTTACTTTGTTGTCAACCGTTTCCAGATTGGCAAGCTGAAGGAAATTGTGCGTGAAATCGACAAGAAAGCGTACATTTCAATTACGGAGGTTGCCGATGTTTTCAGCCGAAACGATTCGCTGTAAATAAATTTTAGTTGGTGTTTTATTTGACAAAATTACTTGTAAAGCTGTTCGTTAAAGACAGCGACAATTGCGATAATCCAAAGGTTAGAACTGCCTATGGCAACCTTTCGGGTGTTTGCGGAATAATTCTTAACCTGTTACTGTTCGGAGGAAAATTGTTTGCCGGAATTGTTTCGGCATCGGTTTCCGTCATTGCCGACGCCCTCAACAACCTTTCGGACGCAGGCAGTTCGGTTGTTACATTCCTCGGATTTAAGCTTGCAAGCCGTCCTGCCGACAGAGAGCATCCGTTCGGTCACGGTCGTTATGAGTATGTGGCAGGCTTGGGAATTTCCGTTGTAATACTTTTAATGGGTGTTGAGCTTATAAAAAGTTCGATAGAAAAGATAATTACTCCCGAGGACAAAACGGCATTTTCAACGCTTTCACTCGCAATAATGATTGCGTCAATTTTCGTAAAATTATGGATGTACTTTTTTAATTCGGGATTGTCGAGAAAAATAAATTCAACCGCACTCAAGGCGGCGGCGCTTGACTCGCTGACCGACTGCATTGCAACCTCGGTTGTAATAATAGGACTGCTTATTTCAGCCTCAACAGGAGTTCAGATTGACGGTTGGCTCGGCGTGTGTGTTTCGCTGTTCATACTTTTTACGGGTGTCAGCACATTCAGAGAGAGCCTTTCACCGCTCCTCGGCAAAGCTCCGGATGCCGAATTTGTTGATGAAATCAAGGAAACAGTGTTGAAAAATGATATGATTGTAGGTATCCACGATTTGATTATTCACGATTACGGTCCGGGCAGGTGCTTTGTTTCACTTCACGCAGAGGTACCGTGTGACGAGGATATCCTCGAAGCACATGACGCAATTGACCTGACGGAAAAACAGCTTGAAAACAGGTACAACTGTTTTGCAACCATACATATGGATCCGATTGCGTCAAACGATGCGTTCACAAATGAACTTAAAATGAAGGTGGAGGAGGGCTTGTGTGAGCTTAATCCGGAGTATTCAATCCACGATTTCAGAATTGTAAAAGGCAGTACGCATACAAATGTTGTCTTTGATATGGTTATTCCGTATGGACTTGACCTTACAGAAAGACAGATTAAACAGAGTGCAATCGAGAAAATCAAGTCAATTGACGAAAAGCTTTATCCGATAATCAATGTTGAAAAATCTCTTTCGGATTAAAAGTTCATAATAAAAAACAGAGGTCATCGGTTTTTAGCTGATGACCTCGTTTTGTATATATTTTCGGATTTGTTGAAAATTGTGTGTTCGAGTGTAGTAGTCAGTTATACGGTTTATTGTCGAAACGATTTTACAATTGTTTCGATTAGCGGTCAGTGACCGCCGCCGTATTATTGTTTTGCAAACTGACTGTTGTAAAGTTTGTTATAGAATCCGCCTTTGGCGAGCAACTCCTCGTGTGTGCCTTGTTCAATGATGTTGCCGTCCTTCATAACAAGGATAACATCGCTTTCCTTGATTGTTGAAAGTCTGTGGGCAACAACAAAGCTCGTCTTGCCCTTCATCATCTTGGCAAAAGCCTTTTGAACACGGATTTCGGTAAGGGTATCAATTGATGAAGTTGCCTCGTCAAGAATAAGGATTGATGGGTTTGTAAGCATCGCCCTTGCAATACACAAAAGCTGTTTCTGTCCCTGACTGAGATTACCGCCGTCCTCGCTGATTACGGTGTTGTAGCCGTCAGACATACGGCGGATGAATGAGTGTGCATATGCCGCCTTTGCAGCGGCAATAACTTCTTCTTCGGTTGCGTTTTCGTTGCCGTAACGCAGATTTTCCATAATCGTTCCGTTGAACAGCCAGCTGTCCTGAAGAACCATTCCGTAGCATTTTCTGAGGTTGTCACGGGTGATATCCATAATGTCAACACCGTCAATGCTGATTTTGCCACTGTCCGTGTCATAAAATCTCATAAGAAGATTGATGAATGTTGTCTTGCCGCAACCTGTCGGACCGACAATGGCAATGTGACTGCCGCTCTTGACATTAAGCGAAAAGTTTGTGATGAGCGGTTTTTCTTTTGTGTAGGAGAAGTTTACATTCTCAATCTTGACATTGCCTTTGCAATGCTCAAGCTCTTTTGTACTGTTGTCGGGAATTTCGTTATCTGCCTCAAGAACCTCAAAAACTCGTCCTGCCGCCGCAATGCCTGTCTGCAACTGTGTGAGTACGCCTGTAACCTCGTTAAACGGCTTTGTGTACTGATTTGCGTAGGTGAGAAAGCATGATAACTGTCCGACAGAAAGTGTGCCTGCAACGGCAAACAGAGCACCCATAATGCCTACTGCGGCATAAACCAATGCGTTTACGAATCTTGTTGACGGGTTGGCAAGTGCGCCTGCAAACTGCGCCTTGAATCCCACTTCAAGAAGTTCATCGTTGTACTTTTCAAATTCTTCAAAGGCTCTGTCCTCATATGAAAAAGCCTTTACAATTCTCTGATTGCCGATATGCTCCTCAACATATGACGAGATGTCACCGTTGAGTGCCTGTTGACGGGTAAAGCGGTTGTGTGTCATCTTGCCGATGAATGCCGCAACAAAGAGCGAAAGCGGTGTGAGAACAACAACCACAAGGGCGATTTTCCAGTTGATTGTCAGCATAAATACAAGCGTGCCGACAATGGTAACAATGCCTGAAAAAAGCTGTAGGAACATCTGTGTAAGACCGTCACCAACTGCGTCAACATCGTTGATTACTCGGCTGATAAGGTCGCCGTGAGGTGTTGTGTCAATGTAGGAGAGGGGAACTGTGTTGAATTTTTCAAAAACCTCTCTTCTGAGGTCACGAACAGTGCGGTAGCTGACAATGTTGGTAAAGTAGGTCATAATCCACTGGAAAAGTGCCACACCGCCGATGCCTACACCGATGTACACAAGAATCTGAATAACGCTTGCAAAGTCAACATTGCCTTTGTCAATGATGTTGTCGATTGCGTTACCTGTGAGAACAGGAATATAGAGCGTGAGCGAAACGCTGATGATTGCGCTCACAAGAGCTAAAATCAGATAAAACGAATACGGCTTTATTTTTTTGAGTACCTTTTTTACAGAGGAGGATTGTTTTGCTGAATTTTTCATCTTTTGGCCTCCTCTTCATTAAGCTGTGAAAGACAGATTTCACGGTAGGTTTCGCAGCTTTCAAACAGTTCATCGTGCGGACCTTTGCCTACAAGTCTGCCGTCATCAAGCACAAGAATAAGGTCTGCGTTCTTGATTGTTGAGCAACGCTGTGTAACGATTATCACGGTCATATCCTTTGTGTTTTCACGCAAAGCCTTTCTGAGTGCCGCATCTGTTGCAAAGTCAAGAGCCGAAAAGCTGTCGTCAAGAATGAGAAGCTTCGGTGAGCCTGTGAGTGCTCTGGCAATGCAAAGTCGCTGACGCTGACCTCCGCTGAAGTTCTTACCGCCCTGTTCAACAAAGCTGTCAAGCCCTTTGTTCAGCTTGCTTACAAACTCGTATGCCTGTGCAATTTTTAGAGCCTTTATAATATCCTCGTCAGTTGCATTTTCGTTTTGCCATTTCATATTGTCACGGATTGTTCCCTTGAAAAGAATTGACTGCTGAGGAACAATGCCAATCTGTGAACGGAGTTGTAAGAACGGATAGTCCTTGACATTTCTGCCGTCAACGCTTACAGTACCCTGTGTTGCATCGTAAAAACGGGGGATAAGGTTGACAAGCGTACTTTTACCGCAACCCGTACCGCCGATAAGACCTACCGTCTGACCACGCTTGATTTTAAAGCTGATGTTCTCAAGCTCATCATCACCTGTTCCGTATGTGAAGTTTACATTGTCAAATTCGATTTTCGGAGTGCTTTCGCTTTCTGAAATTTCAATGTTCTCGGTAGTGCTTTCACACACACTTGGCTGAGTTTCAAACACTTCGTTAAGTCTTGCCGCACTTGCACTTGCTTTCGTGAGAAGGACAACAAGGTTTGCAACAACAATCATTGCAAGCAAAATCTGCGTCATATAGTTTACAAGGGCAATGATGTCACCCGAAAGCATTCCGTTGCCTGCGTTGACATTCTGAGCGCCAAACCAAATGATGAGAATAATTGCAGCATTGGTGATGATGTAGGTGACAGGGCTTAAAAGTGCCGAAAGAATGCTCACTCTGATCGAAGTTTTAGCCAAATCCTCGGTTGAATCGTCAATACGCTTTTTCTCATTTTTCTGCTTTGAAAAGGCTCTGATAACCCTGTTGCCCGAAAGATTTTCACGGCAGATAAGGCTGATTTTGTCGAGCTTTTTCTGCATTTTTTCAAAAATAGGAATACTCTTTGTCATAATGAGGTAAAGAGTAACGGCAATCAATATAGCCGCAATGAAGAAAATAATTGACATTTCAAGGTTGATTGTCATTGCCATAACCATTGAACCGATAACAATAAACGGTGCTCTGGTGAGCAGGCGGATAGCCATTGCAACAGATTGCTGAACCTGATTGGTGTCATATGTGATTCGTGTTATAAGTGACGGAGTGCCAAGCTTGTCCAACTCTGCGTGAGAGAGTTTGTTGATGTGCAAAAACAAATCTCGGCGAAGTCTTGTTCCCACACCCTGAGATGCCTTTGATGCAAGATACTGACACACAAGCGCACTGCAAAGTCCTACAGTTGCGAGAATAACGAGCAGACCGCCCATTCTCCAAATGTATGCCGTGTCGCCGTTTCGCACACCGTTGTCGATGATTCCTGCCATAACAAGCGGAACGAGCAACTCCAAAATTGCCTCAAACAGCTTGCAAAGCGGACCGATGATACATTCCTTTTTGTAGTATGCAAGATATCTTCGTAGCTTAATCAATTTTTCCCCTTCTCTGCCATATAATTAACAATACATAAGTAATATTATTTTACACCGATTAACGATATTTTACAACTTAAATTTTGTGTTGCGGGAATTTGCGGCGGTGTTGTCTTACTGAATTTATTTGTTTATACATGTCTTGTGATGTGATAAGAATAGTGTATTCTAATGTAGGGGAGAACCTCGTTCTCCCGCTTAGATGAAATTTCATGTTTAAATAAAATCATTTGATGTTATGAAAGTGAGGTATTGTCTGTAGCGGCGAACACGGTTCGCCGCTACAGTTGAACAATTACTTTGTGACATTTATACGCTTTGTGTTTATCATAGTGTATATGCCTTTACTTGCTGGCATCCGTAAAACAATTAACGCCAAGCTGCTTCAAAAGTAGCTTGGCGTATTTGCTGTTTGCACTACATAATCGGAGAAATGCACCCTTAAATTTACTCAGCAAATTGGAGTTTATTACTTTATGTAGCCCATTTTTATAAAAAAATTACGATAGCGCATCCTTTGTATATCAATCATCTCATTTGAATTTACAAAAGCAATAAAATCACTTTCAGAAATCCATTTGTATGATATTGTTTCACCTTTCTGTAGGGTTATAGATGACTTGTCGCAATCGGTGACACATAAGAAGTTGTAGTATATGGTGTCATGTGAAGTATAATGACCAATTTCCTGTAAATTATTAGAAGAAATTCCCGTTTCTTCTAACAATTCTCTCTTGGCACATGATATTTTATCCTCGCCTTTTAATGCAGAACCACCTGCCGTTGCCTCATAATAACCTCCATAGTTAGATTTTCTTGTATCTCTTTTCATAAGCAGATAGTCACCATCAATATGTTTGACCAAAATTTCGCT
>OKWR01001037.1_pt1 | contig 21252 bp, 16 predicted proteins | sample 1607101 | NCBI WGS metagenome assembly OKWR01 (sample SAMN04414076, study PRJEB24778) | human gut metagenome | material: faecal | host: Homo sapiens
ATAACCTCCTGTGCGTCCATGTATGTGTCATTTACACTTAAAATTATGCACTCCAGCGGGCAGCGCCGTATTCTTCGCCGTGTCGATACTTCTTGGCATTCCTGCGTTTTGCATGTACCAGCAGGCACAGTGCGCATCCGCACAGAAACCCAATCAGCAGGTCAAGGGGCACAAAGCCGGACAGTCCGTTTCGGAACGCCATTGCCGCGCCATCCCGCAGGTGCAGGAATTTCGCGGAAAAATCCGTCCCGGCTGACAGCCGCCATGCTTCACTCAGCTTCGCCGCGGCAAGTCCAATAACCCCGTAGGGCAGATGCAGCAGCAGGCTTTTTTTCCATGCGTCGGCGTTCATCTTTCCCTCCCTTTCTGCCTGCTGCGCTCCTTCTGTTTGCTGGGGGATGCCGTATCCAGCTGAGGCTGAACATTCCGCTGCTCCTTCCGCTTCGCCAGAAAATCCATTGCATACGCGCGCATTGCCTGATCAATGGCAGCACGGTCGCGAGCTTTGAAGAACACCAGATAGCGCGTTTTTCCGCTGTCGGAAGTGCCTTTATGAATGGCATAATCCACCCCATATTGGCGGGCGTATCGTTCAAACGCCTTCACCTCCTGCCGGTCAGCCAGTGCAGTCTGCTCAACGCCCTGATTCTGCCCGATGAGCTGCTTCACGCTCTGCCTGCCCTGCGGTTTCGCTTGATAATGCACCTTGGCTTTATTCCAGCCGAGTTTCAGCGCTTTCGCGAACGCCGTCGCCAATGTCCTTTCAGTGAATTTGCTGGTATTGATGATGAGGGAGAGCGTTTTGTTTTCGATTTCTTCCTGCATTGGAAGCCTCCGTCATGAAAAAGTGCAGCGCGCCGCCCAAGGCGGGACTTCCAAGCGGCGCAGGAACAGCTTTTGATGATACACCATTCGCTTACGCCTTTCGCCGTCTGCGCATCAGCAGCATGGTGCCGCTTATCAGCATCAGGGCAATGCCGATAAGCATCACCCCCGATGCCGCCAGCTGCACGCCGGTCTGAATCGTCGTGTAGTTGACCCACTGCGGCATTTCTTCGGGAATCTTGTAGTGCTCGTCAATGACCAGCTTCCGGACATCGCCGCTCAGGGTGTATCCTTTCAGCGTTTCTGTTTCCTGCAAATAATAAGTGCCGGGCTGCAAGTGCTCGGCGCGGACAATGCCGTTCTCATCGGATTCCAGCGTTTGCAGGAGATTGCCGTCCGCATCCCGCAGGGCAAATTTCACGCCTTGCAGCGGTTTGCCATCAGCATCGACTTTGATGAACGCATAAGAATCAGGAATGTTTACCAGCAGCACCGGCGCTGTTCCCGACCAGCTGTCATCCACTTGGAAGCAATAGTCCGCCATGCGGCTGTAACCGCTGGGGGCAGCCGCTTCATGGACAGTCCACACGCCATAATCAAATGCTGTAAAGGCAAACGCACCGTTTTCGTCGCTGACAGCCGTTTCTGCCACAGCGCCCGTTTCCGCGTTGATGAGCTTAAAGAGAATGCTTGCCATCGGCGTTCCGGCTGTATCCACCTTGATAAACTGGATTTTCTTCTGCTGATTCACCACCGTCGCTATCGGTTCTTCCGCATTCGTCCAGTTCGGCGTTACTGTTACCGAAATTGCGCTGCGGTTCAGCAGATACCCATCCGGCGCGGACATTTCACAAATGGTGTACTGCCCCTGCGGAACGAAGCGGAAGCGCACCAGCCCGTCTGCATCCGAAACAGCCGATGCCGTTTCGCATCCATCCGCATCCAGCAGCACGAACTGCGCCCCTGACAGTGCCTTTCCATCCGCCTCGGTCTTTTGAAGCAGAATTTCGGCGGGATGGTTGATTGAAGAAACCGTAGCGGAAACAATCGGCGTTTCCTGATCCGACGCCTGAATTTCTACGGTGTACGTCGTCAAATCCAGCACATACCCGGACGGAGCGCTGACTTCCTTGACCGTGTATTTGCCCAGCGGCAGCAGCGGACTTTTCTCCACGCCTTCGCCGCTGGTGGTCATCGTGGCGACCAGCTCGCCGCATGAATACCACTGTGTGCCGTCTTGCCCGACAATGTCCTCCGCCGCCCGAATTTCAAATACCGCGCCTTTCAAATACCCCTGTTCACCCGTCGTCTGCATCTGCCCGGTCTTTTCCAGCAGAATCTGCCCCTTGATAGGCGTATTGCGGATGCTGACGTTCTGAATGGGTACGTCCTCCGCCAGCGATGCCATCGGCAGACAGAAGAGCAGCAATGCCGCCAGCAGCATGGGCAGGATGTTTCGTTTTGTGTTCATGGATGCCTCCCGTTTTCTGAAATACAGCAGGGGTACCATCTGCCTGATGCCCCTGTTGAAGATTGTCTTGTCAGTCCGCATTGCCGGGAATCGAAACGGTAACGACACAGCCGCTGTCCAGATACCCGTCCGGCACGGTGGTTTCGCGGATTTCGTAGATGCCCCACGTCAGCACAGGCGTGACTGCCACCCCTTCCGCATCCGTGGTGATGACCGCCACAACCTCGCCGCACCCTTCCTTGCCATGCGAAGGCAAGCCGCTCACGCGGATGACCGTAAAGACTGCGCCAGCCAGACCGCCGCCCGTTTCCGCGTCCGTCTTAACAATGCGAACCTGCCCCTGCATGGGGATATTCGTCACGCTGCGCTCCACGGTTTCGGCCATGACGACGGTCACTTTTTCGCTCCACAGGCTGTTTCCATAGCCGACGGGCGCTTCATGCTCCTTGACCATGTAGTCGCCGACCAGCAGACTTTCGGACATTGCCACGCCGTCGTCGTTCGTCAGCATGGTGGACACCAAGTCGCCCGTGCTGCCGTCCTCATTCAAGGCGTAGATGTCGAAGCGCACACCCGCAATGGGATGACCGTCCAGTGCGTCCGTTTTGATGACCCGAATCCAGCCGGGCGCATCCTCATTGACCACCGTCGTCAGAATCTGCACAGGGTTCTGATAAGTGCCGTCAATCGTCACCTGCCATTCGCCGGTGGACGGATGATAGCCGTAAGGCGCTTGAATTTCCCGGATGGTATAAGTGCCATACCCCAGCTTCGAGAAGGTCAGATGACCGCTGGCATCGGAAGTCTGCTGCTGCACGAGCGTGTTGTTGGCATCGTAAATGCCGAACACAGCGCCGGGCAGCGGCTCGCCGTTCTCCTTGACCTTTTTCAGCTGAATCTTGTTGATTTCATCCCGGATTTCGGTTTCCCCGATGATTTTTCCTTCGCTTGTTACCGTGAAGGTTTTTACCGCCACATTCAGCGCATAGCCCTCCGGCGCATAGGTTTCCTTGAACGTATACGATCCGGGAACAAGCGGAATGTCCGGCAGCTGACCGTTTTCATCCGTATACGCGCGGTAAATGGTGCTGCCCTGCGCATCGTACACTTCAATCAGCGCACCGGGCAGCGTTTCCTTGCCGGCAACGTCCCGCTTGGTAATCGTCACCGGCGTGTAAATCAGGCGATTCAGGATAGGCGCATCCAGCGTGATTGCGATTGCCTCCTCCGCTGCATCCATGTTTTCGGGTGTCAGCTGCACCGGGTACTGCTCGGTATTCAGCAGCCAGCCATCCGGCGCGGACAGTTCCTTGATATAATACGCGCCATGCGGATACATGCCGGAGAATGTCAAATTGCCCTTGGCATCCGTGATGCCAGTTGCCATCAGCGTATGGGCAGGCAGCTTCTGGCTGTCGCCGTAGGAAATCACCCCTGCATTGAACAAGCCGAACACACAGCCTTCGCCGGGAACTGTCTCGATGGACGAGCGAATCATGCCGTCCGCCGTTTCATCCACTCGAATTGCTTCCTGCTGTTTGTGCAGCGTCACCCGAATCGGCAGATAGGTGTTGACCGCGGACACTTTCACTTCCACCACTGCCGTCTGCTTGCCTGCCGCCGTCAGCGTGAAGGGATACGGGGTATCATCCAGCAGATAGCCGTCCGGGGCGGAAACTTCCTGCAAGCAGTAGCTGCCCAGCGGCAGCAGTTTTGAGTTCACCGCGCCGTCTGCACTGGTGGTCAGTGTTTCCACCAGTTCCCCCTGCTTGTAGAAAACCGTGCCTTCCTTGCCGACAACATCCGCCGCAGCGCGGAGTTCAAACACAGCGCCCTTCAAATACCCCTGCTGATAAACAGGCTTCATGACGGTATTGCCCCATTCATCCTGCTCGTCCGTAAAGCGCACCAGCTGCAAGCCGGTCTTTTCCAGCGCCACGCTGCCGCGCACGGGCGTGTTGGTCACATTCACCGTGATGGTTTCTGCCGCTGCTGCCGAAACAGACAGGCTCATCACCAGCAGCACCAGCGCAAGCACCCAGTGCATCCATTGCTTCATCTGCTTCATTTTTCTTCCTCCTGTTATTTGATTTGAACGATGGTCACAAAGTCCGTATCCACATAGCCGTCCAGCGCATTGGTTTCCGCAATTCGATATTCTCCCCACGGAAGCGCTTCGGTCTGTGCGATGCCATCCGCATTCGTCGTAATCGTTGCAACGACTTTACCAACATCGGAAGCATCATCCGATGCGGGCGCGGTCAATCTCGTCACCGTGAACGTGACACCGGGCAGCGGTTTTCCGGTCATGCTGTCCGTCTTGATGATCCGGATGATGCCCATCATGCGCTCGTTGATGAACATGCACGCCGTGTCTGCCCCCGCCGTCACCATGATTTCCTGCGCCGAGACAACCGACAGCCGATACCCCTGCGGTGCGGTTTTCTCGCGAACCTGATAGCGTCCCGGTGCAATCCCGGAAAAAACGGCACGTCCCTGCGCATCCGTCACTGCTTCTGCCAGCACCGCGCCGGATTCATCCAGCAGCTCAAACACTGCGCCTTGCAGCAAAATGCCGTCCATGGACTGCTTGGTCACAAACACCGTGCCATACAGCAGTTCAAACGTGACAACGGCGGATTGCAGCGGGTACAGTGTACCGTCAATCGGGACGAGCACTTTCTGGATGGAGGCGCTGGGGATGCCGACCAGAAAACCTGCTTCTTCCGCGCTGGACGCAATTGATTCCATATAAACGAAGAAGCTGCTTTTGTCCGACAAAATCCGGATGGTATCGCCGCTCTTGACATAGTAGTACGCTTCATCCGAACCGCCGCTGTTCCCCGTGATACTGCCCACTGCCTTGGAAATCCGAATCAAATCCGCATCCGTCGTCAGCGTAACCGTACCGATATAGCCGCCGTCTGACGCTTGGATGCGCTGACCACTGACCGTGATTTTCCCGGTGATTTTTGCGTATGCAATCGCATTTTTCGCCAGCCAGCGGGCATAGGTCAGGTACACTTCCGGTGCGCCGCCGGAGAAGGCGTAGAAATTATCCATGTCCCAATAACTGCGGACGTACTGCGCGCCTTCCAGCTGCTTAATCACCTCGCGAATAGCAAACTGACCCGCGACACGGCTCCACACTTCGTTGTTTGCATCGCTGCGATCCAGCACCATAAACGGGTAGGTGTGCCGAAGCATCCAGCCGATGGCGTGCATGGTCTGCGCCTTGAAGCGCACCCCGTTCACGCCGCCGCCTTCTGCGGTGTTCACGAACGTCTCCATATCCAGCAGCGCATACGGGCCGGTTTCTGTTTTGTTCGCGCCCGACCCTTCGCCGGGGCCGGAAAGCGTATGTTCAAGGCAGTAGACGAGGTAGCTCTCCAGATAGTGCGGTGTCGCATAAATCGTGCCGTGCGATGCCGATTTCGCCAGCTGGGGATATGCCGCGTCCCTGCCGGAACTTCCTTGCAGCCCCGACTGTCCCGCCTGAAAACTGCCGATTTTCCCATGAATATTCTTCAAGCTGAATCCGTCCGTTTCTGCGGTATACGTTTGCATTTCCCGGAGCAGGCGCAGCATTTCTTTGGGATACGCGAAGTCCGTCACCGTGCAGGCATCCGCATCCGTTTTGCCGGTTTCCGCTGCCATCACCCACACCGTTTCGTCAGCCGTCCACTTCATCTTGCCGCTGGGGAAAGAATCGCCGTACAGGAAGCGCACCTGATACCACACTGCCCCCGAAGCATCTTCCGCAACGGACACCACCTGCACTGCTGCTGCATTGACGAAATTGCCCTGATACTCGCTGGAAAAATACGCTTCGGACGCATCATCATCCACCGCAGAAAAGACGCGCGTGTCCGTACTGACGCTGACAAAATCGCCGGGATTTACAGGCGGCACCGTTTCGTCGATTTCTTCTTCGCTGCTGATTTCTGGATGTACCGAAGCATCCGGCGATTCTGCGGCATCCGGCTGCTCCGAAGCGCCGCTTTCTTCCGCTTCGGGCAGATTCGGCTCTTGATTCAACACGTCCTGCGAAGGTGCATCCGCGGGCGTTTCTTCTTCATCGGATGCTTCTTCCGGGCGGCTGCCATTGACCACGAACAATCGCTTTTGACCGAAGGTAGTCATTCCGTCGCAGGATGGCACGTCGGCGATGCCCGACACATCCGCATCCGTCAAATAGCGGGTATCCAGCGACGCTGCCGGTACAAAGCCGCAGATGGTCTGCTGCTCCGCATCCAGAAACCAGACCTGCACGGCTTGATGACCGCTGAAAAACGCCGTCGCCAGCAGAATGGCCGCATCATCAGCCGCGGTATAAACAATGCGCTCCTGCGATTCTGCGCTGGCATACACGCTGACTTCCCGCACCGTCCGGACGTAGACATGCCCATATTCTTCAATCGCCGCCTGCAAAGGATGACGGTTGTCCGACGAACTTTCTTCCTCCGAATTGGGGAGCATTTCGTCATGGGGCGGCTCATCCGGCACATCGGATGCGGATTCGTCAGGCGCTTCCTCCACGGGTGGAAGCGCCGGTTCTTCTGCCGGAAGCACAATGACTTCCGTTCCTGTGATGTCCGAGGGCGTGGCTGCTTCTTCTGCTGCCGCACAGAGCGGAATGCAGGTCAGCGCCAGCGCCGCAGACAGCACCAATGATGCAAATCGTTTCAAATTGGATTTCAATTTCATTTGCTTCTCCTTCTTATACTATTTTCGGATGAAAATGAGCCAAGATGCGCCGCGAATTTTTCACGCTGTCTAACGCGAATGAAACGCAGCGTAGCAGCGCTACGCTAAGTGGAATAAGCGGACGACAGCGGGGAAAAGGCGCAAGCAGATGGCTCAGGTGAATCCGAAAATAGTATTATTCTTGAACCGCCAGCACAATCAGACGGCCGCTTGCACCGCCCGCACTGCGGTCGCAGGTAATCAGGGTCAGAATGTGGTCATCCGCACCGACTGCCGAGCCTGAATCGTACAGTGCCTTGGCTCGTGCGCGGTCTACATACGCTTGAAACGCCTGTCCGCTGGCAAAATCAGCCGCCGCTGCATCCCAGTCACCAACCTGCATGTTGACGACGGCGAAAATCCGATAGGTGCGTTCGCCGTAAATCGTGTCCAGCTGAATGATGCTGTGCGCGGCGCAGTAGCCCGAATCCTTGTATTGCACAAGGCTGCTGAACATCGCGTCGCTATGGCTCAGGTGATGCCCGTAGATGGCAATGTTCCTGCTCGGTGTCTGATAATCCGCCGACGGCAGCGAGAACAGGCATCCCAGCTTGCTGTTTTCGCCGCTGAACAGGTGCGTCAGGTAGTAGTCTGTCCTGTTCGACCGCACAACCGGATAATCCACCGGCGTACCCGAAATGGTGAGCCATGCGGCAAAATCCGGATTCTGCGCAATGCATGCTTCTACATCGACACTGCGGGGATTTGCTGTCCGCTCTGCCTGTGCTGGCGCGGCAGTGTCGGAAGCAGCCGGGCGTACGGAGGGCGGCGCGGCAGCGGGCACAGCGGTTTTCTCTGCCTGCGGCACTTCCAGCAGCAGGGGCAGCACAGTCTGCGCGGCGGCTGCCGCGGGGGATGGCGCATCCTCCACCAGTCCCGAAGCCTGTTGAGGGGGCTTAACCTCTGCGGACATGCGCGTGTATACACGGTCATCTTCTTCGACCTCCTTTATCTGCCCGAAAATTGGGCAAAGAAAAATCATGCTTCCGAACAGAAACATGACCATCAGCAGAATATCCAGTTTTCGTTTCATGCGTCTTTATCGCTCCTGCGACATTTGCCGCTTCCGAACCCAGTAATCCAGCAGCTTGAAAATTACCTTTTCCATCTGCTCCGTTGTGTAGGAACGTGGAAAATACTTGGTCAGCTTTTCCTGCGGCAGCACGACAGACCCCTTGGCAGGAACCGTCTGCTTGTTCTCCGTCATGATTTCCATGATGCCCTGTTCCGACAGCGTGCCCTGTTTGCTTTCGCGCTTCATGCGCTGGGCTTGCGAGAGGGACGGTGTCTGCTGCGTGTTTTCCAAGGCGGTATCCAGCCACTGCTGTTCTTCCGGCTTCAAGTACGAAAGTTCCACGGCAGGGGTAAAGGCGAGTTTGCCCGCGTCCACCTTATCAATGAGCGGCGGCTCAAGGTTGTTCAGGCGAATGAAGCGTTGGACTTGTCGTCCGCTTTCTCCCGTCTCCTTACCGATTACATCTGCCATTTCAAAATTCCCGACAACTTGTCGGGAATTTTCTTTGGATGGACGTCCAGCTTTCCGGCGCATAGCTTCCATTTTCATTTGATACGCCTTGGCCCGTTCGCTGGGCAGAATGTTCTCGCGCTGCAAATTGCTGTCCACCATAATGATGACAGCTTCATCATCGTCCAAATCGCGGACAATAGCGGGAATCTCGTTCAGCCCTGCCAGCTCACAGGCGCGCTTCCGCCGATGACCGGACACAATTTCATACCCGCCATCCGGCATCGGTCGGGCGATAATCGGCACCAGCACCCCATATTCCTTCACGCTCTCCACCGTTTCCATCATCCGGTCATCATCCAGTACGCGGAATGGATGATCTTTGAAGGGGTGCAGTTTGCTTAGCGCAAGGCGCTGAATCTGCTCCTGCTGGCGTGAGGCTTCCGTGGAGAAAATGTCATCGTAGGAGGTCAGACTTGGCTTTCTGCCGCTGCTTTTCAAGCTGAAGCACCTCCTTCGTGAGCGCACGATACGCCTGCGCCACCTTGCCGCCGGGGTCGTACTCGAAAATACTCTTCCCGGTCAAGCTCGCTTCTGCCACGCGGACGGAATGCGGAATCGCCGTCTCGAACACCTTGATTTTGCCGCCGTAAGTCTCCCGAATCAGCGTCGTGATTTCCTTGGCGTTGTTCGTGCGTCCATCCACCATCGTCATGAGGATTCCGTCGATTTTCAGCTTGGGATTCATTTGCCGACGTACCTTTGCAATGGTTTGCAGCAGCTGTTCCAGCCCCTTGGCAGACAGGTAATGCGCCTGCACCGGGATGATTACGCGTTCTGCTGCCGCCAGCGCATTGATGGTCAGCATCCCCAGCGACGGCATACAGTCGATGATGATGCAGTCGTAGTCCTGCCGATTGCGGGCAAGCACCTGCTTCAAGATGGTTTCGCGGCTCATTGCATTCACCAGCGACACCTCCGTTCCCGCCAGCGCGATGTTAGCGGGCAGCAGGTCAATTCCCTCCGGATGGTGCAGTATGCCTTCGCCCGGCGCAATCGGGACATCGTTCATGACCTTGGTCATCAGGTCTGCGATTGTGGGCGCAAGCTGATCCGGCCGCTGATTGCCGAGGCTGATGGTCATGCTGGCCTGCGGGTCAGTGTCCACCAGCAGCACCTTTTTTCCTTCCCGTGCCATCGCTGCCCCTATGTTGATGCAGCTGGTCGTTTTCGCTACCCCTCCTTTTTGATTTACAGTCGCAAGCACCGTGGGATTCATCCACTTCCTCCTTCCTGCACTCGTTCATCCGTGGCAGCAGAACTTCCCTGCCCTCCACTGCTGTTTGATGGTGGGTTCAGCCTGTAAATATTTCACACCTCCTGTTCTGGAAAATAGAAAGGCATCGACAGATTGCTCCATCAATGCCTTCGTCTCTTTCGACACTACTATTATAGCACAGGTTTCGTTGCTAAAGCGTGCTAATTTGTCTTGTTCGCTGCTAATTTGTCCTGTTTTGTGCTGCGCGATGCTATTTCATGCTATTTGTTGCTATCTTGCGCGATTGTCGCCCGTGTTGTCTCCTATTCAGGTGCTTGCACTTAGCAGCATTTCCAGTTCATCAAGCGCCTGAGTGTGCAAATGATACACGCGCGACCGGCTTAATCCGATTCTTTCAGCAATCTTCTCAAAATTCATATGAGAAAGATAATAGTTCAAGAGGATGATCCGGTGCGCCTGATTATCCATGCTGTTTACGACAGCTGTGATTTCTTCAACGGCATCCCGATACTCCTGTGTCAATTTTTCCAGCTCTCTGCGTGCTTCCGTGAGACGAATAATCGCATTCTCATTCGCACCCACGTTGCGCGCATGGGCGGCAAATTCGCTTCCCCAAGATGCCGTAACTCGCTGCGTAAGGCTTTTGTAGAGTTCTATCTGCGAGAGAAGGGCATCTATTTTCTGTTCAACTGCTTCTGCCCTTTTCAAAAATGCAACTGCTTTCCTCATGCAATTTCACGCTCCAATCTTTTCAGCAGCTGGATACCATCTATGTCAGTAAGCAATACAAAACGACCGGACTGAAAAAAGATTCGCAGTTCATCAAGCCTCTGCTTGTACTGCATGATGCGGTATGTGAGATAGTCCCGTTCTTCTGCTGTCAGCTTTGTCTCGCTGCGGAACTTTTGCCGAAGTTCGTACTGCATCCGACCGCAGCTGCGGAAATCCTTGACTGCCTGAACAATCACTGCACTCGCAAACGCTTTCCACGGTTCCTTTTCTCCATAAACATAATGGGAGCAGTTTCTTCTCTGATTCATCCCAGCACCTCCGCCAGATATTCCTTTATTTGTGTATTGTACTTTGCGTTTTTCCTGCTGCTTTTTGCTCAACATACTCAGTAACAGCTCGAAACAGCAGCATCATCAAGGGATGATTATTCCATTTTGCAGCTTTTTCACTGGTGTCCTTTACCATTGAAAGCCACCATTCTTCGGCATCTTGTGCCTGATTCTCCGGCGGATCACAATGCGCTGCATACAGGCGGAACGCATCGCGGAAAATCTCCCATTCATCATCGTTCACTTTGCCATGCATGTTCTCACCGCCATTCCATAGGAAGTTCGCCTTGATTGACCCGCGTGAAACCTTCCATCAGCATCTGCTCAATCTTTTCAGACCATGCGTGCTGCGGCGGAAGTCCCTTCACATCCGACATAGTTCTGCTTCGGCGGTCAAAATAGAGTTTTATCATCTCATCCACAACGCCAAGGTCACGGTTTTTCATGATTTCCACCACATTTCCCACATCCGGCTGAATCTCAAGTTTGGGATATACTGAGCGATAGCGCATCATAAAATCAGCATTGACCCGATGAACCATAAACACATTGTCGGCTGCATTTGTAAGGTCGGCTGCATTTGTAAGGTCGGCTGCATTTGTAAGGTCGGCTGTTCCGCTGATGTCGCCTTTGCGCAGAAATGCTTCTGTTTTTCGCGGATGACAGATAAAATGAACGTGAATTTTCAACGTCTTTGCCATTGTGGAGAGCCGTTTGGCAATTCGGGATTGCATCTCATATTTGTCCACATTGCCAAGCTGAATATCCAGTGCCATCAGATTATCGACAATCGCCACCGAAGCACCGTTCTGCTGAACCCAATCGTAAATTGTGCTGATAACGATTTCCCAATCAGTGCCGAAGTCATTGTCGTAGATGGCAAACTTGCCTGTCAGCATAGCATCCAGCTTCGCCTCAATGCCGGGCTTCAGGCAGAAATGATTGGGATTCAGCGGATCAGGCATTACATAGTCTGGGCCCGCTGCTTGAAGCAGTAGCCATTCTCGTATCCGTGATGCCGTCATTTCTCCTGAAAACAGCGCGACTTTATATCCCTGCGATACAGCTGCCAGACCAATCTGACTGACGAGCGTTGACTTGCCCGAAGCATTGCCCCCGCTCCAAATGGACATTTCGCCTGCATTGAATCCCCCTATCTTTGCGTCAAGCGAACTGAGCCGTGACCGAATCACCACAATTTTGCTGCGGTCTACATTCGGAATCTCTGCAAAGTCCAGCATCCGTGCCTTCGCCTTGCCAAGCAGTGGAGAATTTTCCGCCGTGCTGACTTTTGCTGTCGGCACAGCAGGCGTTACTGCATAAGGGCTGCTGCTGTAAGCTGCCGGGTCTACCTTCTGCCGGAACTCATGCCAATGGTATCCGGCGCAGCTGTTATGGAAGCAGTGGAATCCGAAACCGCCTTGATGGTACGCAAACACGGCGGCATCTCCGTGCTGATGCGAATCGTCAAACGGACAGTGTGCTAATTGGTACTTTATTCCGCTGGTGATGGCTACTTTTTTCTCCACCTCCACGCCATGTGCGGAAAGAAACTGCTCAATGTCCCAAGTGCTTTCTTTGCCGGAACGCCGAGCTTCTGTCGGTATCGCCGCTTGATGCAGTTCCGCTGCAATATTCTTGACCAGCGCAATGGGTGTTTCCCGAATCTGCTCCGGATAGCGGATGATGCAGCTCTGTCGGTGCGGACGTTCCGGCGTATGGGCTCCTTTCGCTGCAATTGTTCCATACAGCTTGGTAATTCTTGATGGGTTATACACCGCCGTATCAATTTTTGCCTCGTCTGTGCTGAACCACATGTCCAGCACAGAGAGAAAATCCGCAACCACTTGCCGGTCATCCGTGCTGATATGCACCTTAAAAAGCAGATGATAGCCATTGCCGCTGTCTGCAACAATTGGCTCGCTGAATCCCGTTGCCATCAGCCGCTTCATTGTCTTTCCAGCAACAGCGTGTGCTGCTTCCTTTTCTTCTGCCGATGCACTGACACCGCTGGGGCGGACTGGGTCTGCATCAATCAAAATCCACTGAAAACCTATGATGTCATTGTCAGACGTTGTTTCCTTCGGACGTTCTACCAGACGTTCATGCTGAGCACGCGCATAGCAGGCACTTTTGACGGGGTTCAGCGACTGGTAAAACGTTCGATTCGGATACTTTGCCAATTCAGCAGCAATGCGCGGACTGTCCGCACGAAAATAACCGCTGACAGTAGGCTTAGGGTCTATACTCCTGATTTCAATGATTGCATCCGGTTCATGCAGCAAGGACAGCCACTTTACTGCGAGTTCCACTGTTCTTGATTCTCCTTTTGCGCTTTTTGTAGATTCGCCTCTCTCCACGGCTCGCGCTGAAGCCATTTGCTAATGCCGGGGATATACTGCCCGCCATCTTTCGTCCACGCGATAGAACTTTTTGCTGCTTCAAGCGCTGTCATGATTATTTCAAGCGTCGCACCATGCCGCAGCGCCTGTTGATATACGCGAATTGCCTCATCCCAGTCATTTCTGCGATTAGCCGGATAAGCAAACCACAGCTTTTCAAACTCATCCGGATAATGAGATAGTGTATCTATCGCATTACTATTATTATATTGCTGCTGGGTGTGCTGATTTTCAAGCCGCCTGCGATGTGCAAATGCTGAAAAATGCGCATTTGCACCGTTTTCCGCTCTTTCTTTCGTACCGCATATGGACTTGTTTTCAGCACACGGCGTGCTTATTTCAGTACCGTCTGCGTACTGATTTTCGGGACAGAGTAGCCTTATTTTCATACCGCCAGCGGTCTGATTTTCAAGCCAGTTTGATACGGTAACGATAGAACCGTCCCGCGCTGTTTGTATCTGAACATAGCCCATTTGAACCAGTGCAGCCATCTTCCTCGTCAGCTTATCACGAGACCAGCCCAGTTCAAGCGCTGTCTTTCTGTATGAGAAGAGCAGTTGTCCCGGCATAAGCTGTTTCCCGCAGATTTCAGCTTTCTGACGGCAGGCACAATTCATACAGTAGTAATACAGTTTGAAAACACTATCATCCTGCCACACAAGACTATTTTGAGAAATGCAGATAGACTGCCTATTCTTTTCGGCTGCTTCTGCCACATAAGTCACCTCCTGTTATTGGAAACGCGCTGGCTGTTCCCGGCAAACCAACATTTTCCCCCATTGCTTCCAACCCAAAGCTGCATCAGCCTTCTCCCGCTTTCATCATGTTGCCGCAGCACGGGCAGAGGCAGAAAGCGTTGCTCCTCATGATTCCAGTCATACTGGATGTTATTTCCTAATAAAAGTTAATGCCGGACATGCTGATTCCCCCTTCTTTTTGAAAGAGACTTTTATCCCTCTCACCATAACTGGTAAAAAAAATCGGTTTTTTTACGCGATTTCAAGAATCTCTGCAAAAAATTTTTCACGCTGACGAACAGAAGTGAAATGCAGCGCTACGCGCAAGCAGATGGGATGTCGAAACCGGAAATAATGCCACATCAAAAATCGCAGAATGTACTCCGATGTTCTCTTATATACTTCAGCATTTGATGCAGGCGATAACGTTCCTTGTTGATGAGTTTGTCCCATTCCTTCTGCAGCTCCGGATTCAGATATACTTTCTTCCCTGCAATCCAAACGTAACGTCCTTGTGACATTGCAATTTTTCCTCCATTCCTTTGTCTCGAATGGAGAAAATCGCAAAAGAAGGGTATACTGAACAGTGCCGCCTACCATCATGAATTTCTCCATTCATTTGGTTGGCAGCAGCCATTGCCTCGGCTGATGCTGATATGCGCCGTATCCTTCATCAGGCAATTCCTTCGGGGATGCCGGCTCCGAAGGGATTCTGCATACGGCTCTTTGTTACAAAAAAAGCGGTCAGAAATAGTTCTCTTTTGAGAACTAATCCTGACCGTCAGACAGCTCTATGGATTTATCTTTTTCGCACATACATTTTGACTGTTCAAAGAAAGCAATTGAGCTGCTGGTCTTGCAATCACAGTCATTATGTACATATGAAAAGTGTTAGCCTTTTGACCAGCATTTTAGCAAACAGGTGTGATGTATTTGGGGGCATTCGCGTTTTCCTAATCTGCTCTGTTGCGTCAGAATTGCCTCTTGTCACCACCCTATTGCCATTTGCTTTCACAATTCCACTCCTTTCAGCTTCAGATTATTCTGAAGTTCATTTATTGCTGCAAAAATCAGCATTAGATATATTTGCAGTTAAGTTTTCCATGTTTATTGTAACATAATGTGATTGTCCTGTCAATATCATCTATCAACTTCTCCTCCCCTTTCACCTCCCATACAGCAGCAGCGCCAAGTGCGCCAGCGCGCGATCCTTCTTCTTGTAGGCGGAGCTCCGCTCCACGCAAAACCGTTCGCTGATTTCCTCTATCGCGTCCGTTTTCCCGTTTTCTGACAGATAGAACATCGTCAGCACCGTTTTTTCGTCCTCCCCCAGCGCATCCCACGCCGGCTGAAACCACGCCATGAACTCTTCCGCCTGCCGCTTCCGCTCTTCCAGCACATCAATTTCCGCAATTCCATGCAGAATCTGGTTTTCGCCTGCCTGCGGATTTCGCGCACCATGCGCCGACTCCTCAAAGCACATCCCGCCAATGCGAACCATGTCCTGCCGCACATTCGCAATCTCCTCCGCCGTTGTCGCCAGAATCGCCTTCATACTGCGATAATCTTTCAGCGCCGCCATTGCCGCGCTCCGCTTGTCCAGATAGTTCCATGCAATACTCATTCCGCAAACCTCCTGTCGTTGCTTCTTGCCCTCATCATAGCAGAAAAGTTTGCGAATTCAAAACCAGAAACTGAAATCCTGAACCCCAGTAATTCCAAGGGATTCAGGACTTTTTTCTTTGCCGTCCACTTGGGAATCGGGGCAATGCAAGCCTTTCCGGGCTGCCTGAATTTCAGTTTCTGAAAGGCGAAAATGAAGAAAATTTTCAGGCATAGAAAAAGCGGCACACAGCCGAGTTGGTGTCGGTTGTGTGCCGTATAGGCTGATGCAGTTATTCTTGCACAGTCAAGGATTATTCACCATGCTTATTTGTACTATGCATTTATAAAATAAAAGCCAGTTTTCCAATGGTTTGAGCATGGTTTCAAAGCATAGATGTTCAAGCAATAAAATCATTCATAGTCACTATGCCCCGTATACGCAACCAAATGCGGGACATCGACATGCCGCCTGAAAAACCTCCATTGCTCATACTCCGCATCATTATCAGCAAAAATCTCAATGCACAGTTGATTGCCTGTCATAATGCGCAAATCATTCATGGGCGAACATTCAACCTGCAAGACTTTCGCAGGAAGCAATTGGTTGAGTTTCACGACATTCTTATCAAACACCCTATTATTGTGCGGGTCGTCGTTATCTTCAAAGACATCGTAAATGCTGCTGCGTGTTACAAGCAAAACGCCCTCGTGCGTAACACGAAAAGCGCACTGCGTATGCAACGCATAGGGAATACCGTCCTTTTCAAACTGCCACCAGACCAAATCAGCGGCACGACCGACCGTCAGCAGACAGCATCCCAAAAGCATGTCAATGCGGTATCTATCTTCCATTTTACCCTCCAAACATTGCCCATCCTTCCGCAACTATTTCCAGTATGCTATAACCCATACCAGTAATTTCATCATGCAGGCGGCGGCGTTGCCCACGATTCAAATTAAGGTTATAATCTCTTTTAAGCCGACGAAGCGCTTCCTCAAATTTTTCATTCTCCGATACGTTGTTTAACTTGGTATGATTTGAGTAATTGCCATCCTCATATTCTTTTCCTAGCTTTGATGCAAACATTAAGCTTGCACCTGTTGCCCCCGCCGCAACCGCTGTTGTCATCGCAGCATCTGCCACAGCAGCACCACTGATAATTTCACCACCTGCTGCTGCAAGAGCAAAACCACCACCGCCACCAGTCGCAGCTATAACCACTGCAACTACTGCAACGACAACTGCAGCTACCAATAGTGCTTTTCCGCAATCTGCAAGTACATCCCAGAAACTATTGCCGCCATCATCCGTATAGCGAACAGGATTATTGGCGCAGTAGAGAAACAGTTTTGCATCCCATAATTTTGCTTCTACTGCAATCTCTGCATCCGCATTAACAAACCGTCCCCACTGTGCATTATAGTACCGACTCCGCAGATAATACAGCCCCGTCTCTTCGTCGTACACATACCCGCGATACCTAAACGGCTGCACCTTGCCCAGCGTCTCCGCCAACTCACCGGTACACCACAGCGGCGCGCCCCACGCATCGTAGCCGTAGCTGACAACGGTATTGCCATTCTCATCCAGAATCGCAACAATATCGCCCTGCAAGCTCTTGACGTAGGCATACGCCGTGCCATTGTACACCACCACCGCCGGGCGATTCTGCGCGTCATAGAAGAAATGCAGCTCATCCGCGCCGGAAGTCATATGCACAACATTCTTGCCGTGCAGCGTGTACTTCGTCGCCACGCCGTTGACCGTTTTCTGCACACGCAAGCCGTCCGCATTGTACACAAACTCTGCCGTCACGCCCGATTTCTGCATCTTTTGCAGCTGCCGGCCGTTCTGCCAAGTGTACGTCCACGTCCCGTCATTCAGCGGATTGCCAATCGTATCATAAGCAATGGCGTTCCCGTTGACCGCCGTGAGCTTGTCGCGCCAGTTCGCGTCACCGTATTCGTAGGTAACAGTTTCCAGAGGATTCGTCGTATCGTTGTAGGCAAAGCGTTCCTTTTTCAGGATGTTGCCGCCGAGGTCGTAGGTGTACTTCCACGTCGTGCCATCCGCACCAGAGCGGGTATCGCTGTGGTCGTTGACCTGAGTCAGCTGACCAAGCGCATCGTAGGTGTAGCCCGTCCACTTGCCGTTCAGCGTCGCGCTCGCAATGTTCCCATTGTCGTCATAGCCGTAGCCGCAGTTGCACCCCGGCTGGGTAATCGACGAAACCAAGTTCGTCACGCTGCCCGTGCCGTAGCCGCCCGCCGCGAAATGGTACTCGCTCGTGAACGTTTTGCTGCCCAGCTTGACCGCCGAGAACGTCGTTCGATTCAGCTTGTCAATGCTCGTCGTGCTCTGCCCGATTTCCTTGCCGTTCGCACTGTACGTCAGCGACGTCGGACGATTTTCGTCATCATAGCCGAATTTCGTCCCATATTCCTGTCGATTTTCACCCACTTTCTCCGTGAATTCGCTCAGGTTGCCGTACACGTTGTCATACGCGACCTGTCCCGTGTACACATGCTGACCAGCTTCTGCGGTCTTCACACGCACCGGACGATTCGCCAAGTCGTATTCGCTCTGCGTCGTCCGATTCAGCAGATTGTCGCGTACCCGTGCCACTTGACCCTTCGCGTTGTAGTCGTACTCATATCGCGGCGTGGTTTCTTCGCCGTAGACCACCCCCATCACGCGATTGAAGTCATCGTACCGACTGCGGATTTTCGCCCCGTTGCCGTATGTCGTCGCGGTCAGCGTGCCGAAATTCGGCTTCGTCGGATCGTTCTGATACGCGCTCTGCGACAAGGTCTGACTGCCGACCTTGACCGCTGTCTGGCGACCCAGCGCGTCCTGCTCGAAAGTATACACCACGTCGTTCGCGGCGTTCCCGTCCGTATTGTGACGGATTTCGACCAGATTCCCACGCTTTGCGTCATAGGTATATTCGTTATGTATTGTCGGAATTCCTTCTTTTGCGCCCATTTTTGCAGAAGTTTTTACAATCCGACGCAATTCGTCGTACTTGTATTCCACCGTCTGCCCCTTCGCGTCGGTGACGCTCGTCGTCGTGCCGCGCTGCGGATCGGTTTCCGTGCGCACAATCTTGCCGCGTGCATCCTTCTGCTCGGTAACATAATTGCCGTCATCCGTGTACGTCGTTTCGCCACGGATGAAGTAGCTCGGATTCGCATCCGCATTCTGCACCTGACTCGTCAGCGGATTCCCGAAATTGTCATAGCTGAACTTGCTGACGCTGCCCAGCGGCGCAATGCTTTTCAGCATCAGATGCTTCTTCTGCTCCGCTTCTGTATCGCCGTAATGGAAGGTGCTGGATACCGTGCGGCCCGCGGCGGTGTACTTCGTCAGGTTGTCCGCGCCATCGAACTCCGACTTTTCCTGACCGCCGTAGAGCATCTTCCGCGTCTTGCGGTTGCCGTTTTTATCATAAACATACTGCGTGCCAAACGCTTCCGGGTAGAGATAAATGCCGGTGAAATCCGCGAAGTTCATCTGCCGATTCATCTGCAAGACCACACGGATATAGGTACAGTTGTTGGGCGCAACAATGCCCGCGCTCGCGAACTGCCAGTTGCCTTCTTCCGCGTTGAACACCGCAGAGCCGCCCGTCGCCCAGTAGCTCTTGTCCGTCACAGGGTCAGTGGAAGTAAACTGAACGGTAATTCGGCAATAAACGGAATTGTCCGGGTCGTTCTTCTTCGCGAACGAACTGCACCAGCCACCCACGGTGAAGCGGTCGCCGATTTTGCCGTAGTGCCGGAACTGCTGGTAATACGTCACCGTGCGGTCATAGCGACCCAAGAGATGAATTTTCTGCGTATTGTCATGTTTCAGGCAGTCCGGTGCGTGAAATTCATCCTTCGGCGCCTCCAAAGGCAGCACTTTAACATAAGACGCATCATTTTTGCCAACCGTCCATGCCTTCGGCTTGCCATCCGTGCCGGTCACAGAGAAGTCACTGTTCTGAACCATATTGAAATGATTCAGCGTCAGCCCTTCTTCCAACTGCATTGCATCGAACCAGCAATTGCCGCCCGCAAAGCCGTTCTGCATGTCGCAGTACGCCATACAGTAAACCTTAGGTTCTGCATTCTCCGGCAGCGTGAAGGACACCGACACACGCTCATACGGCATATTGTCTGTCTTTTCCCACACCTTGCCCGGCTCAGAATCCAGCGTAATTTCCTGTCCGCCCACCGTGTACGCAATGCGCATCACACCGCGCGGGCCGCCAGAGCGGACATAGCCCGACAATGTGTACGACTTGCCCGGTGTGAGCGTCACCGCCTGACGGACATACACGCAGTCGCTCGACCAAATCGTCAGGCGATACGAAACAAGACCAAACTGCCGTGTGGACTGGTCGCGCGTAATCGTGCCAGTGCTACTTTTCTCCCATACGCTGCTGTTTTCTTCGCACATCGGGTCAAGAAGGAGGTTGCGCACCACTCGCTGCATCCGGGAACGTTCCGTCGCGTGGTTAATCGGCGCATTCGCGTTGTCGTCAGTGCGGTCGTATCGGGTGTACATCGCGTAGCCCAGCTCGTCATCCACGCTGGTTTGGTTGCCGTCATCGTTGAAATGGTAGCGCAGTGTCTTGCCGGAAATTTCATCTTTGACCAGTGCCATATGGTTGCCGTAGGTGTACGAGACGTTCGCCGCAGTCAGCGTCGTGCCGTTTTTCGTGCCCGTCACGATCGCGTGAGTGATGCAGTGCGGCAGACCGTCGATGGCGTTCGTGTTGCTGTATTCGTAAGTCACGTCCGCAAGCTTCTTATCTTCCTGATTCTTGACGTGCGGTTCAATAGCAGATGCCGACACAAGCAGGTGATAACCGTTTGCAAGCGCGTATTCGTACTTGCTCATGCGTCCATCTTCATGCGTAATGTACAGAGTTTCTTCATTATTATAGTCGAAGCGCACGCAGCTGTTTTCATTCTGCCACGGTGTCTGAATCCGGTCGCAGCGACCGTCCGTGTAATGAAGCGTCGTAACTCGGTTCGCGCCGTCCGTCACAGATGCGATTTTCAACGGAGAATCCGCCAATGCCGTCACCGTGACTTCATTGCCAACCGCATCCTGAATCTTCTGAATCAGTGTCTTCCCAGTTTCCGGCGCATCCTCCGTCGGCGTGTCAGATACCAGCGGGAACGTCATCACGTTGTCGCCCTTGTCGGTAATCGTGATATTCTCATCCCCGATTTCCAGCGTCAGAGACAAACCAGACTGGTCGGAATACTTCTTTTGGTCATCTTTATTCTTCTTAAAGAAGTGTTCCGTGCCGTCGCCATCCGTATACACGAACGCCACTTCGCCATTGTACAGCACCTTATGCAGCGTCTGATGCAGCGAAGTCCGCCAGCCGTAGCCCATGCCGAACTCGTCTTTGTCGCTGTCGCAAGAATTGTAATAGTGCGTAATCGAGACGGGCAGACGATTGCCATTCATCGCGGTATCCGCATGGGAGAAGATCAGGTTGCCGTTGACGAGGCTGACGCTGCCAGTCCCCGGCAACCCAGCAGACTGATGGTCGTAAGTCAGATAGCTCTCCAAGCCCGCAAGGCTCGCGTATTCCAGCACGAAGTACGGCTGATTCGCCGTTTCGCTCGAATGCAGCTGCGAAAAGCTGCTTTCGCTTT
>OKWR01001042.1_pt1 | contig 21172 bp, 23 predicted proteins | sample 1607101 | NCBI WGS metagenome assembly OKWR01 (sample SAMN04414076, study PRJEB24778) | human gut metagenome | material: faecal | host: Homo sapiens
GACAACTCTACGACACCCTATATAAAAAAGAGACCAACCCTTTTGGGTCAGCCTCTTTTTATTTGTTACCGGATTATCTTGCAGCGACCACCTCGATTTCCACGAGGGCGCCCTTAGGCAGAGCTTTTACAGCGATTGCCGATCTGGCAGGGAACGGCTCGGTGAAGAACTGAGCATAAATCTCGTTCATTGCAGCGAAATCTCCCATATCCGCGAGGAACACTGTGGTTTTCACGACATTGGCAAGAGTCAGCCCAGCCTCAGCGAGAATCGCCTGCACATTGAGAAGCGACTGTCTGGTCTGCTCCTGCACTCCCCCCTCCGGAAACGCTCCCGTAGCAGGATCAATCGGAAGCTGTCCCGACGTGTAAACGAATCCGTTGACTTCGATCGCCTGGCTGTATGGCCCGATAGCCGCCGGCGCATTGGATGTAGATATCTGTTTCATAAAATTCAATATTGTTTTCGTGAATGCAAATATAATCATTATCCGGCAACGGCGTACCATCAATTATCCTGTTTCAGGACTTCGACCGGGTTTTCGGCTGCCGAACTCCAGGTCCGCGAAATTATCGAGACGAAGGAGATGAGGAAGGTCAATGCTGCCGCGACGAGGATTATCCACCACGGGAAGGCTATGGCATTGTAAAAATCTGCCAGGTAGTAACGCATTGACCAGACACATACCGGAACCGCGATCACGACGGCGACGGCCGTCATCAGCATGAACGACTTCGAGAGCTTCCAGGCCGCAGACTTGACACCGGAGCCGAAAATCTTCCGGAGGGCGATCTGACGCGCCTGCTGCTCAGTGTAGTAGACGGACATCGCGAACAGGCCGAGCGCAGAAATCAATATGGCAAGCACCATGAACGTCATCACCAGCTTCATAGTGTTCCGCGTCCCTGTCAATGAATCCGCCAGGAAGTCATCTATATAATATATGTCCGTTTCGCGCGGCACACCGATATACTCCTTCGCAACATCACGCCATGCCTCGCGGACAGCATTCAACGCCTCCGCCCTGTCGCCACGCACCTTCAGCAGATGATTCATGCACACATCGGAACGGTTCCGCACAGCCAGATGACTGTCAGGCATTGGTTTATAAAGAGGATCACGCGCGCGGAAATCCGCTATTATGCCGCAGCACTCATACTGCGGCTCTCCATCTTTATTGGTCCCGACAGTCCTGTTCCCGGCAGTAATCCCATAACGCCGCTGCGCCTCCTCCGTAAACCAGCATGTCCCTTCAATAGGATCGGAATACTGTTCTATCACATTGAACCCAAGCAGCCTGAATGCCGCACTGTCAACAGCAGGCAGCTGAAGCCACGACATTTCCTCTCCCTCGATATGTACGCCATTGCTCCCACATGAGAACGGAAGCTGCGCCGCCATAACCGCCGTCTCCACCTGTGGAAGAGCCTGAAGTCTCTGATGCAGAGCCTCCTGGGCAGCCGTATTTTTATAGCCGAGCGCCCATGAGGAAACCGACAGCAAATCTGTATTGTACCCTACCGGCAAAGATACCAGATGGCGCATCTGGAGAGTCATTGTCAATGCAACCGCGACAAGAACCATGCTTATGATGTTTTGGCAGACGATAAAGACCTTGCTGAACACCATCTTGCTGCGGAACCTGAAATCGCCCTTCACGACAGCTATAGGCTTGAATCTCGACACCATAAATGCAGGAAGAAGCCCGGAGAGAACCGAAACCAGCACGAGCACAATGACGCCGGCCGCAATGGTAGCCGCATCCGGAACAAGAACTATAGCCGTATTGAGAAGAGTCTCTATCCAGCCTTTGAACAGCAGGGCGACCAGCACACCGAACAGCATGCAAACAAATGTGAACAAGAACGATTCCATAAGGTATCTGCGGACAATGCTGCCTGAAGACTCGCCGAGAAGACGTCTCGTCGCCATCTCCTTTGCCAGTTTTCCCGTCTGCGCCACAGTAAGGTTTATGTAGTTGAAAATGGCTGATATCAGCAGTATCAATGCTACCGCCAGAAGCACCTCAACGATCTTCCTGTCCCCATGACGCAACGGGCTGTATACGTCTATCTTGCTGAAATAGAGCCGGTCAAGCCTTGTCAACGTGGAGCCCCACAGGAAATTCCCGCCAGAACCGTCACGTGTGTAGAAATCCTTCCAATAATCCACATACTTGTCCAGCAGCTTTTCAGCCACAGCGTCAGGCGAGGCACCATCCTGCAGCGTCACGAAAATATTGACCATACCGAAATTGTCCATTCTCTGGACCATGCCATCCAGCTGCCTGATGCTCAGGAAGATGTCATAATACTGCAGTTCATCATAAGGCCCGAAATCCTGAATCACGCCGGTTACCGTGAACCTGTTTTTTCCTACTTCAATGGTGCGCCCCACAGGATCAGAGCTGCCGAATGCCTTATGCGCGAACTTTTCGGAAAGGATTACATCATTCAGTCCCGCAAGTATGCAGTTCCTGTCACAGCCTGAGACCGTGTAGTCAAACAGCTGCAGGAAATTCGTGTCCACACAGACCGCCTCAGCGGCATAATAGTCATCATTGACAATGACATCGGCATCGCCATACGCCCCGACTCTGGTCCAAGATGTTATCTCGGGCACTGACGGGAAGAACTCCTCCGCAGTCCCGTACGTCATTCCGACGCACTCCCCCATGCCGACAGCATACAGCTGCTTGGAAAGCGGCTGCCTTGCGCCTACACCGAACTCCGTCCTGGCATAAGAGGCCAGCAATATGACGAAACCCAATGCTACTGACAGGCCTAATGCCTCGATTACGGCATAGAGTTTATTTTTCGAGAGAAATTTCAGATATGTGCTCATGGTCGAATTGTACGTTTTGATAATTACTTTACACACTTATATACTTTAATGTACCAAAATCAACCAGGGAGGATTTTTAGTTTCCTCCCTGGTTTAATCTAAGTATAGATACATATTCTATCATATACCACCTCTCCATTTATTGAACCGTCAAAAATTAGTTCCTTGATTAGTTCAGTAATGGAATGTTTTGTACAATTATAATACTTAAAATAAGAAACAAGGTCTGAAACTTTTACCTCGTAACAATTCTGTCGCGGTAGGCGTTTCACCCAGCTCGTCAAACAGAATTTATCCAATAGTGGATAGTTACTGTTATATTGTTTCATAACAATGTACTGAAATAATTTGCTTTTGGGTTCAGTACATTTACAAAAGTAACAATTTATTCCTCTATTTCCAAAGGATAAACTCAAATGGCTACCAGTTGTGAAATTGGTAGCCATTTTTTTGGTTTAATATAACACCAAATCATAGAATTAAATCCTTGATACTTCTTTTAATCCCTGTGGGCGGAGCAAGTCTACCTTAATAGATTTTATTATCTAATTCTTCCCCGTTAATATTGATACTCTAAAATATTTCAAAAATTTTTCTTGAAACTGGTTTACATTTATCTTTAGTTCTGTATAATTAGCAAATCTTGACGACAAATGGCTGCCCGAACAAGGTAGCCATTTTTAGTATATCCTCCTTTGAAAAAAATAATTTGATAATGTTATCAAATTATAAGTAATTGATAGTTAATACGTTAAATATTTTGATTAAATTTATATAAATAAAAATGCTAATACTATATAACAGAAATAACGAAGAATACGGAATGGAGACTTATAAATCACTTTACAAGATGTTACACTCATTGCAAGATGATAAGCAATGTAGAGAATATCTTGAGCAGGCAAGGTGGAGAGGTGAACCAGTCTGTCCACATTGTGGATGTGTTTCTTCCAAGCATTACAAATTGACCACAAATGGAGAGTTCAGAGGTTTGTACAAATGTAAGGATTGCAGAGCAAGGTTCACTATCACAACCAAGACTATGTTTGACAAGACACATATTCCTCTTACAAAATGGTTTCAAGCAATCTATCTGTTCTTGTCGCACAAGAAAGGAATCAGTAGTGTACAGCTTCATAAAGACATTGAAGTTACACAAAAGACCGCTTGGTTCATGCTTAACAGAATGAGACAAAATATGAGCAAGATAATTAAGTTCAAAGACCTTGTTCAGATAGATGAGACCTATGTAGGAGTAAAACGAAAGAAAGGACAACATTCTCAAGGAAGAAGCCTAAAGACAAAAGTTCCTGTGGTTGGTTTTCTCTCAGGCTCAATGGTAAATACTTTCATAACACAAGACACGACCAAGAAAACCATACTCCCAATCATACAAAGCATCATTCAGAAAGGAGCAACAATCGTAACTGATGAATGGGGAGCATACAATGGATTGGACAAATATGGATATGAACACAAACGAGTAAACCATTCAGAAGGCAACTATGTAAGCAAAGATGGATTTACTACAAATGGTATCGAAAACTTTTGGTCACACCTCAAACGAATGATATTTGGAATCTATCATAAGGTATCTGCAAAACATCTGTATTGGTATTGTGCGGAGTCAGCATACAGATACAATACCAGATGTCTTAATGATGGGGAACGGTTTATATTGTTCTTGTCAGAAGCGGTAAACTCTCTCACATACAAGGAAACAACTCATCAAGAAATGTTTTCTTTCTAAATTGTATATTTGTCCTGCAACAGCCAAGCATTCATTTGCATTGGTGAGAAAATTGGTTTATATTTGAACCAAATATTGGTAGAACACAAAAAGTGTTTGAACCCTTATTCCTTTCAGACGAATCTGGTAAATTTTTCTTGGACAGGAATAAGTACCACCTCTCACTATGCTATATGGTGCAGAGACTGTTGCTTATTTAGTCCAATGGCTTTACCAGAGCCCGTCTGAAGAAATAGCAATGGCTCTGCACTTCTTTTGTTCCCCAAAGTCATAGGAGGGGAAGCCGAAAACCTTATCAAAGAGTAGGCAAACAAATACAAAAAGAAATGAAAAGGTTGTTTAATCTGTTCACTATTACACTCTGTGTGATAGGATTGGTTTCGTGTGGCGGGCCATCAAAAAGAGATGTCACAGTAACTGATGTAGAAATTGTAGGATTCATTAAAGACTATTTAAAGGTCGTAGATGGAACCTATACCTTTACAAATGATGGTGATGATGCATTTATTACCATCAAATTAGAATTGTTCAATAAGCCAAACTCAATTCCTGAAAGAAAGGCTTTTGCAAGTATTAGATTGAACCCTATAGGAGAAATAGGAAATGTTTTTGATACTGGAAGTTATGGATTCCGAGCAGATGACTCAGAATTTGATAAAATAGAAGACCTTTTGAAAGCTGATATAGGAAAAGTAAAATCAATAACTTTTAAGTGGGATTACTATGGTGTTGATGATAAAATTGGCAAACAAATTTTTAAAGAAGCCACATCTTTTGAATTGATAGATAATGGATTTGACACATCGTCAGACAATTCCAATGTTTCATCATTCTCTAATGATGAATCTTCAAAAATGACAAAATCTTCAAATGATTGGGATAAAGTACTTGATGAATATGAAAAATATGTAGACAAATATATTTCATACGTTAAAAAGGCAGCAAATGGAGATATGTCTGCTTTTTCTGACATGAGTTCATTGATGGATTCCGCAGAAGAATTTGGAGATAAACTTGAAAATGCTGAGGGAGAATTGACTTCCAAACAACTTTCAAGATATACAAAAATCACCACAAAATTTACTGAAGCAATGGCCGATTTAAGTCGTTAATTGTTTCATAAACAGCAAATGGAGAGCACTATCACAGCGCTCTCCATTTTTTTGCAAAATTTTTCAAAAAATCTGCAAATTTTGAGAAGTGGTCTGATACATATGCCCATGACAATAATCGAATTTGAGGAATATGTTCTTGTAGCAAAAGAACTTATCCGGAGGGCATACAATCATCCCTTCTCAAAGAAAGTGATTATACCAACAATATTGTTTGTAATCAAAGAAATGATTTGCAAACTGATATTGTAGGTCTTTGCAAAATTTTTCAAAAAATCTGCAAATTTTGAGAAGTGGTCTGATACATATGCCCATGACTAGAAAACAGAAAAAGAAATTAGTTTCCAAAATGAGGAAACAATTTCGGAGGGTATACAATCATCCCTTCTCAAAGAAAGTGATTATACCATTTGTAAAACTTTTGTTATCATGCCTCTACCAAGAAATGGTATGCAAATGCTTTAAATGGTAAACCAAAACATGTATGTTTGTAAAGCAATGGTAACCAACAAAAACGAGGATTTTTCTTTTGCGCCATCACAAACCCGAGTGAACGGATGTTTTCGAACCTCTTTAGTAACTCCGGCCAGAGTTCTTGCAACCTTGAATCCTCTGGACATTGGCGATAGAGACCAATGTATTTGATTACCATTGTTTTATAGTTTATTTATACAAAAATGGATAGGGGGTTGAAACCATTATATTTCCGCTATTCAAAAAGTGGGATTTACAATTAAGTCATAATATCTCCAGGAATATAATTAAACCAATTGTCACTCCTCGGCGTAATATCTATAATACTAACTTTGTATAAATCATCATCATAAAGAATTCCGGTATAGTTCACCGAACTTTTACTTTGACCTTTGGGAATAATGACCTCAGTATATTTAGCATCACCGGAAACAAAAACGGTTATTGTAACATCAGAAGTAACACTATAATTACATTTTGCAGTAAACCCAATAACTTTATTACCAGATAATGTACATATTATATCTATATAAGCATCTATTAATTCTTCTGGTTCATGTTCATGGTTAGCCCACGAACTTAGTTTGTTAGGTGAGGAGGGGGGATTGGGCAGGCATTTTGCACGGCTTTGAATGAGCCAGATGCAACGCCTTCAAATGTGGCTAATTGTTTAAGACTTACACTCATTGTAGTATTGAATTTATAGTATGTATTTTGGTACATTAAAGTATATAAGTGTGTTACTTTATAATCAGTTCATCCTTGTCGCCGAAGCTGTCGTAAGAGGATATGATAATCCTCTCGCCAGGCTCCAGACCTTCTATAACTTCGTAATACTGAGGGTTCTGTCGGCCGATGCGGACACTACGTTTCACAGCTTTCGTCCCCTCTGCATTGACCACATACACCCACTTGCCGCCGGTTGCCTGATAGAATGAACCGCGTGGTATTATGATCGCCTCGGCAGGCTGGCCGAGCTGTACATTCATATAATATGTCTGTCCCGCACGGATATTCTCCGGCTGCTGACCTTCGAAGCGGAAATCCGCCTTGAACTTGCCGTCACGAACCTCCGGATAAACCTTGCGGATGGACGCCGAATATTTCTCATTCTGACGCTCGAAAGTCGCCTCAAGACCAGGCACAATTCTATCAATGTAATGCTCATCTATCTGAGCTTCAATTTTATACGAATCCAGATTATTAATCTGGCCGATTTTCGACCCTGCCGCTACTGACTGACCGAGTTCCACATCCAGCAGACCGAGTTCACCGCTGATCGGCGCCTTCACGGAAAGATTTTCCTTACGGCGGCGTATCATGGACATGTTCACACGCATATTCTCCAGGCTCTCGTGCATCTGCGAAATCTGCGTGCTTCTATAAAGGCTGTCCTGACATTCCCTATTGATGACCAGGTCCAGCTTGTCCTTCGCAAGTTCGTAATCTTCAGCCGCTTTCAGATATTCTTCCTTGGCAATGAGCTTTTCCCCGTACAGCGCCTTGTTCTGCTCATACGCCCTCTTGGCCCTGCGCACTTCTATCTGAAGTGTGAGCTTGTCCTGCCTTACGGAAAGTTTCTGCTGCTCCATGGAAATCAATGTATTGCGCAGTATATTTTCCTTCTCGGCGAGTTCCGCCTCAGAGTTAAGTATCTGCATGTCAAGGTTTTCATTCGACAGTTCGACAATGACGTCACCGGCATTGACCTTACTCCCCTCCTCGGCGACGATGCGCTGGACATTGCCGCCTTCGGTCGGGCTTATCTGCACGGTCGTCATCGGCTGCACCTGACCGCTCACGCGAATATAGTCATTGAACTCGCCCCGACGCGCCTCGCCCGTGATGAGCGCGCTGCCGTCGACTCTCAATGCCGAACCCTTCCCCGTGAAAATCAGGACGACAAGCAATATTGCCAATGCTGCCGCAGCCCAATATTTCAATGCTTTTTTAGTGAACGCTGCCGCAATTCCCTTTTTCTTTTCAATGATCTTATCCATAATGCTAATTTTTTACTGCTCCAGATATGGTACACCATTATAATAATCGACTACACGTCTTTTCAGCTGGTATTGAAGCTCCGCATTGAGCTTTTCAGCCTGCGCTTTCAGATAGTTGGACGAAGCCGTATTGTATTCAATCGAAGAAATCAATCCTTGTTCGAACTTGCGCGCATTCAGCCTGAACGCCTCGTCATAAACTTCCGCGCGCCTTTCCGCCTGCAGCAATGCCGCTTCTGCGCCATCCCTGTCCTGCACCGCACGGCGGACTTCCGATTCCACGTCGCGCAATGATTTGTCATATTCGAGACTCGCCCGCTGATAGGCATTGCGTTTTTTCGCCAATGCGGTATGCTTGGAAAGGCGGTCATATATAGGAATGGTCAATGACAACTGGACATATTCGCCGCCATTGTTCCTGAACTGCCGGCCATAAGGTACCGGTGTATAGCCGGATTGACCCGGATATGTGTAATAGCTTGTGGACCAGCCGCCATAGAGTCCGAGCGTAGGCAGGAATTGCCACTTGGCTGTCCTCAAGCTGTAAAAGGCATTGTCTCGCTGGTTGCGGGCAATAAGGACGGACGGCATTGACTTCGCGGCCGTGTTGACGATGTCATCCGCAGCAATGTCCTGCTTGCTTGCAGGCTGTAACGCCGTCAGATCCGTATCTATCACAAGTTCCTCATCCACAGGCCAATACATGACATCTTCCAGGGTTATCCGTGCATTGTCCCTGCTGTTTTTCGCAGTCATCAGTTCATATTCGCGGTCAGCAAGGTCAGCCTTCATCTGGACCACGTCCGCATAGCCTTTGGAACCTAGCTGCTCCTGGCGTTCAGCCAATTGCACCGCCGACTTGGCATTGTTCACCTTGTCCTCCAGAATCTCTGTCAGCTTCGTATAATAAATGACATTGAAATAAGCCTCCATCGTGGCGAGGCAGACTTTGTCGCGCTCCTGCCGTTCCTGGGAAAGGCCCATTGACATGGATGTGCGCGCGATTTTCAGGTTGTTGATGGCCGAGAAGCCGTTGAACAGCGTGATGCCGGCGGAGACTGAGAAGCCTTGGTTCAGCGACGTGGTCGTGACATAGGTATTGGTCTCCGGGTCGATGGAACGTCCCCACCTGTAGTAGCCGTAGGAATTGCCGTCGGCGGAAGGCGTGAACGCAGCCAATATGGCATCGCGCCTGTCCAGCCGTGCATCATCATTTTTCGACTGCTGAATCCTCACCTGCGTGGAATTCGACACGGCGTACTCCATGCAGTCGCGTAATGTCATCATCTGCGCTCCGGCATTCAGCTGCATGGCCGACAAAAAAATTATCGCAATCATTGATTTCATAATTCCTCGTTTATGCCGAATTGATGCACGAGATGTGCCAATCAGCGTAAACGCCTGTGAATCAATGATTGCGACAATGAATTCTATTTCATCAATGTAAAAAAACTTTACAATCCTGTAAAGATGTTTTACAAGGCGGGATTACAGCAGTTCCAGTTCCACGTAGACTGGCAAATGGTCGGATGCCATCTGCGGATCGCCGGTCTCGAATTTGCGGCAGACCTTGGCATCGAGGACATTGACCTTGGCCTTGTTCTTCATGAGGAGGATGTAGTCGATGCAGATCTTGGAGTCGCGTGACGGGAAGGAAACGCCTGTACCTGAGAGGTTTGTCCAATGTTTGAAATAATATTTCATAACCTCGGATTCAGGTGTAACGTTCATGTCTCCGCAAAGGAATACGTGCTTGTGGCTCTTGTAATAAGCCTTCTGCAATGTGGTGGTCACGATGCGGGCCTGTTCAAGTGCCGCTACGGAAGATACATGGTCCAGATGAACCGATGCGAACACGTACTTAGGCGTTTCAATGACCGCACACACACGCTGCTCGGCACCTTCTCCCTGCGGAAGAGTGATATTGTAGCGGTTGATTACGGTGTCCCTGGTCACGAGACCTTCGCCGTAGCTTCCGCCCCTGTAAGAAATAGCCTTGCCGAATGCGTAATCCCAGCCTTCACCAAGACATTCTGCCAGGTACTTGGCCTGATAGACATTGTGACGGGTGTTGCAGCTGTCCAATTCATTGAGCGCGCATGTGTTGGCACCCATTTCCTTGATCATTGACGCGATCATCGGTGCGCTGTCCTCGACATACTTTCCGAACACGCCGACATTGTAAGTCATAAGTCTCAGGGTGTCAGCCTTTTCTCCCGGATTCTTAGGAGCATTGCCGCCGTTTCCGCACGAAACGAGCATTGCCGGCAGACAAAGTGCCAGCAGGATAGATTTAGTGAAATTTTTCATAATTTTTAGTTTTGTTCCACAAAGATAGCCAGAAAAGACGGATTTATAAAGCCTCCGTCAAATATCTGATCATATTCTCCAGGGCGCGGCGGCAGACAGGGCAAAACTCCGGTGCGGCATTGGTCCTCATCCTGCAATCCTCGCATGCGCGCCAATAGCCTTTCGGCTGATAGGCAGCACCTTCCACGAGTCCGGCAGTTCCCTGCTCATATAAATCCTGCCATTTGGACGCGAAATCCACCTTGGTCGTAATGTTCTGCTGCCAAGGCTCCACATCGGTGGTCTGGTCAGCAGGTGCCGTACCGTCGTAGGCATATTCATCCGCCAGACCGGCAAAGCTGTGACCGAATTCATGGACTACCACTGGCCCGAACGAAGGATGTCCGGTAGATGCCAACGTATACAGATTATAGATTCCTCCCCCGCCATAAGTATCGGCATTGGCGAGGATAATGATTGATTCATAAGGGATTCCGGCCAAAAGGTCGTGCATGCGGAACTGCTTTCCGGTCGTCAGATACCGGTCGGAATAGAAGGTATCGAAGTGCGACGACAATGCAGTATTGCGCCAGATTCCCGCGCGCGGGACGCTCACGCCGCTGTCCTCCGAAACGGTAGCTGCCGCAATGATGTTGAACCTGTCCTGCATCGACTTGAAAGGTTCATGCGACATCAGATTCCGGACTGCCGTTTCCGCATCACTGTAGAACTTTCCGGTATCATTGCGGTCATAGCCTTCAGCCATTATCACGACATCTATACGGTCACGCGAATTTCCGTCACCATGCAGCAAGCGGCACTCCGGCTTCCCGGACACATCCACCGGATCTATCAGTATATCAGCGGGATCCACAGGATGGGAGAACTCCGCGCTGACCCGGTTACGGCTATCCAGCAGCCTGACATTGACATTGACCGGAGCCGCAGGCATAGGGACCAAAAACACATTTTCGAACGACTTTCTGGTGCGGTGCGCCTCCTCCGTTCCGAGCCATTCCTGGAACAGCGTGCAGAACGACATCCGGTACAATGTATCCCCGGTCGCCGCGTCCGTCATAGTCAACTGCCCGTCTCCCTGAACCGCCAACTCCTTCATATTCAAGCGCCTGCCGGCCCATCCGTCCAGTTTGTGAATACCGGCTACCGCAATGTCGCAGTCGTGATACGCACCCGAAAAGATATAATCCAGACGCAATGTCGCATCCGTCAAACGTCCTTCCGCAAAAGGCTCCGCAGACAAATTCAAGGTCAATGCTGCCGTCAGCAAGAGAACAGGCATCAGTTTCTTTACCATGTCAATAAAGTATTAGCGTTTACCGAAAATATTCATCCTCCAAGTGAGGCCGACGCTCAGATTCTTACAAAGATACTGTTTTTAGTAAAGAATCCTTATATTTGCCACAAAAACTGAAAGGCATGGAGATAATTGACAACACGGACGAAGTGCTGGAGCTGGCCTCTGAGGCCGGTCATGTTCTGCTGCAGAACGGCGCGGAGATTTCCAGAGTTGAAGACACAATGGCGAGGATCGCATCGCATTTCGGCGTGGAATCCGGTAATTTCTTCGTGCTCAGCAACGGTATTTTCACCACCAGCACTCAAGGTCGGTATGCCAAGGTGGAGTTCATTCCAATCCGTGCCATACAGCTTTCCAAGGTAGTGGCCATCAACCGGTTGAGTTTCGACATAGCAGCTGGCAGATACACATTGGAACAGGCCCGTAAAAAGCTTGAGGAGATACGGGATGCGGAATCCAAGCCGGCTTGGGAGCAGATTGCAGGTGCGGCGTTCGGCGCAGCGGGATTCTGTGCCGTTTTCGGAGGCGGATTCATGGACTGCCTGGCAGATTTCGCAATCGGTGCGATGCTCTATGTCTTCTGCCTGTTTTTCAGCGAGCGATATATGTCCAAGATTGTCGGCGGCATCTGCAACGCATTACTGGCCACATTGTTATGTATCGCATTTTACCGTATCGGCTTCGGCGACAGCCTCAGCAACATCATCATCGGCGCAATCATGCCACTGATTCCCGGAGTTCCGTTTGTCAACGGTGTCCGCGACCTCATGAATTCCGACTATATCGCAGGCCTGACCAGGCTCACCGACGCGATGCTGGGTTTCTTCTGCATTGCCATAGGCGTCAGTATTGCATTCATGCTCGACGGATGGATTGCCGGCGGCATCATTGACCTCGGCGGCATGACCATCAATCCTGAGACGGCGGGTCTCGGCTGGCAGACGCTGGCGGCGTTCATCGGTACTTTCGCGTTCGCGATTCTGTTCGGCTCCCCGAGGAAACAATACACGGCAGCCGGTCTCATCGGCGCGCTAGGCTGGGCGGCATTTCTCATAATGGTGCGCACAGATCTGGCATCCACATTTGCCGCCATCATACTTGCCACAGCCCTGATCTGCATTTTCTCACGAATCGCAGCAGTCCTGGACAGGTGTCCGAGCACGGTATTCCTGCTTTGCGGCATCTTCCCGCTCGTGCCCGGAGCCGGCGTCTTCTGGTTCACCTATTACATGGTGTCAAGCCAGTTCAGCCTCTCCTCCACGACCGGTTTCAATGCCCTCAAGGCAGCCATCGCCATAGTTCTCGGTATCGTCTTCGCTATGGAGCTGCCGCAGCGTCTTTTCTCCGGCTTCAAGCGGTTCAGGAGGAGTTAGTTCGGACATTCTTTGACTTCCCAGTTTCCGGAGGCAATGGTCCATATTGCGCTCAGGTCCACTCTTTTACCGAGTTTCTGATTCAGGCTGACGCAGAAGTTGTGCCTGCGGTCATAAACGAACGGGAAGCGTTTTCCATTGTTGATGGTGCCGTCACGGAAGATGCGGTCGGTCTTGGACAATGTATATGATACGATTCCGGTGGTGCGGCAGAGTGTCTTCTGGACATAGAGTTCCACGCCATAGGACTGGCCCTGACCCATCTCCACGTTCTCCTCCCAGTCGGCAGCCGAGGAGAATGACATCTTGCCGTCTTTGTACTCAAGGACATTGTTCATCTGTTTCCAGTAGCCCTCCACCGAGAATTCCCATCCTTTCAGGCCGCTGTAATATGTGCCGAGCGAGACGATGTCCGATGTTACTGGCTTGATGTACTTGGCAATAGGCACCCAGAGGTCAGTAGGAAGGCTGAGGTTGCCCGATGTGAGCTGATGCACGTATTGCGACATCTTGGAATAAGCCGTCTTGACAGCCCAGCCCTTGCCGAATGAGACCTTGACCGCAGCACGTGGTTCCTGACAGAAATATGTACGGCCATTGACCAGGAACAGGCTCAGGTGCAATCCCGGATTGAATGAGAAATGCTCCCCGAAGGTCATGTCATCTTCAATGTAGGCCGACAGTTCATTGCCATAAAGGTTCGGGCTGGCGTCGTTCACCTTGTCGCTTTTTTCTTCCTTGCCGTCAAGGTTGTTGAGACTGCGGGAGCGTTCCACTTCCGGGCGGTAAAGGTGATTCACGAATTCGCCGCCGAATTTTATCAGGTGCGAAGGCGCCGGAATATAATCGAAGTCAATTTTCGCACTAAAGAATATTTGTTTGAGGATTCATTGGCAAGCAATCCTTTTCATTATAACCAATCCACACTCGCCCCCTCATCCATACATACATAGATGCAACTCACACAAGTATTGTTGCATTTTTACACATATTTCCCGGTATTGTTGTTTAAGGCTGCAAATATATATATCGGTTATAACAAAATCTTCGGCAAAAGGGGACATCTCGGGTGAAGAAATCTTTATAAGGGGTTGAATTCCCCACCATTTTCTTGCAAAAACTATTTTTCGTACCATCTAAAACGTTTTCTCAGAACAAAACGCCTCGGCAAACACATTTGGTACAGATTAAAACGTTTTCGCGGAACAAAACGCATCCACAAGCACACTCGGTACCGTCTAAAACGTTTTCGCGGTACAAAATGAACCACGGAAAATGGATCCCAAAAATGAACATCCAGAGTAAACTCATTTCAGGGAAAGACTCCAATCGGAGTCAACCAAAATCAGGAAATGACAACGTGGTGTGGAGCACAAATAATTGACCATGAGATAGATATCTATTTTCAGAGTTCGCATAACAGCAACTCTGAAGAAGGTTAATTTATTACATAACAAGGATTTACGCACCACACAAAATGAAAACACGTGGCAAAAAAGCCCGGCGGGGGTGGAGTCTCTGGAGGCATGGTCGCCCATGACCTTGGGAATGGGTGTCAGGCGCCAGCCTGACGGGATGAGCGAAGCGAACCTCCAGAGACCCACCCCCGCCGGGCGCACCAAAGGACAAAGTTACGTTTTAACGCATCCACCCCACCCTCGTGAGATTTTTTTTCCCATGAGTAAAAACGCCCGATTCACGCACGACATGACGAAAATTTCTACCTGTCGTGCGCGGAAAACGTTTTAGTACGCACGGGGCATAGTCGGGGTGAAACGTAAGTAGCGGAATCATGGCGGGACGGAGAAAACTCACAAGGTAATCATGTTGACATTTAGGGTTGTGAAATCATCAACTCCCACATACCACCACTATTTCAATGAATCCACATATTTCTCAAAATTATCCAAATCAAGTGTTTCGAGATTCCCGTTTTCCTTAGCCTCCTTCATTGCTGTCAAAGTCTCCTCATTAGGTTCCCTATATACTGCATCCAAAAGGACACCCTCAACATAGTTGTTCAGGCTTCTGTTTTCCTTCTTTGCAGCCACTTTAAGCCTGTCAAGAAGATCAGTCCTAAGCCTGAATGCCGTCTGTTTTCTATCAACCGCTATCGTATTCATATTCCTTTTCATTATATATTATATCACACATATATAACATCTGTATAACAAAATTTATTGCGAATTGAATATCCAACACAGCAAAAACACATTCACTTCTACTCAACCATTCAAGAAGAAGTGGACTCATCGGAAACTTATGTTTGTCAATAATTTAGACTACGTACACCATCACATCCTCTGCCAGACCATTTTTTCGGTGACTGTCTCATTCTGATCAACCGTATAATACCTGCTATCTCCCTCAAATACTATATTACTTGTACTTGATTGGTTGGACCCATCAGGTTTTATAGTCAATTTATCTTTTGAAAGTGTCCAATGAAATTTGATTTCAGATATAACACTCTGACTATCTTCATCAAGGCTCTTGGACACACCTTTACCATTCGCCGAATACGATATAACACCAATCGTATTTTCTTTGGTATATTCAGTTAACTGGTATGCCTCGGGATCACTGCTGTCTGAATATTCAGTTGAACATATATACCAATCTCCGACAATAGCGTCAGAATCCTTGCCGCATCCAAAAACAAGCGTCATAAGCAGCATTGCAATAAATAATTTAGTTTTCATATTTTATCTTAATTAGAAAGTTTCCATTCTTGATATTCTATTATTCAATAGGTATTATTTTTACAGCATCACTCTCCCATACTGAACTTTCATAAGCTTCAACACTTTCAGCAGGAACTTTTAAAGTTTTAATACTCTTGCTCTTTATTGGTCTATGGGCTGTAATGGATGTCTGTGGTGGCACAGTTGCTCCAATTAAAAATTCATCTATAACTTCTGAAGAAAATGTGTCGTCACCTTTGATTTCTTTCAAATTAACACATTGGGACATATCAACTATTGATAATTTTTTACAACCGCGAAATGCTGAAGCTGGTATAGATTCTATACTTTTGGGTAGATATATAGATATTAATTCAGCGCACCCATACATATTAACATTCTTCAATTCATTATTAGATCGCAAATCTAAAGAAGAAATATGAGTTGCGCTATTCAATGATATGGATGTCACACGATTATTATAACGTAAATCCATAGTTCTAACTTCTATCTTAGTATTATACGCACCTAATTGTATTTTTTCCAAACTTGAGAAGTATTCAATACCAGTATAAGAAACCACCTTTAATAGTGATGGATTGTTAAAGTCTGATATCTCTTTCACTGCATTTGCTTCAGGCATAGACACTTTACCATCTTTGTTTACATCAAATTTATCATAGCAGTATTTCATAAAATTGATGTCATTCATTTTAGTGCACACGTCATCAACAGTTTCTAACTTCGGCAGAGTGTCTTCTGCTTTTTCACAACTCATCAGGCAGCTAACGGCAACAAGCCCTGCAGCAATCAATAATTTCGTTTTCATTTTAAATCATTTTATGTAATTGAAATCAATCAATTAAATCCAATCAGCAATAAAAACTACATATTGGCATCATTGTTCTACAATCGGCAATATATTTTTGAATTTACCCCAATAAGCATCTGATTTATAATTATCTATAGCAGATTTTGGCACATATAAAGTGCAGCTATAAAAAAACTGCTCATTTAAGCCATTAAAAGCGTATTGCGTACATACCGGCGGTATTGTTCTGTGACAGATTATTGTTTTCAAATTCTTTAAATTTTCGAATACACCGATTTCATAATATGTCCATTGGTTATATGTATTATTATAACTTGAATATGTGCCATGTGTTAATTGAAGATAACTACCATTGTCCAAAATTGTGATAGTATCCAAAGATGCCCCATAAAACACATTTCCTGCAATAGTTTGAATGTTTTTCGGAAACGTAACTGACGTTATATTAGCCCCAGTAAAAATACTTTTCTCTTTGACGTTTGTATTATAACGAAGTTCTTTCAGCATACAGTCTTCCGGAAAAATTATTTCCGACAAATTATGACAATCCTGAAAAGCATATTGTCCTAATGTCGTTAACGATGCCGGAAATGTAATTTTTCTTAAACTATCACTCTTTGTAAAAATACCATCTTCTATTACTGGAATTTCTGATTGAGGATCAAAATATATTTCCGTAACATCTATCATATTATAATCATTATATCTAATAGAATTTGTTATCTCAGTTGTCGTGCTACCAAAAACCAGTTTCTTAATCTTCATAACAGTTTGAGACTCATTATAAGCAAATGGCAATGTGACTTTACCCAAATTGTCTCCCATCAATATAAGTTCAAGATTCCGGTTCTCAATTTTTCCCTTTATATTGGCACATTCCAATCGCTCAAGATTTTCACAAGAAGATATGGCAGATGCCGGTATGGTAGCACCAGGCGCTGATACTGAACACAAAATCCGACAATTAGCAAATGCCTTATCCCCAACATTGTTGCAAATTTTAGGCAGTACAACTTCTTTTATTCTTGTCATTCCCTCAAAAGCATATAAAGGAATAGAAACAAGTTGAGTTTCCGATAAATCCAGATACTCAAGGTTGGTCATATAATATCGGATAAATTTAATGTCAGCATCATTTACATTCCCTGAAATCTTAAGTCTTAACAATGTCCTTTCTTGTCCTGCAGAAATATTGTTCTTCAACGTACCAGGTTCAACTCTCATAGAAAGTTCGGTTTCGGAAACAAATGGTAATTTTATGACAGTAGATTCCGCATCATTCAGAATAAAGCAGACATAACCATTTTCCATTGAAACTCCTTTGAAGAAACTATCTCCATCAGAGCCATTCAACCCATTATCTCCTGTTGCCTTTCCTAGTTGCGTCCAAGACTGTTCATTATCATACGATACATACCAATATCCGTTTTCTATCTTAAATTTTGGAGTTATTCCATCTGTACCATCCGTGCCGTCAGAACCATTTTCACCATCAACACCATCTTTGCCGTCCAAACCATCAGCACCTACTGCTTTTACTTTATTACCCTCAACAATAAGCCATTCTCCGTTCACCGTCCAATAAAAAATTCCATCAACGTCTTTCTTTACACTTATTACCGGTGTCACTCCATTCTTTCCATCACTCCCATCCTTACCGTCTTTTCCATTAGAACCATTAGTTCCGTTTCTCCCATTATAAATATTAATTGTTTTTCCGGAGACAAAATTTATGGTATACCCCTCCCCATCAGGTAGGATAGTCACACTTTTTACCGCGTCATTAGTCTGTAATGCTTGAACAATAGACTGTAATGAAGATATATTTGTATTCATCTTGTCACAAATTGTTTCAAGCCGTTCAACTCTGTTGTTCAAGCTATTGATACTATTCCATAAATTAGAATCGTCAAACTTATTGCACCCAAATACAATAGGTAAAATAAGCAATAATGTCAGTAGTCTTATTTTCATAATAGTTTATTTTTTCAGTCTAAAATTGAACATATTAATACACGATATATTACGAGATTCTGTACTACACCTACTTCCCGGAAATGCCTGATAACTCGTTCCATATAATTGATTAACATAATCACATGCACGGTGCATAAGAGCATTTTGCTGTGATTGTGGGATGTCATCATGGATGATTATATCAATATCAACAATGGCGTCATTTAGCACTGCAGGAAGATTTTCCTCAAAAGAAAACTCTCCACCTTTGTAAACTAAGGTTAGCATATTATACATTTGTTCTTCCAGCTCAACTCCGGACCTCTGGCGGTTATACATCGTGGTTATATAAAGAAAGTGTGGAGCTGATTTCACTTGGCTTATAGAAGGTTGTGGTAGAACCCGGAAGAAGACAAATGACATCCAACACCCCACACCTGTATAGATACGGCACAAAAGCACACCCTCACGGGTATACATTGCCTTGTCTACAACAAGAAATGAGTGCTGTCCACTTTGCCCTTTCTTCCTTGAAAACTACCACATTTTCTATAAAGGACTAATGAAAACACTTTCATCAGTATGTTAGTTGATTGCTCAACCATCACAAAGATATAAAATGTTTTCAACAAATGAACAACACTCAAGATGTATTGAATGTCAAAGTTCGGTTAATTTTTTTATTGGGCAATCATTACAAGACTAACTTCTTAAATCAATGTCCCACACGTGGCGTGGAGCACAAATAATTGATCATGAGATAGATATCTATTTTCAGAGTTCACATAACAGCTACTCTGAAGAAGGTTAATTTATTACATAACAAGGATTTACGCACCACACAAAAATAAAACCACTAGACAGCAAAAGCTCGGCGGGGGTGGAGCCTCTGGAGGTATGGTCGCCCATGACCTTGTGAATGGGTGGCAGGCGACAGCCTGACGGGATGAGCGAAGCGAACCTCCAGAGACCCCACCCCCGCCGGGCTCATCAAAGGACAAAGTGACGTTTCAATGCGACCACCCCACCTCTTGAAAATTTTTCCCGTGAGTAAAAACGCCCGATTCACGCACGACATGACGAAATTTCGCCACGTGGTAAGCAAAAAACGTTTTAGTATGCACGGGATTTGGTCAGTGGAAAACGTAACAGGGATGATGTAGAGGGAACAGGGCTGGACACACACATTTGGTGCAAGTTAAAACGTTTTCACGGTACAAAACGTCCATGAAAGCACGCTATGTACCAGTTAAAACGTTTTCGCGGTACAAAATGAACCACGTGGCAAGAAAAGCCCGGCGGTGTGGGAGAGCAGGCAGACAATCTTGGAAAAGATTCATGGCGAAACAGGTCCAATGGTACGAATACTACCACATGGCATAGATGCAACAAACCCCCGTAGAATGCATCTACGAGGGTTTCGTGTGGTGCCACCGAGAATCGAACTAGGGACACAAGGATTTTCAGTCCTTTGCTGATAAAGTAGTATTAGTTTAAGTTTCACTACTTTATGCAAGCAAAACCATGAACTGGTCAAAACTTTTTAGAAAACAGAGAGTGTCTTCTTGGTTAAACTTATATATCCTTTTCTGTAGTATTACAACTACTTTCAATCAACTTTTTTATCTCCTCTATGAATGCTTCTGCCTTTGGGTAAAGTTCATCAAACATTTCCTGGTCACAATATACAAAATCATCATAGTCACTGCTATGCCTTTTTTCAAAAAGTGTTGTAAATATCTTGCTTGCTGATATTGAAAGTTTACCCTTGGAAGTAAAATACATCCCAAGCATTGTTTTTACCCCACTATGTGTTTGGGCTGAAATATTATTTTTCAAAAGCAGGGCTACAGCCATATAATAACAAGCATAATACAACCTGTTTATTGATGCATTATAGAATCCACCCTGCGTCATGAGTTTTGCTTCTTCAAGACTGCCATAAGCTCTTTCTATTCTATATGCAATCAATGAATCCCTGCTTTCTTGGTCAAAACTCTCTTTCATAATACAACCCCCTCATTTACTACATTTACATAAAAAGGAGTTTTGAAAGGCCTGTTTTCCCATGATTTTCTGGAAATTATGTAAGGATTTATAGAAACACCTGTCTTAATCTCCAGTTCGTACAAAGGCCATCTGACCTCATTTTCTTCATCATAAGTAGGTTTATCTTTATCAAGAAGAACCAACAAATCAATGTCGCTGTCCTTCCTGGCATCACCTCTTGCCTCTGACCCATAAAGTATGGTCTTTGCATCAGGAGCAACCCTGTGCACTATTTCCCTTATCTGGTTTACTATATGCTCTCTTCTCATGACTCAAAGAATTTATGTTGCTAATATAACTATTTTTACTCAACCTTGCATCAATAAGACACATAAAAGAAAAATGTATTCACTTCTCCATTATAATCTCTAAAGAAGTGAATACATCCAATCTTGAAAATGCCCTAGCTATTCAGTTGGAATGAAAATATCCCAACATCATTAGTGTCCCGTTAAAATGGGACGAGTTAAACAATTAATCAAAAAGCCCCG
>OKWR01001063.1_pt1 | contig 20722 bp, 27 predicted proteins | sample 1607101 | NCBI WGS metagenome assembly OKWR01 (sample SAMN04414076, study PRJEB24778) | human gut metagenome | material: faecal | host: Homo sapiens
ATCTTTAACGGCGGCTGCGGCTTAAAAGGGCAGCGCGTCGTCGTCAATGTCAACAAATCCGTCGGGAGCCTGGGGTGCGGGCCTGTCGTTACGCGGTGCGTAATCGCCTGCGCCGGAAGCGTCCCTTTCGCCGCGCGGGGTGAGGAATTCCACATCCTCGGCGACTATCTCGGTCACATAACGCTTGGTACCGTCCTTAGCGTCGTAGGAGCGATTCTGAAGCTCGCCCACCACGCAGACCTTGCGGCCCTTGGCAAGATACCTGCCGCATATCTCCGCAAGCTGACGCCACACTATAACGTTAAAAAAGTCTGCCACGGTTTCGCCCGTAGTCTTGTCCTTAAAGCGGCGGTTCACGGCCAGGCTCAGCGTACAAACGTTGGTGCCGTTGGTGGTCTGCCGCATTTCGGGATCCTTGGTCAAATTACCTATAAGAATGACTTTGTTCATTGCGTTACGACCTTTCTTTTACAACCGGTTTTCAGCCGTTCTGACGAACGACGAGAAAACGGAGAATGCCTTCATCGTTGTTCAGGTTACGCTCAAGCTCCCTGGGGAGTTCGCTCGCAGCCGCAAACGTAGTCAGCACGTAATAGCCTTCGGTCTTGTAGTTGATGGGATAAGCCAGACGGCGGCGTCCCCATTCGTCTACCTTCTCGATTTCACCGCCGTTGGCAGTGATTATGCCGGTATACTTTTCGATTATGCCCTTTACGGCCTCATCCTCAAGCTCCGGCGTGATGACATACATGGCTTCGTACTTATTCACGCTTTTCACCTCCTTATGGTCTTATGGCGCCGCTCTTACGCGGCGCAAGAAGCACGTTAGCAATATATTATAACATGCAAGAAATAAAGATACAACCCCGTTTTTGACCAAAATACAATGATTTTCTGCCGCAGCGCATCAAAAAAAGTTCCCTTTCGGCCAAATTAGCCCTTGCGCCGCCGCGCACTATGCGTTACCATTCAGCTATGGACGCTTATGCGTTTATAATACAGCAAAGAAATCAGGTATTCAATAGATGGATGATTTTATAATGAAGCTTTCTCAGCTTGTGGGGGGCAATCTTTGGCTTGCGCCGCTCATTGCGCTGCTTGCGGGACTGCTTACCAGCCTTACTCCCTGCTCCCTTTCAACAATTCCGCTGATACTCGGCTGCGTCGGCGGGCTTAACGAGCACGAGCCGAAGAAGGCGTTCCGCCTTTCTTTCGCGTTCGGCTCCATGCTCACCTTCACGGCGCTTGGGTTCGCGGCGTCGCTGCTCGGCAATCTTCTCAACGGGCTTGGGCCGTGGCTGCATCTTGCGCTTGCGCTGCTGCTCATTGCCATGGCGCTGCAAATGTTCGGCGTGTTTGAACTGGTACCCGAAGCCACCATAAAGGCAAAGCCGAACAAGGGCTATCGTGCAACGTTCATGGCGGGGCTGCTTGCGGGCGCGTTTTCATCGCACTGCACAACGCCCGTGCTTATAGCCATGCTTGCAATCGTTGCCAACCGCGCCAGTATGCTTTACGGCGTGCTCCTGCTCATAATCTTCTCCGTGGGCCACGGCGTGCTTTCCGTTGTCGCAGGCACGAGCGCGGGCTTCGTAAACCGGCTCATGAACTCCCCGCGCTATATAAAGGCGGAGAAGATAGTGCGCATAATACTGGGCGTAATAATACTGCTCGCGGCGGCATATCTCCTTTCCGAAGTCATAGGCGAGGCGTTCCTGCATACGGAGCATGTGCATTGAGAATATTTTGACACTATATGCAGAATATGCTAAAATGAATATAAGGCATTAAGCATCGCAACGGCAACACTATCTGCTTGGAACAGCAAAAGTAACTTTTCACAGGAGGTTTCTATGATGAATTACTCAGGACCCGACAAGAAAAATTCTGGCAGCAGTTTTGACAATCAGGACTTTGGCATTTACGGCAGAGGGTATAAAGGCTACGCCCACTATATGCAGGCAGTAAAAGAAAGCGGCAGCAGCATCAGCGATGATTTTCCTTTTGATGACGACCTGCTCGATTACGACGATGACGAAGTATTTGACTTAGACGATGATGGCGTATTGCTTGATTCCGACGGTGATCCTATTTACTATTAAGCAAAACACATAATATGTTCGGCAAAAAGGCTTCCCCATGAAGCCTTTTTTGCTTTTCTTAAAAGTACACGGAAATTTTACAGCATTGCGGCTGTACATATCGGCGGTTTTGAATTAGAATAAAATAGATATGTTGTACCCACGGAGGATGTATGGATAAACCGTATTTTATTGTGAACCCCGTTTCCGGTTCCGGCCTTGCGGCGCAAAAGTTTAAGGAGGTTTCAAAGCTGCTTGAAGCCAAGGGCGTGGATTTCTCCTTCGACTATACCGCGGCCCCGCGCCACGCTACCGCGCTTGCCAAAGCCGCAATAGAGCGCGGCAAAAGGCTCATCGCTGCCGTCGGCGGAGACGGCACCGTTAACGCAACCATAGGCACGGACGCCGTGCTTGCCGTATTGCCGTTCGGCACGGGCAACGATTTTACAAAGGTGATGGGCTTTGCAAAGGACGTTGAAGGCGCGGCGGACACAATACTTAACGGCACTGTAAAAAATGCCGACGCGGCAGAGGTGAACGGTCGGCCGTTCATAAACGTGGCGGGGCTTGGGTTCGATGTGGCCGTGCTGAAAGCAACAGAAAAGTTCAAGAATAAATACAACGGCATGCTCCCATATATGCTGGGCATAATCGATACGCTTTCGCACCTTAAAACAATGCCGCTCACAATAGAACACGACGGCGTTACCGAAAAGTGCGATTCAATAATAATGAGCGTTGGCAACGGGCAATACATCGGCGGCGGGATGCGCGCCGTGCCCATGGCGGATCCGTTCGACGGCATGCTTGACATTTGCTACGTTGAACGGGTGAGCATATTCAAATTCATATGCCTGCTGCCGAAGTTCATAAAAGGCAAGCATATAAAGCATAAGGACATCGTGCACCATATCCGCACGGCGGAAATAAAGGTGAGCTGCCCCGAAGCATGCGCATTGCAGCTGGACGGAGAGGTGGACATGACCACGCCCGCCGTTTTCCGCGCGCTGCCGGGGGCGCTGAAGGTGCTGCTGCCTGCTGACGCAAAATAAGGAGTCTTACATGGATAGGCTTTATTTCATTGTTAATCCGGTTTCGGGTTCAGGCGAGGGCATGCGCCGTTTCTCTCTTGTGCGCGGGATACTTGAAAAGCGGGGCGTAGAGTACGGCTTCTGCTTCAGCGAATATCCGGGCCACGCCGTAAAGCTTGCCAAGGCCGCCATAGATGCAGGCGAAACGCGCCTTGTGGCCGTTGGCGGGGACGGAACGCTTAACGAAGTGGCAAGCGTTGTTAAGGGCTATACCGGCATAAAGCTTGGCGTGCTGCCGTTCGGCACGGGCAACGACTTTGCGCGCGGCATAGGCCTGCCGGAGGATGACGAAGGGCTTGTGAACGTGCTCACGGGCGGCAAAAGTCGCTTGATCGACGCCGGAATGGCCGGGGACGGCTTTTTCATAAACGTGGCCGGCTTTGGCTTTGACGTTGACGTGGTGCGCTATACCGAAAAATATAAGCGCAGACTGAACGGAATGCTTCCGTATATGCTTGGCATACTGCAATTGCTTATCTATCTTTCCCGCACGGAAGCCGAAATAGTTACCGACAGCGGCGAAACATTTAACGTAACGGTAACGCTGCTTTCTGCCTGCAACGGCACCCGCTTTGCCGGGGGCATAAACCTTGCCCCGCTTGCCGATTACAGCGACGGATTGATGGACATATGCATACTGAAGAAAATATCGCGGCTGCGCTTTTTATATCTTCTGCCCAAATATATGAAGGGCAAGCATTTGAAATATAAGAATGAATTTTTGTATTTCAAGGCAAAAAGCGTGAAGGTAAAAACCCTTACCCATTCCCTGATGGAATGCGACGGCGAAATAAAGGGCGAAACGCCCGCCGAGTTCAGGGTGCTCAGCGGGGCGATAGATTTTATGATTGGTGAATAATGGCAAGACGACGGCTGAAAAGCGCCGATAAGGCGTTCACGATAAAAAGACTGCTTATAATTCTGCTGGGCATTGCGCTGATAGTTGGCGGATTTTTTGGCGTTAGGGCGTTTTTAAGCTCCCGCGCATCCTTCGGCACGGAAAGCGCACTGCCGTTTTATTCGGAAGCGCCGTATGCTTATTCAAACGGCATATTCTATTATGCCGATGGGGATAAGCTTATCCGTTACGATACAAGGAATCCCGAAGGCGCAACGAGCATGAGCCTTGGCACGAGCGATGTTGCAATAGCCGCAGGCGGCGGCACGGCGGCGCTTTATTCCGTGAACGCGGTGCAGATAATAGGCGCGGATGATTTTATAGACGTAGGCGGGCAGATAATGTCCCTGCGCTGCGCGGCAAATCACATTGCCGTGCTCAGGATAGATTCCGCGGGCACGGGTGCTGTGCTCGTGTATAACAAAAGCGGAGAATTGGTCGACATCATTGAGCAGAAGGACGACATTATAATCGACTGCGGCTTTTATGATTCCTCCGAGGGCGACCTTATGTGGCTGCTCACGCTTTCAACCTCCGCCGATACGCCGGTAACAACGCTGACCACATACAGCTACGCCGCGCAGGGCGGCGAAAGCGTTGCCACGATGTCCGGCGTTATAAGCATAAGCTCTCAGCTTGTAGACAGGGTGGTTTTCACAAAAAGCAGCATATTCATTTCCGGCACGGAGCAGCTTATCCGCTGCGATGCGGGCATAAGCGGCGAAAGCTGGCGGCTGCTGACATACGGCTATAAGCTTTGCGATTATTCAACCGCGCTTACGCGGCCGCTGTTCCTGTTCGTTCCCCGCGGGGAAGGCGCAATGAACGAAGTGAAGCTATATAGCGTTGACGAGGCCGCGCAGAGCAGCGCCGCCGCGCGCACGGTGCAGCTGAGCGAAGGCGTGCATACCGTAATGGCGTGCAGCGGCAAAATGGTGGCGTTCTCGAATACCGATATGTATATCTATACCGCCGCGGGCAAACTGAGCAGAACATACGCGCTTGATTTTGCCTGCGTGGGAGCGACTAAGCTCAGCGAAACGGAAGCGCTGTGCGAAAGCGCGGATGGTTCGCTTAGGCTTATAAAGCTTAAATAACATAAACTTACGCCATATCAGTGGCAAAAAGGAGGGAGACGAAGTGAATCTATTGGATATTGCGGTGCTGGCGGTGCTGGTGCTGTTCGTGCTGCATGGCATATACCGTGGCTTTTTGCCCACGCTTTTGTCCATAGGCGCATATATACTGGCGTGGCTGGTGGCAATAGTGCTGCTGCCCGTCGGCTCCAACGCCATCCGTTCCAACGAAAAGCTTTTCAACACAATGCTTTATTATACCGAAGGCAGCGAATATGTGGGCAACGTTGAGCTTTCAAAAACTAATATCAACGAAATAAGTACCGATACGCTCAACGATGTTTTTTCCAATGCGGATCTTCCCTATCCCGTTGCCAAGAACATTGCGGACAACATTGCCAAGGAGCAGTTTGCGGACAGCGGAATAGTTACCTTGGGCGATTATTTCAACCAAACCATAGTATCGCTGTTCATAAACATATTGGTATTCCTTGTGCTTTTTGCATTGATGCGCATAGTGCTTGCGTTTATAATAAACGGCATCGATTACGCATGGACGCTGCCGCAGCTGAGGATGGCGGATAGGGCCATAGCCGGCGGGCTTGGGATTGTGCGCGGCATTCTGGCGGTATTTCTGCTTTTCATGCTGCTGCCGCTTGTGCTCATAGTGCTTCAGGGCAAGTTCAAGTTCATTACGGACATAGTGAACAGCTCCATAACCGCCAAATTCTTCTATAAATCCAATTTCCTGCTGGGCATGATGCCCGGCTGCTGAGGAGGTAACAATATGTATCTTGCCGACAGTTGGCTTGATTATGAAATAATTGACGCGGGCGGCGGCGAAAAGCTGGAGCGCTGGGGCGATGTTACGCTGCTTAGGCCCGATCCGCAGGCCGTTTGGCCCATGGGCCGCGGCAACGCCAAGCCGGATGCGCACTATATCCGCTCCTCCTCCGGCGGCGGGCATTGGGAATACAATGCTTCCCTTGCCGAATCCTGGACGATACGCTGGCGTGAGCTTACCTTCCTTGTGCGGCCCACGGGCTTTAAGCACACCGGCCTTTTCCCCGAACAGGCGGTCAACTGGGCATGGATGCAGGACATAATAAGAAACGCAAAGCTTAAAAGCCCCGCGTGCTGAACCTTTTTGCATATACCGGCGGCGCAACGTGCGCGCTGGCAAGCGCGGGCGCGGAGGTGGTTCATGTGGACGCGGCGAAGGGCATGGTTGCCTGGGCAAAGGATAACCTTAACCAAAGCGGCCTCAGCGATAGGCTCGTGCGCTTCATAGTGGACGACGTTATGAAGTTTGTGCTGCGCGAGCAGCGCCGCGGCAGAACATACCACGGCATACTTATGGACCCGCCCAGCTACGGCCGCGGGCCGAACGGCGAAATGTGGAAAATAGAGGAAGGGCTTTACCCCCTGCTTGCCGAATGCGTAAAGCTGATGGATGACGAAGCGCTGTTCTTCCTTATCAATTCGTATACCACCGGCCTTGCGCCTACGGTGCTTTCAAACGCGCTCAAGGTCGCCATGGGGCGCGGCAATATAGAGGCGGGCGAGGTCGGCCTGCCCATAACGCGCGGCGGTCAGGGGCTTGTGCTGCCCTGCGGCGCAAGCGGAAGATGGACAAAATAAATTTTATAATAAACCAAGGAGAGAGAATAATGCATTACACTTTTTATCCCCAGGGAGTATGCTCCAGAAAGATAGAGCTGGATATTGAAAACGGCCGCGTGCACAACATTCATTATCTTGGCGGCTGCAACGGCAATCTTAAAGCGCTGGCGGAGGGCATGACGGTTGAGGAAGTTATACAGCGGCTTGACGGCATACATTGCGGCGAAAGGAGCACCTCCTGTTCCGATCAGCTTGCCCGCAACCTGAAGCAGGTACTTGCCGAGGCCAAGTGAGCCATACCCATCGCAAAATATATTCCGTATACTTCAGCCCCACGGGAAGCAGCAGGCTTGCCGCGCACTCCGTTGCATATGCGCTGAAAAGGGAACTTAACGCGGACATTGAGGATATAGACCTTACCCCGCCCGCCGCACGCAGCGAACAATATCGCTTTGATAACGCCGACACGGTGGTCATAGCCATGCCCGTATACGCAGGCAGGCTGCCGAACAAAATTGCGCCGGACATAGCGCGCTGCCTTCACGGCGGCGGCAGCACGAAGCTGATTGCCCTATGTACTTACGGCAAGCGCAGCGCCGGGGACGCGGAGCGGGAGCTGCTGCTCATTGCGTCGCAAAACGGCTTTATGCCCATTGCTGCTAAAAGCATAGTGTGCGAGCATGCGTTTTCCGCTAAAATTGCGCATGGCAGGCCGAACGCGGCGGACTTGGCGCAGCTTGCTTCATTCGGCGCGGATATCGCGTGGCGCATTGCGCAGGGGAGCGTTTCCCCCGTGCCGTTTGACGCGGATACGCCGCTTGCGCCGTATTACACCCCCTTGAAGGAGGACGGCACGGGCGCGCATTTTTTGAAGGCTAAGCCCGTAACGGAGGCTTCCCGCTGCACGCGCTGCGGCATATGCGCCTCCGTTTGCCCCATGGGCAGCATTGCTGCGGACGAACCTTACAGCACAGTAGGAATATGCATAAAGTGCCAGGCCTGCATAAAGGTCTGCCCCGCGCACGCAAGGCGCTTTACGGATGCGGACTTCCTTTCGCACGTAAAAATGCTTGAAAACACGTTAGGAGATTAAGGCTATGAGAATATGGGCCGCAACGCGGGACATGGACAAAATAATAAAAGAAGTGGTTATGGATTTCCCCGCGGCGCACAGCGAAGACGAATGGAACGCGGTGCTTGGCGATATTTGCCACGAGCTTGACCTTTCGCGGCCGGTGCTGCTGAAAAAGCACCTGAACGAATTGAACACATTCCGTCACACGGCGTTTTTACCAAGCGACTTTATGGAAGGCGTGGATTTTTCCAAGTTCACGCTTCAGCTTTTCCCGGAAAAGAAGAAAAAGTAATTTTTGCCCGAAATTTTCCATGGAACGCTTTTACTTAAATATACCCGCCGCTTTATGCAAAAGCTAACGGCAGAAAATAAAGAAGAAGGAGTGTTTTTATGGATACGTTATCATTGATACTCATGATAATCGGCGCGATAAACTGGGGCTTGGTCGGCATATTCCAGTTCGATCTGGTTGCGGCCATATGCGGCAGCAGCGCTTCGGTAGTGGCGCGCATCATATACACGCTGGTCGGTCTTGCGGGCATATGGGGCATTGCGCTGCTGTGCCGGCGCGACGGGCGCAAGCATGACGGGGAGTAGGGCTCCCCGTTAGCATATCAGCAAAGCGGCTTTTTCGCCGCTTATTTTTATATAACCGTTTCAAATACATACAGCCGGCCTTGTTCTTCGCTGTACAGCAGCACTATGCTCGACTCGCTTTTTGTTTGCCTAAAGCACATATACTCGCCCAAGGGTATAAGATATTCGCCGTCAATTTCCCTTTCATCCGTTTCAAGGCCGTGCAGAACCGGATAAACGTTGGCATTATCGTATGTTTTAACGCTTATGCTCCGCCATTGCAGCAGCTTCTTCATATCCTCGCTATCGCCGCATTCAAACACCCTGTATTTGGGGCCGCGCCCGTCAATGCCGATGTCGCCTATTGCGCTATATACCTGCACGCAGCTTTTGGGAAGCTCTATCCCCCATTTGGACTTTATTAGTTCCTGCGGGCTCCGCGCGTTATGCCTAATTGCCGCATAGGTTATAAACAGCGCGGCTATGAGCAATATCGGTATAAGGCATAGCGCCCTTTTTATCGTTATGTGCATAGCTTCCCCCTTATTCGTATCGTCGTTGCTTTGGGTTCTCATCTTCCGTTCTTTTCATTTAATATCACTCCTGTTGAAAATGCCGCTGGAAAACCCCGTTCGCCGCCTGCAGGGCTTTGTAGTATTCGCCGTAAGCGGGGCTAAGCCTTTGCATTGCGGGAATAAAAACATCGTTGTAGCCGCTTTCCCTTTGAAGCCGCTTCAAGCATTCCTGCAGGCGATAAGCGGGAGATGCCTTGTATTCCTCCGATTCCGCAACCGCTCTATATCGATCGAGCATCTCCCTGTTGTCGCGGATATACCGCTCCGGGTCTGCCATAGCTGCCGCAAGCGCTGCGGACGCATTTTGCGGCACGGCAGCGTCGGTATTTCTTGTAGCCTCATCAATATATTCCCGCACATCATCGGGAATGGTCATCGTAATGCCATCTAAATAACGTATAATCGTTTCAAACGCATCCCGCTGTTCTTCCGTTGCAATTGCTTCGCCCAAAAACGGAGCAAAATGCAGACAGGCGAATTTACCATAGAAGCCCGGAAACTTATCAAGTATGCGGCTTAATATGGATTTCTTGCCTTGGAGTGCTTCTATCTGCCTTTCAATACGCTCCCAATCGCCGCCGTTTGCAAGCTGCTTTATCAATGCAAGCTTTGTCTGCAGCTCAACGATTTCAAGCTCCTTCCTGTTTAGAATATCGTAAATTGCCGCACGGCTATCGTCATCAAGACTTGTGCGTATTTCCGGCACGGAAAAACCGAGCCCCCGCAAAACGGCAATTCTTCTGAGCTTCAAAACATCCGCATCCGAGAACCGTCTATATCCGTTCTCCGCTATATCAGGACGGATTAAGCCTTGTTCGGTGTAATACTCAACCGCCTTTTTGGTCAGGTTGCATTCCCTGCATACTTCATTTATAAGCATTGCGCTCACCTCCATGCATAGAATAAGCTATCCCCCAAGGCTCCGGTCAATGGTTTTTTTAATATTTTTGCTTCAGTTATCCCTTAATTAAAGCATACCGCAAAAGCACAGGCGATTCCATAGCCATATATGGCAATAGTAACACAATAAATCCATTTTATGCATTAACAAATCGTGAACAATACCTGTTCCATCGGTTGACAGGTACAGTTTAATGGAATAAACTGTACAGGTCAAGGGCAAAAGCCCAATTTTTCGGAGGCGTAAAATGAACGAACTGCTTTCCCCCACCGCCCGCACATGGGCGGAAATAGACATGGCCGCGCTGAAGCACAATTATGAAATCGCGCGCGCCACGGGCAAAAAGGTAATGTGTGTTATAAAGGCCGATGCTTACGGTCACGGCGCTGTGCGCTGCGGGCGCTATCTTGAAAAGTGCGGCGCGGATGCATTCGCGGTGGCCTGCCTGAGCGAAGCGTTGGAGCTCCGTCAGGGCGGCATAACAAAGACCATACTCATACTGGGCTATACTTCCCACGAATACGCAAAGGTGCTTGCCGATAACGACATCACCCAAACCCTTGTGGACGAGAGCCACGCCCTTGAGTTGAACGAGGCTGCAAAGGCCGCAAACGTTACCGTTAAGGGCCACATAAAGCTTGATACCGGCATGAGCCGCGCCGGCCTTTTTGCGCAGGGGCACGACGCCGCCATGAAGGCCGCCGAAGCTGCCGAGCGCATGAGCAAGCTTTCAAACGTTAAGGTAACGGGCATGTACACGCATTTCTGCGTTGCCGATACTCCCGATCAGGACGAATTCACGGCATGGCAGCTTGAAAACTACAAAACCGTTATGAACTACCTTACCGAAAAGGGTCTAAGGCCCGAAACCTGCCACACCAGCAACTCCGCCGGCATACTCTATCATCCCGAAACGCAGATAGACATGGTGCGCGAGGGCGTTATACTTTACGGCATGTATCCTGACAGCATGCCCCAGTACGGCCCGCTCAAGCCCGTTATGACGCTTAAGAGCCACGTTTCCCAGGTGCGCGATTTTCCCGCCGGCGCGACTGTGAGCTACGGCCGCACCTTCAAGGGGGACAAGCCCTTCACCACAGCCGTTGTACTGGCAGGCTATGCGGATGGTTACCCCCGCCGCCTTTCCAACAACACCACCGTTACCATAAACGGCGTGCGTTATCCGCAGGCGGGGCGCATATGCATGGATATGTGCATGGTGCTTGCGGATAAGGATAAGGTCAAGCGCGGCGATGAAGTGACCCTCATCGGCGGCAACTCCATTTCATGGGAAGATGCCGCGCAGAAGGTTGGCACGATAAACTATGAACTCACCTGCCTCGTTACCAACCGCGTACCCAGAGTGTACATAAACGAGGACTAATAAAGCAATTTCACTAGAAAGGAGGCGGCGCAGATGTGGTTATGGATATTGCTTATAACAGCCCTTATTGCGGCCGCCTTCATATTCACGGTATCGTGGATGCTTGTGAAGCTCGTCATCACGCCCGAGCGTTCTTCGCTTGAAGAGGTTGAGCAGCTTGAAATAGAGCGCGGCAACTTTGCCCCGGGCGAAATGGCCGCAATGCTTCCCGATGAGGAGGGCAGCATTATCGCGCGCGACGGCGTGCGGCTGGATTACTGCTGGTACAGGGCGGCTGAGCCTACCGATAAGGTGTGCATACTGGCGCACGGTTTTTGGGTGCGGCGCGAATCGGAATTGAAATACGCCCGAATATATATGCAGCGCGGCTATGACGTTCTGCTTTATCATCAGCGCAACAGCGGCACGTCCGAAGGCAAATACTGCACAATGGGCTATCTTGAGCGGCACGATCTGGCCGCGCTTGTTGCCCTTGCCCGCCGCGATAAAGGCTATCCCGAAAAGCCGTGTACCGTTGGCGTACATGGGGATTCCATGGGCGGCGCAACGGTGCTTTTGTGCGGCCTTGGGGAAAATCCGCCGGATTTTGTGGTTGCGGACTGCCCGTTTGCCACTCTGCACGATCAGCTCATGTATAACGTTGGCTCCATGAAGCATTTGCCCTCGTGGCCGTTTGAAGGCCCTGCGGAGTGGATACTGCGCGCGCGGGCGGGCTTTGGATATTCCGATGTATCGCCGCTTGATGAACTCAAACGCGCAAACGGTGCGCCTGAGCTTCCGGTGCTGTTCATACACGGCACGGCGGATAGGCTGATACCGTATGATAATACGCTAAGGCTTTATGACGCTAAGCGCGGCAAAAAGGCGCTTTACATCTGCCCCAGCGCGGGCCATGTGCGCAGCATAAGCACGGACCGCGAAAAGTATTACGCCGTGGTCAACGAATTTCTTGATAAATATGGTTTTTAAGCCCCTGCGGCGCAAAACCACGCATTTTATAATAAAACGTTAAGGAGAAACACCGATGAAAAAACTGTTTATCAGCGCGGATATAGAAGGTACCGCGGGCATAGTTAACTGGAACGAGACAGAGCGCTCCGTTCCGCATGATTATGACTATTTTGCCGACCAAATGACCCGCGAGGTCGCCGCCGCCTGCGAAGGCGCGCATGACGCGGGCGTGGAAGAAATAGTGGTTAAGGATGCGCATGACAGCGCACGCAATCTGAACCCCGCGAAGCTGCCTGAATACACCCGCGTATATCGCGGCTGGGCACGCCATCCGTATTCCATGATGTTCGGCCTTGACGAAACGTTTGACGGCGTGGTTTTCACCGGCTATCACAGCGCCGCGCAGATGCCGGGCAATCCGCTTTCCCACACCATGAATACCCAGAACAACTTCGTTAAGGTGAACGGTATGCTTGCGCCTGAGCTTATGCTCAATTCCCTCGTCGCAAGCTCCCTCGGCGTGCCCGTATACTGCGTATGCGGCGACCGCGGGCTGTGCGAATGGATGAACGAGATAAACCCGAACATTGCCACCGTTCCCATAAACGAAGGCACCGGCGCGGGCGCGCTTACGCTGCATCCTGACGTAGCCGTCCGCCGCATCCGCGAAACCGTGTCCGCCGCAATCGCCACCAAGAAGAAAGAGGACTGCATGTTCCCCATGAGCGACAAATATCACCTTGAAATAAACTTCAAGGAGCATTTCAAGGCCTACGAAGGCGGCTTCTACCCCGGCGCAAAGCAAACCGGCTCCCGCACGATAGAGTTCGAGTGCACCGATTGGCTCGACGCAATGCGCTTCCTGCACTTTGTGCTGTGATAAAAGTCTAAATCCCGATTAAAAAAACAGCCCCGCCCGTCCGCAAAAGACAGGTGGGGCTGATTAATTATAAATGCTAATCCTTCAATGCCGTTATCGGTACAACATATACGTCGTCCGGTCGTTGGTATGCCGCGTTTGTAAGCGCACACAGCACAATGAGCGTTTTCGGCGGTATACCGTCTTTCTCTGCCGCTATTTCATCGCGCAGGTGTATAAGTTCCCGCGCCTTATCTATCTGAATCGCCCCCGCCGCAATGCATACGATAAGGTTGGCCGCATATATGCTGCCGCGCCTGTGGCCCACTATGCACTTGTTGCGCAGCCATTATTGTCAAGGCGATCAAAAATACTTTGTCCTTCAGCAGCCGTAAAAAATTCGCCCGAATAAGCTTAATCATTGCGCGCACCCCCTATCAGGTTCATATAGAAGCTTTCAAGGCTTTCGTCCCTCTCCTTCATGCTGAACACAGTGCAATTTTCCTTAGCCGCTTTCTCTATAAGTTCAGTCGCCTGCACGTCCGCAAAAATATCCGCCGCGGTGTCGCTTGCAATGCTGTATTCAACGCCCATTTTGTCCATCATGCGGGCTATTGCCTTGGTATCGGATACTTCTATGCGCACGGGCTGCCTCGGCGCATCCGTTTCCGCAGGGGGCTGTATATCGCCCCCGCTGCAGCCGCACAGCGCAAGCGTAAGCGCCGCAATGAGCAGCGCAAGAATTATTTTAGCGTGTTTTATATTCATATTACCTTATTCCTTTCCATGCGGTCTAAAAAGCATACGCCTTGCCGCAACGCAATTATAACTAACTAACGGTTGTTCGTCAACCAAATATGCAAAAACCCGCCATCGGCGGGCCGTATCATGGTTCAATATTGTTTACTGCGCAACGGTGAACAAAGCGTAGAAATAGCCCTTTTGCGCCATGAGAGCATCGAAGCTGCCCTGCTCGGCTATTCGGCCGTTTTTCAGCACTATTATGCCATCGTAGCGGCGCAGCTGCGCTTCCTCAAGCGCATGGGTAACAACTATGCGCGTTACGCCGTCAAGGTCAAGTATGTCGCACGCGACCTGATGCGCCGTCTCCGCGTCAAGCGCAGCGGTGGCCTCGTCCGCAAGCAATACAGAGGATTTTTTCAGCAGGCTTCACGCAATGCTCACGCGCTGCTTTTCACCGCCGGAAAGCGCGCTGCCGTTTTCGCCGCAAAGGTAATTCTCCCCGCGCTCCGCTATCAGCTCGCCAAGGTGCGCGCGGCGTATCGCGTCATCAAGCTCCGCATTGTCAAACGAGCGGAACATGGAAACGTTATCCTTTATGGATGCATTGAACACGAACACGTTTTGCTGTATCACGGATATTATATCGTAAAGCGATTCCGGCGCAATGTCGCGTATCTCAATGCCGTCAAGCGTTATACTGCCGGAATACTCGGTATTCGCCGCCGTAAGAAGATTGAGCAATGTGGATTTTCCGCTACCGCTACCACCAACTATGGCGTATGCCTTGCCCGCCTCAAACCGGGCGGAAACATTATGCAGCACGCCCTTGCCAGCTTATTCACAAGGCCAAGCGCCGCCTTGCGCCCCGCCAGCAGCCCGGGCAGGGAGGCTATCGGCTCAATGGTGAAGTTCATAAGGTTTACAAAAAGTATCACCGCGCCCGGGGTAAGCCCGTATCCGTTCAGCGCGAAGTACGCGCCCGCTATGAACGGCAGCACCGTAAGCGCGGCGGCTATTGCCGTCATAAGGGGTGAATAGAAAAGCATCATTATAAACGCACCGAAAAACGTGACCGCCTTTGTTATAAGCGAAAGCTGCTGGGTAAGGTAGTTCGCCTCCACGCTGGCGGCATCGTTAGTCAATGCGGAAATATACGCCGCCGTGCTTTCATCGCGGAAGGAGGATATGTTCTTGTTTATAAGCGTTCGGAAAGCAAGGTCCTTATATTGTTCTTGATAAGAACGGGAAGCCGATTACGGAGCGCAAGACAACGCTGTTCATATACGTCAATGTGTTGAGCATGGATTACCGCGACGGCGCGGATATGTACCGATTCAGCGCTGACCAGAACGAAATGCTTACCGAGCTTATGCAGCCTGACTACTACCCGCTTTTTGCAGAGCTGCTTGGCGATGCTGTAGGCAACGGCGGAACATACGGCTTGGGTTTAGACATCAATCCTGATCTCCCATCGACCGAGCTTGGCGCGCAAATCGTTGCGGCTGCTAAGAAATACATAGGCCGCAGTTATTCCAGCATGGATTGTTCCGGCCTTGTAAGAGCTGCATACCGCGACTGCGGCTTATCCTCCATGAATGGGTTAACGTCCACAGGCATGGCGCAAAAATGCCGCGACATGAATGTGCTGTTTACTGACGCTTCCAAGCTTCAGGCAGGCGACCTAATCTTTTTCGCCCGCAAGGATGCTTCCCGCGGCGAAGGTTATTGCACTGACACCAAACGCTGCGGAACGGGCAAATGCAAGCGCTGGATGCAGATACACCATGTTGCCATATACATCAACGGCGAGTTTCTGATTGACAGCACCGGCGGCAACAACTCCGTACAGATACGCAAGCATTGGGGAAGAAGCGGCTCCGAATGGGAATGGGTCTGCTTCGGCAGGCCAACAAGCTGAAAGAAAGGAACCATAATGAAAAATCAAACTACCAAGAGGGCGACATTCATTGCCGCTCTTTCTATTTTAGCTGCCATAATAGGCATTGCCTTATCTGTGCAGCATGAGAACGGCGATGTTTTTGTTGAAATCAAGCCCATACCTACTCCAAAAGCAACCAATATGATTTCATCAACTCCCCTGCCCTCTCCTGCTGCACTGCCATCACCAACGCCGGAAGCAACGTTGCAGCCGACTTGCCCATCCGCAGCGACTCCCGCTCCCGTGCAGGGCGGCAAGGCTTTCTTCACGCTCAGTATTCTGAACGATACCATATCCGTGGCATACGGCGTGGAAGAATCAACGCTCAAGAAAACTCCCGGTTGGCTTACGACCTCCGTATTGCCAGGCGAAAACGGTATGTGCGTTGTCTACGGCCATCGTAACCGGAATCATTTGAAGGTACTCGAAAAAGTCACCATGGGCGACACCATTACGGCAACAAAAGACGGTATAGCCTACACATATGCCGTTTCAGATGTTGCCATATACGAAAGCACATCGGACTGGCGGCTCCCAACGCTGGACGGAAGTACGCTTGTGCTTGTGACCTGCTACCCGTTCAGACACTCGGGACATGCGCCGGGCAAGTATATGGTTATTGCGCGGCTTGTTGAGTGAAAAGCAAGTCAAGTAAGAGTGAAGGCGTGCTTGCGGCATTCGCAGTTATTGTGGTCGGTAAGTTTGCAAGGATGATGATGGTGAGGTAGCGCATGACGCCGTCTGCCGCAAATAATTTTGCCGTTATTTGTCCCTTTAGGGCCTATGTTATGCGTATAAGATAGTAGCATACTCTACGCAGGAGGGTACAATGGAATTTACTAATCTGACCATAATGAATGCGCTGTGTGATTACCGCGGAATCTGTGCGAAAGCGTCCATGCTTACGCTGCTGATGCAGGAGAACACGGAATACGCCTGTTTTGAGCGGGATGCTTTGAAAAAAGAATACTGCAATCTGGCGTTTATGAAGGGCATTATAGAATGCTGGCTGAAGCTGCTGCCGGACGACGAGCGTTTTCTTGTTCAAAAGCACCTGATACAGGGGCTTGACTGGGCAAAGGTAATAGTTGAATACAATGAAAGATGGGGCATTATGAACGGCCGGGCCGAGCGCACGCTAAAGCGCATACAAGCCCGCGCGATAAAGCGTATATTGAACTGCATGTGCGAAATAGATGCGCTGAAAAGCACTCCTGACAATAATACCGCCGACATTATCCCTGCCGATGCTTAAATAGCACCGCAGCAAGGATTAATATAGCCGGGGCAGTTACTTACCTGTCCCGGCTATTGGTGCATCATTCTACAATACGCACACCGCTTTCGTCCATAAGGCCAACTATATCATTTTGGCCGTATATAAAAGCCGAGGCAGTTGCTTAACTGCCCCGGTCAATATCATATCCCCAAAATTCCATGTGATTGAATTATATTTTACCTTTAGGCAATGCGGTATCAAATTAAGCAAAACCCAAGATGCTGCTTAGTGATAACCTCGCGTAAAACGCTTTTTAGTCTCAACCAAACATCAAGCTTCTTTTATGCTCTAAATCACCTCCCATATGATATAGTAAACTTACTAGTATGCAAAAGAGACTATTTATTAGTGTTACTTAGATTATCTTCTTTCATAATACATATGAGCTCAATCAACCTATCAATATAAACGCCATATTCATTTATGTTACCTTCAGCATCTATGCCTAACTCCATAAGTTCATCAGATAACACATCGTTGTAATTATCCATTATGTCAGAAGATGTGTCCGATTCAGATGTTAATAATGGCAAGTCGCTTTTACGTTTTAGCAATATTTTGTTTATTGCATTAATATCTTTTTCTCGCCTAGCCTTCATGAAATATTCCCTCGTTATTTTAACATTATACGCCATGCAGACGAATGCTTTGCCCAAGTCGTAACTACTTTGCCCGCTTTGTTCAAAACAACAACAGCATTTTTCCTATAAACTTAATTGTGCCTGTATTTTGTAGTACCTTTTTAACTGGATTATTAACAGTGTTTGCAATTTCTGATGTTTTTACACCAACACCGTTATGGTTTATAGCGGAATTAATTCCGTGTTTAGTATAACCGGTGATTTGGGTGCAACTATTATGCACCAATACGCCGCACGAGCCAACAAAATACGTGTGCAGGTCTTCGACTTCGAAGTTATAGACTGTTATAGGACTTTCAAGCAGTTCGTGCTTTACTTGTTCGATTACAATCCTTTCTCCGTTTACGGTGACAAGAATATCACCTGCCCGAAGGTCTATAGCGGCAGTCCATCCATATGCAGGCACATAGAACGGATGCGTAGGCGTGGTAACGATTTCTTCACCGTTGCTTAGGGAGATGTAGGTGATCTCATCTGTTTCGTTTACAAATGTTTGAACGACTTTGTGAGACTCAATTTTATCGGTTTCAGGGTCGCTTGCATATACAAGCATATCGGGACTTATGCTTTCTATAGGCTTAAGCCCATCGTTAGTTTGTACAAGCGTTCCTTCAACAAAGCAGACCGGAGAGTAAGCGTTAAGTCCAGCGCTACCCATCATAGCGATTGTTCTTGATGTATTTTTAGTCTTTTCGTAACGCTCGGTGTCGCCTTTTAAGATATCATCCCTAATGAAATTGTGATCTGTAAACGCCTCTACTACTTCCGCCGTTCCACAGGCAGCCGAAACAGTTGCGGCTGATGCCGTCATTGCTGCTATTGTAAGTACCAATAGCGGTGCTGCACATCCACCTGATAGAACCGTTGCTACGGACGCAAAGCCAACCGCAGCAACCAGCAGAAGCTCTATACCTCCAAATAACGTATTCCAGTTCGTTTCCTGCCCATTGCTATCAACCATAGCAACCGGATTATTCAAACAATACGCCCACATATTGCCGCCAAGGACGCCCTGACTGGTGGACATATATACGTTGGCGGAGATGAAACGGCAGACTTCGGGGTCGTAGCAACGGGTGGTGAGATAGTAGAGGCCGGTTTCGGTATCGTAGTAGCCGCGATAACGGAACAGGTTGTCTGCGCCAAGTGTAGTTGCCAAGGTGCCGGTGGTGGATATCAGCTTGCCCCACGCATCGTAGATATATTCTACCACACGCACGCCGCTTTCGTCCATAAGGCCAACTATATCATTTTGGCCGTTTCTCAGGTAATAGTACTCCGTGCCGTTGTAGTTTACGGATACTGCCTGGCCGTTGGCATCGTAGCTGAACAACAGCGATTTTTCAGGCGCTACCTGCGCCATGAGCAGACTGCCGTTGTAGCTGAACGATGTGGTTACTCCGTTTATTGTCTTGCCCGAGCGTATGCCCTGCTCGTCATAGGTGTAGCTTGCGGTCAAGCCGTCGCCGGATAAGCTCTCCAGCCGTTTGCCCTGCCATGCCATGGTGTAGCCGCGGTAGCTTAAGGGGTTGCCTATCTCGTCGTAAGATATGGTCTCTCCGTTGTAGCTTACCAGCTTGTCCTTCCACTCGCTGTCGTATTCATAGGCGAATGTGGCTGTGGGCGTGCCGAGAGTACCCGTGGTGTAGGCGTATTCTTTGCGCTCAAGAATGTTGCCTGCATTGTCGTAGGTGTAGGTCGTGGTCTTGTTCGTGAAGCCGTCGTTTACCCGTGTAAGCTGATTAAGCGCATCATATGTGTAGGCTGCGCTCTTAGCGCCCTGGGATATGGCGGTCACGTTGCCGTTGTTGTCGTAGGTATAGGTATATGCCGCGTCGCTGCCGTTCCTGTAGCTTTGCAGCATGGTGGTCTTTGACCCATTGGCCCCGGCAAGATAGCCAAAGGATACCGTGTAAGGCGTTGCGAAGCCATATAAACAGCAAGGATAGGTCAATCGACCTATCCCGCAATTCATTTCTCAATCTATGTCCTTCCATGCAGAGTACATTTCCAAGATATATCTTTCAAATGTGTTATTATATCCACTTCCTTCCCAACCTACATACTCAGCAATTTGCATATCGTCACTTGCATACATCGAACCATTGTAGCTGGTATTTCCAAGGAAAGTTAACCTATCAACCGGGATTATCTTTGCAGATGTAGATAAAAGGGCAATGGCATATTCTCGCCTTTTGTTAGGATACCGACTCAAAGCACTGGGGAAAAAGCCTTGTTCTAAAAACGGTATGTTATATAGAGCATCAATAGTTGGTATTAAGTCCCATATTGCTTTATATACATTAACAACAGGAATAGTATGCCCGGGCCACCATGTACTGTTAGCAATCTTGCGAAAAACTACATATTTCCCCAAATAACCTTTCCCTTTGCTGTACTCACTATTGAAGCAATACGCATATGTGTCGCCTATATCCCACTTACAGTGATATACTCTATATTTAGCTACACGCTTAGCCTTTGGCTGCTCCGACATGAGCTTTTTCTTCAATGCATAAAGCATTTCTTCCCACGCTAAAGCCATGCTCATATCCGAATCCTCCCAGCGCTGAAGGCCATTGGCATTTTTTATACAAAGCAATGCTTTGTCGCGAACATACGGTAGTAGTCTACCATATTCCCATTGGGTGTCAGCTAAAGCATACCAAAATAGCTCTTGATCCTCATTATCATCTATCAATTCCTGATTACTTTTTATAAGCTCCTTTGTCGCATCCTCATTTGTTAGCCCCTGGCGGAGTTTATCTATGTAATCATCTCTAACATCGCAAGTAACATCATTAGCGTATAGTTCGGCTCCCCAGACTCCCATATTTATTTACTACCTTTCCATCAGACTAAGAAGTTCGCTTTCTCGCGCGCCGCCAATTATGCGCGCTATATTCTTTATTCGGCCAGCTGCATTATGAACTTTTCCTTTAGCTATTTCACGTCTTGCATTTGACAAGTTATCCAGCGTATACGCTGAAATCAATAGTTGTTCAACTATCCTTGCATCGTATTTCGCC
>OKWR01001070.1_pt1 | contig 20676 bp, 20 predicted proteins | sample 1607101 | NCBI WGS metagenome assembly OKWR01 (sample SAMN04414076, study PRJEB24778) | human gut metagenome | material: faecal | host: Homo sapiens
TTCTATTATCCATGATAGAATGGTCATGGGTGAAGAGAAATGCTAAAAAGTGGAAAAATGGAGCGAGGCGTGTTTGAAATTGTGGACACCGAAAGTCTGGTGCCTGCAAATCATTTACTGCGAAAAATAGATGCTGCTGTCAATTTCGACAAGATCTACGATATGGTAGAGCCGTTGTACTGTGCTGACAATGGTCGCCCTAGCGTAGATCCAGTTGTGCTGTTCAAAATGGTTCTCATTCAGCATCTGTATGGACTGACTTCTTTGCGCCGCACTGCGGAAGAAGTTTCTCTGAATGTGGCATACCGCTGGTTCCTGGGCTACCGCCTACAGGAAGAAACTCCGCATTTCTCAACCATATTAAAGATTACATTTCCACTTTGGATAACGCTGAGGAGATGCAGAGAGAATACAAAGCAATTCAGAAAGCGGCTAAGGAGTGCCGTATGAAAGCATTCCCCATGACAAAGAAGTGGTTTTTGGATAAGTTCAGCACCGAGGAAATATATTTTGCCTTCCCGCAATCTTTCTTCAGCATTATCCCGCATATAAAAAACGGGCAGTTAAATGTTTCAGAATTGGCAAGGGTTTGCGATTTGAGCAGGACGACGGTTTATAAATACCTTTCGCTGTTGGAGGGGTAAGGGAAAAGGGGCTGTCACAAAAATAACGGCCCCTTTTCGCTAATTCATCACGACATCCAGATAAGCATTTTGAATTTCCATAGCATCATCTGTATAGACATCCATAAGTTTTCCTGCCCATTTTTCATATACATCATAGGCATCCCCATTGGACAGCATCAATTCTGCCATTTCCTCAATGCCCTCATTGCAAATTTTTGCTAAATCTTCCACCTTGTCATTACATATCACAGCCAGTTGCTCTATATCGCTGACACCTGCTGATTCGGTGCACAGCGAGGAAACCAGTCCCGGAAGCGCATCTTTCATTTTCTGAGTATAGTCCTTCAAAATGCGTTCATAGGATGAATTCGCAGAGGGCGCTTCGGTTAAAGCAGGTTCCGTAGGCTGCGTGGAGATCGGGGTTTTGTTCTCGCCTACAAAATTGCTGCTCTGGTTTTTCCGGACGAAGATCAGAGGCTCCGGACTGGGCTTTGCTTCCCCTGTGATGGGGTCATACACTTCTAACTGTATGGTATTCTGGTCCAGCACCGTTACAATGTGCTTCAAGTTCCCGCTATAGGGTTCTGTGGTCAATTCCCCGTCTTTGCGGATTGTTTCTGTTTTCCTGGTCAGGATAAAGCTGTTTTCCTGGGTCTTGCTGGGCGTGTATTGGCCGTCAAAAATCCATAAGTCGAAGTGGGTAAAGGTGCCGTCTTGCCGGAAGTCCAGGTAAACCGTATCGTAGAGGTCCGCCAAGGATGGTACATCCTCAATGTCAATGATACGGCTGTTGTTGTATATTGCCTCCACCTTCCAGAAGCCTCCCAGAACATCAAAGCCATCCGCTGCAGCGGCCTCGGGCTGTACCGTGGTTTCTGGTATGGTTGTGGCAGAAGTTTCCAGGGCAGTTGGCTGTTCCGCTGAACCACAGGCCGACAGAGATAACACGAGTAGAAAAATAATTGCCAGTTTTTTCATAATTTTCTCCCATTGATGGAACAGCCGGGTAACAGATGTACCCGGCTGAAACGTATTACTTGAAAGAATATCCCTTTTCGCCTGGAAGCTCCGTAATCTCTGCAGGGGAGCAGACCTCGCCATAGTAAATCAAGGTGGCCTTGCCATCGATCACATTGAAGAACCACTCTTTGCCATGGCGCATGGTGGTGTCAAAGCCGCCGAAGTTCAGTTGATAGCTTGCAGAATAGCCTTCCCCGCCGTACCAGTAGTAATCACCGGGTTCGCCATTCGCTGCGGCACTGGCTTTCTCAGAGGTGATGGTATTACCCTCAATATGCACATAATGAATGGAGCCATTGTTTTCCAGCGTCCAGAAGCCCTGCAAACCAGAAACAATATCATCCGGAGTCATGTAGCTGCCTTCGCCCAGAACAACACCATCGCCGGAACGGGTATAAGGGATTACCAATGGACTGTCATCCGCCAGGGTGACAGTGATCGTATTATCATCCAGGGTATAGGGGTAGGCATTCACGGCACCCTCATGCTTGCCGTTTCCGTCATAGGAAAACTGAGAAATGGTTGCCGCGGACTCAGAGAAAGTGATTGCGTTCATCACGTTATCCGCCCCACCGTTGAAATACCATACATTCTTTTCCAGCGCTGCCACAACCTCACCGTATTTTTCAAGGTCAGGAGATACCATCGCGGTCACTTCGCCATTCATGGCCTTGGAAATGGAGAAAGAGATTTCCAAATCCTTATGGGAGTCCCCATATTTTGTGTAGCCGGAAAATGTTCCCTCCAGCTTATACAGCTCATCCAACGACCTCAAAGCCGTATGCTCGGGAGAAGTATTTTCAGCAACAATAAATGAATACTTTCCGGCCCGACCGGCCTCCAGGGACACAGTTCCGTCCTCCATGCAGACATATGCCTTTTCGTTATCCAGGTAAAAATTATCGGCGTTCAGGAAAAGCTGCTGGTCCGTTTTATTTGTAAAACGAAAAGTAACGATCTTCTCCTGCTGCTTGCCCTCAACCCAGTCGTATTCCTTGGTATGGAAATTTACCAGCTCGATCGTCACATCCATATCATCCGCAACAATGGTGTTTTCAAATTCAATCATTTCGTTGTTGTCGTCCTGGGATGCAGTATTGCCACTGTCCATAAATGCGTCAAAAGGATTCGCTTTCCCCGAAGCGCCACAAGCGCACAGGGACAGGCACAACACAAGTGCCAAGAGCATAGCGATTGACTTTTTCATTTGTTTTCCTTCTTTCTATAAAATAAAAAAGTGCGCAGCCGAAGCTACGCACCGAAAAACGCAGCCCCGATTGCTGCGACACAACTTTCCCAACGCCCAAAACGGCATGCAGAAATTGAGAATGCAGTAAAACAAGAATAAGCATGCCATTATGCGCACTGGGTGTTCCGCTGTGCCGCAAGGCGCCGGTATCATACCGATCCGAAAATTGAGGAAAATCGGCGCTTTTCAAAGCGTTCCGTATTATACCGTTCCTGCTCAAGAGCTTAACACAAAAGCTTCCGAAAAACAATTAGCTGGCTGCATAGTGTTTCAACAATTTTTCCGGCGCGCCGTCCGACCGGAAGCCCCGCCGGGGAGAAAGCATTCCGGGACCTTCTAATTCTTTATTCTCCCAAATCAATCCACATGGCCGGACGACAGAGTGCCATATAAAAAGCCGTTCCTGGGACACATCACACGCACACAGACAAAGATGACATTCTCTAGCTGACGTTAGAACCTCTGTTTATGGATGATTAGAAACAAAGCAGTAACAAAGCTGAAGCTAGCTGAATTTTATTGTCTAAAAGTTTTGGAAATAACAGGAAACTTTCTAGAAGCCATCGCTTTCAATGCAATTTTTGGCGAAGACTACGAGCCTCGAACCCGTGACCTCATGCGTGAGAAGCATTTGCGGCTTGTGATTGTGGGCAGTATTACCCTGGATTGCCGCAGCGGACAGGCAGACCCCATGAGCGAGGCTTTTCTGCAAATGGCGGGCGTGTTCAGCCAGTTGGAACTTGCCATGATAAGAAGCCGTGCGCGTTCTGGTATGGCAAACGCCAAAGCCAAAGGCAAGCAAATCGGCAGACCGCAAGTAACCGCCGACAGCATTCCCGCAATCTTCCTTCGGCATTATCCCGCTTTCAAAAAAGGGCAGTTGAATGTTTCGGAATTGGCAAGGGTTTGCGATTTGAGCAGGACGACGGTTTACAAATACATTTCTCTTTTGGAAGAATAAGGAACGGGAGCGAAAATTCGCACCCGTTCCTTCATAATCTGTTCGGCTAATTTCTAATTTTCCCTGTCAACTATGGACTTCAACCAACTTTTTTATAGTCTACTTCGCATAGTATCTCTCCAGTGTTTTGTGGGAAACATTTTGTCACCGTGACATGGATGCCGCCGTCTTCAAACACGGCGGTGCAAGTGGCAATGCAATAAGATTCTTCCATCCACTCTTCGGCTACTTCCATTCGGCCACTCAAAGGATACACGCCTTCCTGGAAAAAATTATGCCGATACGGGTTTCTAAGACCATATTTGAAAGAAAGAAGGCTATCGTCAGGCGTTTGCGGACTCCATACAATCTCACCGTCATCCCAGCGGAAATCTGAAATCAATGTAAAGTTACGATCACTAAAATTCCCGGTAAACCTACCGCAATAAGGGGCGTATATTTCGCAGATTTCCAGAAGTTCCTGTATGTATTCCCCATCGTCTTCGGAGCCCTGCAACCGTTTGAATGTATCAGCAACAGACTCTGTCATACCAATTCGGTAGGATATTTCTGTCAGAAGCTCCTGACTGTTCTGATAATCTCCCAGCTCCTCCAACAACGACTGGGCTTTATAATAAAGCTCTGAATCCTCCGTTTTTCCACGGGATATCAGTTCCAGTGCCTCATCATAAGTGAGTTCTTTTACCCGCTGCGCACTATCTTTATAATCCCCAAGTTCCGCATAGACAGCAATCGCTTCATCATATTCCCCGGCCTCTGCCAATGCCTGGGCTTCATTGTAAATGATTTCTTTTATCCGCTCTGGGCTATCCTTATAATCCCCGAGTTCCTCATAGGCTGCAATCGCTTCGTCATATCTCCCGGCTTTCTCAAGTGACAAGGCGGCATTGTAGGCATTTGTCAGCTTCACTGCATTGAAGATCAGTACCGCCGCCACAATCACAACGGCAGCAATCGGCAGGGTGATCAAAGCTATCTTTTTGGTTTTCTTTGCTTTTACTACGGCAATCTTCGCTTCTTCCTCTGCGGCCTGTTTTTCTGCTGCCAGGCGGTCATCCCGATCCTGTTTCAGTTCATCCAAATCGACAGCCTGTAAATCCGAGAGAACTTTTCCGCATTGATGACACTCGGCTTCTTCCCTATGGTTCAGCTTTCCGCAGGTACAGACCCAAATGTCCTTTTCCATAGTGGGCATATATTGGCAGTTGGAGCCATAGGCAATGCGGTATTGCTTGACAAGCTCACTATCGTTAAAAGCCTCATCCAGCGTGATGGGAGAAGGAAGGGATTCCCACACTTCCCCAGCCGCTTGCCAAACAGTATTATCCTGAAAAGCAACCTCTGACACCAACACGGAATAAGAACGGGTTGTGGCATCCGGCAAGGCAATGGCAGATGTCTGCCCGAAATCGGTGTCCCGGTCAGCGTGCAAATCCAAATATTGATAGGAAATCCCTTTTCCAAGAGGTTTTCCCACCGTGTCCAAAGGCTCTACAAAAACCGTAGCTGCTTTGATGGTTTTCCCTGCTATATTACGCAACTTTAACTGCGCAAGAACCTTGCCCGTCTGGTTGTCTTTCAGCAAAGCCCCCGCCGCAATGATAACAGGTGCGCCGGTAGAATAAAGATTCTCCGGCAGAGAAAACAGTCTTGTATACCGTTCACCCATGGCATTTTTCTCCCTTACAGCTCCGGCAAATCGTCGGGAATCTCCGCGCTTGCCTCTCCGCGGGTATTTTTCTTGATCTCATGAAGTAAATCAATTACTTCGCCAAAGGCATACAGTAGGAAACTGACAACAAGAACAACTGCAAACCAGAGAAACGCAATTACACCACCTACGTCATCAGAAAGGATGAATGCCAGAATCACGCCAGCAATTGCATTAAGATAAGCGTACACTTGAATGATTTTTGCAACAATATTGTTCGACTTGAACGGATTCATTGTTTTTCCCTCTTTCTAAAAATTTCTATAAAAAAAAGTGCGCCTACCGAAGTAAGCGCACTAAAAACGCAAACTCCGTTAGTCGCCAAACCAACTCTGCGTAGTAAGGAACCCCTCACACCCACAGAAACGGAATTTGCATTTTTAACAAATTCACATTATGGGTGTGAAAAGGGTATAGCATCCCTATGGTGAGATTCTATAACTACGCATTATAAAGTTGGTTTGGCAAGAGTATTGTACCACGCCCTCCCGCAAATATCAACTTCAAATATCTGCAATACAGGCTTTTTTCTTTCCTTCTGGTATGGTATACTAATAGAAAATCGCAAAGGAAGGTTCTGCCTATGGCGAACTACGGAAAATACTATGTTGCTGTCCGGCTGCTGCTGTTAAAGCGGTATCTGGAAGCCAATGCAGGGCGAAACCGCACTGTTTCCAGAAAGGAACTGGAAGATTTATTGCGGGACAACGAAATGCCCATCAAGAACCCAAAAACCCTCTATGCCGACCTTGCCGCTTTGGAAAGCATCTGCGGCTTACAGCTGGAATACGACCAGCACAAAAAGGGCTACCGACTTCTGAACCCGCCCTTTGAGCCTTACGAACTTCGCCTTTTGGTGGATAGTGTTCAGTCCTCCAAGTTCATCACACGGGAAAAGGCATCTATGGGCTGTGTAATGTCCAAGTGCTTTGAAATGCTGTGCAAATGGAGCTTATAATTGCGAATCGTCACCTCTGACAATCCGTTGGCTGTCTGCGCAAGCACGAAGTCCCCGAAGACTTCTTCCACAGACCGCCCGGACTGTCCAAACATCTTGATTTTTCTGGACATAATGAGACCTCATTCCTATTGCGAAAATCAGCAAACAGGCATGAGGTCTAAAAAGGGCCGAAACATAAGAAAAAACCCTTGAAAGCCTAGAACTTTCAAGGGTTTGGTGGAGACTACAGGACTCGATTGCTGATTTTGCCCTGGGGGCAAAATCATATGGTGACAGCCAGTTTTTGAACTGGCTGTTGTGATATGCCACCGGCATATCGCATTTGAGTGGGTTCGAGTCCCTGGATTTCCGGGAAATAAAAAAGCCACCCAACTGGGTGGTGTTTTTATACTGGTGGAGACTACGGGACTCGAACCTGTGACCTCATGCGTGTGAAGCATGCGCTCTAACCAGCTGAGCTAAGCCTCCATAGCTGGAACATGTTGGATTATACCCGATAATGTGCTGTTTGTCAAGACCTTTTTTCGGGGCTCATAGGAGCCCCGAAAAAAGGGAGAAAATCAACCGTTCAGCATTTCCTTGGCGACCTGCTCGATGTGCTCTGCGCTGAGGCCGAACTGCTTCAGCAGGGCGGCGGCGGGGCCGGAGTGGCCGAATTCATCGTTGACGCCGATGCGGCGGAGCCTGGTGGGGCACTTTTCGCTGAGCAAAGCAGCCACAGCCTCGCCCAGGCCGCCGATGATGCTGTGCTCCTCACAGGTGATGACCTTGCCGCACTCGCGGGCAGCCTTCAAGACGATTTCCTCATCCAGGGGCTTAATGGTGCAGATGTTGATGACCCGGGCATGGATTCCCTGGGTCTTCAGGCTTTCAGCAGCCATCAGGGCCTCGTTGACCATCAGGCCGGTGGCGATGATGGCGACGTCGCTGCCCTCGGTGAGCTGCTCGCCCTTGCCGATCTCAAAGTTGAAGTGCTCTGCATCGTGGAACACAGGCACGGCCAGACGGCCCAGGCGGATATACACAGGGCCCTCATAGGCATAGGCGGCCTTCACGGCGGCCTTGGCCTCCACATCGTCGCTGGGGCACATGACCACCATGCCGGGGACGGACCGCATCAGGGCGAAGTCCTCGCAGCACTGGTGGCTGGCGCCGTCCTCGCCCACGGAGATGCCGCCGTGGGTAGCGGCTACCTTCACATTCAGGTGGGGGTAGCCCACGGAGTTGCGGATCTGCTCAAAGGCACGTCCGGCGGCGAACATGGCAAAGCTGCTGGCAAAGGGTACCAGACCCATGGTGGAAAGACCGGCAGCCACGCCGATCATATTGCACTCGGCAATGCCGCAGTTGAAATGGCGGTCGGGGTAGGCTTTCTTAAAAATCCCGGTTTTGGTAGCACCTGCCAGGTCCGCGTCCAAAACCACCAGGTTGTCTGCGCCGCCCTGCGCCAGCTCTACCAGGGCATTGCCATAGCTGTCCCGGGTGGCGATTTTCTTCACTTCGCTCATTTCGCTGCCTCCAGTTCCGCCATGGCTGCATTCAGCTCGCCCATAGCCTGCTTGTACTCTTCGTCATTGGGGGCCTTGCCGTGCCAGCCCACCTGGTTTTCCATAAAGCTGACGCCCTTGCCCTTGGTGGTGTGCATGAGGATGCAGGTGGGCTTATCGGTGCAGGCGTGGAATTCGGCAAAGGCCTTCTCGATCTCGTCAAAATCGTGGCCGTTGATCTCCACCACATGGAAGCCGAAGGCTCTGGCCTTCTCGTCCACGGGAGCGGTATTCATAACGTCACAGGTCCGGCCGTCGATCTGCAGGCCGTTCAGGTCCACGATCATGCAGAAGTTGTCCAGATGATAGTGGGCAGCGAACAGCATGGCCTCCCACACCTCGCCCTCGGCAATCTCGCCGTCACCCAGCAGCGTATAGACATTGATGTCCTTGCCCAGGTACTTGGCGCCCTTGGCCATACCCGCAGCGGCGGAGATGCCCTGGCCCAGAGAGCCGGTGGACATATCCACGCCGGGAACGGTATTCATATTGGGATGGCCCTGGAGATAGCTGTCGATATGCCGCAGGGTGGGCAGGTCCTCCACAGGGAAGAAGCCCCGGTAAGCCAGCGCGGCATACAGGCCCGGAGCGGTATGGCCCTTGGACAGCACGAAGCGGTCCCGGTCCGGCCAACGGGGGTTCTTGGGATCTACCCGCAGCTCCTTATTATAAAGGTATGCAAACATCTCCGCGGCGGACAGGCTTCCGCCGGGGTGACCGGCCTTGGCCCCATGGGTAGATTCAATGATCCCCATGCGGACCTGGCAGGCTTTTTTCTTCAGATCAAGTTTCAGTTCTTCTGTCAAGAAACGCACCTTCCATCCCTTAATTCATTTTCTGCGCCAGGGTGTGTCCCCCATAGCATTTCAGAGTAAGTATACCACAAAGAAAGCGTTATTGCTACAGTGATTCCGTTTTTTTGTAAAATTTTCACCCTTTGAACAAAATCCCCCTCTGTATGCCCATCCCGATTTTGCAGGCGGCCGTTTTATGCACCTTCCCCCCGGGCGCGCGCTGCGTCCCGGGGGGAAGGATTTGGGGAATATGGAATTATAGGGTATGCTCCGCTCTGGCTGCGTCAAACTCCGCGCAGACGCTTTCGTCCGGGGCCTTGGTCAGCAGGCTGACAACAACGATCACCAGCAGCCCCACCAGGAAAGCGGGCAGCAGCTCATAAATGCCGAAGATGCCGCCCAGGGGCTTGATCAGGTACTTCCAGAGGAAGACCATAACGCCCCCCGCCGCCATGCCGGAGACGGCACCAGCAAAGGTGGTGCGTTTCCAATACAGGGCACAGATCACCAGGGGGCCGAAGCCCGCGCCAAAGCCCGCCCAGGCAAAGGAGACGATGCCGAAAATGGAACTGTTGGGGTCTTTTGCAATGAAAATGCCCAGAATGGCAATGGCGATGACGGTGAGCCGGGCTGCCAGCATACTCTGTTTCTGGCTGAGCTTGAAGCGGAAGGCCTCCTGCAGCAGGTTCTGGGACACGCTGGAGGACGCCGCCAGCAGCTGGGAATCCGCCGTGGACATGGTGCTGGCAAGAATGCCCGCCAGGATGAGACCGGCCATCAGTGCCGGGAAAATGCCGCCCTTGGCCAGAAGCTCTGCGATGCGGATGATGACGGTCTCCGTATTGGAGCCCTCCAGAGGGGCAATGGCCCCAATGCCGGACAGAGCCTTGCCCACGATGCCGATGAGTACGGCCAGGGCCATGGCAACGGTGACCCAGACAGAGGCCACCCGGCGGCTCAGCTTCAGCTTCTTCTCGTCGCCGATGGCCATGAACCGCAGCAGAATATGGGGCATTCCGAAGTAGCCCAGGCCCCAGGCCAGGGTGGAGACAATGGTGAGGAAGCTGTAGGGGGCGGCGGAATTGGTGCCGACGGCGTAGGTCTCGGTCAGGGACAGGTAGCCGGGCAGGGCTCTGGCATTTTCCAGAACGGCCCCCATGCCTCCGGCCTGGACGGTGGCATAGACCAGCACAAAGAGGATGGCAACGGTCATGATGATGCTCTGGACCAGATCCGTAATGGAAGCAGCCAGGAATCCCCCCGCCGCAGTATATCCCACAATGACCACGGCGGACACCAGCATGGCCGTCATATAGTCGATGCCGAAGAGGCTGGAAAACAGCTTGCCGCAGGCGGCGAAGCCGGAGGCCGTATAGGGAATGAAGAAAATAATGATGATCACGGCAGCCAGGGCGGAGAGGATGCTCTTTTCGTCATGGAACCGCCGGGAGAGGAACTGGGGGATGGTGTAGCTCTCAGTGATCTGGGTATAGCGCCGCAGGCGGCGGGCGGTGAAGAGCCAGTTGAAATAGGTCCCCAGCGCCAGGCCGATGGCCGTCCAGCCCACGTCAGCCGCGCCGGACAGGTAGGCCAGCCCCGGCAGGCCCATGAGCAGGTAGCTGGACATATCGGATGCCTCGGCACTCATTGCGGTCACCAATGGTCCCAGGGTGCGTCCGCCCAGATAGAAGTCGGCGGTGGAGGAATTTTTCTTGGCATAGTGTGCGCCAATCCAGAGCATACCCAGCAGGTATACAAGGATCGTCACGGTGATGCAAACGGTCGAGGTCATAATGCTCATCCTTTCTCTTTTCTTTCGGTGTTGACTTTTGGATGAGCGGATTGTATCATGAGCTCAAGCATTTGAAAAGCGAATGTTTCGCATATAGTCCATAACAAAATCGAATGAAAGAAGGATGATGCCATGGAGATGAATATCCTGAAATACATGGCCTTTTTGAAGACCGTGGAGACAGGCAGCTTTACAAAAGCCGCCGAACTGCTGAACTATTCCCAGTCCGGCGTCAGCCGGATGATCAGCGACCTGGAGCGGGAGTGGCGCATCACCCTTCTGGAGCGGGACCGGAACGGCATCCGCCTGACCTCCGACGGCTCCCGGCTGCTGCCCTATGCCCAGAGCGTCTGCGCAGAATACCGGAAGCTCCGGATGGAGGTGGACGACCTCCACGGCGTGCAGTCCGGCATGATCCGCATCGGCACCTTCTCCAGCGGCGCCATTCACTGGGTGCCCAACATCATCAAGGCCTTCCAGAAGGACTATCCCGGGGTGGACTATGAGCTGCTGCTGGGGGACTACTCGGAAATTGAGGAGTGGATCGCCCAGGGCCGGGTGGACTGCGGCTTCCTGCGGCTGCCTACCCGGCCGGAATTCGATACCATCCCTTTGGGGCAGGACCGGCTTCTGGCCATTCTGCCGGAGGGACACCCGCTGGAAAGCTGCGACAAGGTCCCCATTGCCGCGCTGTGTGCAGAGCCCTTCATGCTGCTGGAAAAGGCCGCCCAGGCAGAGGTCTCCGAGGTCTTCGAGCGCAACGGCCTGAAACCCCGGGTGCACTTCACCACCTGGGATGACTATGCCATCATGGCCATGGTAGAAAGCGGCCTGGGGGTGAGTATGCTGACGGAAATGATCCTGAAGCGAACCCCCTTCCACATCGTCGCCAAGGAGCTGGATGTCCCCGCCTACCGGGAAACCGCCCTGGCCCTAAGAGACCGCAAAACCGCCTCCGTAGCGGTGAAGAAGTTTCTGGAGTATTTGCAGTATCGGTAAAAGCCTTTTAACCATCCCCTCCGGAGAATGTTATACCATTTGCTTTCCCTTCCCCCTTATGCTATACTTGCCTTATTTGTTGGAACAATGCCGAAGAGAGGAAAAACATGGAAACAAAGGAATCAATTCTGCAAAGGGTCTTTGGCTATTCGGCCTTTCGGGGCGGGCAGGAGGCGCTGATTGATGCGCAGCTCCAGGGGCGGGATGCCTTTGGCATTATGCCCACCGGCGGCGGCAAGAGCCTGTGCTACCAGATTCCCGCCCTGCTGCTGGAGGGGGTCACGCTGGTGATCTCTCCCCTGATCTCCCTGATGCGGGACCAGGTCATGGCCCTGAAAAATGCCGGTGTGGCCGCAGCCTATATCAACAGCTCCCTGACCCCGGCCCAGATTCGGCTGGTCTACCGCAACATTCAGTCCGGAATGTACAAGATCATCTATGTGGCCCCGGAGCGGCTGCTGACCGATGGCTTTCTGGAGGCCATCCAGGCCCGGAAGGTCTCCCTGGTGACGGTGGACGAGGCCCACTGCATCTCCCAATGGGGCCAGGATTTCCGGCCCAGCTATCTGAAAATTGTGGATTTTCTGAACATTCTCACCCCACGGCCCGTGGTTTCCGCCTTTACCGCCACGGCGACGGAGACAGTGCGCCAGGACATCGCCCAGATTTTGCAGCTGCGCGATCCCCTGCGGGTGGTCACAGGCTTTGACCGGCCCAATCTCCGCTTTGAGGTCCGGCGGCCCAAGCAGAAGCTGCCCGCCCTTATCGATCTGGTGCAGCAGCGCCGGGACAAGGCGGGCATTATCTACTGTGCCACCCGGAAGGCCGTGGAGGAGGTCTGCGAGAATTTGCAGCTGAACGGCATTGCCGCCACCCGGTACCACGCAGGTCTGCCCGATGAGGAGCGCCGGGATAACCAGGAGGATTTTCTCTACGACCGGAAAACCGTCATGGTGGCCACCAACGCCTTCGGCATGGGCATTGACAAGTCCAACGTCTCCTATGTCATTCACTACAATATGCCCCAAAGTCTGGAAAGCTACTACCAGGAGGCAGGCCGCGCCGGGCGGGACGGTGCGGAGGCCGAGTGCATCCTGCTCTATGCTCCGGGGGATGTGCAGACCGCCAAATACCTGATCCAGCACCCCGCCCTTTCCGGGGAGCTTTCCCAGGAGGAGCTGGAGCAAAAGCAGCGGCTGGATCTGGAGCGGCTGGACGTCATGGTGAACTACTGCAAAACCCAGGAATGCCTGCGAGGCTACATTCTGGACTATTTTGGCCAGGAACACGAAAGCTTCTGCGGCAATTGCAGCAATTGCAGTACCGAAACGGAGGAACGGGACATCACCGATCAGGCCCGGATGATCCTCTCCTGCGTCCAGCGGATGAGCGCCAAGCTGGGCTACTCTCTGGGGCTCACCAGCGTGGTCCGCACCCTGCTGGGCAGCCGGGACAAGCGGCTGCTGCAGCTGGGACTGGACAAGCTGGGCTCCTATGGAATGCTGCGCAAGCTTGGAAAGGACGACCTCCGGGCCATGGCAGAAAATCTGGAATCCCAGGGGTATCTGGAAACAGACCCGGTCCACGGCGGCGTCAGCCTGACGCAGAAGGCCCAGGGGGTGCTCTTCGAGGGCAAGACCGTCTCCATGCGCCTGCCCAAGGCAGAGGCAAGCGCCCCGGTCAGCAGTCCCATCGGCGGGGGACAGGACCCCAATCTGCTGGCCATGCTCAAGCGGCTGCGCTGGAAAATTGCCATGCAGGAAAGCGTCCCCGCCTACATCATTTTCTCCAATGCAACCCTGGAGGACATGGCCCGCAAGGCCCCGACGACTCTGGAGGCCTTCGCCAAGGTCAACGGCGTAGGCAGCGTCAAGGTCAAGCGGTTCGGAGAGGTCTTTGTGGACGCCATCGCAGACTATCTCCAGGAGCACGGCGGGTAACCGTTGTTTGGAAAGGCCAAAACAGCACTGCAAAGCCGGTGAAAGCTTGCACGCAGTAAGCGGCCTTTTTTTATACCAAAGACGGATAACCTTGCTCCATAAATGCAAGCAGAAACACCTTCAAAGGTTTTTCGCACTCATATCTTGGACGACCTGTGGCCTTGCAGTCCTTCCCTACAATGGGTTCGAGTCCCTGCCGCACCAAAAAAGAGAGCCCTGGCGGGCTCTCTTTTTTGGTGCGGGCAACAGGACTCGAACCTGCACGCGTTGGCAGTGGAACCTAAATCCACCGAGTCTACCAATTCCACCATGCCCGCAGATCTGCCTTTCGCAGCAGGGATATCCTAACACAAAGCAAGCCGTTTGTCAATGCAGGTTGGCGCGGCTTTGCTTTCCGGCGGCCTTGGCCTGGTAAAGGGCCTTGTCCAGGTGCTGCAAAAGCCGGGAGCGGTTATTGATCTGGGTCAGCGGGTCAATGGTGATCCGGCTCTGCTGGATATTGATGAACACCTGCACCAGCGCAACGGTGCAGCCCATGCACAGAATGGAAAGGCCCGTGTGGAAAGACTGGATAAGGCCCGCAATCAGGGGGCAAACCACAAAGGAGGCCACGGCGGAATAGGCGCGGCGGCGCGCAAAATTGCTCTTTCGGAACACCCCCGCAAGGGCCTTCACGCCAATGACCAGAAGATAGCCATAGCTCATCAGGGCCATGAGCACATAGGCCGGTCCCTTGATGTAGCGGCCGTCGGAGCTGATATAGAAAAAGAAGCCGTATTGGAGGGTCAGTGGCAGGCAGAACGAATTATTGATGAGGTAGCTCAGGGCATACATATTGGGCACAATCTTCCTATGCACCGATTGCCCTTTTACTGTAACACATCGTTTACCGAAAAGATATCTTTTTTATCAAATAACAGATTTTATTTTTGTATATTGAAGAATTCCTCACGCGGTTATCCCGAGAAAATAGTACCATCTATTGACTTTTTCCGTGATATGTGAGAAAATAGCGGCGTTAAATTTAGAAACAAGAGAGGCTTTTTTATGAAGCAATCCAGAACAAATACCTGCGGCGAGCTGCGGCTCGGGGACGCAGGCAAGAAAGTGACCATCGTCGGCTGGCTGGAAAATGTCCGGGAAGTGGGCTCCAACTTTGCCTTCCTGGTGCTGCGGGACTACTACGGCACCACCCAGGTGGTGGTGGAGACCGAGGACATGATGAAGCTGGTCAAGACCATCAATAAGGAATCCACCATCTCCGTCACCGGCACCGTCCGGGAGCGGGAGAGCAAGAATTCCAAGCTGCCCACCGGCGACATTGAGGTCGTGCCCGAGAAAATCGAGGTGCTGGGCAAGTGCTTCCACAACCAGCTGCCCTTTGAGATTAACAAGAGCCGGGATGCCGATGAGAACACCCGGCTGAAATACCGCTTCCTGGACCTGCGGAACCCCGCCGTCAAGTCCAACATCGTGCTCCGCTGCCAGGTGGTGGCCGAGCTGCGCAAGCGGATGACGGACCTGGGCTTCCTGGAGATCACCACCCCCATTCTGACCTCCTCCAGCCCCGAGGGCGCAAGAGACTATCTGGTTCCCGCCCGGAACCACCCCGGCAAGTTCTATGCCCTGCCCCAGGCGCCCCAGCAGTTCAAGCAGCTGCTGATGACCTCCGGCTTCGACAAGTATTTCCAGATTGCCCCCTGCTTCCGGGATGAGGACGCCCGGGCAGACCGCACCCCCGGCGAATTCTACCAGCTGGATATGGAGATGGCCTTCGCCTCTCAGGAGGACGTGCTGGAAACTTTGGAAACGGTTTTGCAGCCGGTTTACGAGAAGTTCGGCAAGTTTAAGCGGGTGGCCCAGGCTCCCTGGCGGCACATCCCCTACAACGAGGCCATGGAGCGCTACGGCTCCGACAAGCCCGACCTGCGGATCGACCTGGAGATCCAGGACATTTCTGCCATCGTTCAGGGCTGCGGCTTCGGCCCCTTCGAGGGTGCCACCGTCAAGGCCGTGGCTGTGGACAACTTCACCCAGGCCAGAAAGTGGATCGATAAGCTGCTGGCCGATGTAGAGGTCCAGACCGGCAACAAGGCCTGCTGGGTCAAGGTGGATGAGAATGGTGCTCTCACCGGCGGCATCTCCAAGTTCCTGGGCGACTGCGGCGAGGCTCTGAAGGAAAAGCTGGCCCTGAAGCCCGGCTCCTTCGTCTGCATGGCCGCCGGCAAAAAGGCCGCCGCCCAGAAGACCGCAGGCGTCATCCGTACCTTGCTTGGCAAGCGGGTGCCCGGCCACTTCGACGAGGAGCAGTACGCTCTGTGCTGGATTGTAGACTTCCCCATGTACGAGATCGGCGAGGAATCCGGCCAGCTGGAATTCTGCCACAACCCCTTCTCCATGCCCCAGGGCGGCCTGAAGGCCCTGGAAGAGGCCGAGGGCGATACCGAAAAGCTGCTGGCCATCAATGCCAACCAGTATGACCTGGTGTGCAACGGCTACGAGTGCGCTTCCGGCGCCGTCCGGAACCACGACCCCGAGATCATGGTCAAGGCCTTCGAGATGGTGGGCCTGGGCGAGGACGACGTCAAGGCCAAGTTCCCCGCCATGTACAATGCCTTCACCTACGGCGCACCCCCCCATGCCGGTGCAGCCCCCGGCGTGGACCGGCTGATCATGATGCTCACCGGCGAGGAGAGCATCCGGGAGGTCATCACCTTCCCCATGAACAAGAACGCCCAGGACCTGATGATGGGTGCCCCCAGCACCGTCGACCAGAAGCAGCTGGACGATGTGCACATCGCCCTGGTAGAGGAGTAACTCCCGTTCTCTCCGGATGCACCCGCACCCGGAGAGAATTTTTTTGCCATTTGGCTCTTTACAAATCCAGCTTTATCTGCTATAATAGCCAAGCACTTAAGGTGTATGCGCCAGTGGCTCAATGGATAGAGCATCGGATTCCGGTTCCGAGGGTTGGGGGTTCGAGTCCCTTCTGGCGTACCAAAAAAGAGGTCATCCTTTCAGGATGGCCTCTTTTTTGGTACATCAGTTGGGACTCGAAAGGGCGGCGGCAGCGCAGCTGCCGTAAAAAAGAGTCCGGTGGACTCTTTTTTAGCCCGTGGGAGAGTCCCTTTCCTTTCAGACGCATCCCATTAGGGATGTGGATGAAAGGAAAGCCCCCTGCGGTACAGCCCTGCCAGTCCGGTGGACTTTTGCACCTTTCATCTGCTTGATGTCCCCTTCTTCCGGGAGCTTATGGATTGCCCGCAGCATCCGCTCTTTATCCGGAGCCGGAAGACTTCGAATAAATTTGGCGGCAGGCTTAGCAATCTCAATCCGATATGTCATAGTGTAATTCCCTCTTGCTCCGCCAATTCTTCCAGGCTGATCGTCTCATTTTTATCAGGATCGGGGTCGTCCAAATAGTCTTGATACAGCTTCTCGCAATATCTTTCGTCTTCGATTTCATCATCAAACTGCATTCCCCGAAGAAACAGCAGCAGCCCGGGGAGCTTGTAGTCCGGAAGCCGATCAATAATCATCTTGGCCTGCTCTTTTTCGCTCATATTATTTTCCTCCTTGAACCGCAGCGGTATCCCGCTGAATGGTTTCGACAATCGCCCGCTGCAAAAATCCGTTTACGGATTCCCCGTTGCTTTCTGCATGGGCTTTGATCAGTTTCTTCTGGCCCTTGTTCACCACAAGATTGATTCTCTCTTTATTTTCCTGCTGCCATTTATTTTTATACTCCGTGGTTCCTGCCATATTGCCAGCCTCCCAATTGTGCACGCCGGGGCAGGCCCCGCAGCGCATACACTCTCTTCTGAATACATGATAGCATATTTACAAATCGTGCGCAAGATAAAAAATGGACAAAAGTACCCTGCTGAACTTGACAACCGCATGACAACCAAGCGTCAACCAAGCGGGTGTCGATCCGGCAACCGAGGTAAGGTTAGGTAAGGCTAGTATAGGAGCGTGTACGAAGGCGGCCGGGCCGCCCGGACACACTGGATTATCTTCTCCCTTGCATTTTTTTCGGATTGTTATATAATCGTTTCACAGGAATGCGAAAAAGATCACAGGAAGTTTCAGGGAGGGCATGGAAATGGGCAAAGCTGTTGGAAGCGAACCTTTGGGCAGCCTGTACTCCGCCGGGAAGGTCCGGCGGCGGCGGGAATGGCGGGGGCTGCGGGATACGATGTATGACTATTTCCGCTGGCTGGGTATTCTCGGGGTGCTCCTGCGGTTCATTGCCAAGCCCCGGAATTTCAGGGGCTTTCTGCGCTACCGCTGGATGGTCAACTATCTGGCGGTGCCCATGATGATGGACCGGGTGACGGAGGGTCTCCGGGGGCCCCACCTGCGGATCGCCCACCTGGAATACGGCCTGATCATCCGGGAAATTGCCGAGACTCTGGACAAGCTCTTCCGGGGGGACCGCCGCATCGGCAACGACAGGGCCTTTTCTGACCGGGTGGTGCTGCTGGACGAGAACGAGATGACGGCCATTATGATGGGCTTCCCCACCCTGGAGGGCCTGAGCCGGGAGATCCCCACGCTGTATGTGGCCAATCTGCTGCGGCAGGATTCGGCAGAGCACTATTTGGATGTGGTCCAGGAATTCGGCCTGCCGGGAGATGTGTGCCCCATGCCCGCCACGGAGGCCGGCATCTCCATTGACGACGACTACTGCGTTCTGGGCAAGTGCGCCGTCCAGTGCAACACCACCTGCGACGGCTCGCTCATGGGCAACAGCGTCATCTCCAAACGGCTGGAGCTGGAGGACGGCATCCCCTGCTTCCAGCTGGCCATGCCCCTGCGGCACACCCGGGAGGATGTGCAGGAATATGCCGCCCAGGAGATTCGAAGCGCCATTGCCTTCATTGAGGAGCAGACCGGGGCAAAATGGGACTGGGACTACTATTTCACCTGTGCCAAGCGGGTCAACGAGACCACCCGGCACCGGCTGGAATGGCTGGACATCAACAAGACCCCCTATCCCCAGTTCCTGGGCCTGAATCTGGCGGTATACACCGAGACCAACTACCTGGGCGTCTGCGGAAAATCGGAGCTGTTTGTTAAAAACGACCGAAAAATCGCCAAAATCGCCGAAAAGGCCTACCGCGACAAGGCCATGTACGTCAAGGAGTACCGCCACCGGGCCATTGTCTGGGGGGTGCAGTCCCAATTCTACTTTGAAATGCTGCTGTGGCTGGAAAACTGCTGGGGAATCCTGCCTCTGACGGATATGCTCTCCATGCTCTCCACCCGGATTCTCTCCGAGGATGACAAGGAGCAGGCCATTTACGACATGGCCTGGCTGACGGAGAACATGATCATGCGCAACCGCACCCACGGCGGCTATGCGGTCCTGCTGGACCAGCTGTGGGAATACTGCCAGGAATTCAACGCCGACACGGTGATCCTCTGGGAGCACATGAGCTGCAAGTCCCTGACAGGCCTCCACGGCCAGTTTGAGGAAAAGGCCCGGCAGCTTGGCATTCACCTGATCTGGGTCAGCCATGACCTCTGTGATCCCAGAAACATGAGCAAGCAGGGCATCCGGGACCAGATCAACAAGTATATGCGCACCGTCTTCCGGGAAGAGCCCCTTGACCCCTCCCTGGAGATCCTGCCGGACGGGAACTCCTGGTAAACGATTGCAATTTCACAGTACAAATGCGCCGCCGGTGAACACCACCGGCGGTGAAATTGTTTGCTTTTCAAAGAAGAGCGGAATTGGGTTCCCCGGCAGGTATCCACCAGATAGCTGATCTGCTGAAAGGTGAAGAAGCTGATGCCCAGAGGCAGGGCAAGCTGCGGCAGCACCAGCCTTCGCTCCGGAAGGCCTCCCAGCATCTCCCCGGCAAAGTCCAAAGCGCCATCGACGCGATGCGCCCTGTGCCATTCCGGCAAAAGCAAGAAACCCTTTTTGCATTTTTCTTTTTCAAAAATACCGTCACTCTTTTGGCAGCAGCATTCGTTTTGCGGGCTGCTGTCTGTATTTCCCGGGAAATGAGCGAAATTTTCCCCTATTTTTCGAGCTTGTGTACTTTTTCTTGTCAAGCACAATTTTTCGCATTTATCTTTTTATATATTTAGAGCTTCCAATTCTCCAACTTTTTGTGATGCAAAGCAAGCATTTTCTAACCATTTTTTCAAAATTATGGACAAATTATGGCCGTATTGTGAACTCTGCAAAATTTTGCAGAGCTTTTTTGTGGAGTTTGTCCCTTGATTTTGCAGCAGAAGTCGGCGATAATGGCGCCGTAGAAGCAGGGCATTATGCCCCTATTCGAAAAATTTTATATGTTTCAAGGAGGAGTCCAAATGATTAGCTTTTTGCTCTGCCTGGCAATCCTGATCGCGGGTTACTTCTTCTACGGCAAAGTCGTAGAAAACACCTTCGGCCCGGACGACCGTGAAACCCCCGCCGTGCGCATCAACGACGGCGTGGACTACGTGGTTCTGCCCCAGTGGAAGCTGTTCATGATCCAGCTGCTTAACATCGCGGGCCTCGGCCCCATCTTCGGCGCCCTGAGCGGTGCCCTGTGGGGGCCCATCGTGTTCCTGTGGATCACCTTCGGCACCATCTTTGCCGGCGGCGTCCACGACTATTTCTCCGGTATGCTGTCCGAGCGGAATGACGGTGTCTCCATTTCCGAGATCTCCGGCATCTACCTGGGCAAGACCATGAAGAACGTGATGCGTGTCTTCTCTGTGGTGCTGCTGGTTATGGTCGGTACCGTCTTCGCAGTTGGCCCCGCCGGTCTGCTGCAGCTGCTGTGCTCCAATGCCCCCGGCATTCTGAGCAGCAAGATGTTCTGGCTGATCCTGATCCTGGTCTACTACTTCATCGCCACCTTCCTGTCCATCGACAAGCTGATCGGCAAGATCTACCCCCTCTTCGGCATCTGCCTGATCGTCATGGCCGTCGGCGTAGGCCTGGGTATCTTCACCAAGGGCTACGAGATCCCCGAGATCTGGAGCCACTTCTATAACATGCATCCGCAGGGCACCCCCATCTGGAGCTTCATGTTCATCACCGTGGCCTGCGGCGCTATCTCCGGTTTCCA
>OKWR01001073.1_pt1 | contig 20633 bp, 18 predicted proteins | sample 1607101 | NCBI WGS metagenome assembly OKWR01 (sample SAMN04414076, study PRJEB24778) | human gut metagenome | material: faecal | host: Homo sapiens
CCAGCCGTTTTCCCGGAGAAATACCAGGTATTCGTGGCTTGTCCACTTGCTGTGCAACGGAAAGCCTGCCAGCTTCATAAAAAATGCTTTAACCTTTCCGAAGAAAGCGTTATCCGCATGGGTAAAGGTGGGCGCGACCAACACGCCGTCGTCCTTCAGCACCCGGCGAATTTCAGAGAGGGCTTTCTCCGGTTCCGGTACAATGTGCAGCGCATTGGCCACGATCACCACATCGAAAGACTGGTCGGCATAGGGCAGATGGAACATATCCTGCACCGAAAAATAGAGTTTCGTAGATTTTACGCCCTGTTTCGCCTGCTCGATCATCTCTTGGGATGCGTCGGTAGCTTCAATATGGTCAGCAGAGCGGACGATATGCTTGGCAATCAGCCCTGTGCCGGTGGCAAGCTCCAGCACCTGCTTGTGCCGCACCACAGGATAGATTAGAGAATACATTTGCTTATATGCCTTGTGGTCTTTCTTCATAAAGTGGTCATAGCTTTTCGCTGTGCGATCCCAAAATGTTTTCTTCATAATATCACTCCTATGCAGAAGTTAGCTATCTCTAACTCGCTGCCTTTTGAAAAGCCGCCAGACGGCAGCTTTTCGATTTAATCAAATAATTCCTTGCAAGCACCATGCACCAGCGTTTCCAACACCTGCGGATACAGTTCGCCGATTTCTCCCTGATGGGAGACAGTTAAAATCAGCCCTCGGACGGTGGCGGCAGCCAGATCCATTCCGCCTTTCGGCACAAGTCCACTTGCCTCCAGAATTTGACGAATATGAACTTCGTCATCGTGATAGTGGGCAGATTTGATGTCAGACGGTATCCGCCGCAACAAAAACTCCGCATCGTTTTCGATGAAGGTCATCGCTTTGGTATCGGAAAGGTATTTGCAGGCGGCAAGAATGATCTTCGTTGCTCGCTCCGTTGGTGGAAGTTCTGCATTGTCCTGTAAGGCTTTCTCCGCTACGGCATACGTTTCCGCATGAATATTTTCCAGCACAGCAAAGAACAGCAGCTCTTTGGATGGGAAGACCTTATAGAACGAACCCTTTGCAATACCCACCGCTTCCGTGAGCTGTTCCACCGATGTTTTCCGCATCCCGACGGTCACGGCACAACGCAACGCTTCGTCTAATAAATCCTTGCGGATCATTTCATTTTTCTGTTCTGTAAACGCCAAGTAATAACCCCCAAAAACGTTTTGACCGCTTTTGTCCTTTCAGTCATAATTATACTCTTTGTATTCGCCACTGTCAATGGGTTTCAAAGAAAAGCGTGGGGGCTCGTGGTCATAACACAGTTCTTCCATCACGGATGCATATTCACATGTTGGACAAGCTCCTTTATCCATAAAAATTCGATTCTATTATAGCAGGAAATCTCAGTTCCGGAGAGCGTCAAACGCCAGATTTCGTGCCGGAATCAAGGGATTTGTGCAACGGTCCTTGGTCCGCAGCACTTATTTTTCATGTCTGCGGTTTCTTTATTCACAGCCTATTCATTTTTTCTTCAGACTGATTTCAGGTTTTCCCTATAAAATAAACATTAACAATTGATTTTGGAGGAATTCTCTATGGCCAAACCAACAAAAGCCCAGAAACGGAAGAAAACCGTTCAGCGGGTCATCGCCATTGTTGCCGTGGTCCTGGTAGCGGGACTGGCCGGTACACTGTATGTCCGGCAGCGGGTGCAGCGGTCCGTGACGGCCCAGAGCGGCAGCAATGTCAAGTCCGTCACCGTCACCACAGGCTCCATCAAGACCACCGTCTCCGGCAGCGGCAGCCTGACCAGTGACAATGTGGAGGACCTGACCGTCCCCGCCACCGTGAAAGTGGAAAAGCTCTATGTGGAGCAGGGCGACACCGTTGAAGCGGGCACCCTGCTGGCCTCTACCAACACCAGCACCGTGCTGACCAGCCTGTCCACCGTTCAGGACGCCCTGGACGACCTGGACGACCAGCTCCAGGAGGCCAGCAAGGACAAGGTTTCCTCCACCGTCAAGGCCGGTGTTTCCGGCCGGGTCAAGGCTGTCTATGCGGAACCGGGCGACAGCGTGGCAGACATTATGTATGACAAGGGCTGCCTGGCAGAGCTGAGCCTGGACGGCTTCCTGGCTGTAGACATTGAGACCGACGCGCTGACCGTGGGCGAAACCGTCACCGTCACCACCTCCGACGGCAAGCAGTGGGACGGCACGGTGGACGCCGTCAGCGGCGGTAAGGCTACGGTGCTGATTTCCGACGACGGGCCTCTGGTGGGCGACACCGCCACCGTGGGTGCGCTGGCCGGGGAAGTGTATATTCACAGTCCCCTGAAGGTCACCGGCTATGCCGGAACCGTCTCCACCGTTTCCGCCAGGGAGAACGCCAAGGTCACTGCCTCCTCCACCCTGTTCACCCTGCGCGACACCGAAGACTCCGCCAAATACAACCAGCTGCTCCAGCAGCGGGAGGACTACGAAAAGCTATATCAGAAGCTTGTGAAGCTCTATAAGGACGGCGGCCTGGTGGCCGAGCAGTCCGGCACCCTGGAAACCCTGGCGTCCCTGGACGATCTGACCGTAGGTACCGACCCTTTGACGGACACCGCCCTGGCCACCCTTGACCCCGGCGAAAGCATGACCGTCACCATCTCCGTGGACGAGACGGACATTCTCTCCCTGGAGGTTGGTCAGGAGGTCAGCCTGACCGTGGAGTCCGTGGGTGACGAGCACTATGTGGGCACCGTTACGGAAATCGACACCACCGGCACCGACGGCAGCTATTCCGCCAGGATCACTCTGGACAAGCAGCCCGGTATGCTCTCCGGCATGACCGCCAAGGCCGAGGTGACCATCCAGGGCGTGGACAATGCCCTGCTGCTGCCTGCGGATGCCATCCGTAAGACCAGCACCACCGCCTATGTCTACACCGCCTATGACGCGGAAACCGACACCCTGGGCGGCATGACGGAGGTCACCCTGGGCCTGACCAACGGCACCTACACGGAGATCGTCTCCGGCCTAAAGGAGGGCGACACCGTGTACTACACCCCCAAGGAGCAGACCTTCACCTTCGGCGGCATGACCTTCACCACCTCCGGGGACTTCTCCGGCATGGGCGGTATGAGCGATATGGGCAGCCGGGGCGACCGGGGCAGCGACAAGGGCAGCGCCATGCCCGATGTATCCAAGATGCCTGCGGGCATGCCCAACATGGGCGGCTGAGGAGGCAGGCATGATTGATCTAAAGGATATCTCCCGGATCTACCAGATTGGCAGCGAAAAGGTCTATGCCCTGAACAAAGCCAATCTGCACATCGATCCCGGCGAATTTGTCAGCATTATCGGCCCCTCCGGCTCCGGCAAGTCCACGCTGATGAACATCATCGGCTGCCTGGACACCGCCGACTCCGGCACCTATCTCTTAGACGGCACCCCCATTGAGGACTACACGGAAAATCAGTTGGCCCGAATCCGGAACCGGAAGATCGGCTTCGTGTTCCAGAGCTTCAACCTGATCTCCAAGCTCACCGCCGAGGAGAATGTGGAGCTGCCGCTGATCTACCAGAAGGTTCCCCGGGCCGAGCGGAAGGAACGGGTGGAGAAGGCCCTGGCAAGAGTAGACCTGCAAAGGCGGGCCAAGCACCTGCCCACGGAGCTTTCCGGCGGCCAGCAGCAGCGTGTCGCCATTGCCCGGGCCATCGTCACCCGGCCCAGTCTAATTCTGGCGGACGAGCCCACCGGCAACCTGGACTCCAAAACCACCGTGGAGATCATGGATATTTTCCACGAGCTCCACGACGCAGGCAATACCATTGTCCTCATCACCCACGATGACGACGTAGCCAGACAGGCCAGCCGCATCGTGCGCATCAAGGACGGACATCTGACGGAGGTGGGCGCATGATCCAGGCATTCAAAATGGCAATGAAGTCCATTTCCGGCAACAAATTCCGGGCATTTCTGACCATGCTGGGCATTATCATCGGCGTTATGGCATTGGTCATTCTGGTGAGCCTGGTCTCCGGCGCCACCGGCACCGTCACCGACACCATCTCCAGCCTTGGCAGCAATCTGCTCTCCGTCACCGTCTCCGATGACAAAGGCGCGCCCGTGACCCTGGACACCCTGGACAAGTGGATGGCAGACCCCCAGATCGGTCTGGCGGCCCCCTCTGCCACCACCACCGCCACCGGCAAATATTCCTCCACCACCAAGACCGTCACGGTCTACGGCGCTACCCCCGCCTATGCCCCCATCAACGGTCAGACCGTGCTGCTGGGCCGGTTTCTCACCCAGGCGGATGTGGAAAATCACACCAGCGTGTGCATCATCACGGAGAAAACCGCCGAGGATATGGTGGGCTATACGGACTGCCTGGGAGAGGAGATCTCCCTGGACGGCCGGAAATTTACCGTTGTAGGCATTCTAAAAAACGATGACGAATCCCTCACCGGCATTCTCACCAAGAACTCCATGATCGCCTATATTCCCTATACCACCCTCATGCGGCTTTCCGCCACCGTCTCCTCCACCATCACCAGCTTCTCCGTCAGCGCTCCGGAGGGCGGCAATATGGCCACCACCGAAAGCGCCATGAAGCGGCTGCTGCTGGACCGGTTTGAGGACGATGAGGACGCCTTCTCCCTGCTGTCCCAGAATATGCTGGAGGACGCCATGAGCTCCGTCACCGGCATTCTGACGGTGCTGCTGGGCGGCATTGCCGCCATCTCCCTGATTGTCGGCGGCATCGGCATTATGAACATCATGCTGGTAACCGTTACCGAACGGACAAGAGAGATCGGCATTCGAAAGGCCATCGGCGCAGGCCGGGGCGTAATTTTGCAGCAGTTTTTGCTGGAAAGCGTGGTGCTGTGCATGATTGGCTGCGCCATTGGCGTGTTCCTGTCCTGGGTGGTGCTGCGGCTCATCTCCGTGATGGTTGCCAGCATGGGCGTTTCCTTTGGTCTGGAATGGGGCGTGGTGGTCATTGCCGTGGCCTTCTGCTTTGCCATCGGCGTGATTTTCGGACTGTACCCCGCCAACAAGGCCGCCAAGCTGCCGCCCATTGAGGCCCTGCACTACGGCGGCTAAGGAGGTTAAGCTATGAAGAAACTCAAAAAAACGGATATGCCGCCCCTCATTCCCGAGGAAGAGGAGGACGATACCCAAGTGCGCGGCGGCAGCGGGGCAAAATGGATAACGCTGCTCTGCGTCATTCTGGCCATTGCCCTGATCGTCGCCTCCCTGCCCTCCGGCATTTCCGCCGTTACAAAGGTCAACAGCAAGGTTCTCTCCGCTGTGCCCGAGGAAAACACCATCTCCACGGTGCTCTCCGGCGGCGGCACCCTGAGCCCCCAGGAGGGCACCGCCCAGAGTCTGCCCCAGGCTCTGGAGCTGGAGACCTACTATGTAAAAAACGGCCAGACCGTTTCGGAAGGAGACCCCATTGCCCAGGTGGACCTTGTGGCCGTGAAGGCAGCCATCTCTGAGCTGCAAGAGGTCATAGACACCCTGGATGCGGCCATTGCCTCCGAAAGCAGCAAAACCAATGATTCCGTGATTCGCTCCGGCGCCGCCGGCCGAGTGAAGAAAATCTATGCCCGGGAGGGCACTGCCGCTGCGGACACCGTCTACGAAAGCGGCGCGCTGCTGCTGCTTTCCCTGGATGGGCTCATGGCCGTGGACCTGGAGGCCCGGGCAGAGGTGGGGCAGAGCGTCACCGTCACTCTCTCCGACGGCACCGCCCTTGCAGGCACCGTGGAAAGCGTTTCCGATGGCACCGCCACCGTGACCCTTTCCGATGAAACCGCCCCCCTGGACGACAGCGTGACCGTCACCACCAAGGACGGGGAAACCCTGGGAACGGGGAATCTCTATATCCACAGCCGCCTGCGGGTCGCCGGCGCTTACGGAACCGTCTCCCAAATCAGCGTCAAGGAGAACCAGCAGGTATCCGCAGGCAGTGCCCTGCTGACCCTGAAGGACACCGGCCACACCGCCGAGTACGCCCGGCTCTTAAACCGCCGGACAGAACTGGAAGACCAGATGGAAAGTCTGGTGAAGCTCTCCAAGGACGGCATTCTCCACGCCGATTGCGGCGGCATTGTCTCCGGCGTGGACACCGAGATTTCCTATACAGATCCCGCCGTGCTGACCCAGGCCCGCAGCCAGGCCAGCCCCGGCTACACAGCCCTGGGCGGAATCCGAATGGAAAACACGGATACGCCGCAAGCACAGCCTTCCGGGGAAGACCAGAGCCAGAATCCGGATGGAAACCAGAACCCGGGCACCGGCAGCGGCCAGAACCCGGGAGAAGGTGAAGATCCCCAGCCCGGCACCGGCGTAGAGCAGCCATCCGAAACCGCCACCTATATTCTGGGCCTGGTTACCGCCGTTTCTGACGGCGCCCTGGAATATATCCCCCAGCGGACCATTGAGGCCTCCCAAATCCAGGCCATGTCCTTTGGCGACATGATCGACCCGTCTCTTGCAGCACAGGCCCAGACACTGGAAAACCAGGGCCAGACCGTGCTGTTCAGCACCGGCAGCGCCTGGACGGATTCTTCCTTTGACCAGATTACCGCCGGCGACGCCATTCTGATTGGCACCGGCATCATCATCCACCAGAAGACCGCTTCCGTCCCCGGCGCAGATATGCCCGGCGGTTTCCCATCCGGCATTGACACGAGCCAGTTTGCCGGTCTTACCGGCACCGGGAGTGCCATGAGCGGCATGGCCTCCATGGCAGGGGGAATGTCCGGCTATGGCACCGCCGCCAAGACTGCCGCCTACGACAGCTATGACACTACAAAAAAGGACGCGGCCGTCATCACCGCCGACGAGGAAATGACCGTGCAGATTCAGGTGGACGAGCTGGATATCCGCACTCTGGAAACGGGAATGGAGGCCACCGTCACCCTGGACGCTCTGCCCGGCAGCAGCTTCACCGGCGCCATCACTTCCATCAACCCCTATGGCGAGAACTCCGGCGGCAACACCAAGTACACCGTCACCGTCACCCTGCCCAGGGGCGAAAAAATGCTCTCCGGCATGAATGCCTCCGTGAAGATCACTACCAGCGTCTCCGGAACGGTTCCCACCGTGCCCGCTGCGGCCGTCGTCTTCGATGCCGGGAAATCCTGGCTCTATACCGGCTACAACGAGAAAACCGACACCCTCACAGACCCTGTGGAGATTCAGACCGGTCTGTCCGATGGCAGCCTCGTAGAGCTTCTCTCCGGCCTGAGCGAGGGCAGCAACTTCTACTACCGCTACGCCGACAGCATTGAATACAGCTTCGTGAGATAACAGACGCCTCCTGTGCTTCCAAACACAGGAGGTGTTTTCTGCGATACCGGCAAGGGCAATAAGTACCTTGCTATTTGGTCGAAGCTGTGGTAGAATCAGGATGATAATTTTGCACAAATTGCGTTTTCTCCCCGATTTTGAGAATTCCGGAGCACGTTTGCATTTCCCGTGCCCGGCCCATGGAGGCAGTAAGACATGATCAAAAACGTTATAGACTATCTGGAGATCACGGAAAAGAAATTTGGGGGCAAAAAGGCCTATTGCGACGAAAACCGGGAGATTACCTTTTCCGAGCTGAAGGACTGCGCCCTGAAAATTGCCAGCGGTCTTCTGGATGCCGTAAGCATCGGCACACCCGTGCTGGTATACATGAACAAAAGCGTAGAGGTCATTGAGGCCTTTCTGGGTGTCGCCTATACCGGCGGCTTTTATGTGCCCATCGATATGCAGATGCCCTATGAACGGGTCAAGCTGATCATCGACACCCTGGGGGCCAAGCACCTTCTGGCCCGCAGAGAGGACCCCCTTCCCGAGGCGGTCAAGGAATGCTGCACCGTGTACTACATAGAGGAGCTCAAGGCCGCGGATACGGTGCGGACTCAGGAAATCCAGGCCCGGCAGCACCGGTCCATCGATACGGACCCGGTGTATGCCATCTTCACCTCCGGCTCCACCGGCGTGCCCAAAGGGGTTCTCGTCAGCCACCGGTCCGTCATCAATTTCACGGAGTGGTGGTGCGAAACCTTCGAATTTGACGAGAACGAGGTCTTCGCCAACCAGACCCCCTTCTATTTCGATGCCTCCGTCAAGGACATTTATGCCACACTGCGCTGCGGAGCCACCATGCACATCGTTCCGAAAAAGTACTTCTCCCTGCCCAAGAAGCTGGTGCACTTCCTGAATGAAAAGCGCATCACCTGCATCGACTGGGTGCCCTCTGCCCTGTGCATGATCGTGAATTTCCGGGCTCTCGACAAGGAAAAGCCGGAATCCCTGAAAAAAGTCATGTTCCTTGGAGAGGTCATGCCCACAAAGCAGTTCAATATGTGGCGCAAAGCCCTGCCGGAGGTGAAATATGCCAACCTCTACGGTCCCACCGAGGCCACCGGCGACTGCACCTACTACAAAATCGAACGGGAATTCGAAGACACGGAGCCCATCCCCATCGGCTTCGCCTGCAGCAATACGGAGGTCATGCTGCTAAGCGGCGACACCTTGGTCACCGAGCAGGACACCGTCGGCGAGATCTGCGTTCGGGGCTGCTCCCTGGCCCATGGCTACTTCAACAATCCCGAAAAGACAAACGAGGCCTTTGTGCGCAATCCCCTGCAAAAGAATTACTACGAGCGCATCTACCGCACCGGAGACCTGGGAAAGTACAATGCATACGGCGAGATCGTCTTCCTGGCCCGGAAGGACTCCCAGATCAAGCACATGGGTCACCGCATTGAGCTGGGCGAAATCGAAACCGCCCTCAGCGCCGTGCCCGGAATTCGGCGGGGCTGCTGCCTATATGAGCACGAGACCCAGAAAATCGTTGCCATCTACGAGGGAAACCTCGATCAGAAAGCCCTGACCGAGGCTCTGAAGGAAAAGCTGCCGAACTACATGCTGCCCAACCGGTATGTCCCTCTGGAGGAAATGCCCATCAATCTCAACGGGAAAATCGACAGAACACTGCTGAAACACCAATACATAAAGGAGAACTGAGCTATGAAAGAACGCATTTTGAAGCTGCTGGAGGGAATCCAGCCGGACATCGATTTTGAAAACGAGACCGCCCTGATTGACGACAGCCTGCTGGAATCCTTTGACGTGATCCAGATCGTCACCAGCCTGATGGACGAATTCGATATTTCCATCGATGCCGACGACATTGAACCGGAAAACCTGAACAGCCTGGATGCCATCTGCGCCATGGTGGAGCGGAAGCTGGCCGAGCGGTAAAAAGATGGAGCTGAAATCCCTGAGCTATGTGGCCTTCGCCCTGGCAGTAGTCGCCCTCTACTATGGAGTCCGGAAGGTGAAGAACGGCCAAAGGTGCGTGCTTCTGGCTGCGAATCTCTTCTTCATCCTCGCCACATCCGGCCTCAAATCCCTGCTCATCATCACGCTGTGCGTGGCCATTTCCTACGGGGCAGGGCTTCTCATTGAGAAAAATATCCTTTTAGAGCAAAAAAGCAAGGCCCGCCGGATTTTCTGGCTGGACATCGTTCTGTCTTTGGCGATACTGTGCTATTTCAAGTTCTTCAAGGACACCTTCCTGCTCCTGCAGGACCTTCTGCGCAGCAAGGGGATCTGCGTCAATGCGCTGGTCTCCCCCATTGGGCTGTCCTATTTCACCCTGACCATGATTGCCTACGCCAACGACATCTACCATAAAAAGCACAAGGCAGAGCGGAATTTCCTGGACTATTTTCTCTTCATCACTTACTTTCCCTCCATCGTCCAGGGCCCTGTCAATCTCTACAAAAGGACCGCGCCCCAGTTCAAGCTTACCCACCAGCCCGAGGGCAAGCGGATCATCATGGGGATGCAGCGCTCCCTGTGGGGCTATTTCAAAAAGGTGGTCATTGCAGACCGGATCGGCATTCTGGTCATGGCCATTCTGAAAGACGAGGCCGCAGGGGGCTTTCTGCTGTTCTGGGCCATGGTGCTCTATAGCTTCCAGATCTACGCCGACTTCTCCGGCGGCATTGATGTGATCATGGGTCTTTCCGAAATGCTGGACATCCGTCTGGCCGAAAACTTCCGCTCTCCCCTGGTTTCCAGAAGCGTCACGGAATACTGGCAGCGGTGGCATATGTCCCTGGGAGAATTCATGGAGAAGTATTTGTACTACCCCATTGTGCTCAACCGGTCCGTCATGAAGTTCTCCAAGAAAATTCCCAATAAGTACCTGAAAAAGGTGTTTTCCGCAACCCTGGCCTCGGTGATCGTTTTCATTCTGGTAGGTGTCTGGCATGGCACCGGCTGGAACTATGTGGTATACGGCTGCTATCAGGCCTTCTTTGTCTCCACCGCCGTTCTGCTGGGCCCCTGGTACAAAAAGGTGCGGACCGCCCTGCACATCAACGAGAACGCTCTGAGCTGGAAGCTGTTCCAGGCCCTGCGGACCTTCCTGATTCTGACCTTCGGCCGGTTCTTCATCCGGGCCAAGGACCTGCCCCAGGCCTTCTCTCTCATGGCAAGGACATTCCGGAATTTCAGTCTCCGGCAGACCGCCATCCTGTTTGACGGAACCCTGTGCGGGTACGGCCTGGATTACAAGAACATCCGTCTGATGTACCTTGGCATTGCACTGCTGATTGCCGTGGATATTCTCCACGAACGGAAGGTGAAGCTCCGGGAGACCGTTCTCCGGCAGGACATTGTAACCCGGTTTGCCATCTATCTTCTGGCTGTGTTTGCCATCATCATCTTCGGCATTTACGGGCCGGAATTCTCCGCCTCTTCCTTCATCTATCAGGAATTCTAGGCAGGGAGGAGATTGGTTTATGAAAAAATATCTGATTCGCGCCGCCGTTTTTCTGCTGCTCTTCGCCCTGTGCTTTGCCGGGGCCCAGAGCATCCTGCACTACCGGTGGTCCGGAAATGAAAACCTGTACACCCGGAATATACGCTATTCCCAGGCTGCCCCGGATTCCATCGACGTTCTGTGCCTGGGCACCAGCGAGCTCTATGCCGCCTATGACCCCATCGTCACCTACGAGGAAGCAGGCATTACCGGCTACAATTTTGCCATCACCTTCCGCTGCGCCATGACGGCCTACTATCAGCTGCTCTACGCCCTGGAATACCAGACCCCGGATATTGTCCTCTGCGATTTCAGCTGTTTGTTCGACGACATGAAGCCCCACGAGCAGGAAAGCATCTACCGGAAAGTGGTAGAGTGTATGCCGGACAAGGCCTTGAAAGAGCAGATGATCCGGGAAATCTGCGCTGTGGACGACACCCAGTCCTATCTTTCCTGGAAATTCCCCCTGCTGCGCTACCACACCATGTGGAGTGAGCTTACCGCAGAAAACTTCCAGCCGGACCGGCAGCTCGATGACGCCTACCCCAGCTACCAGAAGGGTTCCATGCTCTATGAGGCCGTTTATGAGGGCACGGATGAGATCACCCCGGACCTCTGGAACTACACCGAGGCCCTGGATACCTTCTCCGAGTTCAGCGTAGGCTACTACAACCGCATCATCGAGCTCTGCCAAAGCAAGGGCATTGAAGTTGTGGCCGTCACACCCCCGAAAATTCAGGATGCGGCGGTCTATGCCGCCAACGAGGAAAAAATGCGGGCCTATTTTGAGGCCAAGGAGATTCCCTACCTGAACTACTGCACCTACGCGCAGGTTCAGCGCCTGGGACTCACCTTCCAGGAACACTACTATGACCACAGCCATCTGAATGTGGAGGGCTCTCTGGTCTTCTCCAAAGCTCTGGCCCGGGACCTGCTGGAAATCTTCAACCTGGAGGACCACCGGGGTGACGAAGCCTATGCGGTGGAATGGGCGCAGCCCCTCGAAGAATTCCACCGGTACCTGGAGGATCTTTCCACCCGCAGAGCCGCCCAATAAGCCGCTTTCTGCATTACCCAAAAAAATGGCTCTGCTGACCGAAAAAAAGCGTCAGCAGAGCCATTTTTCACCCCATCTTGATGAAATTCCCATTCAATGGTAAAATTTTTTTCAGTTTTCTGTCAGCGCAGCCCAGCAAAATGCGTCTAATATAGCAAAGGCCTTTTTACACAGATTGGAGGAATCCACCTATGAGCGACGAAGAGATCATTGCGCTGTACTTTGCCCGGGATGAACAGGCCCTGGCCCAGACGGATGCCAAATACGGCCCCTATTGCTTCTCCCTGGCCAATGCCATCCTGCCCAGCCGGGAGGACGCAGAGGAGGCCCTGAACGATACATACCTGAAAGCCTGGCAGTCCATGCCGCCCAAGAAGCCTGCGGTGCTACGGCTGTTTCTGGCAAAGATCACCCGGAATCTCGCCTTCTCCCGCTGGCGCAATCTCACCGCCCAGAAGCGGGGCGGCGGGGAGCTGCCACTGGTATTGGAGGAGCTGGCGGAATGCGTCGGCACCGGCGAAGAGGTTGGCGCGGCGCTGGAGGCCAAGGAGCTGACCCGCTCCATTGGCAAGCTTCTGGACACCCTTTCTCCGCTGGAACAGAACATCTTCCTGCGGCGGTATTTCTTCCTGGAGGACGCCGGAGCCATCGCCGCCCGCTACGGCCTGCGCCGGGATTCCGTCAACCAGAGCTTATGCCGCACACGGAAGAAGCTGAAAGCGCACCTGATTCAGGAGGGATATGCAGTATGAAACGATGTGAAGAATTGTTCCTTGCCATTGGCGGACTGGAATCTGCCAGACTGGCAAAAACCGAAGAAACGCCCCGTTCGGTCAAGCGCCCGAAACCGCGTCTTGTCCTGATTGCCGCCGTGATTGCCCTGGCCGCGCTGCTGGTGGGGTGCGCTGCCCTCTATGTGCTGCACTTACAGGATATGGCCTTTGGTGAGGCGCAGCGAGCAGGCAGCAGTGGAAGCAGCGAAACCTGGTTCAAGCTGTCCTTGCAAGGTGTAGAGGGAACCCCGGGATATCTGGCGCAGAAGGAATGGCACGAATGGCTGGAAACCTATGACCCCAATGATGAAATCTACCATTCCGAAGAGGCCTTCTCCGAGGACTTTGGAGAGGAATACGAAGCCTACCTGCTCTACACCCGGGCCATGAAGGACAAGCTGGATGAAATCTGTGCCAAATACCGCCTGAACCTGCTGGGAAAAATGCACCGTGACCCCGATCCGGACGCGGCCTGCCAGACCCTGGGCATCCGGGGCATCCTCCGTGTTCCGGCAGAAACGGACCTTGCCTTCCGGTACTACGCGGACGGCTCCTTCACCGCGGAAGGGACCGTGACCCTGACAGGGCCGGATGCCGTCTGGCCCTATGGCGAGGTGCTCAGCTTTTCCGCCTTTCGAAAGGACAGCTTCAATGACACGTATTCCATGATTCCGAAGGAGAATTTCACGGAATGGAACTACAGGACTTCCTACGGCGCGGATGTATTGATCGTTTCCGTAGAGGGAGTGGAAGATGGCACCTGGGTCAGCGGCGCTTCCCTCTTTGCAGATGGGGGCGACTATATGATTCACCTAAATCTGACGGAATACGACCGGGCCTGGACAAAGGAGGCCCTGGAAAGCTACGCCGAGGCCTTTGACTTCACCGTGCAGCCTCAGGAGGTCTCTCCGGAAGCGCTGGCGCAGACGGACGCCCGGCAGGCCGCCTATGACAACGCGTGGGCAGAGCAGTACCAGAAACGCCTCCACGGTTATGCGGAGCTGGGCTACGATTCCCGAATCAAAGACTGGTTAACGATCAGCACCCATCCGAACCAGCTGGGCTTCTGCCTGACGGACCTGAACGGAGACGGCGTGGAGGAGCTGCTGCTCGGAGAAAACGGGTATATTCAGGAGGCCTACTGCAAGACGGAGGACGGAACGCAGAGGATCATGCCGCCCACGGTCATGTACTACGGGGCCTTTCTGGAATCCAACCGCTATCTTTCCGACATAACCTCTGACTATTCCCTCCACCCATCCTATATGTACCTCTGTCAAGACAATGTTCTTGCCTATGTGTTTGTGGCCCGGGATTCCACCGCCTATCATTTTGCAAAGCCGGAAAACGGGGAATATGTCTGGGACAAGTGCGTCTTTTATTCCACCATTGAATATTACCGGGAGCACCCCTGGAACCTGTACGAGGACGGGCCCGGTTCCAACGCAATTCCAATCACGCAGGAGGAATTCAACGCAATCATCCGGTCTTATACCCGGATTCCCGTAACGCTCACGCCCATTTCTCAGTACCCCCTGGATGCTTCTTCCACCAGCAACGTAGGCGAGGACACCGTCTACACAAGCTTTGATGCCCTGCTCACCAGTTTTTCGGGCCTTGCTGACGCACAGGACTGGCACTATTGCCTGATCGATCTGGACGGCGACGGTCAGGACGAGTTTTTCTTAAGCCACAGAGACTGGAACGGTCTGCTGGCTATGAAAGACGGGCAGGTAAAGCTTCTGGAATGCGGCAGAAACATAAGCATTTTCCAGGGCGGCTTTGCCTGCACCCGACAGTATCTGGACGGAAACAGCGCCACCAGCTTCTACAAGGTTGAACACGGAGATGCCATTCTTGTGGACTACTTGCGCTATGACACAGGAATAAGCACCGAAAATTCCTGGTTCTACAGCCCGGACGGCCAGGACGCCACCCTGCGGCCCATCACCCAGGCGGAGTATGAGGCCATTCAGGCAAAATACGTACCCCTGGAACCGGATATGCGCGCTGATCTGGTGTATTCCGGCGAATGAGAAAAAATTGTTTACAATTTGCTTTTGGCTCTTGTATTGACATTTTTTCGCAAATCCAATATACTAACCCCAATTCCGGTTTCGAAAGGGGGCGCCAATATGGCAAAGCAAAAACGGATCGCGGCGGCGCTGATTGCCGCGGCCATGCTTTTGGTTCTGCTGGGCGCCGCCCTTTTTCTCATTGAGGAAGCCGGTCATGACTGCATCGGCGAGGGCTGCCCCGTCTGCCTTCAGATGGGTATTTGCCGGAATACGCTGAAGGGCTTTGCTCTGGCACTGTGCGCTCTGGTTTTTGCTGCCGCGGTCCGGCGTGCGCTGTATGACTACATTTCAGCCTGGGTTGATGTTATTCCCTCTTTTACGCTTGTAGCGCTCAAGGTCAAGCTCTCCAATTAAATAGGTGCTTTTTACAAGGGTGTAGTCTATCTGTTTTCGGATAGGCTTTTGCGGTGCTGCCGCTGCCCTTGTATTTTTGCGCCCATTTTACGATTTGGAGGTAAAAACCTTATGAAAAAAATGCTTGCGCTGCTGCTGGCGCTTTGGATTCCGGCAGCTGTGCTTTTCGGCTGTGCCCCCCAGGACGATTCCGCAGCATCCAATAAGCTGAACATTGTCACGACCATTTTCCCCGCATACGACTGGGTCAGGGAAATCCTCGGTGACGAGACTGACCGTGCTGAGATAACCATGCTGCTGGACAGCGGCGTTGATCTGCACAGCTATCAGCCAACCGTTGATGATATTGTTAAAATTTCCGATTGCGATCTCTTTCTCTATGTCGGCGGCGAGTCCGACGGCTGGGTGGATGACGCTCTGAAAAATGCGCCCAACAAGGAGCGGAAGGTCATCCGGCTTCTGGACGTGCTGGGCGATTCCGCGAAGGCAGAAGAAACCGTAGCGGGTATGCAGGAGGAGGAACATGACCACGAGGAAGAAGCAGAGTATGACGAGCACATCTGGCTGTCTCTGAAAAATGCCCAGGTGCTGGTGGCGGCCATTTCCGAGGCCCTGCAGGAAACCGACCCGGCCCGGAAGGATACCTACGCTGCAAACGCCGCGGCCTACGTGGAAAAGCTCTCCGCCCTGGACGGCGAATACCGGGCGGCTGTGGACAGTGGGAAGTACAAAACCCTTCTCTTCGGCGACCGCTTCCCCTTCCGCTATCTGGCGGATGACTACGGGCTCGACTACTATGCCGCCTTCCCGGGCTGCTCTGCCGAAACAGAGGCCAGCTTTGAGACCGTCTCCTTCCTTGCCGGGAAGATGGACGCGCTGGGGCTGCCCTGCGTGCTGACCATAGAGGGCACCCAGCACAAGATCGCCGAAACCATCGTGCAAAATACCGCCCAGAAAAATCAGCAGATTTTGACCATGGACTCCATGCAGGCCGTCACCGCAAACGACGCGGCAAGCGGCGTAAGCTACCTCTCCATTATGGAGAAAAACCTCTCCGTGCTGAAAAAAGCCCTGGGACAGGAGGCGGAATGATGGCGCTGCTTTCCTGTCAAAATCTCAGCGTCGGTTACGAGGGAAAGCCCGTTCTGCAAAATCTCAGCTTTGAAATTTTTGCAGGCGACTATCTCTGCATTGTCGGCGAAAACGGCTCCGGCAAAACCACCCTTATGAAAACCCTTCTCGGCCTACAGCCCCCAATCGGCGGCAGCATTCTCACCGGCGATGGCCTGCAACGAAACGAAATCGGCTATCTGCCCCAGCAGACCCAGGTGCAGCGGGACTTCCCGGCCTCTGTAAGGGAGATCGTTCTCTCCGGCTGCCAGGGCCGCCGCGGCCTGCGGCCCTTTTATAACAGGGCGGAAAAACGCCTTGCGGCGGAGAATATCCACAAAATGCAGCTGGATGCGCTTGCGGGGCGGTGCTATCGGGAGCTCTCCGGCGGCCAGCAGCAGCGGGTGCTGCTGGCCCGGGCTCTATGCGCGACCCGGAAAATGCTGCTTCTGGATGAGCCGGTTTCCGGCCTTGACCCCAAGGTCACGGCGGAGCTATACGGTCTCATCGAACAGCTCAACCGGGAGGACGGCATCACCATTCTCATGATCTCCCACGATATTGCCGCAGCCCTTCGATACGCAAGCCACATTCTGCACATCGGCGACGCAGTTTTCTTTGGAACCAAGCAGGCCTACCTGGAAAGCCCCCAGGGGCAGCTGTTCCGCTCCGGGAAAGGGGGCTGCGCACTATGACGGCGATTTTTGCAAAACTCGCCCTGTACTGGGCCTATCCCTTTGTCCGCTACGCGCTGGTGGTTGGGGTGCTGATCGCCTTCTGCTCGTCCCTGCTGGGGGTGACGCTGGTGCTGAAACGCTTCTCCTTCATTGGCGACGGTCTTTCCCATGTAGCCTTCGGGGCCATGGCCATTGCCGGGGTACTGCAAATTTCCAATGAGATGCCCCTGGTCATGGTCATAACGGTGCTCAGCGCCGTGCTGCTTCTGCGCACCGGACAGAATACCAAAATCCAAGGCGACGCGGCAATGGCCATGATTTCCACAGGCGCGCTGGCCGTTGGCTACCTGCTGATGAACATTTTCTCCACCTCTTCCAACCTCTCCGGGGATGTGTGCAGCACCCTGTTCGGCTCCACCTCCATTCTCACATTGTCCCGGAGCGAGGTATGGCTTTGCGTGGGAATGTCCGCGCTGGTGGTTGCTCTGTTTTTCCTGTTTTACAACAAAATCTTTGCCGTGACCTTCGACGAAGCCTTTGCCAAGGCAGCCGGAACCCAGGTGGAACTATACAACCTGCTCATCGCCGTTGTGGTAGCCATTGTCATCGTTCTGGCCATGAATCTGGTGGGCTCTCTGCTGATCTCCGCCCTGATCATCTTCCCCGCCCTGTCCGCCATGCGACTGTTCCGGAGCTTCCGATCGGTAACGGTTTGCGCGGTGCTGCTGTCGGTATTCTGCGCCGTACTGGGAATCCTGATTGCCATTCTGGCCGGAACCCCCGTGGGCTCCACCATCGTGGCCGCGGATATCGGAATGTTTCTCATCGTCTCCCTTTTGGGATGTTTCCTTGGAGGTAAAACCAAATGAAAAAAATGCTCCCCCTTTTTCTGGCCGCCCTGCTGGCCCTCAGCGCCTGCAGCCGTCAGGCCGCCGAAGCGCCGGAAGCCCAGATGCCCACCTCCTCATCCGCTACCGCTGAGAGTAGCACCCTGCCCGCCCCGGCTGCCGAAGAAACCGCTGCCGATGACGCGGGCGCTTCCACCGGAGACTTCATCGACCTGACCGCCATGAGCAGCACCATGGTCTTTGCGGAGGTTTTCAACATGACTACACACCCCGAGGACTATGTGGGCAAAACCGTAAAGATGCAGGGCATTTTCAGCACCGGCAAGCTCTACGCCCAGGAGGGCACCCTGGAGGACGGCGACACGGTTTTCGCCTGCATCATCCAGGACGCCACCGCCTGCTGCGCCCAGGGAATTCCCTTTGACCTCGCCGAAAGCCGCGCCTACCTTGAGGACTATCCGGAATTGGGAGCCCCCATCACCGTCACCGGAACCTTCGAGATCTGCACCCAGGATGGGCTGGAATTTTGCAGACTATCCCAGGCAGAGCTACAGGCTCCTGAAATCTGACGCAGCCAAGAAGCCCTCAAGTTTTTCGAAGCTTGCGGGCTTCTTGACTTTTCGCATCCCTGGGGTTGCCGCTTCGACAGCATGGCAAACACGACAATTGCGTGAGCAAATATTTTTTGAAGAACATCGGAAAAGAACATATGGGCCTATGCCCGCATCGGCCCGAAACCGACGGGCGGGATAATTTTACTGAAACGGGAACGCCCAATGGTTGCGCCTCCGGGGCGATGTGCCGCAATCGCCCCTACGAATATTTACGAAGCGTTCATTCATGTAATCGTCGTGAGAGAAAAACGAAAACCCTTGTCAAAGTGCCTCACTTCTGCTATAATTTCAGGTGTTTCTGGCATATTGCGCAGCTCCTGTGCACCGGATGATTCTTTCACCACACCATCGACATCGGCACCGGAGAAATCAAAAACTGGCGCAGCTACCCCAAAGAATTCGGCAAGCCCTATTCCTTCGACCAGATTATGTCCGACTGGAAAAGCTTCGACCGGAGCCTGACCTTCCACGGCATCACCTACCGTACCGCCTTCTACCACAGCCACGGCATCCAGCTGTCAGAGCACGTGTTCTATGAAGATCACGAATACGCCACCTTCCCCTGCTGCCGCGCCGAAAGTGTCACCCCCTTGGACCTGTTCGTGTACGATTACCGCATCGGCGATGTGACTCAGAGCGTATCGGATACCAACCAGCTGAAGCGTCTCTCCCACACGGAAACAGTGCTGAAACGGATGATTCAGGAAGCCGGAGCGCTGACCTGTGGAGACGGCGGCAAGGCCTACAACGCCCTGAGAGGCAACCACGATTTTGCATAAAAATGGCCCGCTGCGTTTTGGCAGCGGGCCTTTGTTATGGAATTGCTTAGCCGCCGAAGACGCTCAGCAGGAAGCCTGCGGCGATGGCGGAGCCGATCACGCCGGCCACGTTGGGGCCCATGGCGTGCATCAGCAGGAAGTTGGAGGGGTTGGCCTTCTGGCCTTCCTTGTTGGAAACACGGGCAGCCATAGGAACGGCGGACACACCGGCGGAGCCGATGAGGGGGTTGACCTTGCCCTTGGTCGCCAGGCACATGACGTTGCTGCCCAGCAGGCCGCCGGCGGTGGAGTTACCGAAGGCGACAACACCCAGGACCACGATCTTCAGGGTCTGTGCGGTCAGGAAGGAGGAGCCAACCATGGTGGAGCCCACGGCGGTGGACAGCAGGATGGTGACGATGTTCATCAGAGCGTTCTGCACGGTGTCGGACAGACGGTCTGTGCAGCCGGTCTCCTTGAACAGGTTACCCAGCATCAGGCAGCCGATCAGAGGCGCGGTGTCGGGCAGCAGCAGGGCCACGAACATGGTGACGATGATGGGGAAGATGATCTTCTCGGTCTTGGACACGTTCCGGGTCTGGACCATCTTGATCTTCCGGCTCTCGGGGGTGGTCAGCAGATTCATAATGGGGGGCTGAATCAGAGGAATCAGGGCCATGTAGGAATACGCAGCCACGGCGATGGCGCCCAGCAGATGGGGAGCCAGACGAGTGGTCAGGAAGATGGCGGTGGGGCCGTCAGCACCACCGATGATGCCGATGGAGGCAGCTTCCTTGCCGGTGAAGCCCATGCAGACAGCACCGAAGAAGGCCACGAACACGCCCAGCTGGGCGGCAGCGCCCAGCAGCAGGCTCTTGGGGTTGGAGATCAGGGGACCAAAGTCGGTCATAGCGCCAACGCCCATGAAGATCAGGCAGGGGTACAGGCTGGTCTTGACACCGATGTAGAAGATGTCAAGCAGACCGCCTTCCCGCATGATCTGGCCGAAGCTGTGATACATGGGGCTGGAGGGGTCCATAAAGGCATCCCACAGCTCCTGATGGTACAGGCCTGCATTGGGCAGGTTGGTCAGCAGGCAGCCGAAGGCAATGCCCACCAGCAGCAGGGGCTCGAACTTCTTAACAATAGCCAGGTACAGCAGCACACAGGCAATGGCCAGCATCACCAGGTTCTGCCAGCCGTTATTGGAGACAAAGCCGGTAATAATTGCGGCAAAGCCGGAATTATTCCACAACTTGCCAAGGATAGCACCAACATTCATTGGGAGCCCTCCTTAACCGATCACGACCAGAGGCGCACCGGTGTCCACGTTGGCACCCTTGGAAACCAGGATCTGGGTAACGGTTCCGTCCTTGGGAGCCATGATCTCGTTCTCCATCTTCATAGCCTCCAGGACGCACAGCACGTCGCCGGCCTTGACAGCCTGACCGCTGGTCACGTTGACCTTCAGGATGTTGCCGGGCATGGGGGCATTGACGGGCTCACCGGCGCCGGTCACAACGGGAGCGGCAGCAGGAGCGGGGGC
>OKWR01001075.1_pt1 | contig 20586 bp, 17 predicted proteins | sample 1607101 | NCBI WGS metagenome assembly OKWR01 (sample SAMN04414076, study PRJEB24778) | human gut metagenome | material: faecal | host: Homo sapiens
GAATCTATAAGATCTTTGGATAACTTAAACACGGAACTTTGCAGGTGAGCCGGAAAGAGTCGTGCGTGAGATTGTTGACACAACTGTGGGATTCTGGAACTTTGGACTTATGCAGATGGACACCGTAGAGGTAGACGAATGCGGTTCCCACTGGATTGAAATCAACACCAAAGGGGCATCCATAATTCCTAAGGGATTCACACGCTTCGAAAACATCAACTTCAATTGCTCTGTACCATTGGCCGACACGGCCTTCGTAACCGTCTCATCAGATTCTGTCACGCTGACGATTCCTGTGAGCAAGATTGACACGGCGCAGAAAGAGAACGGATGCAAGCCACTATACTTCTACGGAGATGGCGGAGTGTTCTTTACCAACAATATTTCCATCGACAGCGAAGGCAAAAATAATATGAATGTACAACTCAGCGGAATAATATTCTTAAAATAAATCTTGTATTGGCCTCCATGATAATTGAACAGAAGTTCTATACGAAGGCGACAGTCGCTATCGGGTAACTTGTTTGTCAGAAAGACTTTTTTTTTCAATGAATATGGGAAGAACGGCGCGCAATTTGCGGGTCGTTTGTCTTATGAACCTACTGGTATATACCAGGTTAGCGCTCTGGTATATACACAGATTTTAACCACATGATTTATGAAACGTTTATCGATTCTTACCGCCATCATTCTGGCCGCAGCGACCTTGATGGCATCATTTCAGAACTGCTATGCCTGCACAGGCATCACCCTCAAAGCCAAGGACGGAAGCACCGTAGTGGCGCGCACAATCGAGTGGGCCGCCTCCGACAATGACTGCCGTTGGGTTGTCGTACCTCGCGGCTACAGTTGGAAATCCTTCATCCCCGGAGGAGGGACTGGCAGAAGTTTCACCAATGTATATGGCTACGTGGGCGTCTCGGTGGTCCAGGACGAGCTGATGATGGAGGGCATGAATGAGAAAGGACTCTCCGCCGGACTTTTTTATTTCCCTGACTACGGAAAGTACGAGGAGTATTCAGAAGTGAATTATGAGACCAACATATCTGATTTCCAGCTGGTCTCCTACATTCTCGGGCGCTGCGCCACCGTCGATGAGGTTAAGGCCGAAATTGCAAGGGTACATATCCATGGATTCGATCCGCGCTCCTCGACCGTGCATTGGAGGTTCGCCGAGCCGTCTGGCCGCCAGATCGTGCTGGAGATTATCGACGGGAAGTGCGTTTTCTATGAAAACAATCTGGGCGTGCTGACCAACTCTCCATCTTTCGACTGGCAGCTCACCAATCTCAACAACTATGTAAACCTCCTGCCTGGACGCACCGAACCACATACGCTTGGAAATATGTCCCTGTCATCTTTCGGCGGCGGAAGCGCGATGATTGGTCTGCCGGGGGACTTCACCCCGCCTTCAAGGTTTGTACGCGCGGCCTTCTTCCAGAGCACCGCGCCGCAGAAACCTGACGCAGAGGGGTCCGTGTTCACGGCCTTTCACATTCTCGGTTCGATGGAGATTCCGATCGGGGCGCAGTTCCCGGTTGACGAAACGCCGGCTGACATCCCGTCTGCAACGCAATGCACCTGTGTCACCGACATGTCAGGTTTGAAGTTCTATTATCGTTCCATGTATGATGGAGGCATCAGATGCATTGACCTTAAAAAGATTGACTTCAAGAAGATAGGCCTGAAGTCCGAGCCGCTCGTTCCGTCAAAGAAGGAATTCGTCCATTACATCAGATTCTAACGTGGAATGGCACAGGAAGACCTCACCATGAAATGCGGTGTCGGGACGCGACCACGGAGCGTTTTGTAACTCGCTGATAATCAGACACCATTTTAGATATTGCGTGGGAAACGCAGGCTTTTTTTGGTCGCGTTTCCACGCTGCATTTTATAACACATTGATAATCTATGCCTCCAAAAATAAGGCGTGGCTGCGTCCCGCCGAGTGGCTATTGAATCGCTGAATATGGCAATTTGTACGCCCTATAGTCTTTTATTCTTTCATTGACGACAGGTACATCCATATCATACATGAGAAAGACGAGAATCTTGTCGGTCTTCAATATTTTCGTTCCATCAATCACAAAATTTATATCCTAACACAGATACCAGAAATTATTCCACCGAATCTTCTTCATCCGTGACCTTCCCAGAAAGCCCACTGCGAATAAAATGCCGCAACTTTTCATAAATATTGCGTGAACTTTCCTGCAAGTTTCTTATATTTGTGCAGAATAAATGCCGCAATATATTATGCAGACACTTTACGAACAATTTCATCAACTTCTGGAACTGACACCCATGAACTTTTTCCGGGAGCAGCACGACACCATAAACTGGGATGTCCGCATCTTGGGTATCCTAGGCCAGAAAGGTGTCGGTAAATCCACTCTCATCCTACAACACATCAAGAGAACCGGGAACAAGAATGAGTCCCTTTACGTGATTGCAGATGATATCTATTTCAGTGCACACACTCTTCTTGATACTGCCAAGAGCTTCTTCGCCCGTGGCGGGAAATATCTGTATATAGACGAAATTCATAAATATCCGGGCTGGAGTCAGGAGGTCAAGAACATCTACGATAGCCTGCCGCTGCTCCATGTCGTATATTCCGGCAGTTCAATATTGGATCTTAAAGAAGGGGGTGCAGACCTTAGTCGCCGCGTCATCGAGTACCATCTTCCTGTCTGGTCATTCCGCGAATACTTGAACTTGCGCAATGGCTGGTCATTAAAACCTGCCAGTTTGGAAGATGTATTGCAAGGGAAAGTTGATTTTCCGTACGGAGCTGAACGTCCGTTGAAATACTTCGAAGAATATATGAAAAAGGGCTGCTATCCTTTTTTTCAGGAACCGGAATTCGAAACTCGCATGAGACAAGTCATCAACACTACCGTTGAAGTCGATATTCCCAAATACGCCAGGATGACCATCGCCGCCACGCAGAAGCTCAAGAAATTCATGTACTACATTTCCAAGAGCGTCCCTGTCAAGATTAATTTCTCGGATATGGCAAGAGACTTGGAATTAAGTCGCGACGAACTTCCCAAGTATCTGGAATATCTGGAAAAAGCCGAACTTGTTTCCGTCCTGCGTATGAAGGCCAACGGGGACGCAATTCTACGCAAAATGGACAAGCTTTATCTCCAGAATTCCAATATGTCCTATGTCCTTTCGGGCGAAAATCCGGACACGGGGAATGCCCGAGAGACTATCTTTTATTGCTGGACCAAGCAGAAGCACGATACGGTAGAATCTCCTGTTTCAGATTTTGAGATTGACGGAAAGACTTTCGAAGTGGGCGGGCGCAACAAAGGAAAGAAACAAATATCCAATTTGGAAGACGCATATGTGGTCAAGGATACAATAGAGTATGTGTTTGACAATCAAGTACCACTATGGATGTTCGGATTCCTTTATTGACAAAGAAGTCGTAACGAGATACGAGAAAACAGGGACAAGCCATTTCCACCAAATCTTCTTCATTGTGGGCATAATTTAACTTGCGACAGGCTCCTAATGCTGCCCGGAACTATTACCTGACCTATTGTTGTTCAGCAATAAAAACATATCTTTGCTTGTTGGAAAGCATCCATAACCAAAACAACAGAAAAAGATAATGGCAAAGAGCAAAATAGACTTTATACTACTTCTCCTTGCGACTCTCTGCTGTTCAATGGCTCACGCACAAAAGCAAGTTTCTGCAGAACTGAGAGATTCCACTGAGAGCGGAAGCGACATCATAAAGATAGTTGGAAATCACTCCAGCAAAGGAGCGGTCAATAACGCCCTTGACATATTGAGCGGTCAGGCAGCCGGTGTCAACGTGACATCCAACGGTCTGGACCGGATGGCTATGCTCAATAGCGTGCGGGTGCGTGGTACGACATCCATTATCGGTGGCAATGATCCTTTGGTGCTGATTGACGGGGTCACTTCTGACGTGCTCACCCTTTCAACCATCTACCCTGCAGACATCGAGAGTTTCCGGATATTGAAGAATGCCACAGAGACAGCAATGTACGGTTCACGTGGAGCGTCAGGTGTGATTGAAGTCAAAACAAAAAAAGGAACAGGACGTGGTTTTCAGATATCCTATGAAGGAAATGTAGGTTTCGAGCGGATGTACAAACATCTGGAAATGCTCAATTCCACAGAATATGTTGCCACCGCAAAGGCTTTGGGCGTCTATTGCAATAACGGAGGGTTCAACACGGACACTTATAAGGTCATTACCCGCACAGGACTTGTGAATAATCACTATCTCGCATTCAGCGGGGGCACACCTCAGTCAAACTATCGTGCCTCATTCGGCTTGATGGACCACAACACAATCATCAAGAAGATGGACTATGGCGTTTTTGTCGCAAAAGTTGACGTGACCCAGAAAGCCTTCAACAATAGACTTACCGGAGAGTTCGGAGTATTCGGATCGTCGTTCAAGAACCATGATATCTTTGACACGCAGATGCTGTTCTATTCCGCAGCATGCCAGAATCCAACTTTCCCTGCCGGAACTGACGAACATGGGAACTGGCTAAAAAACGAATCCGCAACGCACATCAACCCGCCAGGAATAGTGCTTGAAGAGAAAAACGACTCCAAGGATTTGAACTTTGATGCCCACATTAAGCTGAGCTACGATATCAATAATTACTGGCGGGTCTCCGCCTTCGGTTCCTACCTCTACGGTTCTACCGAGAACGGACAATTCTGCCCGACATGGGTATGGGCACAAGGCAACGTGTACCGTGGCGAGTTCAAGAAAGAGGAGTGGCTCGGCAATGTATCTCTGGATTTCAATAAGCAGTTCGGCTCACATAAGGTCTCTGCCGGAGTAAGCGGCGAATACCGCAAGCTGCAAAAGACGGCTTTCTGGGTATATGCCAAGGGCATACCCACAAATAACTTTCATTACGACAATCTGGGCGCGGCTGCTGTCAGACCATATGGCGGAACGGAAAGCACTTATGAAGACCAATCTCTGGCTTCGTTAATGGGGAGCATCACATATAGTCTGCTTGACAAATACACTTTGGCGTTGAATGCTCGCGGTGACGGATCGTCAATGGTAGGCGCCAGCAACACATGGGGATTCTTCCCTTCCATATCATTTACATGGGATTTGAAAAAGGAAAACTTTCTCATCAATGTAAAGCCGCTGTCCATGCTCAAACTCCGTGCTGGCGCAGGACAGGCAGGCAACCTTGGAGGCATCTCTGCATATACCACCATGAACACCGTAAGGCAGACCGGCATTGTCCCTATCAAAAGTTCGCCGACAGTAACACTTGGCATGGTGAGAAACAACAATCCCGATTTAAAGTGGGAAACGAAGACTACATTCAACATCGGTGCGGACATGGGACTCTTTGCCAACGGTCTTATACTTACGGCGGAGTATTACTTTTCCAAGACTACCGACATGCTCTATGCCTACGAAGTTCCGGTTCCGCCATTTGCATACAACACATTGCTCGCAAACATCGGTTCCATGTCAAACAGCGGATTGGAATTCGGCCTGTCCGGGCAGCCGATAAGAAAGAAAGACATGGAACTTAACGTTAATATGAACCTGTCGTTTCAAAGCAACAGGCTAATCTCGCTGAGTGGAAAGTACAAAGGAATGAGCATGTCCGCGGCGAATGTCACCGCCATCGGGGCCTTGGACGGAGCGGGACAGAACGGCGGCGACAACAATGTGGTTTATCAGATAGTCGGACAACCACTTGGCGTTTTCTATCTGCCACATTGCAAAGGACTGGTAAAAAATGAGAACGGCAGTTATTTCTACGACATAGAGGATCTGGATCATAACGGCAAGGTCGACATAAGCGACGGCGGCGACCGGTACATCGCAGGACAAGCCACACCAAAGGTAATCCTCGGTTCAAACATCAGTTTCAGATACAAGAATTTCTATATCTCAATACAGATGAATGGAGCATTCGGGCACAAGATCTTCAATGGAACGGGATTATCATTTACAAGTATGGCTTGCTTCCCGGACTACAATGTGCTTAAGGATGCCCCCCAGAAGAACATCGTAGATCAGAGAGTCTCCGACTATTGGCTTGAAAAAGGTGACTATCTGAACTTTGAGCATTTGACATTAGGATATGACGTGCCCTTGAAAAGCAAGACGTTACGTTCATTGCGCATATCTGGCAACGTAAGCAACCTTGGAACAATTACGGGCTACAGAGGTTTGACGCCAATGATAAACAGCTACGTGGTGAACAGTACTATGGGTATTGATGACAAACGTAACTATCCTTTGTTCCGCACATATTCGCTGGGGTTGAGCATACAGTTTTAATACGGAAAAAGCATGAAGAAGATTATTGAATACATATTGGCAGTACCGTTGACGCTTTGCTTCTGCAGCTGTCTGGATGAACATCCAAAAGACCAGCTGGACCAAGAGGAAATATACAACAACGCAGATAACATATACAAAAATGCAGTAGCTTCCCTGTACAACTACATTGGGAGCAATCAGGAGTCCGAAGGACTTCAGGGAACCTGCAGGGGCATCTACGACTACAATACGTTGACAACAGACGAGGCAATGATTCCGATCCGTGGAGGAGACTGGTACGATGGCGGCCTGTGGGAAAACATGTATCAGCACAACTGGAACGCCAATGATATCAGTTTATATAATGTATGGAAATATCTCTTCAAGGTAATAGTCATATCCAACCAGTCGCTTTCCGTCATTGATGACCACAAGAGTCTGCTTTCGGCTGAACAGGCCCGTGATTTCACGGCAGAGGTAAGAGCTGTGCGGGCATTGTTCTACTACTATGCGATGGATATGTTCGGACGTGTTCCTATCGTGACATCATACGACGTGAAATTGGAGCAGGTAACGCAAAGCGAGAGACGCGAGGTCTTCGATTTTATTTTCAATGAACTGCGGGATGTCGCGCCGTTGCTTGCTGACGAACATTCCAACAAGGAGGGTGACTACTACGGACGAGTGACACGGCCTGTAGTCAACTTTTTGCTTGCAAAACTGGCGCTTAATGCTGAAATATACACCGATGACAACTGGACAGACGGAAAGCGCCTTGATGGCAATGACATCTTCTTTAATGTGAATGGAGAGAAGATGAACGCTTGGAGTACCTGCATTTGGTATTGCGGGCAACTTGACAAAGAAGGGTATCAGCTGGAAAGCGATTACGCCTCGAACTTCGCTGTTCACAACGAATACTCCATGGAGAACATTTTCACCATACCTCTGGACAAGAACTTATATTTGAACGAATACCACTATCTTTTCCGCTCACGCCACTACAAACATGGCGGGGCCTATGGCGGTTCATCCGAAAATGGAACATGTGCGACCATCTCAACCGTCAAGGCTTTCGGTTACGGAACTGACCATGTCGACAATAGATTCAAGACAAACTTCTATGCAGACACCGTTTTTGTTGACGGCAAGAAGATATATCTGGACAACGGAAAGCCATTGGTATATATGCCAATGGAATTGAAACTGAATCTTAGTGACAGTCCATATAAGCAGACAGCAGGTGCCCGTGCCGGCAAATATGAAGTTGACAGGACCGCATATTCGGACGGCAGACAAGTTGACAACGATATAGTTCTATTCAGATACGCCGATGCCATATTGATGAAGGCCGAGGCTAAAGTCCGTAATGGAGAAGATGGTTCAAAAGAATTGAATGCAATTAGGGACAGAGCAGGCATGCCGCATGTAAAGGCCAATTTGAGCAATATACTTAAAGAGCGGCTGTTGGAATTGGTATGGGAAGGCTGGAGACGTCAAGATCTCATCCGCTTTGGCGAATACACCAAAGCATACGACCAGAGGACTCCTCTGGAAAACGAGTTTACCGGGTTCACAACTGTTTTCCCGATACCACAAAGATGCCTGGATTTAAACAAAGGGTTAAAACAAAATCCAGGTTATCAATAGAGAGACGTAATCATCATTCCCGTATCAGAATTACGTCAGTCATCTCACTCCGCATCTCCCACGCTGCGGTAATCCCATGTGATGTATTTCTGTGTCAGTTTCTGGCGGTCGCCCAGGCTTATGTTGTTCTGACTGACCACCTCCTGCGGCCATCCGTCATTGAAATAATTTATGCGGACATATGAGTTGCACACCCCGTCCGTGGTCACCTGACTGTCAAATTCGGTATCGAGACCTTTCCGAACATCCTTTACGGACTCCTCATCAGTAAAATACTCTATGAGATTTCCGAGCAGCACCTTTATGTCCTCTCTTGGAATATATGAATAGACATCTGCGGAGATGCCGTATTCATACGTGTCCGGATCAAGCCAGATTTCAGTTTTGGTATCAGAGGCGTATTCGTTTTCCGTCGCATCTTCATGGCTTTCCGTTTCGCCTATCTTGTATTGGTCTCCATGATAATTGAACAGCAGTTCTATCTCTTCCGTATATCCGTCGACCAGATCGTCGGAATCAATCATTGACATCAATTTATCCGAATCAAGCCCGACAGCGCGCAGGGAATCCGCATATGGCATTTTACTGATCGCCTTCGCCAGGACTTCTTCCGCCTGTTTCCTGATATCCTTCAGATTGTAGTATTTGACAATCTTGCCGCACTGGTCGGTACGAAATCTTATAGTCGTGCCTACTGTGGCATCATTGAGAATATCCATTACCTGTCCGATAAGATTTTGGGCCTCCGATTTGATTTGATCGTCGGAAACGAATTCAAGGAAAGTATATTCCATGTCATACCCTTTTCTGGTGGAATCCGTAACCGTAAGCATCACTTTGGCGGCGGCACCGAGTGTCATCACCGTGTCTTTCCCGTTGACCTCCCATTGGTTGTCATGAATCCAGTAGGTCATGGTGTCCCGCTTGCTGAACCAAGCTATAACCGGAAGAATGCTGTCATCCTGGACAGTCACTTCAGAAGAGTCCTGGACTTCAGATGAACGATGATGATGTCGGGCCGGGGCAAATGACATCAATGAGACCAGGAGTCCCGAGATCATCGGAACCAACAAGAACTTTTTTACGTGTATCATATTTTCATGCATCATGTCAGAAAGCAATTTCGGGGCAAATTTAACATATTACGAAAAAAGTTATTCCCAATAAATGAAAAAATCATACATTTGCCACTCAGCATCCGCAGCGGAAGGGTCTATACGAAGGCGACAGTTGCAATTGAGCTCTGACAGGGCGGCGGAAGAGTTTTATAAAACCAATGTGAGCGTTGGCGGGACGCGGCCACGGAACGTTTTGTAACTCACTGATAATCAGAATCCATTTTAGATATAGCGTGGAAACGCAGGCTTTTTTTGGTCGCGTTTCCACGCTGCAATTTATAACTCATTGAGAATCAGCACTTCCAAAAATCAAACGTGGCTGCGTCCCGCCGATAAACTTCAGTGAGTCAAGCCACGTTTCCGGCGATTTTTAGCCGGTCATTTCTGTTACCTTTGAGGAAAGAGAGAGTTTCACTTTGCATATAATTGTGGTTGTCATTATATTTGTCACAAAGTAAGAGTCCCTTACGTTAGAAGAAACAGCATTATGGAACACAATATTAAGGACAAGATAGAATGGACGGTGATATTTCTTGCCGAATTTGGAAAGCGTCACAGACTGACGCTCAAACAATCATTCAACTACTTGTTGCGATATAAAGGCATATACTTCGTGGAACAACACTACGATTATCTGCATACACAATCATTCGTGTCTGCAGTGGACGACCTTACACAGTACTGTCACAAATTGGGAGGAGGCATAGCATGAAACTATATCACGGGACCAATATTGTATTCGACAAAATTGACCTACGGAAATCAAAACCGAACAAAGACTTCGGTCAAGGTTTCTACTTATCACCTGACTATAATCAGGCGCTAAATATGGCTAATATAAAGACCGAACAACTGCAGGAAGGAGACCCGACAGTTATGGAATTCGAAGTAGAGGAAAGAGATATCCGGAGTTTGCATACACTTGTATTTGACGATTACAGCGAGAACTGGGCCGAGTTTATTCTTGCCAATCGGAACAATTCAGCCTGCACTCCAGTCCACAACTACGACATCGTGATAGGGCCTATAGCCAACGATCGTGTAGGTGTGCAACTATGGAAATACGAGAACCAGCTTATAGACATGCCTACGCTAGTATGCAAGCTGAAATATATGAAAGGAATTACCATACAGTATTTCTTTGGTACAGAAACAGCATTGTCTATACTTAAACGAGTTAAATGATGATGGATGAGAGACAATTGATGAAAGACGGCATGGTGACGAAACTCGCCATACTGCTCATAGACGACGGCAAGGCCTCGTCGATGACTGAAGCGCTGGATATCGTGATAAATTCCGAAACATACCAGCGTCTCATTGATGACAAAGCTGCACTATATTATCAGAGTCCGCGCTATGTCTATGAGTTTTTAAAGAATGAACTACTCACTGGAAAAGCAGAATAACAAAGATTCTTCTCATGAACCTACTGGTATATACCAGGTTAGCGCTCTGGTATATACACAGATTTTAACATCGGATGACCGATTATAAAAAAGTGAATCATTTTCTTGTAATTTAGGGGGGGGGCAGTATATTTGCACCGTAGAACCACCAACATAACAACTATGCCCCGTTTGAAATCGATTGACACGAGTGTTTTTATCATAAGGATTCTATTGTCTTGCATTGGAATGAGCCTAGCCTTATCCGCATATGCTCAAGACGGTATAAGAGGAAGAGTCTTGGACGAACAGGGAAAAGGACTTGACGCTGCTGTCGTCATGCTGGCATCATTACCGGATAATGTATTGACGGAAACCACTATAACCGACAGCAACGGGCAGTATCTTTTTCCAGTCCACAACGGCAAGTTTCTCCTATGCATAAAGACACTTGGATATAAGGAGTTCCAGAAGGACATCACCCTTGCAGAATCTCAGACGCTTCCGGACATTCATTTGGAACCGGAGGAGATTTCATTGAAAGATGCCGTCGTCACCGCGCGGAAATCACGTCCGATGACGACTTCCGCGAATGGAAAGATTCAGATTCATGTCGCGCAATCCTACCTTACCGACGTAGGGAACGCCTTGGACGTGTTGAAGCACTCCCCCGGCATTTCCGTAAACAATAAAGGCGACATTTCTCTGGCGTCTCTGGGAGGAACAGCCATATATGTCAACGGAAGAAAGCTCATGCTGCAGGGAGACGAGTTGTCAACTTATCTCCGCACCCTCTCTTCCGAGAAGATCTCTCAAATAGAGATTTCTCATAACCCTGATGCAAGCTTCGGGGCAGATGGCTCCGGTGGTATCATAAACATTATCCTCAAAGCATCAGGGCGATCGGGCTTTTTCATAACCACATCACATGGCGTCGGTTACTGGGAAAACCTGAAACAGAATTCAGACCTCGCCATGTCGTACAATACGGACAAATGGCAATTGGGGCTGAACTACAACCACAGTATAGGGCACTACGCGATGGATTATGGTTACGAAAAGGTCCAGAATGGGGACAAGAACATATCAGAGACGGATGACACGGACAAGCGCAACACCTACTCGGCTGGCATTGACTTTTCCTGGCAGCCTAATCAAAAGAACAGACTTTTCATAAGCAGCACCGTAAACGTTCTCGCAGGTCCAGGAGAGACACGGACAACGACAGAAATCTATCAGGGAACGGACCGGCTGGTCAATATACTCAAAGCCCGCAACAACTATATTGAACAGAAAAATCTCCAGTACAACAACAGTCTGAGTTATCAGTACCGGCCATCATCAAATACACAAATATCATTCTCCGCGGACTGGACCCATTTCGACGGCAAAGCACGCTGCGAACAACCCAATGAGTATTTCACGGCAGACGACACGCCCATCCGTTCCGATTTCTTTTACTCGGAACCTGACAAGGATATTGACATCTATGCGCTTCTGGCAGACTACAAATACAGACCAAATGAGCAGAACGAAATACTTGCAGGTGTCAAGACAACGTTTATCGGGAGCGACAATTCATTTATCTTCAAGAAGAACGGAGTCATGGATACTGGACGTTCGAACGACTTCCTGTACAAGGAAAAGAACCTTGAGGCCTATGCGCAATATACCCGCACATGGAATAAGATTGAATTAAGTGGCGGACTGCGGATGGAGTATATGCACACATTCAGCAGGCTACTTTCCATGACAAGTCAGGATGCTGAGACGAACACCGGGAACCATCTCCGGTTGTTCCCGAATTTCAGTGCAACATACAACATCAACGGAAAGAACAAAATCGCATTGCTCTACAGCAGAAGACAGGACAAGCCCAGGTACGAGGACCTGAACCCGTTTGAATACCTGCTCGACGAATTGTCATATTGGAAAGGCAATCCGTTTCTCAAGCCTCAAGTGTGCAACAAGATTATGCTGTCATACACCTGGAGCAGTCTGTCATTGAACCTCCATTACAACAATCTCGATGACTATTTCACATCAATTACGGATGTATATGGAAGCGACAAGACTATCATGACGACGAAGAATATCGGAACCCAGCAACAGGTCGGGTTCGACGCCGTATTCTCCAAACGCCTCACACCTTGGTGGGACTTCAGCACAAACGTCGGACTGTACTACTTCATGAACAAACTGGATTACGAAACGTACAGACATGAGTACAGACGTCCGTCCTGTTTCTTGTCTTCAAGCAACAGCTTTCTCTTGCCGCTCGGCATCAACCTCGAAATCTCAGGGCGATTCTACTCCAAACGGCAGGGCGGAAGCTATGAGGTCTGCAGGCCGACAGGCAGCGTTGACCTGGGCCTCAATAAGAGTTGGCTTGACGGCTGCCTGCGCATAGCCCTGCTGATGACGGATGTCTTCCATACTGAACGTTGGGACAGTTATGGAACAAAAGATAACCTGATATTGTCGTCATGGGGGCATGGGGAGAGCCGCAAGATTCTGCTGCGATTGACATATGGTTTCGGTAAGCAAAGATTCGAGAAAATTGACAGGAATCTGGAGGAACTGAACAGATTATAAAAAAGTGATTTTTTTTCTTGTAATTTAGGGGGGGGGCAGTATATTTGTGTCATATAAACCACTAACGAAATGAAAAAGTTATTATTATTCATCTGTGCCGCAATGATGATTTTCAGCTGCGGCAAGGAAGAGTCAGGAAACAAACCTTCAATTAACCATGCAGACAAGGTGACTTGGGCCACTGTTGTCAAGGAGTATCCATTCCTGGACGGCTTTCCTGTATTTGACGGGGAAGTCGAGAATTGGCAGTATAAAGAACTCGGCAGCATGAAGACATTGACCTTCTTCGACTACAATTGCGACAAGTCCGTGTCGACAACCTATTACTCCAAGTTCATACCTGCGGGCTTCACCAAGAGCGAAGGTTCTGAAATCTACCGGAAGACGGCGGACAAGAAGAATTACATCTTCAGCGGCAGCTATGGCGGCGGCAGTTTCGGCTTAAGTTTCTCCGTTGACTCCGAGTAGGACATGAAAACGGGAATCATCACCTGCACTTTGACGGCATTGGCCCTGTCGGCAGGTATCACATCGCACGCACAGACCGTCTCCGACAAGAAGACAAAGCGTGAGAAGGAAGAGAATGTCAAAGTCAGAGTATGGCTCAATAAGGGAGAGGATAAAGTCATTGACGGTTATCTCCGCTCGGCTCTCGCCAACCGCCCCGACAACATTGAAATAAGCCTCACCGCCGACGGCAAGAGGATGAGATATGTCAATGAAGATGTCGATTCACTGCTTCTTGACGGTTCGGACAAATATGTGAAGAGGCTGGTCAAGATGTACGGAGCATTGGGCGGCCCGGCAAAGGTCGAATGGGTACGTGAGGAATACCGGGGCAAAGGCATTGACCTGTACTCTCTTTTCACCGTTGAAGCCGAAAGGACGGGAAGGAACATCACGGTCGTGAGACCGGTCCGTTCGTGGTACCTTAGCATTGCCGGGGACATGGCCATAATGGTCGGGTCTGATACCCGCAACAGCATCTTTGACAAGGCCGAGCCGCCGATGTCCGGGGCAATGCTGAACAAGTATTTCGGAAAGATATATGACTATCCGGAATTTGCCGCAAGGATACGGGAGGGCGAATTCAGCACGTTCATGGATGTCATCCATGCGTGGGAATCATCTTACGGAGGCACTGCTCTCCGCGTGGATGGAAAGCTCAAGGACGGACAGGTCGGTGTCCAAGGCGGAATCGCATCTTCCGATGCCAATAAAAACGTGGACTGGAAGCGTACCAAATCTGAGATAGTGTTCCCGAAATACACGAGGACAATCCAGGTCGGCGCCTCCCCTGTGATCGCGGAGTGGACAAAGGTGATGAAGCATGCCACTGACGACTCCAAATCTTCATTCAAGATGGCTGTCCCTCCGGTAATGATATATTCGGACATCTGCTTCCTTGATTTCGGACGTTTCGGAAGCCTGGGCTGGTCAATAGGAGGCGAATACTCCCGCTACAGCTACAACTGGATGCTGGACAACGGCTATGGCGACAAGCAGCAGGACACGTACTGCAACAGAGTTGACCTTGCAGCAGGTCTCAGTTACCACATAACACTATGCAGCCGTCTCGAACTCTACGCGAGGGCGATGATCGATGCAGGACTGATCGGAGAACACACCACAGACCACGAAAGCGGAGAGAAGGCCAGTTCCACATTCAACAAGATGGACACGAAGATGGGCATATTGGCCACTGCCGGACTCCGCTGGTACTTCTGCAACAAGGCCGGACTCTGGGTGGAGGGCGGCCATGACGCGGGCTACGTGTCGGCAGGATTGTCATTCAAGTTCTGATGAGGTGGCGGGACGGATTCTCGCCTGACTTCATAACGAATTTATATAATACAGCGTGGAATTTTGGATTATTCTGTCCGCAATTTCACGCTGTATTAAAATATCGTCTGATCCACTTGAGGATCTTGAGTAATCAAGAGCCCAGTCTGTTTTAGAATCAGTTCGCCATCAGAACTTCTGCATAGTCGTTTGCTGAATTCGGCAAAGTGATATGGGATAGAGATTTCGTGTCGTTCCAAGCAAGATCATAGATTTGCAAGCCATTGGATGTCTCCGAAACGTTCAGAAGAATGTGGCCAGGCTTTTCAGAATTCGACGTAGCGGATATTATCTGGCCGATTTTACAGGTGTAAACGGCTTGGCCGATAGTTCCGTTTTCAGGATTGACCAGGCGGAACAGACTCACCCCTCCGTATGTGGCAATATAGCCGGCGTCACTGCCCGCCCTGAACGGGATCAATGATTCGGCTGCGATATCCTCCATTATGTGGAAGCCCTCTTTGTCCAGCATGACCGCAGTCCAGTTGCCATCACCCTTGTTTGCAGAAAGAAGATATGAAGCGGATTCTTCCGTTCCGATGGGCACTCCTGGATAGTTTCCGAAATATTCAGGCTTCAGGCCATCTGGCATGGCAAATGTCGGCTGCACAGGTCCAAGTGCGTCCGACTTTGTCATATAGTCGGCTCCGATTTCAATCGGCAATGTCTGCAAGGCGCAGATTCCATCATGACATACGACAGCCACGGCGGCATTTGACGGAGTCAGGAATAATGCCATGACATCAATAGCGCGAGTCTTGACCTCGCGGGTGAAGAAATCGACACATACGGCTGTCCGGCGCCCGTCCTTCCCAGAGATGCCACAAAGCCCATATGAACGCGGAACATTGATGACTGAATGGAGATTCTCAGGCAGTGCAACCTCAAGGGATTTCTGGCAGGCATTGTTCATGCCAAGCATGAATCCGTCAATTTTGCCGGACACATGGCTGACTCCATAGAGTCTCAATTCCTTCGGTGACTGTCCGTCCGTGATTCTCAATAATCCAATTCTCTGCAGCTTTCCCTCACGCATTACGCTGACTTCCACATCCGCTGCCGGATACCTATATGGAAGGACGGCGATTATGCCGACTGGCGTCACATCTTGTTTCTTTGCATAGATACCGGACACCTTACCTACAGGAATAGTTGCGTCACCGGTCTCCCAAGTAAATGTAAGCATGACATTGTCCGTCTGTTGGCAGCCTATGCCATGAAGATGAAAGGCATCGCCAGGCGAAAGTGTCTGCCCATCCTCCTCAAGTCTTGCGTCCTGTATGAAAACGACATTATCTACAGGCTTGAATGCTTCTCTGTTGCAGGAACAGGCTGCCGTCATCACGGTAAGCCAAACAGCAAGTGTCTTACTTAGCTCCATTACAAATTATTTTAGAAAGGTAATATACGGTGTTGCGGATGACGTTCAGCTTCTGAGCCAGAGCCTCGTTGGCAATGGCTGCCGACTTGTCGGGCACCATTGAGAATCAGTGGCTTTCTGATTGCGCTATTTTTCCACTCGACAAGTTTCTGAAATACAATTCTTTCCATATATGCAACTACATTTTCTAGCATGTGTCTTATAGATAAAGTTACACTTTTTAGCACATAAAACAACTATTGTGCTACATTTTCTTGCACTTAATTGTGCAGCATAGACAGATCGATTCTATGGTTCGGCAGCATAGAGCTTGCCGGCAATCTACACCAGAAAGAGGACAGCGTCATGCGCGCCTTTATGCCAGAAGTGGCTTCTGAGATGCTGGGATATTTGATTGATGACGAATGAATCATTCGCTCGAAATAACTCTTAATTTTTCCATCTCTCATCAAATTTATGTCCCACTCATTTCGAATCGCGGTTGTCAAAGAACGTTGTTAAATTATATAATTTGTCCGGCCAAATGCCAATCCTCCGGACGTTTTGTCATTTTCGGCTATAATAGAGTCGACTAAAATCAGGAAAATACACCGCAGCGGAAGGGTCTATACGAAGGCGACAGTCGCAAATGAGCTCTGACAGGGTGGCGGAAGAGTTTCTTTTACAAAACCAATGTTAGCATTGGCGTGACGCGGCCACGGAGCGTTTTGTAACTCACTAATAATCAGACACCATTTTAGATATAGCGTGGAAACGCAGGCTTTTTTTGGTCGCGTTTCCACGCTGCATTTTATAACACATTGATAGTCAACGTCTCCAAAAATCAGGCGTGGCCGCGTCCCGCCGGGGATTTTACAGGGATGATATTTATTCGTATCTTGCCGAATAAAATTCACGCACTCTGAAACAATACACAAAATGAATAAAGCAAAACTCGACCAGGTTTTCAGCCTGAACAGTAGTGACGAGGTCTTTTCTTTCATGAAAGACTATGCATATAAGAATCAAGATTTAAGTGACGCCCTAATTCGGCACTTTCTTCCTGACGACATTGACTTGGACGCTCTTAGGAACGAGGTCAGGAATATCATATATTCCGTTGATGAGAGCGGAGACAGATGGGGGCCATCACTAAACTGGTATCAGATAGCCGACCAATTGGGGCGAATGATGGATAAGGCCAGATATTATGATCGCGAAGGAGAATTTGATGCAGCGGCGTCAATTGCGTCCGAGGTAATCCTCTTTGTTGGAAAGTATTATTCTGATGATCGAGTATACGAATGTGAAAGTTTCGATGGATATGATTTCGAGACCAGGAGTGCAGCAGATATGCTCATACCGTTAATCGAATCTAAAGTGCTGGATATCAATACCATCAGGAGGATATCTAATGACATTGACAAGGTATTAGGAACAACTGCATTTCAGGACGGAGGATATTGCCTTGCAGATTTGAGTGAGCTGCAGAGTGTTCTTGAGGGCGTTTTCGATAATTTTGACGAACATTTGGCTTCACTTGATAAGATTATAGACAATGCAGGGCGAGCTGTCTATTATAGAAATCGCTGGTTGTTCAGAAAAGTAGCATACCTGAACTATAAAGAGAAGTATGATGCTGCACAGAAGACAATAGATGATAACTTTTTCGTACCGGAATTATCCAAAATGCGGATTGACTCCCAAGTATTCCACGGACAAATTGAAGAGGCTATTGAATCGCTGGACAGAGCAATAAAATGTACGGAAGACTCTTCGTATGTGCACAGCTGTCATGAAAGAAAGATGGAACTGCTTGAAACAACAGGAGACACATCGAGGCTGGCAGAAGAACTTGAGTATCTGATTATGAACAGCTATTCTTCAGAATATGAATATTATCTTCAGTTAAAACACGTTCTGGAACAGTTACCTGCCAATTCTCCAAACCGGTTACACACCATCATTGAAAAGTTGGTCGATAAGAGCCGTTTTCATAGTCAAAAGGATACCGCCAGAATATGTGCAGAAGAGAACATGATTCCACAACTGGCCGAGTGCTTGTCTTGGAATAATGACTACAACGATGAATGTTATATGGTTTTGGCGGAATATGGCAAATTGCTGGACTCTCCCACGAGGCGGAAGATCGTTGAAGGACATATTGACCACATCCGAACGAGAGCCATCCCGACAGATAGCCGTAGATATTGTTATATCGTCAGCAGTATGAAAGCCCTACGTGATTCGTGCAGTGAAGGGCAAGCTGCTGTGACTAAACTAATTGAAGAATTCAGGACACAATATAGTCGAAGACCATCAATGATGAGAGAGCTGAATAAACTTCGTTGAGTGAGTTGGCAGAAGTCACTACAAAATTCCCGATTTTACTCATACAAAACTCAGAATAATTCCCGATTTTGCGCCTTGAAAACGCGTAATTTTTCCTAAAGAATTTTGTATGTGCTTGATTTTTATTACATTTGCATAAAATGTAAAAATACTATGCTTTTCAGGAAATTTGCATCGCACATAGAGGCTTTTTTGCGGTATGAACCACACAAAATACTTTTGATAAATGGCGCTCGGCAGATTGGCAAGTCCTATCTGATACGTCATATCTGCAAAGGGATGTTTCGCAACTATATTGAACTCAACCTCAAGGAAGATAAGGAGGGTATTGGTTTGCTGGCTGATGTCCGCAGCACTGATGACTTTTATATACAACTCGGTGCGATTGCAGGGGAACGACTTGGTGACGTATCTGACACGATTGTATTCCTTGATGAAATTCAAAGTTATCCGCATCTGATGACCATGCTGAAATTTCTGAATGAGGAGGGACGATACCGGTATATTGCCAGCGGTTCGGAGTTGGGCATAGCATTGGCACAGACTCCGTCAATACCGATAGGTAGCATTGCCATTGAGCAAATGTTTCCGCTCGACTTTGAAGAATTTCTACTTGCCTCCGGATGTGGTAAAGAGACTATTGATAGCATTAGAGGCTGTTTTCTCAGGAGAGAGACTCTAAATGATTCTCTGCATGCTTATATGTTGCGTCAGTTCAAGATATATCTGCTTACCGGAGGGATGCCGGATGCTGTCAACAAGTTTCTGGAAACACGAAACATTGCCCTTGTTCGCAAGATACAGAACGACATCCATGAACTGTACAAGCTAGACGCTTCCCAATATGATTCTGAAAAGAAACTCGTGATTCGGAATATTTATGATCTCATTCCGTCGAATATGGAGAACAAGAGGAAGCGCGTTGTCGTAAAGAAAATTGAAAACACAGCCGGGCATAAGCAGTTCAGTGATTATGCGGATGAATTTGAATATCTGACCAACTCTGGTGTCGCGCTTGCCGTTAAAGCTATCAGTAATCCGAAATTCCCGTTGAAAGAATCGGAGAGCAAAAATCTGTTGAAACTATACCTCAGCGATGTCGGGCTGCTTACAGGACTTCTTTACAAGAATAACATCAATGCCGTGCTCGGCGATGAGCGCAGCATTAACCTGGGTTCAGTCTATGAATCTGTCGTGGCGCAAGAACTCCATGCGCATGGGTGCGAGCTTCACTATTACGACAATAAGCAGCGCGGGGAGGTGGATTTCCTCATTGACGACTACGATAGTCTGTCCGTTCTTCCGATTGAGGTCAAGTCGGGAAAGGATTATAAGGTTCACAGCGCTCTCGATAATTTCATGAAGACTCCCGACTACAATGTCAAGAATGCCGTCGTGCTCCACAGCGGTCAGAAAGTATATCAAGAGAACGGCATCACATATCTCCCAATTTATTATGTGATGTTCTTGACAGGTGATTCCTCAGATTCCGCCGACATTGTCATACCGGAAATCGAGCCCCCGAAATTGTGATTTAAGAGTGGGATTGTCATTTAATATTTTCTCATAAAATATCATTAGTGTCCACTAAAAATTGTGGACGATTATATAAAGTTTAACAATCAAATAAAGTTGGTTCACAGAAACCAGTAAGTTCATTGACATTTTTGAAATTAGTATTGCAAAGCAGATCAGTCAGAGGTATCCTTTCAGCCAGGACTAAACTGACTGTCTCAAGCACCTCGAAGATTGAAAGTTTGGTCCCAATGTCATGCTGGACGATGGCGACCATGCAGTAAGCCGTGATGGCTGCATAGATTTGGATACGGACGGCATTCTCCGTTTCACCCCAGAACTTCTGGATGTTGAGATGCTGTTTCATCCATTTGAAGAACTTATGCGAAGCTTCTCATAAGTTCTTTTATGGGACACTTGCAAACTTCCGTGGCATAATGTGACATAAACATATACTTG
>OKWR01001078.1_pt1 | contig 20551 bp, 14 predicted proteins | sample 1607101 | NCBI WGS metagenome assembly OKWR01 (sample SAMN04414076, study PRJEB24778) | human gut metagenome | material: faecal | host: Homo sapiens
ACGACTCATAAATCTACCCTTAATCGTGTATTGGATGATAGTTGCGGATTTTAGGATTCTGTAAAGCAATAAATAGTGATATTTCCAAATGAGCTGCAAAATTATGAAAAATATTTATTATTAAATCATTTTTGACGGAAAAATATCTTATTTTGTTATCTCTGTTTTGCAAAAACGATGTTATAATGTGAATTAATGTATTAATTTGTTCCGTTTTTATATATAGAGAAATATCTCATTTATTTCATTATGCTTGTGTTTTATCCATTTTGCAAGACGAATTAATGCTTTAAATATCTGTTTTCTTTATTTTTGTTTTATCTTTGCGACCGAAAACTGAGTTTTAAACTAATTAATACCATTAATTTATGTTTGAAGGACAACCTAAAGGACTTTATGCGTTGGCCCTGGCCAACACAGGCGAGCGTTTCGGTTACTACACTATGCTTGCTATTTTCGTTTTGTTTTTGAAGGCTAACTTCGGTTGGTCGCATGCTGTGGCAGGAAATATTTATTCTATTTTCCTGGCTTTGGTTTATTTCCTCCCGTTTATTGGAGGTATTCTTGCCGATAAGTTCGGTTATGGAAAGATGGTTACCATTGGTGTCATTGCCATGTTTGCCGGATATGTGCTTCTGGCGCTTCCTATGGGAACCGGAACTATGGGTATGATTGCCATGTTTGCCGCTTTGCTGGTGATCAGCTGCGGAACCGGATTGTTTAAAGGTAATCTGCAGGTTATGGTTGGTAATTTGTATGATGATCCTAAATACTCTGCCAAGCGTGACTCCGCTTTCAGTATTTTCTATATGGCCATCAATATCGGTGCTTTGTTTGCTCCGACTGCGGCTGTAGCTATGATGGACTATGCCCAGAAGGCTTGGGGGGTTACTGAGAATGACTCTTATCACTATGCGTTTGCAGTAGCTTGTGTTTCTTTGATCGTTTCTATGGCTATTTATTATGGATTCCGTAGCACTTTCAAGCATGTAGAGGGTGGTGCTGCCAAACCGGTAGCTGCTGGCAATGCGAAAGAAGCGGCTCCTGCCGAAGAATTGTCACCGGCTGAGACTAAGGCACGTATCGTGGCTCTTTGTCTGGTATTTGCGGTGGTTATCTTTTTCTGGATGGCTTTCCATCAGAACGGCTTGACCCTGACTTATTTTGCCGATGAATTTACCGCCAAGAGTTCTACCGGATTGGAGAGTATGATGTTCAGCGTGTGGAACCTGCTTGCTGTTATCTTCATCGTTTACGCTTTGTTCTCTTTGTTCCAGTCAAAGACTGCCAAGGCTAAGGGTATCTCTGCGATTGTGATTGTGCTGGCCGCTGCGTTCCTGGGATGGAGATATGTTAATCTGGACGGTGCCGTTGATGTTAATGCTCCTATTTTCCAGCAGTTCAACCCGTTCTTCGTGGTTGCTTTGACTCCGGTGTCTATGGCTATTTTCAGTTCTTTGGCACGTAAGGGTAAAGAGCCTTCTGCACCTCGTAAGATCGGTTTGGGTATGTTGGTGGCAGCCTGTGGTTATGTGCTGATGATGTTTGCTTCTTTCGGCTTGCTGACTCCTAATGCTCAGGCTGAGGCTGTTCAGGCCGGTACAGCATCTTTCGTATCTCCAAACTGGTTGATTTCTACTTATCTGGTGCTGACTTTCGGTGAGTTGCTGCTTTCTCCTATGGGAATCTCTTTCGTATCCAAGGTAGCTCCTCCGAAATACAAAGGTATGATGATGGGAGGATGGTTCGTGGCTACTGCCATCGGTAACTATCTGACATCAGTTGCGGCCTTCTTGTGGGGCGATTTCGAACTGACTATCGTATGGGGAGTTTTGATGGGTCTGTGTCTGTTGGCAGCCCTGTTCATCTTCTCTGTCATGAAGAAATTGGAAAAAGTAGCCTAATCTGGTATTAGGTCAGAAAATATAAGAATGCGTTGTTGCTCCTTGTAAAAGGGCAATGACGCATTTTTCAGGTATAGGAGTTATTGTCAGAATTCAAATCGTGTTTGTAAACAGGAATAAATAAAATGAGGGAAGATTACAAAGTAGACGCAGAAGGCATGCTTCAGGATTTGAAACGGGATCGGAAGCTTCCTCCCGTGTGGTTGGCTTTTGTGCCGCTGGTATTGCTGGTGGGACTGTTGGTCTGTGTGATTTCGGCGTTTGGCAGTGATGCCCTGTCTGGAGGTAGCCAGATCGCTTTATTAGTCACTTCGGCCTGTTGTGTGATTATAGGTCTGTTGCTTAAGACCATGAATTGGGAAGATTTTGAGCGTGCCGTAAACGAGAACATCAGCGGAGTGGCTCAGGCAATTCTGATTCTGTTGCTGATCGGAGCGGTTGGCGGTTCCTGGATGGTCAGTGGTGTGGTGCCAACAATGATTTATTATGGTATGCAGATTATCGATCCTCAGTGGTTTCTGGTATCTTCCTGTGCCATTTGTGCCTTTATTTCCGTGATGACCGGAAGTTCCTGGACTACGATTGCCACTATTGGAATTGCCTTGTTGGGCATTGGTAAGGCACAAGGTTTTGAAGAAGGGTGGATTGCCGGTGCCATCATTTCGGGAGCCTATTTCGGCGATAAGATTTCGCCGATGAGCGAAACGACCGTTCTGGCGGCTTCTACCACACGGACCCCTCTTTTTACGCATATCCGTTATATGGGTTATACCACGGTTCCTTCGTTTGTCATTACTTTGGGTATTTTTACGGTAGCCGGTTTGATGCATCATGAGGCTGCGGCACAAAACGTGGGAGAGTTTACGGAAGGTCTGAAGCATGTTTTTGTGATTTCTCCCTGGCTGATGCTGGTACCGTTGGTTACCGGTGTGATGATTGCCCGTAAATTACCGGCAGTGGTCATTCTTTTTACAGCTACTGTGATGGCCTGTCTGGCTGCTGTATTGGTACAGACAGATCTGGTAGACCAGATTGCCGGAGATGATTTGGGCAAATGGATGAACCGTTTCAAGGGAGTGATGATTCTGGTGTATGGCAGTACCAGTCTGGATACTGGCGTACCGGCCTTGAATGAACTGGTGGCCACCCGGGGTATGTCGGGTATGATGAGTACTGTCTGGCTTATTTTCTGTGCCATGATTTTCGGAGCTTCCATGAGTGCGGCCGGTATGATTGAAAGCATTATGCGCATGTTCATCCGTTTGGCACACAATACTTTTTCTTTGGTAGGCTCTACCGTAGGAGTGGGTCTGTTTATGAATATTGTCTGTGCCGACCAGTACCTTTCCATTATTCTTACGGGAAATATGTTCCGGGATACGTATGCGCGTTTGGGGTTTGAAAGCCGCCTGTTGAGCCGAAGTACTGAGGATGCTGTAACGGTAACTTCCGTTTTGATTCCCTGGAACTCTTGTGGTATGACACAGTCTATGGTTCTAGGAGTATCCACGTTGGTTTATTTGCCTTACTGCTTCTTTAATTATCTGAGTCCGCTGATGACTTTGTTGGTTGCGGCTGTGGGATATAAGATATTCCGGAAGAAGCCTGAGGCTGTATCCGAAGAGACGGTTGCGTCTTAAAATAAGTATTCCCGTCTGAGGTACAGGGTTATCCTGATAGCACTCAGACGGGAATATTTTTTGTTCTCCGGTTTATTTGATGATACAGATTTCATTCAGCGGTTTGCGCGTTTTGGGGTGATCTGTTTCCGTTTCATTGCTGTAACCCAAAGGAATGATGACTGCCGGTTCCAGATTCGCTTCCAGATTTAGGACTGTACGTACGCCTTCCGGATCGAAGTTGCATACCCAGCAGCTTCCCAAGCCCTGTTCGGCTGCAGCCAGACAGATATGTTCGCTCAGAATGGCGATGTCAATGTCGCCATGATTCTTCTGGTCGCAGGGGCGTACCCACGAAGCATCGGTCTTGTGGCAAACGACCAGATACATGGGCGCCTGCTGAAACCAGCTACGGTTGTAGGCTGCCTGCAATTGCTGGCGTACTGTTTCGTCACGGCACACATAGACGACCCACGGCTGCTTGTTTACGGCAGATGGAGCCAGACGGGCACATTCCAGAATATATTCCACGGCAGAGTCCGGTACCTGCGTTGGCAGATAAGAGCGGACTGAAAAGCGTTTGATACAAAGTTCCTTAAAATTCATATCTTCTGTTTTTAGGATTATACGATAGTGGTAGTTGTTTTCACAAATGTACAAAAAGATGGCAGATGAAAATGATATTTTCCGAAAAAGATTTCTTTAATTTTAATAGGTATAGTCATTTATTCTTCTTACATTTGTTAGGTAGGCAAGCAGTTTTGCCTATATAAAATCATTTTCACCATGGCAACACAAATTCAAATGCCGGAACTCAGATATGGATTGTCTGATCTGGCACCGGTAATCAGTGAGGAAACTCTGAACTATCATTATGGAAAACATCTGCAGACTTATGTCAACCAACTCAATACATTGATTGAGGCTACTGAGTATGAAGATATGGTTTTGGCAGATATAATCCGGGAGGCTCCGGCCGGTCCGCTGTTCAATAATGCCGGACAGGTCTTTAATCATGCGATGTATTTCGAGCAGTTTGCAGCTCCGGTAAAGGAAGGAGAAGAGAATCTGCCTACAGGAGCCTTGGAAGAGGCTATTTATGCGTCATTCGGAGATTTTGAGACCTTCCGTCAGCTGATGAGTGATGCGGCATTGAAACTTTTCGGTTCCGGATGGGCCTGGCTGGTACAGACGGAAAACGGTTCTCTCAAAATTGAACAATACCCTAATGCCGATAATCCCCTGAAACATGATCAGGTGCCTCTGCTTTGCATTGATGTATGGGAGCATGCCTATTATCTGGACTATCAGAACCGGAGAGCGGAGTATATACAGAAAATTTGGAATATCATTGACTGGGAGATCGTGGCGGCCCGAATGTCTGTCCGATAATCTTCCATAAAACAGTAAAAAGGAGTATATGAAAGAACGTTTGGAAGCAGCAGATTTTATCAAGTGTGTCTGTATTGTATTGATGGTTATTTTCCATTTGGCTTATATCGGGGATAAGTATCCGGTGGCCAAGCAGTTTGTCTATACATTTCACATGCCTGCCTTCCTGGTTCTTTCAGGATATTTTCTGAATGTGCGCAAACCGGCAAAGGGATTCCTGCGCTCCATGTGGTGGATTTTCGTGCCTTATGCGGTATTTGAGGTCGGCTATGTGGTAGCCGCTTCTTTCTTGCCTACCCGTGATGCTGTAGATCATCTTTCTCTGGCACTGGTACTTCGAAAACTTTTTGTTGATCCTTTAGGTCCTTACTGGTATCTGCACACGCTGATTATTGCCTCGCTGATTGCCTATGCCCTGACGCATTGGCTGAAGAGGATTACCGATGATTTCTCGCGCAGTCTGCTGGTTACTGTGGCTTTGGCGGCTGTGGCTCATTTTACCGGTCTGATGTCGGTAACCAATGTGCTTTATTACGCTTTGGGATATATGTTGTCTCGGATGAACATTCCTTTGCACTCATTTATTCGTCCAAGTGGTTGGGCACTGTTACCTTTGCTGCTGTTGATGACCGATTCGGGGCATTTTGACAAGAATACGGTGGGAGGAGTGGCTATTGTTTATCTGATGATGAGCTTGCTTTTGGCTCTTTATCCGCGACTTCCGGAACGCCTTCGGTCTGCAGTTTCGTTCGTAGGCCAGAATACACTTCCGATTCTGATCTTTTCTCCTGTTTTCACAATGGGAGCAAAAGTTCTCCTTCCATTCTTTGCGTTTGATTCTACCGGATTCCTGTTTTTGGCAGTGGCCACCTCGATAACCTTGTTTGGCTGTCTGTTTCTTACTTGGATTCTGGATCGTCTGCAATTGTCGCGTTACTTTTGGGGGCGTGAACGTTTTCTGAAATAAACATGATGATATAAAAACTCGTCCGGATGAACAGAATATCTTTCATCCGGACGAGTTTTTTTATGATTGGAGTGTCTGTATTTAGAACACTGGAATGGTGTATACCAGTCCTAATGTTATTCTTTGCATGTCATTATTTACCGCGCCTAACTTTCTGCCTTGTTCGGTATAATTATATTTTTTATAAAGCAGATGGGCATAGAAACGCAGATTATCCCGTTCGGGCATGGGAATATATTCCGCACAAAGCTGTCCGTTCCAGGTTCGTTTGTAGAGTCCTTTCGAGAATAACACTTCCCCGTTGGCTTTCGTTCCGTTGCTTTCATATACTCCGGCTGTTTCAAAAGCTCCTTTGATGAATACATTCCAGTTTTTATGTACCCGGTAGTCCAAGTTGGCAATTGTGGTGAAGTATTCTACATTTTGCGCGGATACAGGTGTCCATTGAACGGCGTTTTCATCTGAGACAGTCAAATCGCTTAACTGGCTGACCTGTCCTTTTGTATCCAGTCCCTCACGTGAGTACATAAAGTCCAGATAGGCTGTGACGGGACCTTTTTTCCATACATTACCGCCTGTAAGCATCAACAGGTTCCTGTTTTTAGCCATATTTCCGAATGAAGCGGAATATTGCAACATGAGTGCTTTGTCGGCAAAATAACCGATCCATTGTGTGCCCGCAATGAGTGGAGCCTTGGATTTTTCTATTGTTGACGGTACCGGATAAGGTAAAAAATGCTCCAAGGCATTGGGTATGGAGTTTGCCAGCTGTATTCCGAGCATTTGATTGGAGTTCATATGGAAATTTGCGGTTACTCCCGCACGGCAAGGATTGAAGTAGTCGTTAAAATCAGAAAATTCACGTACATCCACTCCGTTTACCCAGCACTCATATCCGCTGACATTCAGGAACTGTTTGCCGATCATCAGTTCCAGCTTTTCTGTCGGTTGCCAGCGCACAAACGCCATTTCGATGGAGTTATTGATATTTTCCATTCCGCTCAGTTCGAAGGAACCGTTGATGTTCTGGCGAAAGTGAAAGGAAAGGGTAGGGGCGATGTCGCCATAGATTTCCCAGCGCATGCGACGTATTCTGAATTTTGACTCGGTAAATTCAAAATTCTGGAAATCTGTATGTTCGGTGGTGCAGAAATTGAAATTCATGTGTGAACTGAGCTCCCGTGCGTTCTCATCGGCCATCCGTTCATATAATGAAGGCTCGGTGGAAGCAGAATCCAGCATCGGAGCATGGTTCTGTGCCCAGGAGTCGGTAATCAAACAGAATAAACTTGAGAATACAAAAACTAGAAGCGATTGTCGTTTCATGAATAAAAAATGATTGATAATTAGAAAATGAATAATGAGGTGCAAAGATATACAAAACCTGCGTGCCGCAAAATGAAATGATTCTGATTTTTGCGGCACGCAGGTTGGCTGCTGTTCTGTAAATTCATTTTAGAAAGGATAACCTACCGCCAGATGATAAGCCAGACTGTTTTTGAAGCGCGGCAGATTATAATAACCGCTTTTACCCGTATCATATGGAGCATGCAGTCCGACACCGACATCGAAGCGCAATACCAGGAAATCCAAATCATAGCGTACGCCCAGTCCGGTACCTAACGCTATCTCACGCCCCAGGCGCTTCAGGTCAAAGTTTCCGCCCGGACGGTTCGGATCGGCATGCATCAGCCATACATTACCCGCATCAAGGAAGGTGGCACCGTAAAGGCTGCCCACAATCGGGAACCGGTATTCGAGATTGGCCTCAAATTTGATGTCTCCCATCTGATCAACATAAGAGTAGCGCGATAATCCCGGAACATTGGATCCCGGTCCTACACCACGCATGTTGAATGCGCGTATACTGTTGGCTCCACCGACATAGAACAGGTCGTTGTAAGGGGCATTGGTAGAGTTACCATAGCTGTATATTCCTCCTAAGGAGATGCGACCTACCAGGCTGCTCCGTGAAGTCAGTTTGAAGGATTGCCGGAAATCGGCAGAGATGCGCAGATATTGGGCAAAAGGCACATTGAACAGTTTTTTGTCCTTTTGACGGAATGGTTTTCCGAAGGCTGCAAAGATGCCGGAAGTTACATTGCCGCTCTCTTTTATGTCCAGAATGAACGAAATGGGATTGCGTGCCCTTTTAGTGCTGGAATACGTCATGATATAGCGCATGGAAGGAACAAACTGGTTACGCATACTGATGTAAAGCGCTTCGTTGGCATTCATGATCGAATCAAAGCGCTGCGTGGTCGACAGCAATTCATCGTAGTCCAGTCTGAAGGGAACGAATTCATGCTTCAGGCGTAGCTTGCTTTGGTATGTGTAGGCTACTCTTGCTCCCAATGATACCATGCTGAAGAAATTTGCCCGGTTCAGCCAGGTGGCATCCAAAGTAAATGACGTGCTGGTAAAGGCCTTTCGGGACAGTTTGCGCCATCCGGGCATAACAAGACGGGGATAATCCAAAGAAAGGGAAGTTCCGTACTCATAAGAGTTGATCACGGAGTTGTCGCCGATCACATTGGAATTGGTTTGCCACTCATAGGAACCGTGTACTTCAAATTTCAGTTTCTCCGCACCTCGGAAAGCATTGCGTTTCGACATTCCGAAGGAGATACCGGGACCAACCTGATCATTGCTTTTAGAGGTTACCTTGGCTTCGAACTCACCGTCATAAGGCTTGTCCAGTACTCCGTTGATTTCAATGTCCAGGGTATCGCTGGTCATCATCGAATCACGCGGCACATATTTCATGCTCACCTGACTGAATACTCCCATACCGCTCAATTGTTCCTGTATAAAATTGTGCAGGTCTTCCCGATACAGATCGCCTCTTTTGTAGAACAGATACCGGCGTATGGCATTCATTTTCAATGGTGTCTTGTGCTTCTTGTCGGAGAAGTACATTTTTATGTCCCGTCGTCCGATTGAGTCGGTCAGTTCAAAATCGTTTTGCCGGTAGATGTTGATGCGTGTCTTTCCCAAATAATACTTTTTTTGTGCGGATTTGGGGATGTTTGCGGCCGGCATTACCTGAAGCTGTACTTTGTTTGGTTTGGCCACAGTATCGGCTCGGTAGGCAATATATTCGGGTTTATAATAAAAAAAGCCGTTGTTTCGGAACAGACTGTTCAGGCGGCTTCTTTCTCCGTCAAGGTTCAGCACACTGAAGGCATCTCCTTTTTTGAGCAAGGTTTTTGCCATATTTTTCCGGATCAGGGTGTCGGCTCCTAACGAGAAATGCAGATAGGCGATCGAGTCCAGCCGATATAACTGGTTGGGCATGACCGTATAGGAGATTTTGGCTTCCCGGGGATTTTTCTGAGGAAGGATTTCATGAGTTACGGTACCGAAGAAGAAGCCGTAGTTCCGCAGGGTGTTTTGTGCCACAAGAGAACGCACCTCCGGATTTACAGTACTGATAAATACTGGAGTCGCCGCAAACTGATTGAAGATCCATTTGCCGAACTTGTTCTTGGAATTTACGAAACTGTTATAGATCCACAGACGCAAGGGAAAAGGATGGCGTATTGTGGAGCTTCCCATGAGCGAAGCGTTGGGAGCATAGGCCAGTGCCGCCTCAACCTCTTCTTTTGCTTTGGTATAGGCCGCTTCAAAATCTTCCTCTTCCTTCCTGATGGAATCTTTTTGTTCTTTGGTCAGTTCCTTTTTTTCCAATACGGAGACATTTTTCTTGATGAGCACCTCATCTACAGTTTTATAGGCGTCGGCCAATGAGGTAATGACTCCTTTCTCCTTTTCCTTTTTCTTTTTCTTGGTTCCTGCCTGATATCCGAATGCTATTTCTTCTATACCGGCATACAGAGTCTCGTCTTCGGGGATGTTTCTGGTAGTAGAACATCCTGAAGCGATGATCAGGCAGCACAAGGTATAAATTATATTTTTTATTCTCATCATGCGTTATTTCTCTTGATTTACGGTTTTGGGTTGTGTCTCCTGCTTATTCTGCTTTCTTTTGAAAATGAAGAGTTCTCCCAGTCGGCTCATCTTTTTGCGGAGTACCAGACCGGCACCCATTTCAGTGAGTTCGCCTTCAAGCAAGGATTCATAACTTTTATCATAAAATACTTTCACATATCGGGTTGCGGAATTATCCAGTCGATATTCCACAGACACGTTGTCAATTAAAGTTTCTCCGGTATTTTCTACATTTTCTCCGGTAGAAACCTTTCCTCCAACAATGACACTGATCCGGTTACCCCAGAAACGTTTGGCAAACTGGAAAGAATAGTCTGTCTGGTTGGTTCCGCTGGCTGAAGTGGAATTTTCCATTCCGATACTCAGGTCGATCGTACTCAACGCGCGTCCGCTGATTTTGGAAATTTCACTCTGTAGATAAGCGTTCAGCGCATTGGATGTAGAGAAACTGTTCGCATTATTATTGGAGAGATACATTCCTGTAGCCAGCATTGTAACAGCCAGACGTCCGCGCTGTTCCACGGACATGGAGGCCAGTTCGTTTTGCACGTTCATATCCTCAGGAGCTTCCAGTGTGAATTCCAGTCCCATATTCTCCAGGGTCTGGCTGATGGCAATTCCTACATCAAAGCTCACGGTGCGTGGAACGTCATTCTCGGTAACAGTGGTACGTACCCGTTCGGTGGCCGACAGGTTCAGACGCGGATTCAGCATATTTCCGGTAAATTCCACATAACTTCCGCTCTTGATTGTAAATGTTTTCAGCGGAATGATCGGTAAGGAATAACGCATTTCACCACTGAGCACTTCGTAACGTCCGCTTAACTGCAAGTCGCCGTCGGGTGTATAGATCATGGTCAGGGCACCTCCTCCTTCCAGATCGATGTAATGAGAACGGTCCGGACTGAGCAGGCAGTGTACCTGGGCCGCCTGATCTATGTTTAACACCATAACCATGTCAATATTCATCGGTTTGGGGCGTACTACCTGAACGTGTTCGGTCGTGTCAGAAAAATCCGTAAAGGTTACCAGGTCACTTAATCGGTCCTCGACCGTAAGCGGAGAGTCTTTCAGGACATAAGTCACATCCGTGCTTCCCAATACATTCAGCTGTCCGCGCATGCTGATGTCACTCATGTCTCCCTTTAACGTAGTGTTCAGATCAACCATGACCCGTCCGTATGCCGTAGCATCTTTGGTTTTCGACGCATTGATCAGTTCAAAGCTGCGGGCCTGCATATTCAGGTCCAGTCTGATATTGTCCAGTTCCTTCAGGTTGACCGTACCGTCTACGGTCAACGGGTTTCTGTTTGAACCATACAGGTCAATTTTATTCAGTTTCAGCAGGTTATCCTGGATTTCCAGAGAGTCTTTGTTGATGCGGAGCGCCAGACTGTATTCTTTTGATTTGATATTGGTCTCATCCAGCAGAACCTTGCCATTGATTCTTGGCTTGGCTGTGCTTCCGGTGAGACTGATATTTCCATTGGCATAACCGCTTAAGGTTGCCAGCTGGTCGCTGATAAATCCGTTGGCCATGGAAAGAGGGAAGCTTAATAGTCTCAGATTGATGTCCAAAGCCTCCTGTTCCGAGTTGCCGTTATAACTTCCTGACAAGGTGGCTACCTCCTTACGGTTTTGCAGGATCATGGCATCTACGGCATGAGTACCGTCATTGTCCGGCATATAGATAAGACTTAGTCCGATATCTCCTAATGGCGCGGTTTCATAAGCCATATTCTGTATTTCCAGTTCGCTGCTTAGAGAGAGTTCTTCCTCGGTGCGCATCATGTGGGTATCTCCTTTCAGGAAACCGCTGATACGCGGAGCGTAGGGAATGACAGAGGTCAGCTCACCCAGATTTATGTGGCTTAAGGACACGGTAAGATCCTGCAGCACATGTTCGCTTGTACTGCTGTAAATCTGTATACCCGTACTGTCGTCTGCCTGCAGATCAATATTGGCTTCCACTTCCCGTTTATTCCCCAAGAAGATAAAGTTGTCCCGATTCAGTTTGAAGCGTCGGTAAGCCAGAATAGGCTCTGCCGGATAAAGAGAGATACGTGCTCCGGAATCCTCGATATGGGCCAGAGCGCCTATGTCAACTCCCTTTTTCCGTTTTTCGTCATAATATACAAGTTTTACTCCGGCACCGGTAGCATAGATATTGGCATTCAGCAAGGCTTCGAAAACGATCTGTTTGTTTTTAGGACCGTTTTTGATACGGCTGTTTAGCTTTACTCCGGTAGAGTCCTGATAAATCTGAGTCTGTATGGTGTCAATCAAAATGCCGCCGGTGTTCAGGCTATAGATATGTCCTCCGCCATTAAGGCCGACGTTAGGGTCACTTTCCAGATCAAAAAACATATTTCTGAGATGATATCCGCTGGAAGCCAGATAATTGATAATAGGATTGTCTCCTCCGGATATGATCTTCAGTCTGAGCATCGGCAGTAATTGTTTGAGGGAATCCTGGTCAATGTGTTTCCGCTTTACCTGTTCGTTCAGGGCATTCAGAAACTCTGTGGCTTTTTTGCTGATGTCGTTATAATTCTCCCGTGCGCTGACATTCAGCAGCATATCTCCTGATTCCAGGTAGGCATAAGTTGTATCGGGATAGGCCAGAGCCTTCAGTCTCAGATCCTTTGTCTTGTAAGAGGAATCGGGCGTACTGAGCAACAGGTTGCTGATTTGTGCTTCCACTTCATGTCGTTCTTTCAAATCAGATGCCCCGCTCATATTCAGGGTCAGATCCGTTTTAAGCGGTTTGGGAGAAACTCCCAATCTATAAAGGTCCATCTGTTCCAGTCCCATATGCAGCTCTGCGCTGATTTCCTTTTTGTCAAGCAGGGCTTTCAGATAGGTATTTATTTTGAATAGCGGGGTGGTGCCGTTTAGGGTGGCTATGGCTTCGCCTTTATCCAGCGATGTGTTCAGTTCGATACCGCTGATATGCAGTTTTCCGTATTCTAAAGAGTCCAGAGATAATTGTCCGTCGAGGCTCGTGTAGCGTGACAACGGATCTGTACCCCGTCCCCGAATGTGGGCTGAGGCAGACAGATGATACAGTGAATCCTGGGGCAGGAAGTGGGTCAGATTCAGGTTCTGCACCTTCAGGTCGGCGCGATAGCTCATCTGTTTTTGGTGGAAAGAGCCTTTCATCTGTACGTGTCCCCGGCCTTCTCTAAGCTGAAGGTCGGCCTGATATTGAGGTCCGTTAATGCCAACCTTTCCATTTAGGGTAATGGGGGGCAGAGCTATACCTTGCATGCCTCCCGGTCCGGCCAGTGCCTTGATAAAATCAATATTCTGCGTGTTTCCGTTTATCTGGATATTGCCGCGCAGTTTCTCCATATCCGTTACATTCCAGGCTTCCCCCTTGGCTTTTAAGGTAAAGGCGCCCGGAAGCTGTACGTCCAGAGCCTGCAGTTTCAGACGTGACATGTTTCCGTCTGCAGATACACGGACTGTCATCGGACGGTTGGGGTAGGCCTTGGCAAAACTTTTGGGCAGACCACCGCCAAACAGCAGCAAATCCTGTTTGCCGATGCTTCCCAACAGTCGCACCATAAAGTTTCCCGGTTCCTTGGCGGTGGCATCTACCGCTGTCCATACCATATTGACTGCCGCTTTCAGATAAGAGTCCGGAGTATTCAATACCAATTGCGGCGATTGGATTCCGGCACTGTCCAGACGGATCTGTCCGTTGAGATTTGTTACAGAGAGTCCGCTTTTCTCTTTCAGGGCAACTTCATTGATTTTTGCCTGAAGCAACATCGGTTCCAGATTAAAATCCACGGAATCGATACCGATTTCAATGTTGTGACACAGAATATGATTATAATCCAGGCCGGAAACAGGATCCGCCGTGGTTATGTCGTATTTCAGCGTGTCGGCTTGCAGATTGAATTGTCGGGCGGTATAGTGATTCTTTTCCAGATCGACCAAACCGTCTTTCAGTAAAACCTTTTGCAGTCTGCTGTCTATCTGCATGGTGTCGCCCGGCATGCTGAGATACAGGCGGGTATTGTCAATACCAACCTTCTTTATTCGGATCTTCCACAACACCGGTCCGCTTTCCGTGGTGTCTTCAGAGGTAGAATCATTCAGCAGAATCCGCACATCAGAATTTTCCAGCAAGGCATTATTGACAATAACATCGGATTCTTTCAGGTCAATCCCGTGAGAATTGATGAAAAAACGTCCCACTTCTCCCTGAATGGATACTCCGGGAATGATTTTCTGGGTGTTTACCAGGCCGCTGTTCAAAGTAATACCTTCTACATCCACCTTTCCCTGTAATAAATGAGTCAGGCGCAGATCTACAATCAGAGATTCCACGCCCACAAGCAATCCGTTGCTGAGGTCGTTCATTCGGAACTCTTCCAGTTTCAGATCCAGAGGAAAGGAGAGGCGCAGGTTTTTTACCGAAACCTGAGTTTCCGTATTTTCAGAGATATATTCCGTGACCGTACGTACCGCAAAGCGCTGTACCGGTGGAATGTAGAGCAATATAGAGAGTATGATGAACAAAATAACAGGACTCAAAAGGATCCCAATTGTCCATTTCAGAAACTTTTTCATAAAAATAAAAGGTATAGTTTTCAATTTTAATTAGATACAAAGATATGAATTAATTCCAACTATTCATGAAAACCTGAAGTTTTATCTTTGAAATACATGGAAATACCTTCTTATTCAAATGAAAAACTTATCTTTGCAAATAAAAAGAGGATTATGAGATTCGTGTCATCTATTTTGCTGCTTTCATTGGTCCTGATGATGGCAGGATGCAGTAACCAGAAAAAGAATATGGAAAAGGAAACGATTGTTTGTTTTGAGACCTCGATGGGAGATATCCGTGTCAAGCTGTACAATGACACGCCCAAACATCGGGACAATTTTATTAAACTGGTAAAAGAGGGTATTTACGATAATATTCTGTTTCACCGGGTAATCCGTAATTTTATGATCCAGACCGGAGATCCGGGTTTGAAACCGGCCGGTATGCCTTTGGCGGTAGATACCAATCAGTATCAGTACACTATTCCGGCTGAGATTGTCTATCCCAAGCATTTCCACAAGAAAGGCGCTTTGGCTGCTGCCCGAATGGGGGATGATGTCAATCCGGAACGTGCATCCAGCGGAACCCAGTTCTATATTGTGACCGGACATACTTACGATGGGGCCCAGCTGATGGAGTTGCATCAGGCCATTTATCAGAATAAGGTGGATGAATGCTATGATACCCTGTCCCGCACCCGGATGAAGGAACTCTTCCTGTTGCGCCGTTCGGATCAGGAGAAATATCAGGCGCTCAAGGACTCGCTGATGCATCAGGCCGAAACGATGGTGGCTCAGAATCCTCCCGCTTATTTTAATGACACACAGAAAGCGGTTTATGCTTCTGAGGGAGGTGCTCCGCATTTGGATGGAGAGTATACCGTTTTCGGTGAAGTGATTGAGGGCATTCAGGTAGCTGAGGCTATTGAGAAAGTGAAGACCCGCAAGGACCGTCCGGTGGAAGAGGTCTATGTGAAGAAAGCTTATGTAGAGGAATAAAAAAAATGGAAGGGTAAAATATTGTCCGTTTTTAAGAAAGAGTTCGGTATTGCACCGGACTCTTTTTGTTTATATGTACATCTGCTTGTAGACCAAGGATGGTGGTAATTGGAGAATTTCCTCGGGATGAAATTCTAGTTTCATTGAGATGAAATTTCAATGTCGTCCCGATAAAACTTTTTCGTGCTTTCGGAAAGGTAATCAAAAAGTCAAATCTCATAAAAAAGAACTAACAAGCAGTTACTTTAAGAGCCTTATCATAACTTCAAAAGTTTGATAAGGCTCTTTTGTCTTTAGAACTTGTAATCTGTAATTTCTTTGAAAATGTGGTTTGCTTTTGGGCTATCCTTGTTTACATTTATACAGATTTTGGAGTGTGTCTAAAATCTTGAACGGTGACTTTTGACGATACATAAAGGGTTGTTTTACATTAATTTTCTTGGAGTGTACCCGTGAATGTTCCATGATATGTTACATTAATAGTTTCACCGTCAAAATGTCCTGTTCCTCTACCTTTAAGATTTCCCTGTATCTTTCCTTGTTCAATTCTATTGAAAAGAAAAGTTAAAGTAGTATTAATTCCCTCAGCCTGTATCTTATATTCTAATATTAGCATGTTTTGATCATTTGTTTTGATGCTTGAGAATTTTTCAATACCAGAAAGATCTCCGGATAATTTGAATTTATTATTCTTCACATCAATAATTTCTAGACCAAAATTAAGTGCTACAGACTGGTTTCCAGATTGGTTTCCAACATTAACATTACTATTGAAATTACCATTAATATTCCATTTAGTATTATTCCATGACAAGTTTACACTTTGCTCTACAGTTACTTGTTTTTCTATAATTTCTCCGGATGGAGATGTTATGGTAATTATAACGGTACCTGTTCTTGAATTGTCACTCTTATTTGCACTGGCTTTTATAAAAAATGACTTTGGTCCTTTGGTCGTTATTTTGCACCATTCGGGGAGAGAGGATATTTGCCAATTAAAATCATCTGAAGGTAAAGTAATCGAAACACCTTTTTCACCACCTTCACCGGTGAACTGTAACGAAGTAGGATAAACTTCTGCGGTCATTTTAGTTGTAAAATATGCAACAGGACTGACGTATTCAGTTCCAAGGCTTTTAATAAAGGCTGTAACCCAATATTTTTTTCCAGAATCTAAGCCTGAAATTGTGGATGTGTTTGGAAAATCAGAAACAATGATTTCGTGTTCGCTTCCATTGACTTCTCCATAACGATATCCGAACTTGCTAATAAATGCCATAGAGCCTTCCAAATCACGGAACGAAGCATAGACGGTTGCTGAGTTTTCCGTGACATTCTTAATATTTATAGAAACATCGTATTTATCAGCCAAATTACTGACTTCTGTTTGCATTTGACTCATATTGGAAGACATTCTACTAATAAGATGTAAAGAATTAATAGTTATTTGTTTTTCGTATTCGTCATTAAAATTGTTGTCTTCATTATCATCGTCTAAATATAATTTGACACGTATGCCTCTAAAAGAGTTATAGCAAATGTCATAGATGTAATTTAATTTCTCTGAAAGAGAGAGGTTGATAAAATAATCAATGCCTTCACTTGTTATTGTCTCATTATAAATTTCTTCTAATTTCTCCGGATCATCTGAATAGAGCATATATTTTGATGCGGGTATTGCTACTTTTGACCAAATACCACATACGATCTGGGCAGAGAATGGCACGTATTTTCCGGGTATGGATACAACATCTTCCACTCTATTAAGGAAGTTATAGTAGATTTCTTTTATTTCCTCAGAGGTTGTATCATGATATCCTTTTGTTTTTTGAGTTTGGTTTTCAATAGTTGATGTTGATACAATGTTGTATTTTTGCGTTTCCCAATCCTCCACATTTAATAGAGTGGAATACATTTTATTGTCTTTTTCATATACAGTATACAATTCATTTCCAATAATGTTTAAAAAAGGATTATACTCCATAAAGGTCGCAGATTTCTGACCGGCTACTACTAAAGAGCTTTTTCCTCCTTCTGCTAAATTGATAAAACAGAATACGGTATATTGTTCTTCGTTTATATTGGCTAGTTCCATACCTATCCAATCTTTATATGAAAAAACTAATCTGGGAACTATTTCAGAATAACTGTCTGCATTTTTTAGTAAAAGAAAATTTATGGTATCATTTTGTTCTTTTGGAGTTTCTGAATCACTATAACCGTAATCTTGATCATTACATCCTGCATATAATAAGATTTGTAGGATAAAAAGAATATATAATAGTCGTTTCATGATAATATATTTTTTACTTGGTTGAATATATAGAAAAATAAAATAGAGGTCTTAAAAAAAGATTCTGTCTGTTTCTTTGAAAGATGATTCAAATTAATAATATATTGATATATAGTTAGATCTGAATGATAGAACTGTATCAGGGTACAGTAAGTGTTTCATGGAAAAAGGTGAATACTTGTAGGCTTTTTTATTCTAAGCTATTTTTTTGTAATACTAGATGCTATTTTTTATAATCAATGTATTCTGTTAGAATTTTCTTACAGCCCGTATAGCCATTTTGCCTTTACTTTCTTCTTTTCCATAGGCAAACATTCCACTTTCAAAATGAATTGTATAAACCTTCTCTCCAGTTATTTCCGTAGAAGATAAATAATTCGTAAACGAATTTTGAAGAGGTTTGCCTCCATTTTCTTCTAATATTCGATTAAAGGCTATTTGAGCCGCTTTATTTTTTTTGATTTCTCCACCATGGTATGCTTTGTTTATTTCAACCAGTTCGTTGATTGCCGGTAGATACCAACCTTCTCCTTTATCCTTGCACCATTTAAATGCTGGAAATAAATCCCAGGATAGATTGTATAAATTGATTATTTCAGAAATAATTTCCTGATTATGCATACCATTATTACAGTCTGATGCAGATGTAACCATTCTCCAATAAGGATTAGATGGATTGCAATACCAGTACTCTTCAATTTCATCCAGTGACATAATTAGTCCGTGATAGCCATTTTCTTTTACCTGAACTACTATTCCACGTACTCCTGCTGAATCATAGATATCTCCTATAAAATATTGTTTTCTTTCTTGTCCCCATGTAGTAATGGATTGTAAAAGAAGTAGTAATAAAAAGATTTTTTTCATAATTACATATTGTTAATGTGTGGTATATTTTTAATTATAAGATAGGATTATAGAACGGATATAATAGAGTGCTTTGTTTTTAGAATTTGTATGCAACTGTTAAGCCCATATTCCAATCTCCAAGGTATTCGTCTGTTTTATCAGAGTTGCTAAAGTTGATAAAATTCCATTCAATAAATGTACCTATATCAAAATGTTTCCATTTACAGCATCCTACTTCAAAATGTAGTCCCATTCTGAAGTTATTATAAAACTCATCTACATCAATTTCAGTATCTTCAAATGTAGTTGATTCAGAAATGAGAAAGTCAAAGTGAAGTCCTGTTTTGGCATAAAATAAGTCACTTCGTTTGGATAAACTTAATGGGATAGATATATAGCGTCCGGTAAATGAGGTATAAGTATATCCGTAAGTCCGGGTCAGAAAGTCTGCTCCAAAACCTAGCCATATATCTGAAGAAGTAGAAAAATCTGCACTAAATCCTAATTTATAGTCTGCTCCGAAAGCACTGTCATCCTTCCATAATTCAGAACCAAAAGTCAAGAAACCGGAAGCTTTTATAGAGATAATATATTTCTTCTCTTCAACAGCCTGTTCATTTATTAACTTTTCATAATATTCTGAGCGCTGTCCGTATATAGTGCTCAAATGGCAGATAAAAAACAAAAAAGTAATGATTTTTTTCATGGCAGTTGATTTTTTTGATGATATTAATAGCACTGAGTGTTTGCTAATTTTGATGCTTTAACCTTTATTCTGTATACTGGTGTCCCGTTAAATTGCTTTGCTTCTTATTCTCTTGTTTGTCAATAAATTAAAATTGAACGTAGAGCAAACGAAGTTGGAATAGAGAGTACAATAATGCTCATTCCATTACAATGATGCTCCTTTTTTAATATCAAAAAGTTACGATTATTGTTTGTAGAAAAAAGATTGCTTGAAAATTTAACGGGTACACCAGTGACTTTGTTTGATAAGTAATTACAACGAATCTTGTAAAGAGTAATTAGAATCTATAGCCAATTGAAACAAGCATAGCTGAATTTTTTGTATCACCGTATTCTGCAAGATTAATAAATCCAAAGTCATACTGAACACCGTAAGACCAATGTTTTAAGAATTCAATACGAATACCAGCTGCAAGTCCGCAATCAAAACGTTTTATATTGTCAAACGTATTTGCTTCATAACCTCCACCAATTTCACTTCCAAAAATAGTTGCATTTGTTTCTAGCTTTGATTTTCCACCGAGTCCAAAGGCAAGGTATGGACCCGCGTTGAAAACAAAACTTACCTTTTTTAAGTTTAAACGATATGCAGCTGTTATCGGGATCTCTAAATAGATAGCATTTTCAGTTACTGTAGTTTCTCCAGTATCTCCTCCTCCTATATCTACGGTTCCTGTTGTTGATTCGTCACCTTTAGAAATTATAAGGAGAGAAGGTTGTATAAAGAAATTTTCAGAGACTTTTTCGATTGGAATCTCAAAGTCAGCACCAATTAACCAACCTAATTTTCCTACGCTATGTTCGTTACCTGTAAATGAACTTACGGTCATTCCACCTCTTATTCCATAGCGCAAATCTTTTCCAAGAAAAGAAAATGTTTTCTGTGCATAGAGTGATAATGCTGTTCCAAAGACAATCATTATACAAATGAATTTTTTTTTCATGATAATAAAATTTAAAGGTTTATAATATGGGATAATAAATGTTTCTTGGTATTCGAGAATTTATAAAGGAGAATGTAAGTTGAATTTAGAACTTTTTGTAGGTTTAAAATATCTTATTCGCAATGAGACATAAAAAAACGTGGAATCGGATTGTCCATTCCACGAACTGAGGCTCTAGCACTGCCTATTGAAGTAGAACAGACAACGCCAGAGTCCACGTGATATGGTATATCTTTTAGGTTATCAAAGAAAATAATTTACACTCTCATGTAATTTATCAACTCTGACAACTTTTTGTATTATTATGATATACACATCAGGGA
>OKWR01001079.1_pt1 | contig 20533 bp, 18 predicted proteins | sample 1607101 | NCBI WGS metagenome assembly OKWR01 (sample SAMN04414076, study PRJEB24778) | human gut metagenome | material: faecal | host: Homo sapiens
CACGTACAGTTCTTAATGGGGGAAGCGGCAGCAATGCCGCCGACCTACATAACAAAAACTATCGTAATATGAATTCAATGGAGTTGCTTTATGGCGCAGTATGCGCGGCTCTTGCTGCCGGCAAGGATATTCTGGACGTGTATCTGGATCCTAATTCAGATTTTGGTATTGAGAAGAAAGCGGACAATTCACCGCTGACCATTGCCGACAAGAAGGCACATGAACGTATCCTGTCTTTTCTGACCCAAACGCCCTACCCGATACTGAGCGAGGAAGGAAAGCATATGGACTATGCCGTGCGGAAGGAATGGAACACACTATGGATTGTAGATCCGCTGGACGGCACAAAAGAATTTATCAAGAAGAACGGAGAGTTCACCGTAAACATTGCTCTGGTAAAAGGGGGAGTTCCCGTACTGGGTGTAATCTATGTTCCGGTAAAAGAGGAATTGTATTTGGCCGAGGAGCAGCTGGGTGCCTTTAAGTTGCAAAACATCGCTCCGGGAAGCTGTCCCGAAAGCATGGAATCCTTGCTGCATGATGCCTGCAAACTACCGATGGAACAGCCAGAAAAAAAGGCTTTCGTCATCGTGGCCTCGCGCTCGCATCTCACTCCGGAGACACAGGAGTATATCGAAAAGATGGAAACCCTTCACGAGAAAGTGGAGACACGCTCCAGCGGAAGTTCCATCAAAATCTGTCTGGTTGCCGAAGGCGCAGCAGATGTATATCCACGCTTTGCACCGACTATGGAATGGGACACGGCTGCCGGACATGCCATTGCCCGTGCCGCTGGAAAACAGATATGGCACACGGATTTGCAGTCGCCGTTACAATACAACAAAGAGGACTTGCTGAACCCTTGGTTCATTGTACAGTAAAAAACGAACTGTCAGGTCTTAAAATAAATCCCCAAATTCAGGAAATGTCGTTTCTGAATTTGGGGATTTTTCTATAATGCAACAAAAAAATAACCAATAGCAATCTGCCACAAAAACAAAAAGCATACCCAAAAACAAGCATAATGACAACCTTAAAATCATGGAACATGGGTATTTCATATCGCAAAAAAAAGCCTTTACTTTGCCAACATCAATTTTGATGATTAATATTTGGATTTATGAAAAAGACAATTGTAGTTTATGGTTCCTCAACCGGAACCTGTGAAGACTTGGCAAGAAGAATTGCCACGGCTTTGGGAGTAGACAAAAATGCGGTAGTAAATGTTTCGGAACTCACTCCGGAAATGATTTCCGAAAACGAAGCTCTGATTTTAGGATCGTCCACCTGGGGATGCGGCGAACTTCAGGACGACTGGTACGACGGAGTGAAGGTGATTCAGAATGCCGACCTCAATGGTAAGATAGTGGCACTCTTCGGATGTGGAGACTCGGAGTCGTATGGCGATACTTTCTGCGATGCCATTGGTCTGCTGTATCAGGCAGTCGTGGACAAAGGATGCATCATAGCAGGCAACGGAGTAAACACAGAAGGTTATCTGCATACAGATTCCGTGGCACTGGACGCTGACGGAAACTTCGTCGGGCTGGCACTGGACGACATCAATCAACCGGAACTGACAGACGACCGCATTGCTAACTGGGCGGAGAAAGTGAAGCCTTATTTGGAATAAAAATCATTCCCGACACAATTCTTTTGAAGCATATTCTGCCGGCATTGTAAAAAGCGTCCCGATCAATTTGAAGAAACGTCTTGATTCTTTCAAACTGATCGGGACGAAATTATACTATGGTGAACTATCGCCTCCGTCTTAACAGGAAATATAACAAATGTATAACACCCGGACACATGGTAATACTGGCAAAAAGAAAATATTTTAAGGTGTGGAAATGCAGCGGAAGAGGAAAACCTCCCTGCTTTTTCATTCCCTTGAAATAATATTGCAGAAACTTCCAGTCCGGACTGTCGGTAAGCAGTTTATAAAGCATAGACATATAATTCTGATCTATACGCCGATGCATTGCCCGCCGTTGCTCCACAGGAAACGAAACAGAAAAAGATGTCAGTAACGACTGGATTCGCAACATATCGGTAAAGCGTTTATGCAGTTCCTCAAGCTTTGTATTATTCATGATGGAGCCACGGCGTTGATAATAAGCATATAAAACGATATCCGTAGCCACCACGACCTGCGCACGCAAATACAGCAAAGGGGTAAAGGCCTCGTCTTCGTGATAGGCATACTCCGGAAAGGAAACATTTCTACCAATGGAACGGCGGAAAATATACCCCCACACACTGGCACGCAAATTGTGCTGAAGCATAAAGGCCGTACCGTTTCCTTCAAACCACACAGTTGTATCGCCTTCGGAGCCAGAAAAGCGACCTTTGTCGTACACTATCCGAAAATCAAAAGACAACAAATCGGGATTCTTTTCCTGCAACAGTGACCACACTGTCAAATAACGCTCCGGAAGCAGATAATCATCAGGGTCTACAAACTGAACATACTCTTTCTCAGCCAACGACAAACCCGCATTGCGCGCTCCCCCGGGCCCCTTGTTTTCCTGATAAAAATAGCGTACCCGTGAATTCATTTTCCACTTCGCCAACCAATCAGGAACCGAAGTTCCGGGAGTACCGTCGTCTACGATAATAATCTCATAGTCTATCATCTCAGGAAGAGCCAGCAGACTCTCCAGACAACGCTTCAGTAAAAGCCCGTCCACCCGATAATAAGGAAGAACAAAACTGACGGACGGCTTCATACATGCAGCATTTTACAGATAAAACAATATACAGAACAGGCTTTTTGCCCTAAAATCCCCCCCAACAACGCTTTGAAACGGGCCGGAAGAGGCACACCAGAAGACCAGAACATGCGTATCACCGAACGACGTGACGGTAATTCTGTGACGCCTCCTGATTGTAACACCTCTATCTGACGGTCCATCGTGTAAAGGTAAAGACGGTCTAGAGTTTCAGGTAACCAGCCTGGCTCAGCAAGCAAACGCTGATAAAGTTCCAAGGCGGCATGAAACAGATCCAGACGCTTGGGCAACGAAACCTGAGTCGTAATGGAACCGCTACGACTGCGGTAGAAATAGAGTCCTGTCGGTACAGCCAGAATCTTTCCAGCACGTTGCATCACCAACGGCACCACATAAAGATCTTCAAAGTAAAGTCCTTCAGGAAAAGTCAACCCCTGCCACAGAGTGCGCCGATAGATCTTGTTCCAGGCATAACTGTACCGGTAACCTCCTCTTTCAATCCATTGTCGGTAAGTTTCTGTAGCAATCTGCTCAGAAGGTTTGTAGCAATAGCTGTTTTCTGCCCCATGATATACTTGTACCGGATATTCCAAAATATCTACATCTGCATGAGTTCGCAAAAGTTCCATGTTTGCCGTCAGTGTATCGGATGCCAGAAAATCATCCGAGTCCACAAAGGTGATATATTTGCCCCGGGCTGCTACGAGCCCTGTGTTCCGGGCACTGCTCAATCCGCCATTACGGGCATGACGAATGTAGCGCACCTGAGGGTAACGACGGGCATACTCGCCACAAATCGAGCCGCTATTGTCGGTTGAGGCATCATCCACAAGAATCACCTCAAAAGAAAAGCCTGTCTGCCCGAAGACACTCTCCAGGCAGGCAGGCAAATAAGGTGCAACATTATATACGGGTATGACAATACTGAGTTCTAACATCTATATCTGTTTTTATTTCCTTTTGGAATCCGGATACAAATATAGCGCATTTTTCAGTACATTGGTTCATTTTTTCAGAATCCTACACGGGCTGCCACAAAAATATTCCGGCCCGGCGCACTGATACCTGAAGCAAACACGCGATATTCCGTATCAAGCAGATTCTCCACACCGGCCTGAAGCGTCACCTGGGAAGTGACATTGTAACTGCCCTTCAGGTTCAGGGTAAACCAGGCAGGCATTCCCTCACCATCGGCTCCCTTCACCGTGGCATACTTGATATTATCCTCGCCATCGGCGTTATAATACGACGCACGCTTACGGCTGTTGTAAAGAGAATAGGCTTCAAAACGTCCCTTACCATTCGAGGTAAGATAAGCCACTCCCACTCTTCCAAACATTGGTGGGATGTGATCCAGCGGCTGGTGCTTCTCTCCCTTAACCACGCGTCCGTAAGTATAATTATAGGTGGCATTGAACTCCAGATTGCGCGAAGGTTTGGCCGTCAGACTACTGCTGAAGCCCCACAATACGGCAGCCTTGGCATTGACCTGCGTGTAGACATCGCACAGGGTTCCCTGATATTCCATCTGACCTTCTCCCTTGAAAAGACCACGGGCAGTAGTGATGGCATCGAAGTAATAGGTTCCATACACCACATTCTCCCACACCAGACGGTCGCCGATATGCTTTGTGATGTTCATATCCACAGTTACCGTCTTTTCAGGTTTCAGATTCTCGTTCGGAATGGTCACTGTACTGGTCTTTGATTCAAAGACTTTTGAAGCGGTGTCGATATTGGGCACACGATAGGCCGTGCTGGCCGACCAGGCCAGTTTCCACGTCTTGGCCGGCAGATAATTCAGTCCCCAGGCCAGACTGTAGGTCATGTTCTGCTTGCGCTGGTCCTTACCGGCAAAAAACGGGAACACCTCCTCATCCAGCACACTGGAATAGGTTGTGGCATAACCCAAACGCACGCCGTCGTTCATGCGCACCTTGGGAGTGACCTGCCATTCGTGAGTGGCAAAAGCCTCCACCGTGTGCATGCGGTTCTTGCCGTCGGGATAGCGGGTTCCGTTTTCCGAACGTTCTCCGGTAACCACATTCTCAGTTTCGGCCGTTGATTTTAGGAAACTGAACATTCCGTCAACGCCCAAATGCAACGTATGCTGATCCCAATACTTGATCCAGTCGGTATTCAACGTAGCCATATGCACCTGCTCCCAGTTGTGATAAAGATCCTCTTTCTGGAATTTACGGTCGTGCCGGCTTTCCTTCACATTCTGATAGGCCAGAGTCAGATTTACCTTATCGGCACCCAGCTTGTTCCATCCGTGGAAATGATAGGCTGAGAGCAAACGGAACTGCGGACCGTAATACCATTCCGCAAACTTCGGAGTGACGGTACCGTCCTCACCGGTATTCATCTCACTCAAACGGTCGTAACGGTTAAAGTCGGTTGTATTCGACAATTGGAAGTTCAGGATATGCTGTTCCTCCCGGTTCGGCTGATATAGGAATTTCTGCAAAATGTCATACTGGTCATAACCGGAACGGTATTGTTTTTCGGGGGCGTCATTGGCTATAGCCTCATCAGTCTTTCCCCCCCACGGCTTCACGTAATAGTTGCAACGGATATAGGCATCGTCATCGGGCAGAAAGGGATTGCGGTTCTTACCGGCATTCAGATCCCCAAAATGACTGTAAGTGAATGAAGTGAGCGAAGCAAACTTCTCGGTTCCGTAATTGAAATCCACGTGCGTAGATCCTTCACTGTTGGCACTTCCATAACGCACAGCCGCGTTCCCAGTCATGAAACGGCGCTGCCCCGGAGCTGCCAAGACCGGATTTTGTGTGTTGAACACAATAGCACCGCCCAGTCCGTCGGTTCCGTAATTCAACGAAGCCGGTCCGTTCAGCACCTCTACCCGATTTTGGGCAAACTGATCTACAGTAATGGAATTCTGTAAATGTCCGTTCCGATAAATCAGATTATTCATGCGGATACCGTCAACAACCAACAGAATACGTGATGCCTCAAAGCCGCGAAGGATCGGACTTCCTCCTCCCTGCTGGCTTTTCTGCACAGCCACCTGACCGCTCTCCATCAGCAGATCAGCCATATTCTGTTTGTTCGCAAAATCTATCTTACTTTTCGAGAAGGTAAAAGTCTGTTGTGTCGTATTTATTTTTTTTTGTACATCCCGGTTTACAGAAACCAGCACTTCGTCCAAATCTGAAGAACGATATACTTCTACACTGTCTGCAAGATGTGCTTGCGCGCACAACGCCACTGAAAACAATCCGAATCCTAATAAAAATCGAGTCATGAAAACAATCTTTCCTTTTCCTTAATAGTTATCTATCCCAAATTGAAGACGTGTTGGAAACCCACATATTAGAGGAGGTCTCGGCACCAGAAACACCCGGTTCGCCAGGAAGGTCATTCATACCATTCATAGAGGATTCTACCGATCCACAAAGCAATACCTGCATATTCAGGCTTACCACCTTCATAGAAGGGGCTACATACATTTTTTTCATAATTAATAGTTAGATGTCATTTAGTTTAGTTACTGCAAAGATAGGTTAATTATGCATACCAAACAAACAACTCATACCGCTTTTGTAATTATTACATATTTATTAGAATAATATTGTTTTACACATCACAAAACGCCGCAGATTTGCTATGCAGATATAGCAAATCTGCGGCGTTACCCTCTTAAATGTTATATTTCCTTAATCGAATATCTCCCGGCCTTTGCCAGTGCTTCCTGCAATCGCTCCACAGAAAGCGGTGCTTGGGCAAAGTCTATAGTGGCAACAGGCGGTTCCAAAGTAACCGTTGCCAATACACCGTCCAGTTCATTCAAGGCCTGCTCCACATGCTGACGGCAATGGTCGCACATCATGCCTTCCACCTGATAGCGTTTGCGCACCAACTGGCTGTCGGTTGCTGTATTTGCAGAACTTAATGAAGAAACATGCAGACGCAGACTGTTGGTCACCACACTGACACTGCTCATCGCCATAGCCGCTCCGGCAAGCATGGGGTTCAACAGAAAGCCCCACAGCGGATAAAGAGCACCGGCAGCCACCGGAATTCCGATTATATTATAGATAAAGGCCCAGAAAAGATTCTGACGGATGGTGCGAACCGTGGCCTGTGAGAGCTCGATCGCATCGACAATCTTGCGCAAATCGGAAGAGATAATCGTCATCTTGGCCACATCCATAGCGATATCACTTCCCTGCCCCATGGCAATTCCCAAATCAGCACTGGCCAGAGCCGCACTGTCGTTGATTCCATCGCCTACCATGGCCACACAAGCTCCCTCGGCCTGAAGCTGACGGACATATTCGTTTTTCTGTTGTGGCAAAAGAGAAGCTTTCATTTCGGTAATTCCCACTTCGCGGGCAATGGAACGTGCCGTGGCCTCATGATCGCCCGTCAGCATCACCAGACGGATACCACGTTCCTGCAACATCTTTATGACCTCAACAGAGGTTGTTTTCACCGCATCACGAATGCCACACACAGCTAGCACAGCTGTCTCATCGGCAAAAGCGATCACGGTCTTGGCTTCATCCGCCAAACGACGGCAGGCGCTTTCCTGTTCTTCATCCAAAACGATACCCTGCTCGCGCAACCATTTCACACTTCCTGCAAAATAGGTTTTGCCGTCTACCCGTCCGCTGATACCACAACCGGTGTGGCTGACAAAGTCCATTACCGGAAGTGTGGATACATTACGGAAAGACCGGACCACAGCCTCGGCCAACGGATGCTCGGAACAACGCTCCAGACTATAAAATACACGACGAGAAGACGAAGCTCCTTCCTTCCAGATGCAGTCGGTCAGCACCGGACGGCCCTCGGTAATGGTACCGGTCTTGTCGAGCACTACGGTATCAATTTTACGGGCAGTTTCCAGACTCTGCGCATCTTTTACCAGAATTCCCAATTCGGCTCCCTTACCGATTCCCACCATAATCGCTGTAGGGGTAGCCAATCCCAACGCACAAGGACAGGCAATGATCAGCACGGTTACCATAGACAGAATACCGAATACCCAACCGTCTTCGGGTTTCAGCAATCCCCACGCCAAGAGGGTGACAAGAGAAATACCCATGACCACAGGCACAAAGACCGATGCGATGCGGTCCACCAGCCGCTGAACGGGCGCCTTGCTACCCTGCGCTTCCTGCACCTGACGGATAATCTGTGCCAGAAGCGTATCGGCTCCCACCTTGGCCGCCTCGAAAACAAACGAACCTTTCAGGTTGACCGTACCGGCAAATACCTTTGCCCCCGGACGCTTGCGCACCGGAAGCGATTCGCCTGTCAACATGCTTTCGTTGACAAACGAGTCTCCCGAAACCAAGGCACCGTCCACGGCAATCTTCTCACCGGGTTTGACCAACAGTTGCATGCCCGGCTCCACCTGTGCCAACGGCAACTGTTCCACACTGCCGTCCGCACGACACACCGACACGATGCGGGGCTGCAATCCCATCAGCTTGCGGATGGCGGCAGAAGTATTGCCTTTGGCACGCTCTTCCATAAAGCGGCCCAGCAAGATAAAAGCCACAATCACGCTGCAAGCCTCAAAATAGACATGTGGCTCCAGACCACGGCTTAACCAGAATTCAGGGAAAAACAAATTGAACAGACTGAACAGATAGGCCACTCCGGTACTGTTGGCCACCAAGGTGTCCATATTCACCGCACCATGGCGCAACTGTTTCCAGGCATTGACGTAGAACACACGTCCGAAGAAAAACAGGACTACCGTTGACAAAATGCAGGAAATCGCCGCGCTATATGCCCAGTCCATGAAAAACATACTCAGAACAACAACCGGCACTGAAAGCACCAAAGCGCTGATGGCATGCCGCTTCAGGCGGTGCATCCGTTTCAGATGCATCTGCTCCACAGCGTCATTCTCCGACTGCTCCGTTTCCAGAATCAGATCATATCCGGCCGATTGCAGGGCCTGACGCAACTGTTCGGGCGAACAACTGCTGTTGTCGAAAACCACCCGCACATTCGAAGCTGCAAAGTTCACACCGGCCTGACTGACACCCGGCACCTTGGACAATTCCTTCTCTACCCGTACGGCACAGGCCGCACAACTCATTCCCACAACCGGAAAAATTCGAGTTTCTTTTGTTGTATCTTGCATATTCGTTCTTTTTTATTGCAAAAATACAAGCATCACGAAGGAAGGTTATTACATAATTCGGGATATTTTTTATATCAAACTTCGTCCAACGGACTTCGGGGATGATTCTTCTGCTTGCGGTATTGGGTGGGTGTCATTCCGGTAACCTTCTTGAACTGGGCACAGAGATGCGCCTGACTGGAATAATGTACGCGGTCGGCTATTTCGGCCAACGTGAGTTCACCATAAGACAACAGTTCCTTGACCCGCTCCACCTTCTGAAGAATATAATATTGCTCCACGGTCACAGAAGTCTGCTCGGAAAAAAGTTTGCTCAAGGCGCTGTAATCCATGTGGCAAGTTTCCGTAAGGACGGCAGAAAGATTCTGGTCTTCCTGTATATCCTCGTTTCGCACCATCCGGATAACGGCAGAGCGGATCAGCGCCACTAGTTGCTCTTTACGATCGGCCAACAACAGAAATCCATGCAGCTCCAGACGCTGCGCCAGCTCCTGCCGCACGGACTCGGACAAGGGAGCAGACAACACCACCTGCCCCAACTCCACCCGCAGATAAGGCACCTGCAACTCACGAAGCAGTTCCTGCACTACCCAGATGCAACGGTTGCACACCATATTCTTAATATAAAGAACAAACTCTTTTTCCATAAACAAATACTCCTTCAAGCCATTTCGGCAATACAAAGATACGCATTTGCAACCAAATTGCATCGGAAAGCTCCTATCTTTGCTTTCAGAAATCCATAAAACAACAAAGAATATGAAACCACATGATCATGAAGAATGCTGTTGCAGCGGCGGATGCTCCTGCCACAGTCATCACGACCACCATGAAGGCCATGGCCTGCAAGCCTGGCTACCGGTTCTGATCACCGCCCTGCTGTTTGGCGGCGGCCTCATCACTGAGCATCTGTTTGCGCAGGTATTACCGGCACGCATCCTGTATGCGCTGGCCTATCTGCCTGTAGGTTGGCCGGTATGGAAACATGCCTGGAACGGAATGCGCCACGGCGACTGGTTCAATGAATTTGTACTGATGGCACTGGCAACCGTAGGTGCTTTCTGTATCGGAGAATTTGCCGAAGCCGTGGCCGTGATGTTGTTCTACACCATCGGAGAAGAATTTCAGGAACGCGCCGTGCGTCAGGCACAAAGTCACATCGACTCTCTGCTCGATATGAAGGAGCAGCAAGTGGAGGTGTTTCGAAACGGTGCGTGGACACACGACCTGCCGGAACAGATTCAGGTAAACGAAACCATCCGTCTGCATGCAGGCAATCAGATTCCGCTCGACGGCATCCTATTGTCAGACAAGGGACGTTTCAACACAGCGGCCCTTACAGGCGAGAGTGTGCCCCAAAGCAAGCACCGTGGCGATGCGCTTCTGGCCGGAATGATCAACGAGGAACATGTCATCGAGATGCAAGTGACCCATCGTTACGAGGACAGCGCCCGTGCCCGAATCCTGGAACTGGTGCGTGAGGCCCGATCACGAAAGTCAGCCACCGAACTGATGATCCGCCGTCTGGCCCGTGTCTATACCCCCACGGTCTTCGTACTGGCTCTGCTTATAGCCGTACTGCCTCCCCTGTTTTTGGCCGATGCCCAAATCACAGACTGGGTTTACCGTGCCCTGATTTTCCTAGTCATCTCCTGCCCTTGCGCCTTGGTCATCTCCATTCCGTTAGCTTATTTCAGCGGAATCGGCGCTGCTTCCCGCCAAGGTATCCTGTTCAAGGGAGCCAGCTTCATGGACCGTTTTCCGCATCTGAAGGCTATTGTCTTCGACAAGACCGGTACCCTGACCTACGGTGACTTCACCGTTCTGGAAGCCCATCTGGAACCCGGTGCACCGGACAACGCTTTGAGTCTGGCCTGCTCACTGGAGCAACTGTCCTCACACCCCGTGGCACATGCCATTACGGAATACGGAAAAGAGCAACAATTTCCGCTTCTACCCGCCGAACAGGTATGTGAAATGGCCGGAAAAGGACTGACCGGTATTGTGGACGGCCATACTCTGGAAATGGGAAATGCCCACCTGCTGACGGCACACCACCTGCCGATACCGGAAGAAGTGGCCCTGCGCATCGAAACCGTGATCTATCTTCTGATTGACGGCACCTATGCCGGCTATTTCCTCATTGCCGACCGCATCAAGGAGGATGCCGCACGCACCATACAACAACTCAAGCAAGCCGGCATCGGACAGACCGTCATGCTGAGCGGAGACAAGCAACAATTGGCCGAGAAAGTGGGAAAAGAAATCGGAATAGACCGCATCTACGGTGACCTGCTTCCCGAAGACAAGGTAAAGCATATCGAACGGATTAAAGCGGAAACGCAGGACGAGATGGCCTATGTGGGCGACGGCATCAACGACACCCCTTCACTGGCCCTCAGTTCCATCGGCATAGCCATGGGTAAGAACGGTTCGGAAGCCGCCATTGAAACGGCTGATGTGATTCTGCAGACCGACCATCCCGAACGCATTGTCACCGCCCTGCGCATCAGTCAGGCCACACGCCGCATCGTATGGCAGAACATCATTCTGGCATTAGGTGTCAAGCTAGCCGTGCTTCTGTTGGGTGCATTCGGCGTGGCCAACATGTGGGAAGCCGTCTTTGCCGATGTCGGTGTAGCCCTGCTGGCCGTACTGAACTCCATCCGCCTGCTGCGCATGCGATTTGATCAATAAATCCTGGCTTCTATCACCACCATTTTTGAGTGGCACATTCCACTCCGCTAAGATGGCTTTTTACATTACTATTTTCCAATATTTTATAATGCAAAAAAAATGAGAGGATGTTTCCTCTCATTTTCTTTATATACCAATAAATCAGAATTTATATTTTTTCATTTCCATAACTTCATCTTATTATTTCTCACCCAACATCTCTCTAACCTGTTTGTCGAAATCAGAATCTATCCGCTGAGTTTTGTTGAACATATCGTATTCACTTTCAGCCCTGGCTTTTGCCTGTAATGCGGAGATACGGCCTTTATCCGGAAGAATCTGATAGTCATTAAATGTAAGAAACTTATTGACACTTGCAGCAAATTGTTCCATCGTGAAAGTATTATGCCGTTCAATCTGATTTTCAATATTAACCCGATAGCCTACGGCAATAATTGCATCAAGGTGATAGAAATCGACAGAAGATGTTTGTATCTTGCCTTCCATAGCACCATGCCGAGTGGTTATTTCCATTTTGGAAACAACCACTTCTTTCTGTAGTTCTCCTTCCTGAAAAATATTCTTCAGATGCTTACTGATAGCAGGAACCCCAACCCCGAAAAGCTGTGCCATAGCCTTTTGGGTACACCAAATAGTCTCATCTCTTATGATAACCTGTACCCTTCCCTCTTCATCTGGAAGATTATACAACAAGAACTGTATTTCGCTATTCATTGTTTCCGATATTAGCATTAAACCTTAAATATCCGAACTTGTATTATATTCAGGTAGATTTCTGATAACGACACAATTTCTGTGTTGTAATATCTGTTTCTCCGTTTCGTCAGATACAGCCTTATAAGGATACCCTGCCACAAAACCTTTATCAGCCTCACGGAAGACGCTAAAGAAAGTTTGCTTTTGGATGTACAGCAATCAAATGCACCTTGAATCGGAACTCTACTTTCATTATCATATTCCTGGTTGTTAGAAAGTTACATGCCATTCAAAGCTCTTGCCAAGTTTCTTAATCAGCCATGTTTGAGAAATACCCTTTTCTGCTAAAACAGGTTTTATTCTGTTCAACTTCATAATACAAGCACTATCATTCCACAAAAATAGTGATTCTATTTCAATTGCCTTTGCATTGGAGGTCTTAAATCATAAAAGACTGGATTTGTTAATATGCAATTCCCAGTTACAAGACTATAAAGATGAAAACTGTACGTTACTGAAACAATCTAAATAAATCAGGAACAAGAGAGCGCAAGCTCATCTGGGACGAAGAGAACCGTCTGTCGGCAGTGGACGACAACGGTTGGTAATGCTTCAAATCAGAAGTTATTGAAATAATCTTATGATTATTAATGCAATTTTAGGCGTAAAGGCAGGGAAAGATTCTCTGCTTTTGATATATTTGCGTCATAAACTTACAGTAATGCAATGAATGACAAAATAAGTCAAGTAAGAGCATAGTTTTAAATAATGAAGTAGTATCAGAAAAATAATGGGAAGATGGAAATAAGTAATATACTTAATCGAATTCAACAAATTGAAAATGGCTTTCAGCACATCCTTGATGGAGCTAATGAGATATTTTCGGCCTACTCAAAAGAACAATGTTTTGAACTTTCCCTTGAACTGTTCAGACATGAAGATTATCAATCCCGAATGTTAGCAACTACATTGTTTGGATTTTTAGCAGTAGAGAATGACAATGCACTTCGTTTTTTAAAGGAACAAGTAAGTACCGATGAGAATTGGCGTGTGCAGGAAATGCTTGCAAAAGCTTTTGATTACGTTTGCAAACACAGAGGGTATGAAGTTTCTTTACCTCTCATCGAAGAATGGCTAAATGATAACAACCCAAATGTTATCCGTGCAGTAACGGAGGGATTGAGGATTTGGACAAGTCGTCCATACTTCAAGGAAAATCCATCAGTAGCTATTACTCTAATCAGTAAGCATAAAGCACACGAAAGCGAATATCTTAGAAAATCCATTGGAAACGCTTTACGGGATATAAGCAAGAAGCACGCAGAATTGGTACGGCAGGAAGTTGGGCAATGGGATTTGTCCAATCCTCGAGTTCTGTTCACTTACAAACTTGCAGCGAAGTTGATAAAGTAAATTAGTCAGCTCTATATTTTCGGCAGAACTACTTTGATGAATACATTAATAATACATTAATGCGATTATTTTGCCGTATAGGATTAAAAACCTTCCATCCATCTGACAATGCCAATAGGCAGAAGTCAATATGGTGGAAGGATCCTCTGATGACGCTTAAACAGATACTGTCATACTCTTCCAAATGGAAATCTGTTTGTTTTTTTTGCATTCCTTGATGAGGGCGTCGCCTTTATTCATATAGATGAGTCTACTCCCAACTTGCGGAATCTTTTCAGACGTGTCCTTTCTATCAGTTCTACATAATCGTTGGCTATATCTACAATCTGCAGTGTTAATTAATGTCCGTAATCGTACAGCACATCTAATAGTATGAGTATTTCCACCGTGTACTTCTTCTTTGCTTTCTGTAACATGACATTTGATTTTTTGTTAGTTCGGCTATGGTATGGCTTTTCCTTTGAGATATGTTTGTTGGGTAAGATTGTGGCCCTTTTATTCGGCCTGTTCAGAAAGAAATATTATCTTTGCAGATGAGATAATGAGTTGTTTGAAAGCATGAGAAATATAGCGGTTCGGAACAGTCCGTTTTTTTCTTATCCATTGCCCGTTCTCGTGCGAGTTTGCATCAATTTGTTGATAGTCAAATAAAAACTATCTTATTACAACAAATATAGCGAATTATATTATACAAGAGGCTTCTTCTGTCGTACTTTTGTATTGTCCTAGAAACGTTCAAGTGTTTCATTCTGCATACTTTCGAAATATTGTCGGGTGCATCATGATCTCAAGCATGATTTCCATTTGGTTGTGTTGTTCATTTTCTTTCTCTGCATGCTTGCACATGAGCTCGGAAATTTACACTTTTGTGAAGTGTATAGTTTGTATATTAGTGGATCACTCCTAAATTACAAACTTCCGGATTGACACGCGAGGGTCGGTCCTTTTTTTAGAACTTACCAGACACAGTTCTATAAAAACAAAATCCTGCCATAGTACGCATTTTTGAGAAGAGTACTACGGCAGGAATGGTATTAATATTATTCAAAATCACTTTGTTGCTGTTCCACCTCTTTCAATCGCTTGCGGTTCTGCTCCTGCTGCAAACGGCGCATCTGTTCTGAAGCAGCATCCCCGGTTTGCAGTCGGTTTTCTTTTTTCGTTTGGCTCTGCTGATATAAGGCTCCCAACTCTTCCTTGTCGACAATAAGCGGACGCATCGGTTCTATAGTCTTCAAGACCAACTCTCCCGATACCGGAGTATGTTTTCCCTGCAAAGTCAGCGATGCCTTGATCCGAATCTCTCCGCTCTCCGGCAACGCACGAACCAATATCGGAGCGGTACCCCACTGTACGGCGCGTGGGTTCGTGAAGTCATCTTCATCTGCCACCAGTTCACCCGGTCCCTCAATTTCAAAATGAATCATGCTGTTGTTCAAGCGCTTGATATTGCCCTGATCGTCTGTAATGGCAGCTACCACGGTAACCAGATCCGAGCCGTCTGCCCGGGTTTCCATTCCTTCGTTGTCTACCCAAAGCTTGATCTTGGAAGGACGGCGCGCCGGATAAACCTTATGGGTAGCCACTACTTTTCCATCCATCAATCCTTCGGCCAGCAGATAAGATTCGGCATGTTTTTGGCCTCTTGCCAAACTCCGGTCGCGCATCACATCCCACACATTCGGAAAAACTATAATCGGCGACGGCATACCACCATCCGCCGTGTCTTTTTTATAAACATAAGGAGTTCCGCCCTTACAGTATGTCAGCCGCACTTCATCACAATTGCTGTAAACCGTAATGTCTTTCGGAGAGAAAGGAGTCATGGCGTTGGCAATATACACCATCGGTCCGCTTTCAGCAATCAGTTCCGGATTTTCATAAGGCGGACGCTGCGCACAGAACATATAGTACGACAGTTTCGGCTGACGGTAGGCATCCACAATACCTCCATAGAACGGATCGGGATGGTAGCCGCGCTGATAATCAAACGAATGCCACAGGCAGCCACCCATGTGCTGCCGCGGATTACGGTAGAACACATCATAATTGGAATATTTATAATCGGTCTTGGCATAACCCTGTGCCTGTACCAGCATCGGCACCTCACCCCACGAACGGCTGACGCGGCTCGGAGAATTGTGCGAACTCCAGTCGTCCACATTGTCGCCCCACTCACGGGTAAAATAAGACACATCCGAATTCAGTTCATTCGTATTGAAGGCCCCACCGGCACCGTTCAGCGGATGCGTAAACTGTACGGGGAAGAGTTCATGTCCCTTGGCGGTGACATCACAACCGGTGTAGCAATATGGGTACGGGTATTCTTCCTGAACTATATCCACCACATTCTTGGCAAAATCCTCCGGATACTAGGTCTCGTTCAGGATCGGTTCCCAAAGCCATACGGAAGGATGATTACGGTCGCGACGCACCATATTGCGGATATCGCTGTATACCCGTTGGGCAAAGATCGGTTCCTCATTCCAGAACTGCCATCCCGGCGTGTTCACAATGACAAACAAACCCAGTTCATCACAGGCATCCATAAAGGCTGGGTCCTGCGGATAATGAGCATTACGGATCACACGCAGACCGGCATCACGCAGTTTCTTGGCATCGCGCCAGTGCAGACTGTTGGAAAGTGCGTTACCGATTACGGCAAAATCCTGATGACGGTTGGCTCCGATCAGCGGTTCGGGATAGGGCTTTCCGTTGAGCCAGAAGCCGTCCTTCCCCTTGAACTCCACACTGCGGATGCCCACACGACGACGGTATCCGTCCACTACGTGGCCTTTGCGATCCTTAACCAGAACGTGCAACTGATACAGATATGGCGAATCCGGTGCCCACAGATGCGGTTGGCGTACCGTCATCCGGGCAGTAGCCACTGCGGTCTGACCGTCGGCCATGGAAATTTTCTGCTCGGCACGGCGCACCAGCTTCTGGTCGCGGTCGTAAAGCTCATACACCACCTTTCCGGAGAAAGCCTTCCCGGCACTGTTGCGAATGTGGGCATTCAGACAAATCCCGGCTTCCTTTTCAGACACACCATCGAAAGACACGAACAAACTGCCTCCGGCCTTCACATCTTCTTCATAATTAGGATCACAGCACACGATCCCTGATGCTCAAAGAAAAGCGTACGCTCGTGCATCTTTCCGTCCTGAATCACCGGCAACAGGTTCTCACCCGGCAAATCGGAATGAGCCATCTTTTTAGGGTAACGCACACCACCCAAAGCCATACAGGTAGGCATTACATCTATGATATGCGCCGGCTGGTCACAGACCTCTCCTTTGTGTGTATTCTTTTTCGGGTCGCCATAGGTCAGGATAAACGGTGTGCTTGTACCGCCCTGAAAACACCATTTCTTATAACTGCGATAAGGGGTGTTCGACAGATCGGACATCAGCTGACCGATAAATCCACCTTCCTCGGTAGCTCCGTTGTCACTTAAAAACAGGAACACGGTGTTCTCCAGCATTCCTTTCTCGCGAATGGCCTGCACCAGTTTACCGATGCCCTCGTCCATAATCTCTATCATGGCGGCATAAGTAGCCATACCTTCAATCCACTGCTTCTGCTGCTGTTCGCTCAGATCGGTCCATGCCGGACGCTTTCCTCCGAACTCACGGTCGAACAGGGCAGAGTCATCGTGTCGGGCACCAGACCCAACTGCTTCTGTTTCTCAAAACGCTGACGGCGCAACACATCGTAGCCCACACGATAGCGCTCACGGCATTTGGCTACGGCCTCGGCCGGAGCCTGCAACGGCAAGTGGGGCGCATAGTGGGCCACATACAGAAACATGGGCTTCTTCGCATCATGGCGCTGCACAAAGCACACGGCCGAATCGGTAATGGCCCGGGTGTAGTAATAGTCACCCGACACCTCAGTAATCGGAGTCAGATCGTTGTATAAAGGTTCGGGCTTATAATAACTGCCGCCACCATGCAGGCAACCGTAATAGCGGTCAAAGCCACGCTGCACCGGATAGCTTCCGTTAGGACGGTCATAGCCGCCGATAGTCGTCACATGCCATTTGCCGCTCATGTAAGTGGAGTAGCCACCGGCACGCATAATCTCGGCAATCGTGGGATATTCGGCATCAATCTGACCACGATAACCCGGACGATGTTCGTCCACCTCGGCCATCCATCCCATGCCCACCTGATGCTGGTATCTTCCGGTAAGCAAGGCCGCACGGCTGGGACAGCTGCGGCCGGTATTCTTGAACTGACTGAACCGGATTCCATCGTCAGCCAGACGGTCAATATTCGGAGTATGGATTTCGCTGCCATAGCAGCCCAAATCAGAAAATCCCATATCATCACACAAAATCAATACGATATTGGGAGCTTGTGCATTTCGTGCCACCAGCTGTCCGGATGCGGACAGCTGGTGGTCAGAAGCAGTTTGTTCATAAAATATAATGTAAATAAGGGTAAAGTAAAAAGGTTGTATTCTATTCTTATCGTATCAAAAAAATTAGCAAAAAACGGACGAAAATAAAAGAAAGCAGGACATAAAAAAATCCCGCGGTGTGCGGGATCTGCCGATTTATTAGAATCAGGACAAATAATCTTCCAAAGCAATCCAGACGGCCCAGATGTGACAGAACGAACCTCCGAGCACAAAGAAATGGAACACGGAGTGCATGTAGCGCCGCCGGTTCATGCTGTAAAACAACGCTCCGGTGATGAAACAAAGTCCTTCGCCCGCAATCCACCAGAGCACTTCGGGACGCACGCTTTCCATCAACGGACGGAAAGCGGCCACAATACTCAGCCCCATACCGATATAACATAGGGTTTCCAGATTGCTGTGTTCCTTGAGATTACGGAAAGTGAGCACCGTACCCACCGCCGCGCAGGTCCACACAAAGGCAAACAATCCCCATCCCCAACCGGCTTCCTCACGCAACACGGTGAGCACCAGAGGCGAATAGCTGCCGGCAATGTGCCAGTAAATAGCGGCATGATCAAAGCGCCGCAACCGTTCCTTCCACACACTCCGTGCCGGCAGTCCGTGATAGATGGCAGAACACAGATAAGACGAAAGCATACCGAACAGATACAGACTGACCCCGAACACCGCCCAGCGACTGCTCGCCTGCCAGCATACCTGAAGCATCAGCACCCCTATCAGAATGCCCAGTACAGCCCCTCCGGCATGCGACCAGGTGTTGGTGCGCTCTTCTCCTTTTGTATATCGAATGGACATAACCGTTAGATTTTAGATATGTGTCGTTGCTTGATTACATGGAATACACCAGCACCAGTGTGTAGATGATACAGACAATACCGATGGCCAGCAAGCCCACGGAACCAAGCAGTAACGTACGGTCGTGAGACTTCAAGGCACCTATAATTCCAATCACGGCACTCACCGGGATTCCGACCGGCAAGGCAAACACTCCAAAGAGCAGGAAGGTGACCAAAATCACCACTCCCATGGCAATAAGAATTTTTGTTCTCATAGGCAACACTTTTATTGATTTCAAAATTTTGCTCTACGAAAATAATAAGAACAGAAATAAAATTCTATGACTCATGAGTATTTTTAAGAAAATAAAACTCTGCCTCAGAGATAACATTTTTTCTTCGACAGGAAAATAAAAAATTGTCTTTTTGTCAGAATGATATTTTCATTCGGCGAGAAACCCATTTTTTACGGGCAAAGGAGTTGCCCGACTGAAAAATGAAAATCTCAAAGAAGTACTTAAAGCATAATACACTATCACTCAATGAGTAAATGGATTTTCTTTGGTATTTCCCGACAATCCATCTGGGATCAAATTGTTAAAAAGTAATGGAAAAAGGAAAACTTTGAAGTATCCTCCCGACAAAAAATAAAAAACACCGTGGTGCTTCTTCCGAATTGGCGGGTCAATTCGGAAGAAGCACCACGGTGAATAGGAACAGCCGACAGGCCTTTTTCTGCATATATACGGAAAAACACGCAAATTATACTGCATATTTATGCAAAAGCTTTTCTAAATTCATCCTATAAAAAGATGGATGAGTTTGCCAAAAAGAGAAAAAGCAGACAAGAAGAAAGCAATATCCTTGTTTTTGTTTACAAAATGCCCCAATAACATCTTGACTGACATTGGCTTTTAATCCACCACTTTAAATCGGGCGAATTTCAGAAGCAGCTGTTTCGTACCCATCGTATTGAACACCACCGTAGCCTTGAGATTCTCGCCACTGCCTTCGATGGCCTGTATCGTTCCCCTGCCGAAACGCTCGTGCTCGATGGTCTGTCCCACACGCAAGCCTCCGGTATCACCCGACAGAGCAGCAAATGCCGAAGCCGGTGAAACGGCAGATGAAGCCGATGGTGCGGACACAGCAGAAGTAACAGGACGCATGTGAGTAACCGGACGCAGCGGACTGGCCTTAGGCACCATCCGGCTGACGGAAGCCAGCGGACGGGAATCGGTGTCGTCTGTTTCGCGACGATAGCGGGCGCCTCCCCCACTCAATCCCTTCACACAGGCGGGGTCGATCTCATACAGAAAACGGCTAGGGTTGGAGAACTCCATCTTGCCATAACGGTAGCGGTTGCCGGCATAAGAAAGAAAACAAAGTTCCTCGGCACGCGTCAGAGCCACATAGAACAGGCGGCGTTCTTCTTCCATCTCGCGGGGACTCTCCAAAGACAAGGCTGAGGGGAAAAGATTCTCTTCCAGTCCCACGACAAACACCACACGAAACTCCAGTCCCTTAGCTGCATGAACCGTCATCAGCGTAATCTTGTCATCGCCTTCTTCATCATCCTCCTCCGTGTCACTCATCAAAGAAACCTCCTGCAAAAAGTCGGCCAACAGATAGTTTGACGAGCCTTCTTCCAGACGTTG
>OKWR01001098.1_pt1 | contig 20232 bp, 12 predicted proteins | sample 1607101 | NCBI WGS metagenome assembly OKWR01 (sample SAMN04414076, study PRJEB24778) | human gut metagenome | material: faecal | host: Homo sapiens
GACTCATAAATCTACCCTTAATCGTGTATTGGATGATAGTTGCGGATTTTAGGTATATTAAAAATACAAATATTTATCTCATATATACTACTACCTGAAAATCAATAAATTAGATAAATATCATACAATATTATTCCATTTCTTATAAAGAGAAACCTTTAAATTTTCATATAATATATTATAAATCAGATAAATAGACAACAATAACAAATCCAAAGAAAGCGCAAATACAATAAGAACAATCATTACACAAAAAAATCAATAACAAATTTTTAAACAATAGTTCTAATCAAAATTAATTAATTTATGAAAAAGAATTTCATTAAAGTGTCAGTTATCTGTGCGTTGACATTGGCTTCATCCACAGCAGTAGTAAGCTGCTCTGACTATGATGATGACATCAAAAACCAACAAGAGCAGATTGACGCTCTGAAGAAGCAGTTAGACGCTTCCAAAACAGAAATCACTGAAGGACTGAACAGTGCCATTGAGGGACTGAAAGCTGAAATTACAGAAATTGCCGGAAGCAAAGCCGACGCAGCTTCTGTTCAGGCTTTGGAACAAAAAGCTGCTGAATTACAGCAGGCATTGGATTCAAAAGCCAGCAATGAGCAAATCGCAGCTTTGAGCGAAGAAGTCAAGGGATTGATCAACAATGTAAACAGCGAGTTGTCTGCCGCTATGGAGGGACAGAAAGCAGAACTGGAAAACCAGATCAAAGCCTTACAAGCTAAACAGGACGAGTTGAACCAGAAAATCGAAGGTCTGGACAACAGCCAAGAAATTTCAGAAATTCAGGAACAGCTGGGAACTATCAGCGCGTCTTTAGCTGAAGCTCAGAATGATCTGAAAACTATTCTGGACGCAAACTATGGTGAAAAAATCACAGACTTGCAACAGCGTGTCACTAACCTGGAAGGCCTGAAGACAGAACTCGAAAACTACACCGATGAGGCTATCAAGAACCTGAAACCAGAAATTACAGCCGAAATCCAAGCTGCTATCAACGGTGTAAAAGAATTGATTCCTGAAAATCTGGACAGCAGACTGACAACCTTGGAAGAGAAAATTGCCAACTACGTTACAGCCAATGACTTGCAGGCTGAAGTAGAAGCATTGGAATCTCTGATCAACACAAAAGAAGAAGGTTTGAGAGCCCTGATCGACGGCAAAGTAAGCCAGAATGACTTCAACACCTTGAAGGACAAAGTAGAAGCATTGGAAGGCGAAATCGTTTCCAGCGAAGCCATCGACGAAAAAATCAAGACTGAAATCAAAGCCCTGAGAGATGACGTTAAGAAACTTTTGGGTGTAATGCTTCAGAGCATCATGTATGTGCCACAATTCGACAGCAACTTACAGCCGACTCAGGTCACATTCAACACATTGTATGCCCAACCAAAAACAGGTGGAAGCAAAGCAAAAGTTGCCGACAACGTGACTTCTAAGGTTCAGTTCCGCGTAACTCCGGCTTCTGCTGCCGCATCATTCAAAGACAATTACAAGATTGCTTTCGAAGGAAAATGGATTGGAGCAACCCGTGCCGCACAACCAAATTATCTGAATGCAGAATATGTTGCCGACGCCGATGCTGAAGCTAAGGGTATCGTTACCTTCAATGTATCTCGCAGCTCAGAGTTTGCTGCAGGACAGGCATATGCTTTATGCGCACACATCACAGCCATCAACGAAGAAGGAAAGACAGAAAATCTGACTGATATCTCTTCTGATTTCTTTGTTTCCAGCCATAGCGATATCACCGTTAATAATATTGAAGTAGTTGCTCCAAACTTCAACGGTGCAAAAACAGTTGCATGGAACGACACAAAAACCAGCTTCACTCCGGGAACTGTTACACTGAAAGGAACAAAAGTTGGCGGTGGTACAATCAACGATTTGGCAAGCATCTTCGGAGCAGACAAGTTCGCTGTTAAATATGCTTTGACAGGCACTGGCGCCAACGCTTTCCAAATCGATGCAAATACCGGTGAAATCAAAGTCAAGAGCGCATCAAGTAGCGCCATCAACAGCAAAGCAGGTGTCAAGGCTACTGCAACAGCAGCAGGCGTATCTTACGAAACAACATTCGACCAGGCATCATTTGAAATCACCAAGGACATCAAGACATATTCTGAAACCGTCAATGTCAACTGGCTGACTATCGCAACACAAAAGATCACTGTAGACTTGCTCGACGCCGCTCATAAGACTAAGATTGCCGATGCATTCGGAATCAGTACAAACGACTGGGCTAATATTGTAGGTACAGCTCAAATTGATGACAACCTCGGATCATCAGTCAGCGGTGTTACCTTGACTAAGACAAACAACATATTGAAATTGGAGATTGCCCAGTTCACCCACATTGCTGCCGACAAGGTTGTAACAATCACCCTTAAGGACAAAACCGCAAGCGGTACAACTCAGTCATCAAGCGAATATGAAATCAAGCTGACCATCAAGGCAACCCAATATGTTGACGACAAGCTCAACCTGACCAAGCAGGAAGCTGTATGGGACAACAACAGAGTTACCCTGACTCCAACCTTTGAAATGAACAATGGCAAAGTTAATAAGATGAATCTGAATGTAGATGTAACCTCTATCTACAAGAACTTTGATACTGACATCAGAAACATCCACAGCAATTTCGCTCATGTCACCATTGTTGCTCCAACAAATTCCGTAAGCGGTGTTACTCGAGCCAACTACAACAGTAAGACTGCTGCCACAGAAGATGACAAGACCATGAAGATCAACCAGGCAACTTATGCTGGCGGTGCAACAATCCAGGCTCAGACAAAATTTGTTTATGATAACAATCAGGTTGTAAACAGCAAGACCCAGAACTTCACATTCGGTGTACAGCAATTGTCCGGTACCTTTGTGAACGAAGCTCCTGCCGAAGTTAAGTTCGGCTCAAAGAATGAGAGCAAGCAGTTGACCGGCTTGAGCTGGAAGGACTACCTGAACAGAGTTATGTGGGTAGACGGCAAGAAGCAGATCTACAGCGCACAGTCTATGCCGAATGCAGCATTTGCAGTAGATCCATTCAGCAATGATATCTACGCAATGACAGGATCTGTTCCAACCTACTCAATCGAACAGGATAACAACTACCTGAACGTAAATGAAAACACAGGTGTTATTACCCTGACAGAAGAAGGTAAGAACAAAGCATTTGCTAATGACTATACCGCAACTCTGGTTGTAACCATCAACCAGCCACGCTGGGGTGCAATCAATGGATTGGGAACAGCTCAGAATGGTAAGTACAAACTGACATTCAAGGTTGTCATTCCAAAAGGCATTCAGTAAAATTACAGTAATGGCAAACGATAGAAACCCTGGCCTTACTGTATTATAGGAGATAGAGTGCGCCGAGAGGCGCGCTCTATTTACAATAAGCAGAAGCCCTGTGATACACGATTCAACATTACCGAAACAGACCGAAAGAAACAATCAGGAAAGACGAATTCAGTCTCTCCTATCAAAGAAATCTGTAAAATAGTAGGTTATTAGTTTTTAGGTTTTCACAGGTTTAAAGTTTGCTAACCTTGCTTACAAGCAAGTGTTTATCATGTTTCATTCATTTATTGACTCCTCCTCTGTTTACAGGGGAGGAGTTTTTATATACAATACCTGAAACAGTTCCTATTATAAAAAAAAGCGTGCGAGCAAATGCCTTAACATTTTACACACACGCTTTATAAACCTTTATTACTCCGGCTATAATCCGAACTATAATTGTGGAGCATGCGAGACTCGAACTCGCCACCTCTTGACTGCCAGTCAAACGCTCTAGCCAGATGAGCTAATGCCCCGATCTCATATTCTGTTCTATTGGAACACGCTGCAAAGTTACAAAAAACAATGAATAAAAAAAATATTTTTCTACTTTTTCATCATATTCCAATAAAAGAAAATCACTCAAATAAAAGAAAACAACTTCAGCCCTGAAGTCTTTTTAAGTTTCAACCTCAAACCGAAGCCTCCATTTCCTTATTCCTTCCTTTCAAACTCGCTAAAATTGATGCATAAGAATTCTTTCCCCACTAAATATCGGGTGAGCCCCGGTGAGCCGCGCCCCAAACCAACCCATGCGCCAAAGACATAAATAGAAAAGGCATCCAAGTCAAAACCTGAATGCCTTTTTATGAAATTGTAGCGGGACCGGGGATTGAACCCGGGACCTCATGATTATGAATCATGCGCTCTAACCAGCTGAGCTATCCCGCCGTAGAACGTTGTCCTTATCGTTTTGCGTTGCAAAGGTACGCATTTATTTTTAATCTCCAAACTTTTTGAAGAAAAAAAATGAATTTTCTTTCAAAAAAAATGTAGATTCAGCCTTATTGGTAACAAAGAAAAGAAGGGGAAAAGCCAAAAATATCTACGAAAAACTTTAATTATCAAACACTTAATAAGAACATCCATCAAAAAACGTTTTTCCTTATTCATTTGGCAGATTTTATCGGTTCAAAAAGAAAAACGATATTCGATAAATTAAAGATTAGCAAAAAAAGATAAGTGTATGCTTTGTTCTGCAATTTTTATCTTAAATTTGCACATCATTCTCACGAGGATATATTAACATGAGATTATTCAAAAAATTAGACATATTTATATTCAAAGCATATTTATTGCTTTTTGTCGGCACTTTTTTCATTTGCTTGTTTATCTTTATGATGCAGTTTATGTGGCTTCACATAGACAAACTGATTGGAAAAGGCCTGAGTATTGATGTGCTGGCTCAGTTTTTCTTTTACGCCAGCATCACATTGATCCCCATGTCCCTCCCATTATCCATTCTGCTGGCATCATTAATCACTTTCGGAAATTTCGGTGAGCGCTTTGAGCTTCTATCCATGAAAGCGGCCGGAATCTCTCTGATCCGTGTCTTTCAGCCGACAGCCATCTTTGCCTTATTGCTCTGTGCCGGTTCGTTCTATTTCCAGAATGTAACCAGTCCTCATGCTACTAAAAAACTGGCAGCCCTGCTTTACTCCATACGTCAAAAATCACCGGAGCTGGAAATTCCAGAAGGCATTTTTTACAATGAAATACCCGGATACAATATATTTGTAGAGAAAAAGAACAAAAAAACGGGTATGCTTTACGGAGTTATGATTTACAATAACGCCAACAGCTCGGAAGACACACAGATTGTATTGGCAGACTCCGCCCAATTACAGAGTACAGCAGACAAGATGTACTTAAAACTGACTCTGTATCAAGGGGAACGGTTCCAAAGCATGCAAGGACAAAATTCTGCTTTGAGCAACACCAGCATCCCTTATATGCGTGAAACCTTCATTGAGGAAACAGATCTAATTGCCTTTGACTCAAACTTCAAGACAATGGACGCTTCTTTGCTCAGCAGTAACGCACAAACCAAAAACATGGTACAAATCAGAAATAGTATTGATTCGCTCACCACCCTGATAGACAGTGTGGGCCAGTCGGCATATACCGAAGCACAAAGAAGTTTTATGAACAAATCCACATCGGTAAGCCATAGCGATTCAATAAAAGTATGTGCTGCATCTACATTGCCATTCGATTCATTAATCAAAAAAATCCCTTCAGAAAGTAAGCAGCAAATTATCCAAAAGGCCGCGTATAAGGGTGCCAACGCAACATCAGATTACGAATTCAGGCAATACAATACAAAAGATTTAAACCGGATGCTGCGTTTGCATTGGGTTGAATATAACAAGAAAATGACTCTGTCCTTATCTTGTCTGATCTTCTTTTTTATCGGTGCTCCCCTTGGGGCCATCATACGAAAAGGAGGATTGGGTGTACCTGTTATCGTATCTGTAGCCATCTTCATCTTCTATTATATTATTAATGTATCCGGTGAAAAACTGGCGAAAACCGGAGAATGGGATGTCACCTTTGGTATTTGGATGAGCTCTATGATCCTGATTCCTATCGGAGCCTTCCTAACCTACAAAGCGAACAAAGATTCTGTAGTATTTAATTTTGAGGCCTATCAGGCTTTCTTCAAGAAACTCTTCGGTTTACGCATTACACGACATATCAGTCGTAAGGAAGTCATTATTAATGATCCGGACTATCCGGCCGTCAAACAGCAGATACAGGAACTGGTAATCCATTGCCGTGAATACTCCAGCAAAAACAGGCTACGCATGGCCCCTAATTATTTCAAACTGTTCTTTCAGTATCAGACTGATCATGAAATGACTGAGGTATGTGACCGTTTGGAAGAACTGGTAACCATACTGTCCAACTCACGGGATGCTGCCATATTGGAATATCTCAACAAACTTCCGGTATTAACCCCTCATGCACACACACGGCCGTTTGAGCGCAAGAGATTAAATCAGTTATTAGGAATTATTATCCCGGCCGGACTGTTTTTCTATTTCCGCATCTGGTTCTACCGGGTCAGACTATATAAAGATCTGAACAGCATACAGACTTACGGCGAACGAATTAACCAGAGAATTGAAAATATAATAACAACATAAAGATATCGATATTAAAATGGAGAATTTTAAATTAAACACAATTGAAGAGGCTTTGGCCGATTTCAAAGAGGGAAAGTTCCTGATCGTAGTAGACGACGAGGATCGTGAAAATGAGGGTGACTTCATTACCGCCGCCGAAATGATCACCCCCGAAAAGATTAACTTTATGCTGACCAACGGAAGGGGTGTTTTGTGTGCTCCGATCACCATATCTCGCAGCCAGGAACTGGAATTGCCGCATCAGGTAAGTGACAACACGTCTATTCTGGGTACTCCGTTCACCGTTACTGTAGACAAACTGGAAGGATGTACCACCGGAGTTTCCGCTCACGACCGTGCAGAAACCATCAAGGCACTGGCCGATCCGAACAGCAAACCGACTGACTTCGGCCGTCCGGGGCATATCAACCCGCTTTACGCTCAGGATAAAGGTGTGTTGCGCCGTGCCGGACATACAGAAGCAGCTGTCGACCTGGCCCGACTGGCAGGACTGCAGCCTGCCGCCGCTCTGATTGAGATTCTGAATGAAGACGGAACCATGGCACGCATGCCGCAATTGCAAGAAGTAGCACATAAGTTCGGCATCAAGATCATTGCTATCCGCGACCTGATCGCTTACCGTCTGAAACAAGAATCCATGGTAGAACAGGGCCCGGAAGTAGATATGCCAACTGAATACGGCCACTTCCGCGACATCACTTTCCGTCAGAAAAGCAACGGTCTGGAGCATGTGGCTCTGATCAAAGGAACCTGGACTCCAGACGAGCCGATCCTGGTGCGCGTTCATTCATCTTGTGCTACCGGCGACATCTTCGGCAGCCAGCGTTGTGATTGCGGTGCCCAGCTGCACGAATCTATGAGAATGATTGAAAAAGAAGGTAAGGGTGTCGTACTTTATATGAATCAGGAAGGACGTGGCATCGGCCTGTTCAACAAAATGAAAGCCTACAAACTTCAGGAAGAAGGTCTGGACACTGTAGACGCCAACACTCATTTGGGATTCCTGCCTGATGAACGCGAATATGGCGTAGGCGCTCAGATCCTGCACGATTTGGGGGTACGCAAAATGCGTCTGCTCACCAACAATCCCGTAAAACGCGTCGGATTAGAAGCCTATGGACTAGAAATCGTGGAAAATGTTCCCATCGAGGTTGGTGTAAACCCTTATAATGAGAAATATATGCGCACTAAGAAAGAGCGCATGGGACACAACCTTCATTTTAATAAATAACCCAAATTTATAACATCATGGAAGAAAAAAACATGTTTATCTTGCAACAGTCTCTTGGAAAAGAGCAGAATGCAGTTTTCGCAAAGTTAATGCGCAGTGTGTACTTATGGATGGTACTGGCGCTGGTTATCACAGGTCTTACAGCAGCTTATGTAGCTAGCAGTCCGGCCTATATCAGTGCCCTGATGAACAATTCGATTCTGTTCTATGGAGTCATCATTGCCGAACTGGCATTGGTATTTATCCTGTCAGGACGAATTCACAAGATGTCGTTTACTTCAGCTTCGCTGATGTTTATCCTTTATTCTCTGCTGACAGGAGTATCACTCTCTACCATATTCTTGGCTTACACAGAGAGCAGCATCGCTACCACATTCCTGATCACCGCCGGAACCTTCGGTACTATGAGCCTAGTGGGATTTGTTACCAAAAAGGATTTGAGCAAGCTGGGAGGTATCCTGTTTATGGCCCTCATCGGCCTGATCATCGCTACCGTAGTCAACATTTTCCTGGTCAGTGACACTTTAGGCTGGATCATCAATTACGTAGGCGTACTGATCTTTGTAGGACTGACAGCTTACGATACTCAGAAAATCAAGCAGATGGTGCGTGAATACGGTACAGACATCAACGAACAGACTCAGAAAATGGCCTTAATGGGAAGTCTTTCTCTCTATCTGGATTTCATCAATATGTTTCTGTACTTACTGAGAATTTTCGGAAATAGAGACTAAAAGTTGCCATAATGCACACTACACTTGGCAAAATGTAATCAAAATTACGAAAAACTATTAAAGGAGTAGGTTTTTCAAGCAAAAAGAGCTACTTTTGCAACAGCAATAATAAAATCAAAAATAAACAGAGAAAAATGAACCAATTATCAGATCGTCTCAACAGACTGTCACAGTCTGCGACATTATTAATGTCTCAAAAAAGCAATGAACTGAAAGCTCAGGGAATCGATGTGATCAACATGAGTGTGGGTGAACCCGATTTCAACACTCCGGATCATATCAAAGCCGCTGCCATCAAGGCTGTAGAAGAGAACTTCTCACGTTACTCTCCAGTTCCGGGCTATCCGGCTTTGCGTCAGGCTATCGTTGCCAAATTAAAGAACGAAAACGGTTTGGACTACACTCCGGCACAGATTGCTTGCTCTAACGGTGCAAAACAGTCTGTCTGCAACGTAGTAATGACTGTTGTCAATGCAGGAGACGAGGTGATTATTCCGGCACCATATTGGGTGAGCTATCCGGAAATGGTTAAATTGGCAGACGGTACTCCGGTTATCGTAGGAGCAGGCATTGAGCAGGATTTCAAGATTACTCCGGAACAGCTGGAAGCAGCAATCACTCCGAAAACCCGTGCCTTGATTCTGTGCTCTCCAAGCAACCCTACCGGTTCTGTTTATTCTAAGGAAGAGTTGGCTGGTCTGGCTGCCGTATTGGCAAAGCATGAGCGCGTGATTGTCATTGCAGACGAAATCTACGAGCACATCAACTACATCGGCAAGCATGAAAGTATTGCTCAGTTTGATGAAATCAAGGATCGTGTAGTCATCATCAACGGTGTTTCTAAGGCTTATGCCATGACCGGATGGCGTATCGGTTTCATCGCCGGACCGGAATGGATCGTTAAAGGCTGCAACAAATTGCAGGGCCAGTACACCAGCGGACCATGCTCTGTATCTCAGAAGGCTGCCGAGGCTGCTTACACCGGTTCACAGGAATGTGTTGAGGTAATGCGTCAGGCATTCGAGCGTCGTAGAGACCTGATTGTAGAATTGACAAAAGAGATTCCAGGACTGGAAGTGAACAGACCTCAAGGCGCATTCTACCTGTTCCCCAAATGTAGCTCTTACTTCGGCAAGAAGGATGGCGATCGTGTAATCAATACTTCTACCGACCTGGCTCTTTACCTGTTGGAAGTAGGCCATGTAGCTACAGTAGGTGGCGACGACTTCGGTTCTCCTGAATGTTTCCGTATGAGTTATGCAACCAGCGACGAAAACATCAAAGAAGCCATGAAGCGTATCAAAGAAGCTTTATCTCGCTTGAAATAAAAACTTTGATCAATGTCTTGGCTTCAAAGGAAGTCAAGACATTTTTTATTTTTTACTTTTTCCATCAATCAGCGGTTCTGTATTCATTTGTCATAACGCACAGGACCACATTTACCGATAATCATTTTCAACATCAGAAAGGGATTATTCGAATTAACTTACTGATACAATTAATTATCAATTATGAGCAAACGTACAATTTGGATTGGAATGTTCGCTCTGTTGTTTGCTACCGACGCAGCGATTGCGGAGCAGTCAGCAGGAATATTCCCTCTTCTCAAGAAGAAAAAAAAGAAAGCGCAAAAAGAAGTTCAAATCTCCGAATACAAAAAACTTACCGGAAGAGATTCCGTAGCCTTTAACGGAGTGATGAATGTGGTCAAGAAAGAAGATACTTTTTATCTGGAAATCCCGACAGCCCTGATGGGACGCGAATTCCTCGTAACCAACCGCTTACAACGTGTTCCCAAGGAACTGAACGAAGCCGGTGTGAACAAAGGTATCAATTACGAAAATCAGACCATCCGATTCGAATGGGACAAGGCAAGCAAAAAGGTTGCCATACGCCAACAAAGAAATACTCCGGAGTTTCCGGAAGGAAATGTAATCGGTTCTTCCGTATTGGACAATTACATTGATCCGCTGATTGCCAACCTGAAAGTGGAAGCAGTTGCTTCTGACTCTTCCAGTGTACTGATCAAAGTAAACGACCTGTTCAACGGCAAACAGAACTGCCTGAATGACGTGTTCAATCTGATCAATCTGGGCACATCGGCCAATACCGATCTGTCACGCATTCTGGATATCCGTGCATTTTCAAATAATGTAACGGCCACTTCCGAACTGACCACCATCGTACGCGAAGGCATGAGCAAGGTAAATATCAGCGTGGTAGTCAGTTCCTCGCTGACACTGCTTCCTGAAATACCAATGCCGGGACGCGAAGAATCGTCTCTCGTGGGCTATTTCACCACCCCACGCCTACACTATTCCGACACACAGCAAGAACTGAAAGAAAAGAACTATATTACCCGCTGGCGTCTGGAACCAAAAGACAAAGAGGCTTATCTGGCCGGACAATTGGTAGAACCCATCAAACCGATTGTTTTCTATATTGATGCCGCCATGCCAAAACATCTGCGGCCGTATATAGAAAAAGGCATCCTCGATTGGAACGTAGCTTTCGAAAAGGCAGGTTTCAAGAACGCGGTACAGGTGAAAGATTATACAGACAGTATCGCGGCCGAAGGAGATGATATGAAATATTCTGTATTGACCTATGCCGCATCAGACAAGGCCAATGCCATGGGACCCTCTGTAATCGATCCGAGAACAGGAGAGATTCTTGAAGCAGACATCATCTGGTGGCACAACGTACAGTCCCTGCTGCGCGAATGGATTATGGTACAGACCGGACCGACCAACCCGCAAGCCCGTACCTTGCAGTTGCCGGACAGCCTGATCGGTGATGCAGCACGCTTTGTAGCCTGCCATGAAGTGGGACACTCTTTGGGATTGCGTCATAATATGCGCGCCTCAAACGCTTATCCGACCGACTCTCTGCGGTCGGCAGAATTTACCTCTCGCGTAGGCGGAACCTCCACTTCCATTATGGATTATGCACGCTTCAACTATGTGGCACAGCCGGGCGACGGAGTTACTGTCACATCACCACACATCGGCGTTTATGACCAGATGGCTATCGAATGGGGCTATCGCTGGTTCCCGACTGAGGAAGAAGGTAAAAAGCCACTGTTTGATTTCCTGAAGAAGCATAACGGACCACTTTACCGCTACAGTGAAGCACAGCCGGCACGTGCCGCTGTCGATCCACGCTCACTGAGCGAGGATTTGGGTGACAACGCCATGAAGTCTGCCCGTTACGGTATCGCCAATCTGAAACGCATTATGCCGGAACTGGTTAACTGGACCACTACCGGACAGCCGGGACAGACTTATGAAGAAGCGGCCAAGCTATATTCCGGAGTCATCTTCCAATGGGGACTGTATCTGTATCATGTCATGGCCAATGTGGGAGGTATTTATCTGGAGAATACGACTGTGGGAGACGGCGAACAGACCTTTACCTATGTAGAAAAAGAGCGTCAGCAGGAAGCCATCCAGTTCCTGCTGGAAGAAATCTTCACTTACCCGGACTGGCTGTTCAATGCACCGATTACCAACTACACTTATCTGTTGAAGGATACTCCGGTTGGTTTGGTGGAACAGAATCCGAATCTGGCATTCAAAAACCAGCTGAACTATGTGTTCTGGGATTTGTTACACAATGAGCGTCTGGTACGCATGATTGAAAACGAATTCCACAATGGCGACAAGGCATTCACCGCCGTAAATATGATGGAAATGCTGCACAAACATATTTTCGGTGCAACTATAGCCGGTAAAAAGACGGATGTCATGACCCGTAATATTCAGAAAGCTTATGTTGACGCCCTCATTACGGCAGCAGCCGAAGCCGAAGGCGTAAAAATCAACAAAAGTCTGTATGAAAACTCCCTGTGGGACAAACCAAGATATCTGTGTTCTTGCGGAGAGAACCATCTGGAAGGAGAAGCCGAACGCAGTGGCGGTATCCGCAATATCGACCTGTACGGCAAGCAAGCCAACCGCATCAGTGACGCCATCAGTGTGAAGCGTGGCGAACTGGTACGTATTCTAAAATTACTGAAGAACAAGCACAATAGCGGTGACACAGCCACAAAATTCCATTACGAGGACCTGATTCTGCGTATACAAACCGCATTAGGACTAAATAAATAAAACCATGTGTATGAAAATTATTCAATGTATTCTTTTTATATTGCTCTCAATAACAGGAGTACAAGCCCAAATCCGCACAATAAAGGGAACTATCCTGGACGGAGAGTTCAACAATGAACCCCTACCCGGTGCTACCATTTCAGTGCCGGCCTCGGGCAGTAAGGCCATGACCGGCACAACAAGTGATCTGGAAGGAAACTTTACCCTGAAGGTTGAAGGTGATGTTGCTTATCTGGAAGTACGCTTTGTAGGTTATCAAACTCAAAAAGTGATTCTGAAACCGAATGTGAATCAATACAAGGTAATTCTGAAAAGCGTCTCTAAAGAAATGGACGAGCTGGTTGTAACCGGTTATCAGAAAATTGACCGCCGAAAACTGACCGCAGCGGTAACAACCTTGAATATCTCCGACGAAAAAGTGGGAGCCGTAAAGAGCATTGACCAAGCACTGGCCGGACAGATCTCCGGTCTGTCTACCGTTTCCACCTCAGGAGCTCCGGGAGCGCCGACAAAGATCCGTATTCGCGGTACAGCTTCTATTAACGGTACTCAGGAACCTTTGTGGGTGCTTGACGGTATTCCTTTGGAGGGGACCGAAATTCCCGAAATGGAAGATCTGAAAGATATCGACAATATTTATCAGACATCCATTGCAGGTATTAATCCGTCAGACATCGAGAGCATCACCGTACTGAAGGATGCTGCAGCCACCGCCATCTATGGTGCCCGTGCAGCCAATGGTGTGATTGTCATCACCACCAAAAAGGGTAAAGCCGGAAAGCCTCAGATCAACTTCTCCACCAAGCTAACCTATAGTCCGAACATCAATATGGACCGTCTGAACCTGCTGAACTCTAACGAGAAAGTGGATCTGGAGCTGGATCTGCTCCGCTCAGACTATACGTTCCGTGAGAATAAGGGCGATGTAGCCCGCATTCTGAACAGTATGGGACTGACCAACGCCTACAAACAAGGAGGATGGGATGCCCTGACACCAGAGGCTCAAAGTGCCATCAACCAACTGCGTCAGATCAATACAGACTGGAACGACATCCTGTTCCGTGACGTATTCAATCAGGAATACAACTTCAGTATTTCGGGAGGAAGCGAAAAAGCCAACTATTATACTTCTGTGGGCTATTATGACGAACAGGGCAACGTAACCGGTGTGGACAATAACCGTTTCAACGTAACCCTGAAGACCAATTATCAGGTAAACAAACTCCTGAAACTCGGGGCTTCTGTATTTGCCAACCAGCGCCAGCAGAAAAGCTACATGACCGACTACAACGGTTTTGTCAATCCGGTATATTACTCCCGTTTGGCTAACCCGTACATGCGCCCGTTTGACGAAAATGGAGACTATATCTACGATGTAAACGTACAAGGCGGCAAAGAAGACTCTGAACTGGATTTCAACATATTCGAAGAGCGTGCCAACACTTCAAATGAACGAACCGACCGTTCCGTAATGGCCATTTTCGACGGTGAGCTCAAACTGAATGACCATTTCAAACTGACTTCACAATTTGGCCTTCAGATAGATGCTTCCACACTGGACAAATATGCCGGCGAAAATAGTTTTGCCATGCGTAAGGATCACGAACGCGCACAATACTCTTATGCTGACGGCAAACGCAGCTTCTTACCGGAGGGAGGTATGCATAAAGTGACCGAAACCCATAACAACCAATGGACATGGAAAGCTATGGCCGAGTACCAGCAGCGCTTCAAGAACAAACACGATGTGCAGTTCATGGCTGGAACAGAAGTGCGCCATTCAGAATATAGCAGCACCTTCTCAGCCGCTTACGGTTATGACAACCGTACACTGACCTCACAACCGGTTATCTTCCCCAATGAAGATGTGGCCAAATATTTCCCGTTGCATCAGGAATCATATCTTGAAAATGCCTTTGTATCTTGGTTTGCAACCGCATCCTATACTTATAAGGCACGTTACACAGTAGGCGGAAGTATCCGTTTCGACGGTTCCGACGTATTCGGTGTTTCCAAAAAATACCGTTATCTGCCGCTTTATTCTGTCAGTGGTCTGTGGCGCGTCAAAGAAGAAAAATTCCTGAAAGATGTCGATGTCATCAACGATCTGGGAATCCGTGCCTCATATGGTCTGCAAGGTAATATCGACAAGACAACCTCACCCTATCTCATCGGAAGCTACCTGCAAGGTACTATCCTGCCTGGGTATTCCGAAGATATGATTGAATCGGAAACAGCTCCGAATCCTTCTCTGCGTTGGGAAAAAACTCAAAATGCCAATGTCGGTTTGGATCTGGCCATTCTGAACAATGCCATACGTCTGGGGGTTGACTATTATTACCGCTACAGTTCTGACCTGATTGGCATGAAAATGCTGCCTTTGGAGACCGGATTCTCTTCAACAACCATCAACTGGGCCAGCATGGAGAACAAGGGTGTAGAAGTATCTTTGGCTACACGAAACATTCGTACAAAAGACTTCACCTGGTACACCAATATCAATTTTGGATTCAATGAAAATAAGGTCTTAAAAGAAACTGTAGCCGAGAATGCCACTTACCCCGGCCGTGAAGGTTATCCTGTAGGCGCTATTTTTGCTTATAAGACTGCAGGACTGGATGAAGATGGTTATCCACTTTTCCTGACCAAAGACGGAAAGAAGGTTACTGCCACCGAGTTTCTGAAACTAAATCAGCATGGTGCCAGCACACTGAGTGCTGAGGATCAGCGCAACTTGTTCACCTATATGGGAACTACCGATCCGAAGGTTTCCGGAGGTTTCATCAATACCTTTGAATACAAGAACTGGCAATTGGGTGTGAACTTCTTCTTCAATCTGGGAATGAAGGTGCGTGTAACCCCTTCTTATTCTCCAACCAACTTTGACCGGGGTATGAATACCAACCATGATATTCTGAACCGTTGGACTCCAGAGAACAAGAATACCATCTACCCGAAACTGATGACCAGCAGTGAACGTCCGGCCGAATACATCCAATACTCCGAATACCAGCTCTATAATTATCTGGATATTTGGGTAAAAGACTGTAATTACATGCGTTTACAAAGCCTTCGTCTAGGTTACAAACTACCGACAGAATGGTTAAAGAAATTTGGTATCAGCAGCGCTTCTGTATCGGTTGAAGGCCGGAATCTCGCCGTTATTGCCAGCGACTATACCAATTATCTGGACCCGGAAACCATGGGAAATCTTTATGCCCAACCAATTCAGAAGAGTGTGATCTTTGGACTGAACATTAACTTTTAAGGAAGGAAAAACTGATGAAAATAAAACATTTATTATATTGCATGCTGGCTTTAGGAAGCTTCACCCTGCAATCGTGTGATGATTTTCTGGATATCCAGCCCATCGGAAAAGTCATCCCCAAGACCGGAGCCGAATATCGCGCCCTACTGACCAAGGCCTATGATGATGTACCCGAAGACCGTGGTCTGGCAACTTTCCGTTCTGACGAAATGAAAATGGACGGCTCCAGCAGTGAGGACTATAACGCTTACTTCGATATCTGGAGCTGGAACGATGATGCCCCTCAGGAAACTACCAGTAGTTTCAGTTGGCGAACTTTCTACCATACCATTTATGTGGCTAACTACATCATCGAACATCAAAACAAGATAACAGAAGCCTCAACCGAAGAAATCCGCCAGCTTGTGGGTGAAAGCTACATGCTGCGTGCCTATATGCATTTCATTCTGGTAAATCTGTATGGTGAACCCTATACACATTGCGACCCGAACACCACACTGGCTGTACCGTTAAAACTCGACACCGATGTGGATGCCGTTCTGAAGAAAGCCACTGTAGGTCAGATCTACGAACAGATTAACCGTGATATTGATCAGGCTGAAATCTATCTGAATGTAGAGAAATGGGAAGCCGGAAAAACCTATCGTTTCAACAAAATCTCCGCTCAAGCATTGCGGGCGCGTGTAGCCCTGTATATGGGCAACTGGCAGGGAGCACTGGATGCTTCAAAAAAGGTACTCCAGAAACAAGACACATTGGTAAATCTGAATAACACCAAAGTATTGCCTAATCATTACCAGTCACCTGAAGCCATTGTTTCATTGGAGCAAGTAATGACGTCCAATTATTTCAACGCCGGTAAACCATCAGCAGAATTATTGGCCAAATACCGTAGCGGAGACCTGCGCAAGTCAAAATACTACAAGCAGGTAACCTCCAGCATCACTAATCTGGTTAAAGGAGGCAGCAACGAATATCGCTGCACGTTCCGTACAGCCGACTTCTACCTGATTGCTGCTGAAGCCTGGAATGAACTGAATCAGCCAGACTCGGCCAAAGTATATCTGGAGGCACTGATAAGCAAGCGTTATACAGCAGCTCAGTTCACCGTACAACAGGAAGCCTTGCAACAGATGGACCAAGCAGCACTGCGCGATGAAATCGCTGATGAGCGTCTTCGTGAACTGGCTTTCGAAGGACACCGATGGTTTGATTTGCGCCGTACCAATCGTCCGGCACTGTCCAAGACCTACAATGGAACGGCTTATACTCTTCCGGCTGAAGACAGTCGCTATACTTTACGTATCCCTTCTGAAGCCATTGCTGCCAACCCTGAATTAGGGAAAGAGTAAACGTAACAACTTTTACAACAGAATAAATATTCACTTAAAAACAAACGATTATGAAGAAAACATTACTTATTGCCTCTTTAGGCTTGTTGAGCATGAGTCTGCAAACTCAGGCAGAGGAAGTAAACACATGGACTGCCAAGATCACCGGTGTTACTTCTTTAGAAGATCTTTATCTTCAGGCACCGGTATGCGTTGATAATGCTGGAAGCACCTATACTACCGGTCAGTTCACCGACGTAATCACCATCGGTTCTACCACTCTGGAAGCGGTTGCCAACAGCGCCTATCTGGCCAAATACAATGCCGACGGCACAGCAGCTTGGGCCATCGGTCTGAGCGGTGCAGCTACCATCACCAGTGTCACTACTGACGAAAGTAACAACGTGTATATCGCCGGAACCTTTGCCGATGTAGTCAAGGTGGGCAGCACCGATGGAAAGACTCAGGAAATCAAGGGAGCAGAGAATGAAACCAACAAGACAGCTTCTTTCATTGCATCCTATAATGCAAACGGAGAGTTGCAGGCTGTACGTACCTTCCTGGCACAGACCAATGAAGACGCGGCCAACAGCGGTCTGTATTTCCCGGACAACGGCTATCCTTACATAACAATCAAACATCTGGAAGTCAGCAACGGAAAGATTTATGCCTCGGCTACCCACACCGGTGATGTCAGCATTGACGACATGAAATGGAACGGCATGTATCTGAATGTATTCGACTTCATGTACAGCGATTTGGAGAGCGGCGGTATCTTTACCCTGAATGCTACAGACCTGAAAGGTGCAGCTTCTGTTGCACATATCGGTGTTGCAGAACAGTTCCAGTATACTCAGATGGGATTTGAGAATCTGAACTTTACCGTAGACAACGGCACCGTTTACCTCTGCTTTGTGGCCAACGGAAAGGTAAAATATGATACAGCCGGAAAATCAGAAGAGATTACATTGACTTACGATGACATGGGCTCTTTCGAGCACGCTTACATTGTTTCATCCATCAAGGACGCAACAGTAAACACAAAAGCATTCCACGCACCAGCACACATGGAGTCTGCAGCCTACAACCGCATCGGTGCACTGAAGACTGATGACAAAAACCTGTATATCGGCGGAACCTTCTTTCAGCAGTTGGCTTTCAATAACGAACAGACCCATACAGACGGAACCGACCTGTTTGTTGCCGCTTTGAACAAGGAGACTTTTGAATTGCAGTGGAGCAATGTGAGTGGTCTGTCTGAAGGCGATGGCAAATATTTCAGCGAAAACTTCAATACCATGACCGTAAACAATGGTGTTGTATCTGTTTACGGCTACGTACTTCAGGATCAGAACAATGAAAAGAAAATCACTTCTCCATTGGAATACAGCTTCAGCAACAACGGTGCTGCCAATGAAAATGCCACTGTCCTGATTACCGGTGCAGACCGTAAGGGCGAAACTTCTGCTTTGCGTTCTGTAGATACAGAAAGCTATGAAGCAACTCTGTCTGTTAGCGCTCCAACTACCGGTATACAGAATGTTCCGGCACTGGAAACTCAGCGTGTAGGCAACACCTTCTTCTTCGATCAGGCAACAGATGTTCAGGTTTACGATCTACAAGGTCGTCTGCTGAAGCAGGCTCAGAAGGTTACTTCTGTCAGCATCGACAACTTGCAACAAGGCATCTACGTATTGTCTGACGGCAAGGCAAGCGTAAAAGTACAGAAATAACAATACCTCAAATCCTTTTAAAAACAGGATTCATAAAACAAATCTCCCCTTTATTCTGGTTTTCTATACTGAAAACTCGAAATAAAGGGGAGATTTGTTTTATCTATATTTGAACTATTTCTTCATCCAGCCCCGAGAGAGCCATCGCCGCACCGGTTCATCATAAATCTTCAGCAACAGCCAGGCCAACAGAATATTGCCCGCAAACAACAGCAAGGCATAAGGACAGGCATCCGCAAAAGTCATCCCGTACTTCCGTGATGCCATAAACAGCAGATAAATGGAAGGATAATGGATAATGTATAACGGATAGGAAATATCTCCAAGGAACTTACAGATAGCAGTAGAGCGCGGATCGGTGGTACGACCTGATGCTGCCAGCCAAACCAGTAACGGGAAAACAACCACCACACACACCACTTCATAAAGCGCATTCATCCAAGGCCGACTGCCGTCGCCCATATAAGGCAGAGCCAACAACACAACCAGAACCAGAGAACAGATCCAAAAAGCGCCACGCACAGCCCACGGACGAAAAACACGCGACATCAGCAATCCCGCAGAAAAGGAGAAGGTCATACGCAGCATGCCGCCCAAGAAATTATCTCCGGCAAAAGTCCAGCCCACGCCCAGATTGCCGAAACCCGACAGATTACCCAAAGCAAAGGCGGCCAGACCAGCTCCGGTCAGCGTCACCAAACAGACCAATGTCCGGGTAGACATGCGACGTAGCCACAGGGCATAGAGTATGTTGCCGATATATTCAAAGAACAAAGACCATGAAGGACCATTCAGCGGATACATCTCGCCTGCCCACGGACCTCGGCGGCAGCCCCCGGCCATAAAGGCAGCATCAGCATCTGCATCTGCGCTGCTAGCATTACACAGGAAAAAGCTACCTGTGTACCATCCCATTTCTCACATCCCTGGATACAGAAAGAAATGACACCCAGCACACAAGCCAACATCACCATAGGGTGCAGACGAATCAGACGACGCTTGAAAAAATCCTTCAGTGTCATCCGGCTTCCCCAACGGTCATCATAAGCATACCCGATTACAAAACCGGAAAGAATAAAAAAGAAATCCACTGCCAGAAAGCCATGATTCACACGCTGATCTACAGGGCTGGTGGCAAAAGCCTCAAAAACATGATACCAGATTACAATCAGGGCCGCCACACCACGCAAACCATCCAGCAAAGCATAATGGGGTTTACTGTCCGCAAAGGCAGACGAAGAAGTTTTATTCATAAAAGTTTTTCGTTAGGTATTACCCGTTGGCGGAATTAAATTGATAAAAGATTTATGAATAAAAAGTTGTGCATAT
>OKWR01001107.1_pt1 | contig 20102 bp, 14 predicted proteins | sample 1607101 | NCBI WGS metagenome assembly OKWR01 (sample SAMN04414076, study PRJEB24778) | human gut metagenome | material: faecal | host: Homo sapiens
GATCGCCCTGCAAGGCGATCAGGTCACCTTCGTGATAGGTCCGGATTCGGTTGGCCGATTGCTGAAGCAAACGGTCTATGCGGTTGCGGTCGGCTTCGGCAAAAAGCGAAAAATCGTATAAATCATAGAATGTAGGCATAGTTTAACTTTCATTATTATGCGGTGTAACATAGATTACGCGCCACTTTGGAAACGACGGCTATATTTGCGCCGGAAACAGTTGCCGGAAGCTGTGCTTTATCGCCGGCACAAGAGAGCAATGGTGTCCCGGGAAGCATTATCCGGAATCGGATTTCTGCGGAGCTTCATACAGTGGGCGTAATGGCGGTATAAAAATAGTGATTTTTCCATCACAACAACACAGACCGGCCCGGATAAACGATAAAAGATAACAACAATTAAAAAACGACAGATTATTATGGAACAGAAAATGTTTTGCTTCCAGTGTCAGGAAGCGGCTCAGGGAAAAGGATGTATTTTAAAGGGTGTTTGCGGTAAGACGGCACCGACATCGGCAGCCATGGACTTGCTGCTTTATGTGGTGAAAGGCATCAGTGTGGCGGCGGATGCGCTGCGTACAAATAGTCTGCCGGTAGGCAGCGACGTGAACCGTTTCGTGACGGATGCATTGTTTTCTACCATCACAAATGCAAACTTTGATGAGGCATCCATCTGGCAACGGGTGCAGCGGGGGTTACTGATGCGCGACAGTCTGGCGCAGCAGGCGGCGGAAGCGGGTGTGACTCTGCCACAGGCGGATGTGCTCATCTGGCACGGTGCTTCGGACGAAGAATTGAAAGCAAAAGCGGCTACCGTGGGAGTAAGCAGCGAGACAGACCCAGACAAGCGGTCGCTCAAGGAACTGGTGCTTTACGGACTGAAGGGAACGGCGGCTTATCACGACCATGCCATCCGTTTGGGATATGAGGACGAGAGCATTCATGCGTTCCTGCAACGGGCACTCAGCCGGACCACCGTGGGAAATCTTTCCGTGGCCGAACTGACGGCGCTGGCATTAGAAACGGGTGCCGTAGGCGTACAGGTGATGGCATTGCTCGACCGGGCGCATACGGAATCGTACGGTCATCCGGAGATTACGGAAGTGAACATCGGAGTGCGCCAGAACCCGGGTATCCTGATCAGCGGGCATGATCTGCACGATCTGGAGGAACTGTTGCGCCAGACCGAGGGTACGGGTGTGGATGTCTACACGCACGGCGAGATGCTGCCGGCTCATTATTATCCGGCATTCAAGAAATACGCTCACTTTGCAGGCAACTATGGCAATGCTTGGTGGAAACAGCGTGAGGAGTTTGCTGCCTTCAACGGTCCGATTGTCTTCACCACCAACTGTATCGTACCGCCCGCAGCCGACGCACCTTATCGCGACAAGATCTTCACGGCCAACGCCACCGGTTATCCGGGTTGCCGCCATCTGACGGAGGACGCCGACGGACGGAAGGATTTCTCCGAGGTGATCGCTTTGGCCAAAAACTGTCCGTCGCCGACTCAGATTGAAACCGGAAGCATCGTGGGCGGCTTTGCGCACAACCAGGTGCTGCAACTGGCCGACAAGGTGGTCGAGGCGGTCAAGAGCGGAGCCATCCGTAAGTTTGTGGTGATGGCGGGTTGTGACGGACGCATGAAGAGCCGCAATTATTACACGGACTTTGCACGTGCCTTGCCGCAGGATTGTGTCATTCTGACAGCCGGATGCGCCAAATACAAGTACAACAAACTGGATTTGGGAAATATCGGAGGCATTCCGCGTGTGCTCGATGCCGGACAGTGCAACGACAGCTATTCGCTGGCGGTCATCGCGCTCAAGCTGAAGGAGGTGTTCGCTCTGGAGGACATCAACGAACTACCCATTGTCTACAACATTGCGTGGTATGAGCAGAAAGCGGTCATCGTCCTGCTGGCACTGCTGCATCTGGGCGTAAAGCACATTCATCTGGGTCCTACCCTGCCGGCCTTCCTTTCGCCCAATGTAGCTCAGGTACTCGTAGAGCAGTTCGGCATCGGAGGCATCAACACGGTGGACGAGGATTTGAAAGCGTTCGGACTGAGTTGCTGAACTGTGTAAAAAAGTATTCTTTGAAAAACCTTCAAAATAGATTCCCCAAAAGATCAGAAGGATTCAAAAGGGACACTGATGATTTCAAAGAAACTTCTGAAAAGGTCTGGAAGCATCCAAAAATGCTTCTGAATCAAATCCAAGAGTCACAACTCGTTCTGGAACATTCAAAACTTTCAGAAAGGGCGAAGAAGCTTCTGCAACCCCGGAACGGCTCAGAAGATCTTCAAAAGAGCGAGTAAGATTTATGATTCAGGAAATAAAGAAAAAACGGTTGCTTTAGTGCAATCTCTATTCAAGAATTTAATAAGGAAAAACGAAAATGACAAATAAAGAAGATTTGCTGCGTACGCCCATCGGAACTCTGGTGGCACGCGATTTCAATACAACAAGAGTGTTCAAACAGTTCGGTCTGGATTTCTGCTGCCACGGTCAGGACGATCTGGCCACGGCCTGTCACCGTCAGCAGGCAGATGCCGACGAGGTGGTCCGCAGCCTGGAGCAATTGCACACCCGGCCGCATGAAGGCGGAAGCATCCCCTTCGCTTCGTGGCCGCTCGACTTGCTGATGGACTACATCTTGAAGATTCATCATCGCGGCATCCGCACACGCGGTCCGCAGCTGCTGGAACTGGTCCGCAAGGTAGCTCAAGTGCATGGCAGTACCCATCCGGAACTGCTAGAGTTGCAACAGCTGATTGAGGAATCGCTCACCGATCTGGAAGCGCATCTCCAGAAGGAGGAACAGGTGCTCTTCCCTTATCTCTATGAGCTGTTCGAGGCCTCGGCCGAAGGGCGCATACTGGAACCGATGCACTGCGGTAGCATTGTCAACCCCATCCGGGTGATGCATCTGGAGCACGAGCATGAGGGCGACCGTTATCTGCACATCCGCCGTCTGACGGATAACTTCACGACACCGGCAGACGGTTGCGCGTCTTACCGCCTGATGATGCAGGAACTGGAGGCGTTTGTCGACGCGCTCTTCGAGCACATCCATCTGGAGAACAACATCCTCTTCCCGGAATTCCTGAAGCTGGAGGAGCGCCACACCGCCGGATGTCCCGTTTACCGTATCGACTGAAACAGCCGATACGTCACTCGCCGCAAAAGAAGATTCCCTGTAAGAAAGCCGGATTTTTCCGGCTTTTTTTATAGCTTTGCAAGAAGAATCATTTTCATTTGACACACATGGAATATAAAGACTATCTGGCGGCTTTCGAACAGAAGCTGCAAAATGAATTGCTGAAATTGTGTACCACCTGCAAGATGCTCGATGGCGTTTTGCTGGCTACAGATGATATAGACGAACACTGGAACAAGCTGGCCCCGGAATATCTGGCGGACGCTGTGGGACAGGTACAGCAATACCCTACCGTTTCGGTGGCTTGGGCGGCTTATCTGGGCATGGCCATCGCCTTCGGTTGGGATGCCGACTGGAATACGACTTCAAAGGCTCCTTATCAGGCGTTCTATGGGGAGCAGGGACTTGATGACATGGACGAGTTTATCGTGCGCGATCTGTTGGGCATTGCGCTCGACAGCGAAGAGGCTGCCGTACTGGAACGTATGGTGCGCAGTTGTGCCCAGAAGTGTGTGGACATGATCCGTCGCGAACAGATCGAACCGCAGAGCCCGTTGGCTTATCACGTGTTCGCCACGGCTTCAAAGACCATGTATCGCATCGGTGCCGCTCTGGAACTGAAGCGCCTGGGATATAAGTTCGAAAAGATGGACCTGCCGAGCTGCTGACGGGTAAAAAGCGATGCGTTGGACCATTCTTCTACTCGATTTTAAAAAGCATTTAAAGGGGCTTTAAAAAACTTTTAAAAAAGCGTCAGGAATGCTTCAAAGTTTTCGAGTTCCTCAAAAACTTTTCAAGGAAATTGCAAGGCACTTCAAAATTTCTTCAAGAAGAAACAGGAAACTGTTTTTACAGTCCTTCGGGAGGCTCTTCTGTAAGCCGGAAAAGAGAAAAGGCTCCCCGAGAAGCAATAAACAGAAGAAACGGGAACTCAAAAAACAAATAAAGAATGTATTAGAAATTCATAGCAATATAGAAACAGAACAACAAATATGGAACAGCAACAAAGCAGTTCGCAGGCCAAAGAGCGCGTGGACCTGAAGGAGCCGCGACGCTTCAAGGTGGTGATCCACAATGATGACTTTACAACCATGGATTTCGTGGTGCTGGTGCTCAAGACGGTGTTCTACAAATCGGAAGCCGAATCGGAACAGCTCATGCTGTTCGTGCATCAGAAAGGCTCGGCTGTAGTGGGCATCTACTCCTACGACATGGCACGCACGAAGGTGCAGAAGGCCACAGACATGGCGCGCCGTGAGGGATTTCCGCTGCGCCTGAGTGTTTTACCCGAAGACGAAGAACTATAGCAAAATGAAACAGACTTATTATAGCCAGAAGGCATTGAACCGGGCCCGAGACCTGGCGGAATCGATGCGTCATGAATACATCACGCCAGAACATCTGTTGGGAGGCATGCTGGTACAGCAGGGCTTTATGATGGCACTAGAGGATGTAGGAAGCGATGCCGAGGAACTGTCGGTGGCTCTGTATGATTATCTGGATCACGAAATGGAACCGGTACCGGAGGGAATAGACTATGAACTGGAGGTTTCCGTCCAGACCACCCAATTGATCCAGATGGCTTGTCTTATGGCGGAACATGCCGATCAGGACACGATAGACATACCGCATCTGGTACAGGGACTGCTGGCACTTGAGGATTCGCAGGCCAATTATCTGCTGCAACGGTGCATCAACGGACAGAAAACGGAGTTCCTCAGCGAGCTGGTTACGGAATATGCGGCCATCAAGGATCTGAAAGTGCCGGACGCCGCCCCCGAAGGCGATTATTCGGATGAAGAAACACCCGAAGCGGAGCCGTGGCGTCGCATGGTGGTATGCCTGAACGATCTGGTGGAACAGCATAATCCGCTCATCGGCCGCGAAGAGGAAATGGAGCGCACCATCCGGGTGCTCTGCCGAAAGGACAAGAACAACCCGCTGCACGTGGGCGAACCGGGCGTGGGAAAGACCGCTCTGGCCTATGGACTGGCCGCCCGCATCGAAAGCGGACAGGTGCCGGAACGCCTCATCGGAAACCGGATTTACGAACTGGACCTGGGAGGTATGGTGGCCGGAACGCAGTATCGTGGCGAATTTGAGAAACGGTTGAAGAACGTGATGGAGGGACTTCGTAAGGAAGGCAATGCCATTGTGTATATCGACGAATTTCATAATCTGGTGGGCGCGGGCAGCTCAAATGAGGGTTCGCTCGATGCGTCCAACCTGTTGAAGCCGTATATGGAAACGGGGGAAATCCGTTTTATGGGAGCCACCACTTATGAGGAATATAACCGCTATCTGGCCAAGAGCAAGGGACTGATGCGCCGCTTCCAGCAGATTGACATTGCCGAACCGAGCGTGGAAGAGGCTACGGCCATTGTAGAGGGACTGAAGAAACGGTATGAGGAATTCCATGGAGTGACTTACGATGAGGGCGTCGTGGCTTATGCCGTGCAGACCAGTGCCCGCTTTATCAACGACCGCTTCCTGCCGGACAAAGCCATTGACCTGATTGACGAGGCGGGTGCTTACCGAGAAATGCACCCGGCTGCCGACGGCTCGCACCGTGTGGACCGGGAACTGATTCAGGAGATTCTGGCACGGATCTGCAAGGTGGACAACCTGACGGTGCAGGAAGAAGGAGCCGAGGAACTGATGCATCTGCCGGAGCGGATGGCGCAGCGCATCTTCGGACAGCAGGAGGCCGTGCAGGCTGTGGCCGAAGCGGTGCAGCTGGCCAAGGCCGGACTGACCGACGAGAACAAACCGATTGCGAGTCTGCTCTTTGTGGGACCGACCGGTGTAGGTAAAACGGAGGTGGCCCGGGTGCTGGCCGACGAACTGCATCTGCCGCTCGTGCGCTTCGATATGAGTGAATATACGGAAAAGCATACCGTGGCCAAACTGATCGGTTCGCCGGCAGGTTATGTGGGCTACGACGACGGCGGACTGCTCACCGATGCCATCCGCAAAACACCGAACTGCGTGCTGCTGCTCGACGAGATCGAGAAGGCGCATCCGGACATCTTCAACATTCTGTTGCAGGTGATGGACTATGCCGTGCTGACGGACAACAAGGGACGAAAGTCGGACTGCCGTCATCTGATTCTGCTCATGACTTCAAATGCCGGTGCACAGTATGCGCATCAGGCTTCGGTAGGTTTCGGACGTGTAGTCGAAGCGGGCGAGGCAATGATGAAACAGGTGAAACGGACCTTCAAACCGGAGTTCCTGAACCGCCTGTCGGGCACCATCATCTTCCATGACATGAACGAGGAGATGGCGCACAGCATCCTGAACAAAAAACTGGGTGAACTGAACACGAAACTGAAAGGCAAAGGTGTGGAGATGACCGTAACCGACGCCGCACACGGCTGGCTCCTGTCGCAAAGTATGACGCGAGAATATGGAGCACGCGAGATGGACCGTGTCATCGGCCGTCATCTTAAACCGTTGCTCATGCGGGCCCTGATTGGCGGAAAACTGAAGGCCGGAAGCACGGCGGTCATAGAACTTACCGAAGGAGCCTTGCAGCTTTCAGTCAAGGAGCCGCAACCGGAAAAGGAAAAGAAACAGCGTAAAGCGAAATCCAAGCCTGCAGAAGAAACACTACAGCCCACCCAAGCCATAAAGGCTCCGACTTCCAGAAAACAATCTTCGAATAAAGAAGGAACTCAATTGCCCGCTCAGACTACAGAAGCACAAACTTCCTCAAAGGAGATGGAGATACAGTCTAAGGAAAAAACGGCATCGCCTGACAAAAAGAAGGAGACAGCTTCCAAGCAAAAGAAACAAAACAAGAAATCCAAGCAAGAATAAAAGATATGGTATTCCAACTGACTGAAGAAATCGGTTTCCCGGACCCGAAACTGGGGGATCCGGACGGACTGCTCGCCGTGGGCGGTGACCTCTCGGTGGACCGTCTGCTGCTGGCTTACTCCTACGGCATCTTCCCGTGGTATGCGTTCCGCGACGGGATGATCCAATGGTGGTGCCCGATGGACCGCTTTGTGATTTTCCCGAACGAGATTCATATCTCCCACTCCATGCGCAACCTGATGAACAAAGGATGCTATCGGGTGAGTTTCAACGAAGCGTTTGAGGAGGTGATCCGTCACTGCGGCGAACTGCGCATACAGGAAGAAGGAGCATGGCTCGGACCGGAAATGATGGAGGCCTACACCCGTCTGTTCGAACAGAATCTGGCGGCAAGCGTAGAAGTGTGGGAAGGCGACCGTCTGGTGGGTGGTCTCTACGGGGTGTGCATCGGAAAATGTTTCTTTGGCGAGAGCATGTTCTCTCTGGTGCCGAGTGCTTCCAAACTGGCGCTCATCCGGCTGGCACAGTTCCTTGACCGTCACGGAGGCACACTGATCGACTGCCAGTTTGAAACCCCGCATCTGAAGACCATGGGCGGCAGACACATCTCTTATGATGAATATATGGCTCTGCTGAATCAGGACAATGACGAATAAAAGCCCGGTAAACATAGCAAGATTCCAGTCCTCACGGCAGAGGACTCGCATATCGCCGGGATATCTCCAAGCATAAACAGAAGCCAAAAGGCATATTTCCGGCAAAAAGAAGCGCAAGCACGAAAAAACTTAAGGCGGTTCCAGCAGGATCATTTCCCTGACTGGAACCGCCTTTTGTTTTGACTGTTCAAATCTTATGGTCCCCATCCGGACCAGACTCCCGGTTTACCGCACAATGACTTTATGTCCCTGTACCACATAAACACCCGGAATATCTATGGCAATACGATTCACACCGGTACGTAAAGCCACATTCTGTACACAAACTCCGGAAATGTTATAAACAGGCAGAGTCTGATTCTCATTACTGCGGATCAGGATATAACCGTCACCTCCGGTTACTGCCACATCATTTGCCGCATCCGCCGAAGAAATGCCGGTAGGTGTCGGATCATAATGATACTGCTCATCCAGATAAGCCACACGTTCTGCAATCCATTCTTTCAGATAATCCAATTCGGCATCAAAGTCCATATAAATCCCATTGCTGCCATTCCAGCGGTCAATCTCCCGGGTATCGGCTCCACTGGACTGGAAAAGATGTACATATCGCTCAAAACGCTGATACAAGCTGTCCGGATCAAAATAGGTCGGACGCAGACTGGCATATCGGGCAGCAAGCTGCTCATTCCAGTTCTCATAATTGTATTCCATCAGGCGCTTGTACAAGGTATGTTCTCCATGCTCATGCGCCCAGAGATAAGAAATAAAATCCGAACTTGCATAGTATCGGGTAAAGTCATCACCATCCCACCGACGCCCCCAAGTTCCATCCAGGTCCCATGGCGACAAACTCATCATCTTGGAGTCTTGAACATTGTAATGATGCAGGAACATATTCTTACCGTGGTTATCCGTAGCCAGCATCAGTTCGATAAACAGATAATAGTCCAGAAAGACCGGCAAGTCAAACTGATCACCTACCTGATTCATAAAGACCTGTCTGGTTCCAGAAGCAACGACATTGATTCCGTCTGCCAGCGGTCCCCAATCTATCGGTTCGCCGTCTCCCAAATCAGGATACTGCATCTCCCAATTGTCCCATGTATCCCAATAATTACTATAAGATGCAACAGAATACATCGGATAATACCGACTGTCTTCTTCGTGTCCCATCAATACGGAATAACTCCATTGGTCGGACTTATACAAAGCACCGCGAATGGTTGCCGTTTCTCCAGGGATAGCACTTTCCTTGATTTTTTTCAGTTTCAGCTGTTTGCGGTCCAGTTTCTCGGTCATACAATAAAGTCCGTTATACTTACCGTTCAGGAACGTTTCCACAAAACGTCCACGAGTGCCGTTATGTGCCTCTGGCTCCTCGGTAAAATGATAAGGAGGTATGGAAAAATCATTCCAGAGATCTGTAGATACACGGTTACGCATACGTCCCGGATCAATAGCCATGGCATCCAGAATCCAGTTATTGTCATCGCGCAGTCCGAAGAAGCTGGCATCAAGCGACTCTCCGGCCGCATCCGTAAGTTTCACTGCATATGCCTTCTTGTTCAGCCCCGAAGCGGTAGCTCCCCGGTAACGGAACTTGGCATGATATAAAGTATCTTGTCCTTCAGTATCGGGATCAGTTACCCGGATTGTACCCGGCGCATACTCATATCTGTTAAAACCGGAACCCGTAAATTCAACAATCGGGAGGAAGGTAAAAGTAAGCTCTGCCTGAGCTACAATCTCTCCTGTCTGAAGGTTATTTACGGTAACCGGATAATGTGTTCCACTCTGAAAATTTTCAAAAAGAACGGTTTCGGCCAAAGGCTTCTCCCCAATGCGCACCTCCATATTCTCAGAATCTTTCAGATAAGCCGTACAACTGACCTCATAATTCTGTTGTTTCATGTACTTTTCTGAAACACTCTGAAGATAGCAGTTGCCTTCGGCATCAAACACGGCCCGTTTGCCGTTGATTACCAAAGAATCTACCAATTGGGTAATATTAAACTTGCCTTCTTCTTCCTGATCCATCACCAGATTTCCAGACTCGTCATAAGCGCAAAAAAGTTCATTTTCGCCATAGGACGCATACTGCTGATAGGTTCCTACTATATAGGAATCTTTACGGGCATCCAGCACATGAGAATTGTTTTCCACACTCCGGATCACATAATAACCGTTTTCATATTCGAAGGTCCACAAAGACGCATCACCCTGAATATCGGAAGTCAGATCCACATAGCGTTTGTAGTCTGTGCGTTCATTATCAAAAGTAAGATATTTCTGGGAACTGGCATTCTGTATGGTATATTTTCCGTCAGACGTTTCTGTTACATACCAGTAGGCAGCCAGGGATTCTTCATCGTTCGTGTCATAAAAAACAGGGATACGCTGTCCTGAAACCTGACCGTCTACGACACTTCCCTGCATCCAGTAAGCACACATCAAGCGGTATTTCTTACCCTGCTCAAAAAGTGGTTTTGCCCAACTGAAAGCGGGCAGCGCAGCTAGAAGGAATAAAAAAGTGCGTTTCATGTTTGTTCATTTTATGAAGATATAACATGCAAATCTAGTTTTTTTGTAAAACATTCGCAACTTTTACGGCTGTTTTTAGAAAAGATATACCCTGAAAAACAAAAAAGAATCGCATTCCGTATAGAAACATGGAATGCGATTCTTTTTTCACATAAATTACAGGAGATCAATATACCATCACTTTCTTTCCATTAACAATATAAATGCCTTTGGACAACGGAATACGCACGGTGCCCTGAATATCCCGATCAAAACAAGTCATACCGGAAACAGATACAACCCGCACGCGTTGCGGTTCGTCGGATGTAACCTCAAGAATACCGTTCCGCACAACAAAATTCAGCTTATGGTCCGCAACAGGACTTTCACATTTTTCCATGTCGGTTGTCGGGCTGCCATACTCTTCAAAGATCTTGCGGTGCAGATAGAAACGTCCTAAAGTAAGACAACTTTTTCCACTCATATTGGCGAGAATTCCCAAAGAAACCTCCTGTCCTTCTTCATGAACCATAAAGCCCAGTTCCATATTGGACAGTGGAGCGTAAGCCAAAGATTCATGAGCCAACTTCTCGGTATCCGGAAGTCCTTCGCCGGATGCAGCCACCAGATAGGAACCGTCCGCCGCAAACTCCCAATGCTTTTCGACTCCCAACAAATAATAACCCGTCGGCAAAGTCACAGTCTGATACAGTTTATGATTCTGAATGCTTTCCGAGAATCCGTCCCATAAAGTAGTCAGAGTCATGGCCGATTCCTTTCCTGCATCGACGTGGAAACCAGTAACGACCTCTGATGTACTTACTGTATTCTTCAGTTTCCATCCCGACTCTGGCGTACCCTGTTCCAATTCCAGGAAACGTGCGGAATTTGCCGTATTAACTGTGTTTTGGGTGCTTCGGAACGGTGCCACATAATTGGTGAGATATTCATCCGTACAGTCTACAAGCTTCAGGGTATTCAGGCAGAATATACCTTTCGACGAACTCCATGCATCACCGGAAGGACCGAAATTCACACGCTTACCCACATTTCCGTTCGTAGTAGCATCCTGAACATCTCCAGAGTTCTGATTAAACTGATAATAGACACTCAGTCCGTCATGCTGCATGGCCGCCGGGATATCATCGATGAGGTTATTACCAAACTCCAGAATCTTGGCATCTGTCAGCGCAGAATTCCAGACTCTGAATTCATCAATCACCGCATTCATGGGAGCATCCTCACCACTAATACAAAATGCTGATTCTGAACCTTTGTACTCATAATCAGACACACTGGTAGCTGTTACCAATTGGGCATCTTTATAGATATAGACACTGCCTAGCTTGAAAACCACAGCATAATGATGCCATTCTCCGGTCTTCACCAATCCTGATGGAGACGATACTGTCTCGTTATGAATGGTAACAGAAAGACTTCCATCTATAGCAGTTTCTATCAACACTCCATTTTTATCATTTCCGATTCGATGTGAACGGGCCCCGTTTCCTTTACCATACATCCACCATTCAATGGTAAAGTATCTGCAATGTTCCTCTATCGGATCCTTTTGAAGCTTCACATATTCACTGCCTCCGCTAAAATTCAAGCCAGTCTTTCCATCAGCATTGCAAACAATAACAGCACGTTCCTGTTCCTGTGTATTTTCACCCTGTGCATTGTATGCCGTGAGACGCGCCTTGTAGATACCAGGATATTTCATTTCAACAGCCCGGGTTTGGTCATGCACCAGTATAAAGTGTGCCTCATTTTCAAGTTCCCATCTCCAGGCTGTCGGTTGGTGCTGGCTCTCGTCTTCCAGGTTCACCTTCTCACCCTTGAGTACAATCTGAGGACTGATGCTGAAATCAACTTCCGGGGCCACATCAGCCACATGCACCGTCTGTGTAAGTTCACTGCTTCCGGCCGCATTAGTAACGGTAAGAGTTATCTCATAATCACCAGGTTGACTATAGGTGGCAACCGAATGACAGGTATTTGCGGTTTCTTTCTCGGCCCCAGGCATACTCCAAGTATACTTACAGCCGTCTCCTCCCTCGGATTCATTGATCAGGCTCACAGGGGTACCGGCCGGAACACTCTCAGAACTAAGTCTGAACAGCGCCTCAGGTAGTGGCTGCTCAAGCACTGTGATATTCCGATTGGTCGACCGGATTCTACCAACAGCATCCGTAACAGTCAATGAAATATTCTGTTCGCCGGCTTCAGTAAACAACAAGACCGGATTTTCTGTTTCCAAAGTCTTCTCCGACGCACCGGTAACCTCCCATTTCCAGGAAATAGCACCTCCCGTAGAAGTCTCCGTTACCGGAACAGCAGAGCCAACATAATAAGGACCCTCCGGCAGTGTAAAATTCGCTTTCAGATATCGTGTGTCTTTAAAAAGAGTATTGTCTTCCTCACGCACTCGGGTGCCGAACGGACGAATTTCAAAATTCCCAGTGGCATCCGTCAACCCTTCTGCCTCATCCATCTTGATTTCCGTCATAAGGCCGACTGTCTCTTTCGGATTCTTCAGTTCAGCATACATATAACCCTGAATCTGCGTCTGAGTACGGGCATAATTCCACAAACGGAATTCATCCATCTGTCCACTCAGACCGGCGGATGATTCTGTACCTACCATCAGCGAGCCAAAACCACCGATTCCGGAACGGGAAGTAAAGATACTGCCTATTTTCTCTCCGTTGACATAGGCAGTAAGCGCACCTTTATCAATGACAATCGCAACATGTGCCCACTTTCCTACCTGCAGATAGCCAGGTTGGGAAAAGATTCTATTTTCCGTATCCCAGCCCACAACCAGTTCTCCGCTCGATGTGGTATGAAACATGAACTGTCCCCAGCCCGGTCCGATCTGCTGATTCCAGTTTGAAATAACCGACGGCTTGATCCAAAACTCCATTGTAGCCTGCTCCAGCTTATCCTTCAGCGCATCCACTATCACGAAGCCGGATGCATTGAACCTCTGCACGTAATTCGTGCCCGGTATCACTCCTGAGAAATCAGTTATCGATGCCCTGGCCCGGCTGGAAAGCGCCTCTTCGTCATTCAGTATATATTGTGCGGCAACTTCGTAATTTCCGTTTTCAGTAGTTTGGTAAGAAAGAGAACTTGCATCCAACGTTGCAATCTCTTCTCCATTGCAATATACCTTATAACCTTTCAACTCGTAAGGAGAAGATGTCGGCTCATTCCAAGAAAGGGCCCCGCCATGCATCAACAGATTGCGCGGCGCATTAAGAGGCTCACCTGGTACAACCACTGAAATGATTGTGCGGTTTCCCTGAGTCTCTACCTTTACTCCTTCAGTCTTTATATCAAAAGGAAACTCTATACCGTTTCTCTCAAACTCGTAATCAATCAAGGAACAGGCATGAATTTTTCCTGCTCCATTGGCTGATGTCTTGGAATCAATCACCAGAAAATATTTCAAAGGCTTACGCATATCGAAAGAAGCAGACAGGTCGGTCATATCATAACCGAACTCCATCGGCTCATAATGCATTCCGTCAGCCCAACGTCCCAACATCGGTACCTCTGCATCCACACCATTACCGTCGCCGTCACCGGCATACTTAAAATGTTCAAACTGCACCAGGCGCTCGGGCGCTTTCGCATTTATATCAGATGAAATACCGCCACTGATACATATTTCACTACGTTTGCTGTATTCCATCTTGATTTTAAAAGTACGGAACGGACGGTAGTCCTTTCTAACATGATATACCTCCGGATAATAGTAGTCATTGGATCCATCCCAGGACACTGCATTCTTATACGGGCAATAGATAAATCCCTTATTGCACCATTGATTCCCCCAGGAATTGACCACAATCCAGGCACCCACTTCATCTTTTTCCTTTTCTCCAGCAATACCGTTCCCGTCCAGATCGAACTCAATACGGTCATCATATCCTACAATCGTCAGGGCATGGTCTACAATTTTTCCCCAATTCTGTACGTAATACTGATTGGTGACTCCCGCCGCGTCATTGGCGTCCGTTTTCGGAATACGCTGCCAGTTTCCACCACTGGCCACTCCGATACCGCAAATACCACCAGCCTTGAAATCCGTGTCTCCATTATGGTTCCAAAGCCAGTTCTTTACAGCCTCACGCCCTTCTTCCGTAGCTACGCTCATCGGAAAATTAGCGTTCCGACTGATGCGGTTACACATGGCGGAATACCATTTGTCGTAACCTTGCATCCATCCAAAGTCGGGATCAGAAGTATCCTGATTTCCAAAAAGACGGGAATAAGTCCTTCCACCATACACGGGTACATTAGGAACACCATTGGCGGCAGCCATCACCTCTTTTCCGGAATTGGAATTGGTCAGTAACCAGGTGAAATGGGTCGGATATTGATTCTCTTCAAGCGAGGCATCCGCTCCGCGGAATGCATTAATCTCATAATTGAACATATAGCCGATACGCGAAGCCGAGCCGCACGAACCGCCATCTTGATTGAATACCGGAGGGAAATACGGAGTTTCGGCATTGTTCACCCGCTCCGGACGAGTCTGGGCTGCTTTGGTACGACTCACCATGCTATGCTCTATACCCAACGTCGGATCCGGGTTGAGCAAAGGAGTATAATCAGGATATTTTTGATAATCCACCGGCACCTGAGCCGATAAAGGATCGGTTGTAGCCATAGCGGCCATACAGAGCAATGTTGAAAGGTACTTATGTTTCATAAGTTTTACATGATAATTTTTAAATAATTGGCAATTAAGTTTTCGGGGCGTTAAATGTAAGAAACTTAAAGTAAAGCCAAATAGCTTTGCCGGAAGATTAACCAAAATTCAGATAACTCGAAAGGTTTTAGCACAGCTTAACCATAAATTAAAAGCAGCATCATACGTCCTTGACTTATTGCGCTAAATCAAGAAAAAAACATCTTCCGCTCTTTTTCTTTCCGGTTCTTTTTCCTTTTCCATATATTTGCAATAACCTAATTTACCCAATCTATAAAAAACAGAAAAGTCATGATGAAATACACTTTATCCAAGGGACTTGTCCTGATGGCTCTGGCCGGAAGCTTTTCCGTACCGGGGTCTGCACGAAATATCTTTTCGGGAAGCACAGTTCCGTCAGCCGGTCTTATCCAATCACCTTTGTATCCTGAATTCAAGGAAACCTCTTTCCGTTTCATGACCTACAATATCCGCAATGGAAAAGGAATGGATAACCGCACGGACTATCAGCGTACGGCAGATGAGATTATCCGTTGCGGAGCCGATTTTGTGGCCGTTCAGGAAGTAGACAGCGCCACCAACCGAAGCAACGGACGTTATGTGTTGGGCGAACTGGCCTGGTATACCCAAATGTTTCCGGTATTCAGTGAAGCAATCCCCTTGAAAGGCGGTAGCTATGGCATTGGACTGCTCTGCCGAAAACGCCCGTTAAACACATTACGTATTCCGATGCCGGGACGCGAAGAAGCCCGTACTTTGCTCATTGCCGAATTTGAATCATTCTATCTGGCCTGTACCCACTGGTCACTAAATGCAGAGGATCGGAAAGCTTCCCAGGAAAAATTACGTCAGGTGGTTGCTTCCCTGAAAAAAAAGCCTCTTATTCTGGCCGGTGACCTGAACGCAACTCCCGACAGTCCGGAAATAAAGAAACTGAAAAAAGACTTTACGCTGGTGAATGATCCCAAGCAACCTACTTTTCCGGCAAACAAACCGAAAAAAACCATTGACTATATTGCTGTATGGAAACCTACAGCCCATCAACTTTACTGGTCCAAACGACAAACACGGGTACTGGAGGCCAAGACTGCTTCAGATCATCGGCCGGTTGTATCCGAATTCCGTATCAAGACCCCGGCACACCGTTTTTTCTACGGTAAACCTTATTTACAAAACCCTAGCAATAACGGAATCACCATCATGTTTCAAACGCGCCGTCCCTCATACTGCTGGATAGAATTCACCACCGATTCCCTACTGGCAGCACATGGTGATGCAGCCCCCCAAAAAGCACGTAGCCTGATTGGCGGCCAAGTGATTTGTCATGATATAGAACAGAAAATCCGTCTGAATGATCTGAAAGAGGGCACCACCTATTATTATCGGGTCTGCGCTCAGGAGCTGTTAGAGAATCGGGCTTATTTTAAAGCCTTTGGCGACACGATACGCACTCCATATTATCGGTTTACCTTACCCGCCTCGGATACCGATGATTTTACAGCCATTATCTTAAATGACATGCACTGCTCCGATCAGGTAGAACAGAAAATGTCTGCTCTGGCAAAAACTATACCTCACGATATCGTATTTTTCAATGGAGATTGTCTGCCGGAACCGGCAGACAGATATGAAGCCATCGTAAACATCAACCGCCTGGCAGAACGGTTTGAAGGCTCTACACATCCAATTTTCTTTATACGTGGAAATCATGAAATCAGAAACGCCTATTCATCGGGCATGCCTTCCCTGTTTGACAATCCGCCCCTACCTTATATATTGGAAACCAAACACGAAAACTCGGACGCATCCGACGAACAAACCGGCTGGCAAGTATCTTCGCCAAACGAAGCCCAAAAGCCATATGGAGCTTTCAGTTGGGGAGACACACGCTTTGTTTACCTGGACTGCGGCGAAGACAAACCGGATAACACGTGGGTGTATTACGGATTAAATGACTTCACGGAGTTCCGCAAAGAACAGGCCACCTTTCTGAAAAAAGAAATCCGCAGCCGCGAATTCCGTCGCGCAGACCGCCATATTCTTCTAGGGCATATTCCCTTATGGGGCAATACGGACAAATATCAACCGTCGCCGGCCCTCTGGTGTCCTATTTTGAAAAAATCATCCTGGGACATAGGCCTTTTTGCTCATACACATCACTTTAAATACTACCAGAGAAATAGCATCAAGAATCCATTCCCGATATATATAGGTGGTGGTAAAAAGGTAGAAACAGCCACAATGGCCGTACTCCGCAAAGAAGGGAAAAGACTTACGCTGAAAGTCTACAATGCCAAAAGAAAGCTCTTGAAAGAAGTCGATTTATAAGAGATTCAAACAAATTTAATTTCAAAAATTATGAGAAAGCAAAATTTGAGATTGCGTGTTCCTTCCAAACTCTTTATGCTGGCCGCAATCTTGACATTAGGATTTGGAAATGCCTCCTGCTCCAGACCAAAAACGCCGCAGGAGAAAGAAAATGCCGCACAGGACAGCACCATTGCGGAAGAAACGATGACCCAAACGAAAGAAAATGCAACAACACAGCATACCGCACCAAAAGCGGAAAGCCGGAAAGAAAAACAGGAACTGATCATTCCGGGATCAAGCACCGATACAGAAACCGTAACCGAATTTCTGAAAATGTTTTATGCCCGCTTTGTATTTGATGGAGAAAGTATGGACAGGGTGGCTTCGGATATATGTACTCCTAAACTCCTGAAATATCTGGAAAAACAATATGACTATGACTGTTTGGAAGCTCCATGCTACGCCATATGGTGTTTTCGCACCGATATGCAGGACGGACCGAGTGATGTCAGCAAAGTAACAGATGTAATCCATGAAAACGACGGATGGTTCGAGGTTTCATATTTGGATATGGGGAATGAAGGAGTAACTCGCATTCATTTTATCATGCAGGACGGAAATACAAGATGGACGAAGTGGTTCGCGTGGAATCCCATGGCGTTCTGAAATCAAATACCGTCTCCCCAAAGTTATAGATTGCAGCTATGGCACTTAAAAGGGTCGTAGCAAGCTCTGTATAGAGAAATGATACGACCCTTTCTTTTTCTTTAGCCTTTTTCAGGATGCTCATTTTTCAAATTATAAATTCATCCTTTCAGAAAATGTATTTTGATGCATCCTTTATTTATTAATAGAACTCCACCTTATTTAAGATAAGTGCGGAAGAATGTCTCGATCTTGTCATAAGGAATCACACCGGCCTGATTGTCATACAGGTCCACATGACTGGCCCCCGGAATAATCATCAGCTCCTTGTTGTCGCCCGTGAGTTTCTTGAAGGCATCCTCAGAGAAATAGCGTGAATGAGCCTTCTCGCCGTGAATCATCAGCACGGCACTGCGGATTTCGTTGCTGTAGGCCAGCAGCGGCATATTGAGGAATGACAAGGAAGAAGTGACATTCCATCCCTCGTTGGAATTGAGCGAACGCTTGTGATAGCCGCGCGGAGTCTTGTAATAGTCATAATAGTCCTTGACAAACTGCGGCGCATCTGCAGGCAGCGGATCTACCACACCTCCGGCACGTGCGGCCACTCCCTTACGGGCATCCTCGGTGCGCTGGGCATTCAGTTTGCGACGCAGTTCATAGCGTGCATCGGCATCCATCGCATCAAAATAACCGTTGGCCGTAACACGGCTCATATCGTACATGGTTACCGTCACTGTAGCCTTGATACGGGTGTCAACAGCAGCGGCGTTGAGTGCCATACCACCCCATCCGCAAATACCGATAATGCCGATACGTTCCGGATCCACATCCGACCGCAAGGAAAGGAAGTCCACAGCGGCACTGAAATCTTCAGTATTGATATCGGGCGAAGCCACATAACGAGGCTCACCGCCACTCTCACCGGTATAGGAAGGATCGAAAGCAATGGTCAGAAAACCACGCTCGGCCATGGTCTGCGCATACAGTCCGGAAGACTGTTCCTTCACTGCTCCGAACGGTCCGCTCACCGCCAGTGCGGGCATAGGCCCCTCCACTCCTTTGGGTTTATACAGATCGGCAACGAGTGTAATGCCGAAACGGTTCTTGAACTCTACGCGCTCCACCGTCACCCGGTCGCTCGGAGCAAAAGTCTTCTCATTTTCCTGTGCTTGCATATGAGTCATCATAAGCGTCATTATTAAAAGAAATAAATAAGTTTTTCGGATCATATTCATTATTTTTCGGGGTTATCGATTCTCTTTATGATTCGTGCCGGAACACCACCCACAATCGTATTGGCCGGCACATCACGGCTCACCACTGCCCCGGCAGCCACCACCGCATTGTCGCCGATGGTCACTCCCTGCAGGATGGTGGCATTGGAGCCTACCCAAACATTGCGTCCCAGTACAATCGGCGCCGGATAAGTTGTTCCGCGGTCGGCCGGTTCCAGCCCGTGATTCAAAGTGGCGAACACCACATTGTGCCCGATCTGACATCCGTCGCCCAAAGTCACGCCGCCGTGATCCTGAAAATGGCAGCAAGCATTAATGAACACATGCTCCCCCACATGAATATTCTTACCGAAATCGGAATAGAACGGCGGGAATACCCGCAGGGTATCGGGTACCGGGCGACCGAAAAGTTCACCCAGCAGGGCGCGTATCTCTTCCTGTGAGTGCCAGGCCGAATTCAGACGGAAAGTCACCCGGCGTGCCTCTTCGCTCATTTCGTTCATCAGGCGGTGCATCCCCTCGGTGTTCAAAGGTCCGCGTGTCGGCACATAGTCCAAAAATTCTTTCAGTGTCATGATTCTTCTTTATTATTGATTCTGTTCTTGTTCTCTCTTTTGTTTATGACAAATACTGACTCTATTCCGACAGTCTGCATCTGTCGAAGGCAAAAGTAGTTCAAAAATAAGAGGCAGTTTGTAGACAAATTCAAGAAGAAAGTACCCGAATTACGGATTTCGATCTGAAAACTCTTTTTCTATTCTGTGAAATGTGTACTTTTGTAGAGAGAAAAAGAATGCGATATGAGTGAAAATATAATCCGAATGAACTCTGTAGATCAGTATTGCCAATTGTTCGGCCTGCCCGATGGGCATCCGCTGATCCGTGTTGTAGATCTGAAAGACGCTACACGATGGCCCACACACTTCACCATACATTATGGAGTGTATGCGCTGTTTCTGAAAGACACACGCTGCGGAGACATCCGCTACGGCAAACAGACATACGATTATCAAGAGGGGACGGT
>OKWR01001111.1_pt1 | contig 20076 bp, 16 predicted proteins | sample 1607101 | NCBI WGS metagenome assembly OKWR01 (sample SAMN04414076, study PRJEB24778) | human gut metagenome | material: faecal | host: Homo sapiens
TCATGCACCGAGAGGTCGGCTTTCTTCCCCTTTCGCTTCTATCCCGAATGGAAGGCGCGGTTTTGGCAAAGTTTCGGCAAAAATTTTCAAAAAAATTTTCCAACGGCATAATGAGCCGATGGAAAAAGAGAAAGAGAATTCGAAAATAGGTCCCAACATGAGCGCAAAGCTAGTAGATATTATAAATGACTTGGACACAATGAATCCGTACCATGATTTTCATCAAACACTCAAATACTTTGAAGAGCGCAATCAACGACAACGGGATTTGAGAATTATGAATACAGTGTTCGAATATCTTAATAAAAATTACGGACAGTATCACTTACCTGAGAGAGCGAATTATTTGCGGCCAAATGGGTACTTTATCTTACAGTCAGAAGATTTGCGATGGACATTCTGCACAAAAACAATGTCGCTTGAGAATTTATTAACGACCAATGTGTATCCGCGTGAGGTGGAATACCAAAAAGCAGATCGATTTACATTTATTTGCACGAATGATACGATTGAAAAAACGATGAGATATGGATGTTCGGCAGGACATCTGCCATCAGTGTGGGCAAGGAGTTATGGTAGAATATCAGCCATAGAACTTTCAAGTGATTTGAAGTGGATTTTATCGGAACAGATCATGTATGATGAAAAAAATGAGATAAATTTTCCGATTACAGGAGATTTGTAATTATTTGGAGTAGACTATAACGAAACGTGGCTTGGAGTTATCAACAAACCCCAAGCCACGTTTCATTATGTTATAATCAATTAAGCCCCAACAAAGTTCTCACAGCCTTCTGCATCTCTGGGTGCCCCCGGTACGCATCCAGCAGTGCGCGTTCATCGGCGGAGCAGTAATCTTCAATACCTAAAAGAGCAGAAAGCGTAATATCTAAGAAATCGCATATTCGGTACAGAGTTTCTAATTGCGGTGTGCTGATCCCGGTTTCCCAAGAGGAGACAGCGGAAGCGGATACACCGAGAGCGGCTGCTAAGTCACGCTGCTTGAGGGATTTTTTCTTTCGAAAGAGGACTAAATTCGATGAAAAAGCGATTGGTCGAGTTTCCATAGTGACTACCTCGTTGTATCATATTTTACGAGCATTGTTCTGGCCCAGACATCTTTATAGGATATAATATCAGTGAAAAAGTAGAAAGACAATAAAAATTCCACTTAAATTGAAAATATCGGTTGACATTATAGTAATAATGTAGTATATAATAAATAAATCCATTTATTATGGAATTCCAGAGAGGAGGAACACCGTTGGAAGATGTAGATGCAAATCAAGTAAAATTAGATTTGAGTTATTTCGGAAATCAAATCGCAAAAATTCGAAGTGAACAGGGCCTGTCTCAAGAACAGTTGGCAGACTTGGTGTCTGTTGCACCATCCCGTATCAGCAAAATGGAGCATGGTCAGGTCAACAGTAAGCTGACAACACTGGTAGCGCTGAGCAATGCATTGCATGTTACAGTGGATGAGTTAGTTAGAAAACCGGAACCCGATGATGGGGTGTATCTTCTGGCATTTCGACCGCTTTTGGGGCAGTTTACAAGGCGAGAACTTCTGGTCCTCTACGATATTTTGAAAGCGGCTCAGACGAGTTTGGAACTATATCGAAACAAAATATGAAAAATGCCATGACGCACAGCGTAAGTTTGCTTATACTGTGCGTTATGGTATTTTTGCGTAATTTCGCTATGATTATGATAGAGAACTATGAGAGAAGGAGAACCTGCAATGTCTTCAAAAAGAGAATTGGCCGCATGTGCGGAACGTCTGCTGTCCCTGCTGGAGGTCCCGGACGGCGTGGAACTGGAGGAGACCGTGGACATGGTGCTGATCGACCTCCAGATGCACATCGTAGACTCGGGCACGAGAAGCGCAGTAGCCAGTGTTCTGGCAGACCGGGTGTTTGCGCTGTTGATGCAGACCTTTATCGCACATTACCCGGAGATCGACCACGAATATGTCACCATATTCTACGCGTACAATCACGTATTTGAAACGGAGATGTACGATACCGCGGACCTCTTCCGGGTCGGCAGCATTGGAGGGAAGCTGAAACGGATGCAGGAGGAGTTTGCCCTCCCCCGCAACTATGAGGAGTGGGTGCTGTATTTCCGGCATTACAAGACCTACTGCGAGATGCTGGCTAAGCGGGGAAACGTGCAGAGGAAGGTGGAATTGCGTAGAATTGCCCTGCCATATTTGGCGGAGGTGTGCGGCCAAGGGGAGGAGCTGAGCAAGCAGGAACAGCGAGCCATCGTTATTGCCCAGACGATTTCCTGCATGGGCTTCAAGGAAATCGGGAATGCGCTGTTGTTGCTGAACACCTGCCAGGGTCAGCTGTTTGGCTTCGTGCCGGAGCAGCTGGGGGCTCGAAACGCAAAGGAACTGCGGACGGTTTTCAGTATCCTCTGCGAGGTCGTCCGCCTCGCTCCGGCAGAGTTTTACTTCCCCTTGACAGTGCGGATGGAGCGTGAAATTTACAAGGCGGTATCCGCATGGACGGGCAATACACACCACGAAAGCACGACGGTTTTGCAGCGAATCTGGGAAGAAAAACGCTGGATGAAAGAAAACGGGAAACCGATTCCGCCGGAAATCACGGGATTATTGAAGCTGCATCACTACTACATGAAGACGCTGAACGGAGACGGCCAGCCGGAGTGGGACGAGCTGTAAGCCGGTACTGCCAAATCCGTCGGTCACTGCTACAATGATGCAAATATCAGCATTGGAGGAAGAACCATGAAAAAGAAAATGCAGCTGACCCAGCGGGAATTCGACCAGTTCGAGGACTACCTGCGCCACGACGAGCGGGAGGAATCCACCATCGAGGCCTACCTCCGTTCCCTGACCCGGTTTGCGGAGTGGGCGGATGGCCGGACCATCACCAAGGAGCTGGCCATGGAGTGGAAGACGGCGCTGTCCGAGTCCGGTTATCGCCCCATCTCCGTAAACGCCATGCTGGCGGCGGTGAACAAGTTTTTCACCTGCATGGGGCGGGAGGACTGTAAAGTCAAATATCTCAAGCTCCAGCGGCAGATGTTCCGCAAGTCGGAGAAGGACCTGTCGAAAGAGGAGTACCAGCGTCTGGTCCAGGCGGCCCACGAGAAGGGCGATTTGCGGATGGAGCTGATTTTGGAGACCATCTGCGCCACTGGGATTCGGGTGGGAGAGCTGAAGTACATCACCGTGGAGACGGTGCGGGCGGGCGTAGCGGAGATTGCGCTGAAGGGCAAAATCCGCACCATCCTGCTCCCCCATCGGCTGTGCCGCAAGCTGCAAAAGTACGCCAAACAGCAAAAAATCGCCACGGGCAAGCTATTTCTCACCCAAGACGGTTTACCTGTTTCGAGACAATCTATCTGGACCCGCATGAAGGCCCTCTGCGAAGCGGCGGGAGTGGAGCGGACGAAAGTATTCCCCCACAACCTCCGCAGCCTGTTCGCCCGGTCCTTCTACGGCTCCTGCCATGACGTGGTGCGCCTGGCGGATGTGCTGGGGCACAGCAGTATTGAGACCACCCGAATTTACCTCATGTCCACGGGAAAAGAGTACCTCCGGCAGCTGGACAAGCTGGGGCTGGTCCGATGATTTACATAATTGTTGTTTAGCAGTCTTACAGAGTCGCACCCCGAAAAAGGTGCAAAAACCCACGGTTAGGATACCACTTCCTGCGAAAAAAGGCAAGCATTCTGTAAAATTTTACAACCAAAAACAGAGCCGATTCCTAGGAATTTGAACCGGCTCAATCATTTTTTATCACTTTTCGCCCTGCAAATGACTTGCAGGGCGTTTTTTATGCTGTTTTCAGACAAAAACCGCCCTTCGCATTACAAAACAACAATTACGTCCAAAACGAATGGGGTTGAGCAATGGGACGGCTACATGTTGAGACAATTCAAATCGACCCGGCGCTGCTCCGCCGGAGCGCAGACGGCGCGGTGCTGACACCGGAGATTCTGGCCGACTACGCCGCCAAGCTCCGTGCCCAGGGGCGGCGAGAGGACAGCGTCCGCAGCTGCGAGCGGGTTTTAAGGCAGTTCTATGACTTTCTCTCGGCGGAAAAGCTGGTGGGCAAGGACACCCTGCAAGCCTGGCGGGACCAGCTGCTGGTGGAGAATTACGCCGTCCGCAGCGTGAACAGCAAGGTCTCCACCATCAATGCCCTGCTGGAGAGCATGGGCTGCCGGGAGTTCCAGGTGACCAAGCAGCTCCCCGCCGAGGACTTCGACACCCCGGAGCTGACCCGGCAGGAGTACGTCCGAATGCTCCAGACCGCTAAAATCTTAGAGGACGAGCGGGCCTATGTTTTGACCAAACTGTTTGCCACCACCGGGATCGCCGTGCTGGATTTACCGGCGGTGACGGTGGAGGCGGTCCAAATTGGCCACGCCGTCCTGAAAGTGGGAAAGAAGCTGGAGATCATCCGCTTCCCGGCCAGCCTGCAATCTGATCTGCTGCGGTACGCAAGGGAGAACGGCCATCCCTCCGGCATGATTTTCACGAAAAAGGACGGCTCCGCCATCGCCAGGACCCAGGTCAGCTTGTTCATCCAAAAGCTGGCGCTGGAGGCCAAAGTTCCGGCCGAAAAGGGCAATATCCGGGCCTTGCGGCAGCTGTATAAGACGACGATTTCTGGCATTGAGGCGAACTTTGATCTGCTGGTCCGGCAGGCCTATGAGCGGCAGCTAGAGACGGAGCAGTTGAGCGTGGGGTGGGAGTAACCCCGGCACGGGAAGCCCGTCGGTTCTCCAAGAAAAATTTATTAGGTTATTAGGAAAGCATTTATGAAAGCAAACGAACAGCCAAGTTTTAATTTAAAGCGCATCTGCGCCATCTGTATCGCGGCGTATGTGGCGCTGGTCATTGCACTTTATTTTCTCATGGGTCATCAACTCCACTTCCGCGAGTCCCGAGGGGATATTGATTTGCCAGTCGCCGAGTCCGGCACCGTAGAGCTGGTGCAGGGGGCGGTGATCGAGCAGACCTTCTCCATGGACATCCAGCGGTTGCAGGAGGTCAGCGTCCAGTGGGGGACCTATTACCGCCCCAACAGCGGCACGGCTACCATGGAGCTGTATAACCAGAACGACGGGGCGCTGATACTCTCCAAGACCTTCGACGTGTCCCAGATTCAGGAGGGCGGCCTGACCACTATGACGGCGGACGAGCCCATCGAGGGGCTGTACAACACCCCCCTGCTGCTGCGGGTATACGCGGATTCCGTCCCCGGCGCGGCGGCCTCTCCCCTGATGTCTGTCAGCGGTGAGGAAACCTTGAACGAGGGCCTAAAGGAGGGCCAGACACCCTTCTCCCTGACCATGAACGGCCAGCCCGCCGAGGGCGTGCTCTGCTTCTCTGTCACCGGTGAGGACTACATCTGGACCGGCCTGCACTACTGGGAGTTCACCGCTGCCCTAGGCGTGGCCATCGGTCTGTATCTGCTGCTGGTCTACCACAAGTGGACCCAGGGCAAGCACAGCTTCCTGGCCAACGCGCTGGTGGCGGTGCAGAAATACCGGTTCCTCATCAAGCAGCTGGTGAATCGGGACTTTAAGGCCAAGTATAAGCGCTCTATTCTGGGCGTATTCTGGAGCTTTTTGAATCCGTTGCTGAACATGCTGGTGCAGTACGTGGTGTTCTCCAATATGTTCAAGTTTGATATTCCCAATTTTCCGGTGTATCTGCTGTGCGGCAACGTGGTGTTCAGCTATTTTTCGGAGTCCTGCGGCATGGCGCTGGTCTCCATCGTGGGCAACGCGGGACTCATTACCAAGGTCTATGTGCCCAAGTATATCTATCCCCTGACCCGCATTATGTCCTCCATGATAAACCTGCTGATCTCGCTGATCCCGCTGTTTGCGGTGGCGGTGATCTCCGGGCTGGTCCCGACCAAGGCGTATCTGCTGCTGCCCATCCCCCTGTTCCTGCTGGCGCTGTTCTGCCTGGGACTGGGGATGTTGCTGGCGGCAGCCATGGTGTTCTTCCGGGACATTCAGTTCTTGTGGGGCGTGCTGACCACCATCTGGATGTATTTAACGCCCATCTTCTACCCCGTAAGCGCCCTGCCGGAGGGGGTGCAGGCCGTGGTGAAAATGAACCCGCTGTACCTGTATCTGACCTTTGTCCGCAGCTGCATTATCGACGGCATCTCCCCGGAGCCGGTGCTGTATGCCCAGTGCGCGGCGATCTCCCTGGTCATGCTGGCAATCGGCGCGTTCGTGTTCAAAAAATCTCAGGACAAGTTTGTCCTCTATCTGTAACAGGTGGCGAGCATGAGGAAAGAAACGAAAAAAGAACTGCGGGAGCGGCAGGCCCGGGACGCCGAGCGCCAGCGGAAGAAAATGATCGAGGTTCAGGACGTGTCCATGCGCTTTCGCCTGACAGACGACAAGATCATGTCCCTGAAGGAGTTCGTCACTCGCAAGCTCAGCGGCAAGCTGAAGACCAATGAGTTTTGGGCGCTGAAGCACGCCAGCTTTGACGTGTACAAGGGCGAGGTCATGGGCATCATCGGCCACAACGGGGCCGGCAAGAGCACCATTTTGAAGGTGATCTCCGGCATTTTGAAACCCACCGAGGGCAGCGTGACCAGCCACGGCAACATTGTCCCCATGCTGGAACTGGGTTCCGGCTTTGATATGGACCTGACAGGCCACGAGAACATCTTCCTCAACGGCGCCATCCTGGGGTACAGCGAGGAATTTTTGCAGTCCAAGTATGACGAGATCGTGGCCTTCTCCGAGCTGGGGCAGTTTATCGAGGTGCCCATTCGGAACTACTCCTCCGGGATGCTGGCCCGGCTGGCCTTCTCCATTGCCACGGTGGTGAATCCCGAAATTCTGATCGTGGACGAGATTCTGTCCGTGGGCGATGCGGACTTTCAGGAAAAGAGCCGGAAGCGGATGATGGAGCTGATGAGCGGGGGGACCACGGTGCTGTTTGTGTCCCATAGCTTGAAACAAATCAGAGATATGTGTGATAGGGTGGTTTGGCTAGAACACGGAGAGGTGCAGATGTTGGGGAAAACAGACGAGGTGTGCAAGGAATATGAACACGAGTCTGTATGAAGTCAGCCGCGAGCATACGGCACCGGTGCTCTTAGACTATGTGCAGTGGGTCCTGAAAGAAGCACAAGCACGTAACATTACCACTTTATACTTCCTTGCTCGGGATGGTTTTGTATTACGGGAAATTGCAGAGCGTGTCTGCATGAAGGATCGTATTCCGATTCACTGCCGGTACCTATATTGTTCCCGGGCATCCTTGCGGATGCCATCGTATCATCTGATCGGTGATGAAGCCTACGAACTTCTATTTTTATATGGCTTTCATATTACGGTGAAGACGTTTTTTGACCGGGCTGGAATCTCGGAAGAACAGCAGAAGACAATCCTGCTGGAAATGGGATATGACCGTTCTGACTTGCCGGACAGAGAACTGACACGAGACGAAAGTGTTTATTTCACGAAGTCGCTGCGTACAAACCAGACGTTCAATGCGATCCTGATGAAGAATTCAAAAGAAGCCTATGCGCCGACAATTCGATACTTAGAGCAGGAAGACGTATTCAAGCAAGACACATTTGCCATCGTCGATAGCGGTTGGACGGGTTCCATGCAGAGGTCTTTGCGGCAACTGCTCCATTCCAAGGACTTTTCTGGGAAAATTGTAGGCTTTTACTTTGGGATGTTTGCAGAACCCAAAAGTGCGGAGGACGGCGAATATCTGGCATGGTATTTCACAAAACGCCGTGGATTACTAAAAAAAGCCACTTTTTGCAACAACGTATTTGAATGTATGCTGTCGGCTCCTCATGGGATGACCACGGGCTATCATATGCAGGATGGTATTGTTGTCCCAACAAAATTGGATGGTCCAAAAGAACACCAGAAGGCGCAAATTAAGCTGCAAATTCAAGGGATTTTAGACGGTATGGACGGACTGAATCATGTAAGAGCCTTCAATGAACAAAGAGCGCGGAAGAATACATACGTCGAGTTAAAAAAGATCATGTTTTGTCCGCCAAAGGAAGCAGTTCAAGTGTTTGGACAATTCCTGTTTTGTGATGATACGACGGAAAAGAATCTGTTGCCGCTTGCATCCTCAGCAGAGCTTGCGAGATTACATGAATACAACATTCTGAGTCGGATATGGCGTCGGCTGAGCCGAAGAAAGCAGCACGGTGCCGTGCAGCAAGCAAATCTGTTTTGGCCATATGGCACAGCGGCGCTGCTGCCCGGTAAGGTGCAGAGATGGTGGTATCGCAGCAATATTCTTCTGTGGGAGATTCTGAAATACATACGGAATTGGTGAGTAAATGATATTTCTGAAACTAAAATATCACATAGTAGCTGCGGTGAAAAAACTCGGGTATCATTTGCTCTTTGACCGCCGGGTGTCGTTTGGAAGACGAACCACATTTCGCAGTGGCTTTCATTTGATGGTGGAAGGGACCGGACAAATCAAGATTGGCGAGCGGTGCTTTTTTAATCACGACTGCTCAATCAATTGTCTGAACAAAATCACCATTGGTTCGGGGACGATTTTCGGAGAGGGAGTTCGGATTTACGATCATAACCACCGCTTTTCCGACGCTGCGAGAGAAATCAAGGCGCAGGGCTATGTGACCAGTGAAGTCCACATTGGCTCCCACTGCTGGATTGGCAGCAATGTTGTCATTTTAAGAAAAGCAGACATTGGAGATCATTGCGTAATTGGTGCCGGATGTGTCGTAAATGAAAAAATACCGGCGGGGAGTATTGTCCATTCCGCTGGGGAGCATTTGCAGATCGAAGCAATCAACAAGAAGGACTGTGGTATATAAAATGCCGAGAGTATCTGTCATTATGGGAGTCTATAACAGCAATCGAGAGTGGCTCTTAAACAGCATAGACTCTATTTGTAAGCAGACTTTTTCAGACTTTGAGTTTGTGATTTGCAACGATGCCTCCAGCAATGAAACGTATCAATGGGTCAAAGAACGTGCGGAGCAAGACAGCAGGATTAAACTTGTCTCCAACTCTGAAAATCAAGGACTGGCTGCATCGTTGAATCATTGTTTAGAGATTGCAGTAGGAGAACTGATTGCCCGACAGGACGATGACGATATTTCTGAGTTGTTGCGACTGGAGCAGCAGGTGCAATTTTTAGATCAGAACCCGGAGTATGCCCTGGTTGGAACAAATGCCAGTGTGATCGATGCACAGGGGACCGTGTGGGGACAGTACCAATGTGAAGAAATTCCACAGAAAAACACCTTTTTGTGGAGCAATCCGTTTGCACATCCAACTATTGTTATGCGTGCAGATGTGCTGCGGAAATTAAACGGCTACCGAGTGGCGCGGGAAACACGCCGCTGCGAGGACTACGACCTTTTTATGCGCCTCTATGCAGCGGGGTATCGAGGGTACAATTTGCAGGAAGACCTATATCAATACCGCATCCTTAATGAGAAAAAACGGTATCGTCCCATGAAAGACAGAATCGACGAGGCCATCGTTCGAGGAAAAGGCTACCGGGCATTGGGCTTGCTCCCGCAAGGCATCCCATATGCCGTTAAGCCGTTGCTGGTCGGAATGATACCGACAAAGCTCTATCAGAAAATCACCTCAAAAAAATATCAGTTAGCAGACAAAAGCTAACTGAAAGAACGGAGAGAGAATATGAGTAAAACTTGTTTGGAGAATCGAGACTACCATTGCTTCCTGACGGATGGGCCGTTGGTTTCCGTGGTCGTCCCTGTTTACAATGTTGAGAAATATCTGGAACGCTGTGTGGACAGCCTTTTGAGACAGACATATCAGAATTTGGAGATCATTTTGGTGGATGACGGTTCTACAGACGGTTCTCTGAAAATTATGGAGAAGTACGCCAAGGAGGATGACCGTATCCATCTGGTACAGCATGAGAAGAACCGGGGGCTGTTTCAGGCCAGAATTACGGGCTCAGAGGCTGCACACGGTAAGTATATTGCTTTTGTGGATAGTGATGATTATGTATCACTCGATTATTACCGACTCTTAGTACGCCAGGCCCAAAATACTGGCGCTGATATTGTAATAGGCCAGACGGTATTTGAAAAAGCGGATCATTCTAAGATTATCAAAAATTTGCATAACGCTTGCTTTAATTTCAATACTCTAAATGGAACGGCAGTAAAGAAAGCGTTTTTTGGTCAACAAGGGCAGTGTTATTCGTGGCACACTGTTTGGAACAAACTATACAAGAAAGAGTTATGGGATCAATGCGCCCCATTTTATAAACATGTTACCAGCCATGTTATTATGACGGAAGATATTGCTTTTTCTTCAGTGCTGTTTTATTTTGCGGAAGTAGTCTCTACGATACACAGTGAGGCTATTTTTTACTGTGAAAATGAGGGAGCGTCTACCGATTCAAGAAGAATAACGTTCAAAAAATTCAAGAAAAACATATCTGATATTACATGTGTCTTTAATTTCGTAGAAAGTTTTCTTAATGAACAAAAAGCAGAGGATTGGCTGAAGAAGGATTTCCATGAATTTCGCAAATATTATGCTAGGATGTGGAGAGAGCTTGGCTTGACGAGCTTCAAAAAGCAAGAAAAGGATAGGGCAGCTGAACTCTTAAGTGATTTTCTTTCTGACTATGAGAAGACGACGGAAAAAGACGACCATTTTTTTGAAAGATTTGAAACCAATTGGGATGGTAGACTGGAAGACATCAAGGAGAACATACTAAAATCTAAAGCCGATTATGTAAGCTTTGATATTTTTGATACTGTGGTTTTACGTCCGTTTTGGGAGCCGACAGATCTATTTAGGCTGTTGGACCAAAAATTCCGAGAAATTTACCCGACGAACATCAGTTTTTATGATATAAGAGTTGCGGGTGAAAGAGAGGCCAGGCGGCAAAATGGAGCCAATCGAGCATCATTTCAGGATGTTACAATTGATGAAATATATGCAATAATCCAGGATGTTTACAAACTTCCATTTGAAGTAGTTCAACAGATGGAAATCGAAGAAAAGTGTCTGGAACTTCGTTTTTGCAAGCAAAGACATGTTGGCAAAGAGATTTTTGAGTTTGCAAAGGCAATCGGAAAAAGAGTAATTTTCATTTCTGATATGTACCTAGACCGCGAAACAATCGAGAAACTCCTACAAAAAAATGGGTTTACGGGTTATGACGCACTGTTTTTGTCATCCGAAGAACGCCTTACAAAACATACTGGCGATTTATTTAAGGTAGCACTCAAAAAATTAAATATTAAAGGAAAACAGGTCATTCATATCGGAGATACCTGGGAAAGTGACATTGTTAGACCACAAAAGTACGGAATAGATGTGATTTTTCTTCCTAAGACAAAAGAAGTATTTGAAAATCACATTAAGGGAATTACAACCAATTCTCTTGAAACTATAGGAGATAGGGTTACAGGAGCAATTCAAAATACCAGTGCTATGCACAAAAATATCGGGTATGGCTCGATGAAAGCACTTGCAGCAAATTGGTACTTCGATAATCCGTATAGAGGCTTTGCAGTGGAGAGCGATTTTAACGCCGATCCCTACTTTATTGGCTTTTATGCATTGGGGATGCACTTGTTGGGGCTTATCCAATGGGTGAAGGAACACAGCAAGAAATATCAAAATGTGCAGTTTTTGTCAAGAGATGGTTGTTTGCTATTGAAGGCATACGAAATTGCACAAAAGTATCAGAAGGATATACTCCCCTGTGGATACCTATACTCTTCAAGAAAAGCTGTTTTGCCCGAAATGATCGAAACGCTAACTGATTTCTTCGACCTACCAGTGGAGTATCATAATCATACGCCAGCCACTATCCTGAAACTATTAGGATTCTGTGCAAGACCATATTCAGAAGAAGATTTAAAAACATCTGGTTTCTTGATAAATGAACCGTTTGTAAGTGAAGGTGAATACTTCCGCTTTTTGCACTACTTTATTGACAACATCTATGATATCAATCTGCATGAGCAAAGCAAGAAGAATATCGAGAAATACTACCAGGCTAAGATCGGCAGTAAAAAAACAATAGCCTTTGATATGGGCTACAGTGGCAGAATTCAAAAAGCAATTTCTCGTGCGTTTGGCACCGGTGTCGATGTGCTGTTTTTGCATGGAGACAATAAGAGAATGTTTGCTACGAGTCAAATGGGAAAATACGCTGTGGAGTGCTTTTACGACTACACACCCACAGTGACAGGACTATTCCGCGAGCATATTCTGTCAGACTTATCAGGTTCTTGTGTGGGCTTTACGCATGGAGAAAATGGTTTAGAGCCGATCCTTGAAAATCAGAGAAAGACTATTCAAGACCAGTTTATTGTGGAAACTATGCAGCGCGGTGCATTGGATTTTGTCAGTTTGTGGTTTGAGACTTTCGGGGATATGCTAGATTACTTGCCGTTTAAATCACACGAAGTTGTACTGCCATTTGAGGGATATTTACGTTGTTCCAGTGACATGGACCTGCGGATTTTTAGCGCCTCCTATTTTGAAGACTTAGTGTATGGTGCAAAGGATCAAATCAACGTGTATGAGTTTGTGCGTAATGAGCGACTGGCTATGCCAAATAGCGTGAGTAGTACCGCCCAGTCTGGTTGGAGTGAAATGGTCGAGCGACTTGTTTATCAGCGGGGGATACTGTGCAAGACCCTTGTTTATGCAATTTTTGACCGGAAGCTCTTAAAAGACAAGGTAAAAAGGAAACTGGAGAACCATCCTGGAATGTTAAAAATGTGTAAGTTGATGTACAGGGCAATGAAAAAGGTGGCGGGTAGAAATCGATGAGAAATTGGTGTGTCAAAGTGGAAAATGGAAATATCTCAAAAGCAAACAGAAAATTTTGGAAAGATTGCTTGCCATTTCTGTTTTTAACTTTTTGTGCCTATGGCATACTGCTTTCTAGGCATTACGCGGTAGATACATATGTTTGTTGCAGAAATGAGCAGGTTACGATTTTTCTTCAAAATGGTCGATGGCTTGGTGCGAGTATTTTCGCAATACTCAATTACTTCGGCATATATGGAGGTGCGATACAGCAGCTTCTTACCTTTGTCCATATTGGCCTTCTAACTCTATCTGCGTTAATTTTATATCGGACACTGTGCCCTGTAGAAATAGAATACGGTATAAAGCAATTTGGATTTTACGGAACTATTCTGATAACATTTTGCAATGTTTTCTATCAAGAAATCCTGCTCTACCCAGAAAATGGTCTGGTTATGGGTCTGGGCATTCTATTGTGTATATTAGCAATTCGTGTGTCCGCAAAGGAGCCTTTCACAAAGCGTAATTTCTTCGCCGCACTGATATTGTTGTGTATGTCTCTAGGTACATATCAGGCTTTTATTGGAATTTATATTCCCTGGGCTTTGGCTGCTGCCTTTTCAAAGCGGTACGAGCATCGGCAGCTATACATATATGCTGCAAAAATTCTGAGCGTAGGGGCAATCGCATCTATATCCAATATTCTAATCCTACAGGCCATCTTAAAAACAAGCATTTCAGAAACCGCAACACGGAAGCCGCTGTTGACAATCGAACATTTTCTTATGCGAAGCAAAGAACTCTTTGCGGCACAAAAGAGTATCTGGTTTGATTCCTACGGTTTTTTGCCAGCCGGTTTAGTGATTGCCGTGACAGTGGTTGCAATAGTCCTGTTTCTGCGGGGGACGCACAAAAAAGAAAATATGGCTTACTTATTCATTTGCATCATAGGTACCTTGGGCGTAATTTTTGCCCCATTGCTTTTGATTAACGACCTCTGGCTGCCGCAAAGAACATTAATCGGATGCTTTTCGTTGTTAGCAGTTATACTATTCGCCGCAATGATGTGCAATGAACACGCCAAAAAAGTAATCAGTGCAGTTATACTTGTATTTTTTTGCATCAATATCGTCCAGATGCAGAGAATTGCGGCAAATCATATTGCAACCAACCGATTGGACCAGTCCTATGCACTTATGATACAAAGCGCCATAGAAAAATATGAATCCTCCAGCGGATACACTGTGAAGTATATTGCGGCAGAAAACGATATCTATCCAACATGGTTGTACCCAGGAATTGAATATGTCATATACGACACCAACACCCGCGCATTTGTAGTAAATTGGGCAGATGATGAATTGCTGAATTATTACACGGGGCGTGATTATACCGAAGTTCCTATGGATGATGAAATTTTTGACATGAACTTCAAAGATAAAAACTGGGACGAATTTAACAGCAGCGAGCAACTTATATTTGACGAGGAAACCATGTACTGGATTAAATATTAAAGCGAGAGTTTTTAAAGAAAAAAGCGGAGCAAAGGAATGTGTTAAAAGAAATGGCCGAAATTCTTTACATCGTCATCCCCTGCTACAAAGAGCAGGAAGTCTTGCACGAAACCGCCAGTCGGCTGCAAGCAAAAATGGAAAATCTGATTTTCAACCACAAAATCAGCCCGGAGAGCCGGGTCATGTTTGTGAATGACGGTTCCACGGACCAGACGTGGCCAATCATCTGCGAACTGCATGAGAAGAATCCGCTGTTTTCCGGTGTGAACCTGTCCCGGAATCGGGGCCATCAGAATGCGCTGTTAGCGGGTCTGATGACTGCGAAGGAGCGCGCCGATATGGTAATTTCCATGGACGCGGATTTGCAGGATGACATCAATGCCGTGGACGAGATGGTGGACAAGTTCTATGAGGGCTGCGACATCGTCTACGGTGTGCGGTCCTCCAGAGAGAAAGATACCTTCTTCAAGAAGTTCACGGCGGAAGGTTTTTACCGTGTGATGAATCTCCTTGGGGCGGACACTGTGTTTAATCATGCAGATTACCGCCTCATGTCGAAACGGGCCCTGGAGGGTCTGGAGCAGTTCAAGGAGGTCAACCTGTTCCTGCGTGGAATTGTGCCGATGATCGGTTATAAAACCGGTGTGGTGGAGTATGAGCGCGGGGAGCGCTTCGCGGGCGAGAGTAAGTATCCGCTCAAGAAGATGCTGGCGTTTGCAATGGAGGGAATCACTTCTCTTTCCACCAAGCCGTTGCAATATATTTCTGGCCTTGGATTCCTGATTTTTGCCGTCAGTATCCTTATGCTGCTCTATTTCATTGCACAGTGGGCGATTGGCGGAACGGTGGCCGGCTGGGCCAGCGTGATTTGCTCCGTGTGGGCGATTGGGGGGCTGATCTTGCTCTCCATCGGCGTAATTGGAGAATATGTTGGAAAAATTTATATGGAAACAAAAGCGCGGCCGCGCTTTATCATCCAGGACATCCTGGATGATAAGATTGTCGAAAAGCAGGGCTGACGATGAAATTAAAAGAAAATACCGTCTTAAAATTTTTGCTGGTCGGTGTGGTGAATACGCTGATCGGGACAGGCACCATGTTCCTGCTATACAACCTGGCCCACTGCTCCTATTGGGTCTCCTCTGCGGCCAATTATGTGGTCGGCGGTATTGTCAGCTTCTTTTTGAACAAATACTTTACGTTTCAGAATAAGACATGGGAATGGTCTCAGGTCTGGAAGTTTGCCGCCAATGTGACCGTATGCTATCTGCTGGGTTACGGCCTGGCAAAGCCGCTGGTGCTGCATTTGCTGAAGGGACAGGCTGTTAATGTGCAGGAGAATATGGCTATGCTGGTGGGAATGTGTCTGTACACCGGCTTGAACTATCTGGGACAGCGGTTCTTTGCGTTCAAGGAAAAATAATATATAACTAAAAAACAGAAAAAATGGAAAATGGCATTCCTGCCCTCTACGGTCCTGGGGATTGAATTGCACGGTGACCTCCTGCAAAGAGAAATAGAAGAAGAGGAAAAGCAATGAAAACCACGTTAGTTATTATGGCCGCCGGTCTCGGTTCCCGCTACGGCGGCAACAAGCAGGTAGACGGCGTCGGCCCCAACAACGAAATTCTGATGGAGTACTCTATCTATGATGCCATCCGAGCTGGCTTCAACAAAGTCGTGTTTATCATCAAACCCGAAATGGAGGAGCTAATGCACCGCCTTTGCGGGGACTATCTGGCACAGAAGACGGCGAAAGACGGCACGCCGTTTGAGGTAGCATACGCCTTTCAGGACTTCGCGTCCATCCCGGACTTTTATCCGATTCCGGCAGACCGCACAAAGCCCTTCGGCACGGTTCACGCGCTGCTCTGCGCGGCGGATGTGGTCCACGAGCCGTTCTGTGTCATCAACGCGGACGACTACTATGGCATAGATGCCTACCAAACGGCCTACGATGCCCTTCAGGCGATGCCAGAGACCGGTGAGGCTGCCATGGTGGGGTACTTGTTGAAGAATACAGCAAGCCCCTACGGAAGCGTCACTCGGGGTATCTGTACGGTGGAGAGTGGAATGCTTCGAGCCGTCAAAGAAACGCCGCAAATCAAACTCTACCCGGATGGCCGCCTGGAGAGCGTCACGGAGCAGAAGACACTGGACCCTGATGCCATCGTGTCCATGAACTTCTGGTGCTTCATGCCCAGCATCTTCCCAGTGCTGCGGGAGTATTTTAACGACTTCCTGCGGAAGAAATCCGGAAATGACAGTAAAGCAGAATGTCTGCTGCCCATCATGGTGGACGACTTGATGAAGCAGAACCGACTGGAGGTCTCCGTCCTTCATTCTGCGGACAAGTGGTTTGGCATGACCTATCAGGAAGACCGGGCGATTGTAATGGAGAAACTGGAAGCACTCTGTAAATCCGGTGCGTATCCTGAAATGCTGCGGAGTTGCTGCTGATACGGTACAATCTTATTGACTGCATAGTCTTAGTACGGGATACTGCAAAAAATAAACATTATCCCTTTCAGCGTATGCCGTACCCAGCGGCAACGAAATGAACAAATCAACAATAAATTATATTGTTCATTTCCCGTTTAATGTTCAAAAAATAATCCGATAAACAATTTGAAAAACCTTTGTATATCAACGATTGTTAACACTTTTCCGAATTGTTTGCGTTTTTTAAGTTATATATGGGTAACCTGGCAGAGAACGCCATCCGTCCATTTGTTGTTGGCCGAAAGAACTGGCTGTTTTGTGACAGTGTGAAGGGTGCAGAATCCAGCGCCATCGTATACTCGATCGTAGAGACGGCGAAGGCTAACAACCTTGAGCCTTATGATTATCTGCTGAGGGTTCTTAGCCTACTGCCAGGCAAGGGAAAATCTCCGTCTCACGAAGAACTGGAGCGTCTCATGCCGTGGCATCCAGATGTCCAGGGACGCGGGGTTTTGAGAAAAAGGAAAACCTGATATGATACCAGCGGCGGACCCGAACTTAACCGGGCCCGCCGTAATTTTGTAGGTGGGTGATTATTAAGCACTTACAAAGCTGGCGTTGGTATGCCCCAGAATCCCAGACATGGTTTTGGCGTCCACACCGCCGCCGTTGGCAGCAGGGTCAGACAGAGCGCGGCGGTCAGGCACAAGCTCAAAAGTCGTTTTTCATAAGTACCTCCTTTGAAGGTGGGGTTCTGTTCCTATATATAAAACCCGCTCTGTGCGGGCATTGTTTTATTGGTCCTCGGAAATGAGCCACAGCTTTTTCGCGGCTGTCCTGGCCTCGCTGCGGCGGTTCACACCCAGCTTACCCTCGCTGTCATAAACCTCTGCCCTATAAATTTTTTTCGTTTTATTATACCAAAGTCCTTGAAAAATGTAAATCCATCCAAAGTAGGAGACGCTTTTCAACTCAGGTTGTGCACCTTAAACCCGCCATGAAATTCAGCTTGTCGAAAAAGTGGCTTCGCCGCTTTTTTGTCAAAACTATCCCTCCTTCCGAATCCTTTGACTGGAAGGACTTTTTCGACAGCCTGAGGACCGGCGCATCGCGCCGGTCCTTCCTGTCAGTTTGTGTAGTAGTCGGGCCTTGCGATAGAGGTGAAGCCCTCCAGACCAGTAACGACCACATTGTTATAGCCGCTGGCGCAGTGAATGATTAGCAGCTTTCCGTTGGCATCCCAGCCGCCGACAATACCCACATGGGAATTATCCGGGTAGAACACCAAGTCACCGGGCTGTGCGTCTGCCCACGAAATATCGGTGCAATAGCTGTGCTGTGCGGTGGCTCCTCCGCCATGACCGATGATGTACTGTCCGCCCGTGGCATTGTAAACCACCCAATCGACAAACCCGCTGCAATCCAGCCCGTAGGGCCGATAGGTCCCCGTGGTGGAGCTGCCTGCCGCCGTGACCTGCCGCACTTCGCCCCATCGGGCGTTCCAGCCGATCACAAGGGATTTTCCTCCCCAAAAATAATTCACCTTGCCGACAAGAGAACAGGCGGTGCGTACCACCGCTTCGCGCTCCGGCGATAGATCTTCCGGCAGACTGCGGATAAGCGCCGCCGTATCCCCGCTGACGGAGTACACATCCTCCAACAGCTCCAGCAGAAGCGCCCGCTGCTCCAGCAGCTCGTCCAGTGCCGCGATCTGGTTACGGTTGAAATGATACTCGGTTTTCATTTCCTCTGCCGTTTTTGCGGTAATGGTGATATAGAGGTTTCTTTCCGTCCAGCCATCGTCGTCACCGCTGCCGGGGTGGTCAATGACCTCAATGCGGTGGGCTATGGTAGTCATATCCCAAAAGACCGCTTTCAGGCGGGCAATGCGGTCGGCATCCATGGTGGCCACGTCCGCGGCATCCGCATTGTTACTGCCTGCCACCTTCACCGCGAACACCGCCAGCACCTCGATCCAATCGGCAGGCTGGCCGGTCACGGAAATGGAATCATAATCATCTGCTGTTTGCAGGGCTTCCAGCCGCTCATTGAAATCATAGTTGACCTGCGCCACCGCAGCAGAGAGCGGCACAACGCCCGCCTCCCGGCTCTCGTTGGAAAAAAGGATACCAAAGGGGGACGCCACGATTGCCGCCACGAGGATCACCGTCAGGAGCAGCACCAGCACCACCGCACCGCCGCCTGCCGTCAGGATTGAACTGGCCGCAGACGCGACGCTTTTCCCAATCACTTTTGCGGCTTGCGTTGCGGTGCCGCTTAACTTTTTCGCAGTTTTGCCGCCACTCTGCGCCGATTTCTGAAGCATCTTCCGCTGCATCCTTCGCTGGGCTGCCGACTTTGCTTTCTGCATGACGCTTTGCGCAGGCTGTGCCTGCCGAAAGACTCGGCTTTTTGGTGCGTGAACGCCGTCCTTGCGGGGTATCCCTCCGATTTTTGGTGGGGAGCCTTGCTGCTTTGCAGCCTCGGAGATCTGGAACGGATCTGCCGCTGTGCGCCCGCTGCCCTTCGGGGCAGCAGAGGTGCGGCGTTCCGTTGTTCTTTTTTCGGCCAAGTTCCGCCGATAGGCGGCTTTCGCGTCCTGTATAACTTTCTGCCGCCCACGCTCCTGCGGGGCGGCATTTGCGCTTTTTGTACCTCCGCGAGTTTGCGGAGAAATGGTCCGGTTTCCGACTTCATTTCGTGCAGCGGTTTCTACCGGAGAAAAGGCATATTCCATCGGTGTGTCGATGAAAACACTTTCCGAACCGATCGCCATATCTGCCGCGCTGTGACTTCCCACCACATTTTCTTTACTCTGTCGCAGCTTTCCTCGGTAGTGCTTTATCATGCGCCGCGAGGCATCCGCCGCCCCAGATGCGCCACGGCGCATATTTTTCTCCACACGGTCGGTGGCGTAGCGCACTGGGTCCCGGCTTTCCGGCTCCTTTTCCCTCTGCCGCTTATCCATGTGCTTTTTCAGAATGGAATTGGCATCTTTTGGCGCGGGGTTCTTCAACTTTGCCTTTGGCGTGTCCATGCCGGGTTTGATCTTCAAGTCCCGCATGGCGTCACTCCTCACCGGGGCGTGTTGACATTAGGCGGTACAGCTCCGTATTTTTGGGCAGCTCATTGGCGAAAGGCACGATGGCCCCGCCCACCTTGATGAGTCCATGACCGGCAGGGGCGTTGTCCACATAGCTCATCTGCGTATCCGATGCCCCCAGCAGGCGGGCAAGCTGCTCCCGGTCGGTGGTGGCCTGATTGAGCATCAGCAGGAACTCGGAGTTTGCGAACATCATCCGCGCCGTATTGGATAGCAGACATTCCTCCA